>LBJMR02800__coassemble_161_pt1 | contig 175342 bp, 158 predicted proteins | sample LBJMR02800__metabat2_high_PE_029 | metagenome-assembled genome bin LBJMR02800
CACAAAGTCGGACCAGAGGGGCATACCGCTTGCCGTTTATCGACAACACCCGACTAAAGAATACCATAACCGCCAGTCAATGGCAAGAGCCTCCGTCCAAATGGACGGAGGCTCGTTTTGTTGTGGCTTTCCTTTCAGGCTCGCCTGCCGGTTGCCCTCTCCGTCACAGTCCGCTTACGCGTCCTGTGCCACCTCTCCCACGGGGCGAGGCAAGTGCACGCCCGTGGGTGGCGGTCAGGCGGTGGTAAGGCAAACTTGCTCCCGCCTTCGCCTTACCACTCTGTTTGCCGGGATTGACGGTGGTACACTTGGCTCCCCCCGCGGGGGCACGAACAGCGACCGCTGCCAGCGGCAGAAACAGGGAGCTGTGAGTGGCGCTGCGCTCCGGTTTTTGCAAGCGGGCACCGCCCCGCGCCGCAAAAAGCGGCTAAGCGCAAGAGGAGCTGGCGCGAAGCGCCTGAGAGGGGAGCACAGGCAACCGCCAGGCAAGCCTAACCGGAGAGGGCTACAATCCCTACAATTTCTACAAAATGAACACCCCCTCTAGAGCCATTCCAGCGTCCAGAGGGGGTATCGAAACTGTAGAGATTGTAGCTTTTGTAGGGTTTGTAGGTTTCGGCCGGGGCGGCTCAGCCGCTGGCGGCCTGGTCCGCGTCCCCGCCGGGGCCGAACAGGCGCTCGTATGCGCCGGTAAAGGCCCGCTCGGGCAAAGCGGCGGTCAGGGCCAGGGCGGCGGCCAGGCACTCGGCGCCGGTCAGGCTGACGCCCGGCTCCACCGGCGGGAAGTGCTCCAGCACGCGCTGCACCTGCTGCTGGACCCGCCGCGCCACGAACACGCCGCGGTCGGTCAGGTAGACCTTGCCGTAATGGGCCTTGACGATCATCCCGCGGTCCATCAGCTGGTCGAGGGCCCGCGCCACCGACGGCCTTGTCACACCCAGGCGCTCGGCGATGGTGCGGGAACAGATGTCCCGCTGGGTGGCGGCCGTCTCGTAGATGGCCAGCAGATAGCGCAGGTGGGCGGCGGAAAGTTCCATAAAAAGGCATCCTCCCTTGTTGTGGGTATCGCAAAAGCGCGAGCCGTCCGGTAAGGCAGCCCGCGCCGTTGTGTGTCAGCGGGTCAGGGCCCGGTGTGATGGCAGCCGCACTGGCCGCTGCATCCGCCCGGGCAGCCCTTGCACCCGGCGCACTTGCCGCTTTTCAGGCCCCGGATGGTGGCCCGCAGCGACAGGCCCACCAGGCCGAACACGGCAGCCCCCACCACGATGGTGGACAAATTGGCAGCTAAAAACGACAGCACGGCAGGCCCTCCTTTCAGGGTCAGGCGCGCACCGTCCGCTTGCGGTCGATGCGCACGCCGCTGGCGGTCTCATAGGGGTTCTTGCGCACCAGCAGGTAGAGCAGGGCGGCCAGCAGCGCCGCCGCCACGACGGTGAACAGGTTGAAGCTCACCTCGCCGGTGACGAGCCCGCCCAGCTGGTAGACGATGAGCGCGATGACATACGCGAACACGCACATATAGCCGATGGCAAAGGCGGTCCAGCGGGGGTTGTTCATCTCACGCTTGATGGCGCCCATGGCGGCAAAGCAGGGGGCGCACAGCAGGTTGAAGATCATAAAGCTGTAGGCCGACAGCGCGGTGAAGTTGGCGGCGATCAGCCCCCAGATCTCCTCGCCGTTTTCCGCCACTTCGCCCACGCCAAAGGTCACGGCCAGGGTGGAGACGACGTTCTCCTTGGCGATCAGGCCGCCCACGCAGGCGGTGGTGGCGCGCCAGTTGCCAAAGCCCAGCGGCGCGAAGATGGGCGCGACTGCCCCGGCGATGACGGCCAGCAGAGAGGTGTTGGCGTCCTCCACCGCGCCGAACACGCCATCGGTGAAGCCGTAGCCCTGCAAGAACCACAGCACCACGGTGGACGTCAAAATGACGGTGCCGGCCCGCTTGACGTAGGAAGCGCCGCGCTCCCAGGTGGAACGCAGGACGTTGCCCCAGGCGGGCACATGGTAGGCGGGCAGCTCCATGACGAAGGGGGCGGGGTCGCCGGCAAAGGCCCTGGTCTTTTTCAGGATGACGCCGCTGACCACGACGGCCGCGATGCCGATGAAGTAGGCGCTGACGGCCACCAGGCTGCTGCCGCCGAAGATGGCGCCGGCCAGCAGGCCGATGATGGGCATCTTGGCGCTGCAGGGGATGAAGCAGGTGGTCATGATGGTCAGCTTGCGGTCACGGTCCTGCTCGATGGTGCGGCTGGCCATGACGCCGGGGATGCCGCAGCCCGAGGCCACCAGCAGGGGGATGAAGCTCTTGCCCGACAGCCCGAACCGGCGGAAGATGCGGTCCATCACAAAGGCGATGCGGGCCATGTAGCCGATGTCCTCCAAAATGGCCAGCAGAAAGCTCAGCACCAAAATCTGGGGCACAAAGCCCAGCGCCGCGCCCACGCCGGCCACGATGCCGTCGTTGATGAGGCCCACCAGCCAATCGGCGCAGCCGATGGATACGAGGAAGCCCTCCACCGCCGGCGGCACGATCTCGGTGAACAGCACGTCGTTCACCCAGTCGGTGCCCATAGTGCCGAAGGAGACGGGGGTGCTGCCCATCGCGATGGTGTACACCCCCAGCATGACCAGGGCGAAGATGGGCAATGCCAGCACCCGGTTGGTGACGACCCGGTCGATCCGGTCGGAGACGGTCAGGTTGTCCTTGCGGGCCTTGCGGGTGCAGGCTTTCTGCACCACCGTGTGCAGGAAGGTGTAGCGCTGGTTGGTGACGATGCTCTCGGCGTCGTCGTCCAGCTCCTGTTCGCAGGCGGCCACGGCCTGCTCGATCTGGGCCGCGGCGGCGGCGTCCAGCTTCACTTCGGCCACCACCTTTTCGTCCCGCTCAAACAGCTTGACGGCGTACCAGCGGACGAAGCGGTTTTCCACCTTGCCCCGGATCAGCCCCTCGATGGTCTCGATGGCCTGCTCCACGCAGCCGGTGAACACTTTGGGCAGCTTGGCGGTCCGGCCGGCCTGGGCGGCCGCTACGGCGGCCTTGGCAGCGGCGTCGCAGCCGTCCCCCTTCAGGGCGCTCATCTCCACAGCCTTGCAGCCCAGCGCCTCGCCCAGTTTGTCCAGGTCGATCCGGTCGCCGTTTTTGCGCACCAGGTCGATCATGTTCACGGCGATGACCACCGGGATGCCCAGTTCGAGCAGCTGGGTGGTCAGGTAGAGGTTGCGCTCGATGTTGGTGCCGTCCACGATGTTCAGGATGGCGTCGGGCTTCTCGTTCACCAGGTAGTTGCGGGCCACCACTTCCTCCAGCGTATAGGGGGACAGGGAGTAAATGCCCGGTAGGTCCTGGATGATGACGTCCTTGTTGTCTTTGAGCTTGCCGTCCTTCTTTTCGACGGTGACGCCGGGCCAGTTGCCGACGTACTGGTTTGCGCCGGTCAGGGCGTTGAACAGGGTGGTCTTGCCGCAGTTCGGGTTGCCTGCCAGTGCGATCTTGATTTGTGCCATGTACAGCTTCTCCTTTCTCACCCGGCGGGGGGTCAGTTGATCTCGACCATTTCGGCGTCGGCCTTGCGCACGCTCAGCTCATAGCCGCGGACGTTCAGCTCCATGGGGTCGCCCAGGGGCGCCACCTTGCGCACATAGATCTGGACGCCCTTGGTGATGCCCATATCCATGATGCGGCGCTTGACCGGGCCCGCGCCGTTCAGGCGGGCGACGGTCACGGTCTGGCCGACCTTGGCGTCTTTCAGCGTTCTCATAGCTTGTTTCCTCCCACTGATTTGCAATCTACAAAACCGTCAGGGCGGCAGCCCCGGCCGTTTTACCAAAAGGAAAGGCCCGTCAGTACAGGATGCGGCTCGCCATCTGGCTGTCCAGGGCGATGCGGCCGTCCTTCACCTGCAGAATCAGGCTGCCGGCGATCTCGTTGACCACCGTCACCGGGCTGTCCACCACAAAGCCGAGCTCGGCCAGGTGCTGGCGCACCTCGTCCCGCCCGGTGATCCGCCGGATGGTGACAGTCTCACCCGGCCTTGCCATCGTCAAAGGCATCATACACGCTCACTCCCATCTATGCGCGATGCGGTTCGTTCATACAAACTTCACGGTTGTAAGTTTACGCTTACTAACCGAAAAAGTCAATCGCTTTTGGCCTCCCCAAAGCAAGTTTGTGAATCCTAACAATCTTCCCGCCCGCTTATTGTTACTGTTTTGGCAAGTTTGCAGAAGCAAACGGGGAGGGCCCTCCCTCACCTACGCAGCAACTGTGAGTTTAAGCACCGGCGTCCCGCTGTGGAACAGCCGCAGGTAGACCGCGGTGCACTTGTCCAGCTGGGCAAAGTGCCGGCGGGCGGCGTCGGGGTCGCCGTAGCTTTTCCAGCAGCCGCAGCAGGTAAAGTTCTGCCCCCGGTTGGCGATAAAGCCCTCCACATCCCCCAGGGGATACCCCAGGAACACCCCGATCTCGTGCGGGAACTCCCCCTCGCAGCAAAGCCGCCCGGCCAGCTGGTCCAGCAGGGCCGCGCAGCCCGCGGGAGCGGCGGGGTCAGGGGGCAGGGCATAGCCCTCCCGCCGGAGGAAGGCCGCCACATCGGGGCTGGCCAGCGCCGCGCCCAGCCGGGCCGGCCGGTAGAGGTACACCAGATACCAGTGGCCGTGGGCGCACTCTTTCAGCACCCGCAGCCGGATGCCTTTGGGGGCCAGTCTGGCATCCCAGGCGGCCGCGGTGGCGTAGAAAGCCGCCCGGTCCCGGCTCTCGTGCCGGAACAGGTTGGCCGGCTTCAGCCCCGCCAGCACGGGGGCGCACTGCTCGATCATGACGGTCTCGAAGTTCCTCTCCATAAGCGCACCTCTTTGCAGTAAAGTGTCGGTTTCAGTATCCCGAAAGGGGACGGCGGATATACATAGTAAGTTTTAGCTAACCACGGAGGCAAAAAGAAATGGGTAGCTCTGACTAACCCGTGCCCTAAAAAGAAACGCGCCGGAGCACGCCTCTGTTAGTTAGCTTATTCTAACGCAGCTATCTTACCATATCCCCGCCGGCTTTGTCAAGTGTCCCCGGCCGGACACACAAAAAAAGAAGCACCCGCAAAAGCGGATGCTTCTTGGTGGGGTGCCCAGAGGGACTCGAACCCTCGATCTCCAGATCCACAATCTGGCGCGTTAACCGACTACGCTATGGGCACCACAGCAATGCGCCCGAAGGGACTCGAACCCCCGGCCCACTGCTTAGAAGGCAGTTGCTCTATCCAGCTGAGCTACGGGCGCACGTCCTAATCCTCTGGGGCTTTTTCTTGGTGCAGGCCGTTCGGCACAGGCTGCGAGAGATATAATAGCATAAACGGGCCTTTCTGTCAAGAAAAATCTGAAAAAAACTCCCAAAATTTTTCCGCGCCCCCGCCGCAGGCAAAAAAAGACCGCCCGGACGTCAAACGCGCCCGGACGGGGAAAGGTCACTGCTCGATGGCTTTCACGATCTGCTCGGCGATGTACTTGTGGCCGGCGGTGGTGGGGTGGCCGTCGTTGGCGCACTTGGTGCGGGGGATGGCCACATAGGTGCAGCCGGTCTCCTCCGCCAGGTTGCGGACAAAGCGGTTGTACCGGTTGAAGAAGTTGCTCCAGGTCCACAGCAGGGGCACGGGGTTGTAGCAGCCCAGCAGCAGGATCTGCACGTCGGGGTTCTGCGCCCGGATGGCCTCGATGATCTGGGGCAGGTAAGTTTCCACGTTGTTGTAGGCGGTATTGCACACCTGGCCTGCGCCGGTGGTCAGGGCGTAGAACAAATCGCCCGTCTCCTTCAGGGTCAGCCGCAGCCCGAACAGCTGCTGGGCCATCTGGACAAAGGTGTCCCAGTTCATGTCCCGGTAGCCGCCCGAAACGATGGTGTTGGCAAGCTGTTCCGACTTCCAGTTGGTGGCGTTGCCGATGGACACCACAAAGGGCACCATGGCGTCGTTCATGCCGATCTGGATGCTGATGACGTCGGCCTCCTTGAGGTAATCGAGGAATTCAGGGTAGATGTAGTAGGTGCCGGCGGGCTGGTTGAACTCGGACATCTGGCCGTCCCGTACCATTTCCAGCAGGTCTTTGGTCATCAGGGCGGGCAGGCCCAGGTCCAAAGCGTGCTGGCGGTCCAGGCCCAGCATCTCGGCCACCTGGGAGACGTAGCAGGTATCGGGGTAGCCGGTGAAGTTGGGGCTGATGTCGTAGAAGATCTGGGCCGGCGTAAAGTTGAAGCCGTCCAGGCCCACCCCGGCGGCGATGCTGTCGCCCAGGGCGATGTAGTTCAGCTGGCGGTCCTCCTCCGGGCCCTCGGCGGCGTCCTCCGCGGGGGTCTCCTCGATCAGCATGATCTCGTCCTGGACGCTGGCGGGGTCGCCCTCCGCCACCAGGATGGAAGTGGGCCCGTCCGCGCCGCCGATCACCTGACCGCCGGCTTCGGGCTCTGCCGCAAACGCGCTGAGCGGCGCCGAGGCAAACGCCATGGCCGCCGCCAGCAGCAAGCTGAGGATGCGTTTTTTCATAACAGGCTCCTTTTTCGTCCACCGCCCGCTTAAAGCAGGATAAAATATGGACAAATGACGTATTTTTGGATGGATTCCTTTACCATCATAAAAGCACGCGGCCCGCTTGTCAACCCCTTTGGCAGAAATTTCCACCGAAAAATGCCATGAAAAAAGCCGCCTGTGGGCGTACACAGACGGCTTGGATGCGTATGTTAAGTGCTTTTTATACAAAGAGTAGCGCGTCCCCTCAGTAGTCCTGCGGGGTGACTTGGGCCTCCAGGGCGAGGTAGTCCACCTTGCCCACCGGGGTCAGGGGCAGCTTGTCGATGAACTTATAGCCCACCGGCAGCACATACTCGGGCAGCTCGTCGGCGCACATGGCGCGCAGCTCCCGCACGATCTGTTTTTTCTTCTTGTCGCAGTTGCCCTTCAGCACGACGTAGGCCAGGGGCAGCCGGCCCTGGACGTGGTCCTTGTCGGTGCAGCCCACCACCGAGCAGCCGGCCACCGCCGGATGCTTGCTGATGACGTTTTCGATCATAGAGGGGAAGATCTTGAACCCGTCGTGCCGGATGATGATCCGCTTGATCCGGCTGTCCAGGAAAACGTAGCCCTCGCTGTCCATGTAGCCGATGTCGCCGCTGTGCACCCACACCCGGCCGTCGGCGTGCTTGCGCAGGATGATGGCGGTCTCCTCGGGCTTTTTGTAGTAGCCCTGCATGACGCAGGGGCCCGAGATGCAGATCTCGCCCCGCTCGCCGATGGGCAGCTCGGTCTCGGTGCCCGGCTCAAAGATGGAGACGATGGTCCCCGGCAGGGGCAGGCCCACGGTGCCGGGCTTGTTGCGGGTGCCGGCCGCGGCCGTGGCGGCCGAGCACACCTCGGTCATGCCGTAGCCCTTGGCCAGGGCGTAGGGGGCGTTGTGGCTGGCCAAAAAGTCGTTCACCGTCTTTTCAGCCCCCAGGGAAATGGCGTCCCCGCCGCAGGCAAAGTTCAGCACGAAGGAGAGGTCCTTCTTTTTCAGCTTGGGGTCGGCGGCCAGCACCTGGTAGTGGGCCGGCACGCCGAACATATGGGCGGGCTTGTGCTTGAGCACCAGCTTGCCCAGCTCAGCGGGGTCCAGGTTGGGGATGATGACCACCGTGATGCCCAGCGACAGGGGCAGGTGGACGCCGCAGGCATAGCCGTAGGCGATGAAGGGGGGCATCACGTTCAGCAGCTTCTGCTGGCGCTGGAACACCACCTCGTAGGCGGCGAACTGCTGGGCCAGGGCGTTGAAGGAGGTGTCCCCCAGCAGCACCCCTTTGGGGCTGCCGGTGGTGCCGCCGGTGTGGACCATCACGCAGCTGTGGTTGGGGTCAAAGGGCTCGCTGGCGGTGCTGGCGCCCTTGCCCGCCGCCATGAACTGCTTCCAGAACATGACGTTGGAGGCGTAGCGGTTGCGGTCGGGGTTGGCGGCGGTGTAGGCCAGCTTCATGGCCCCGCCCAGCGACTCGGCCGGGGAAAAGACCAGCACCTTTTCCACGGTGGTGCGGCGGGTGGCCTGGTGGCACTTGTCGTAGAACAGGTTCATGCAGATCAGCATCCGGGAGCCTGCCTCTTCGATGTAATCGTGGATGCCCTCGGGGCTGTAGCGGGGATCGACCAGGTTGAGGGTGGCGCCCACCATGTCGGAAGCGTAGAACAGATAGATCAGCTCGGGGGTCATGACGCTGACCGCCGTCATGATGTCCCCCTTGCGGACCCCGGCGGCCCGCAGGGCGGCGGCGGTCTTTTTCACGTTGACGATCAAGGTGGCGTAGCTGATGTTGACGCCATAGTAGTTCAGGGCGATGTCCGCCAAGTGGCCCTTGTTCTGGCGGCAGACGTACTCGAAAGCCGTGCAGTCGGGCACCGGCATATTCCGGTATTTGGGGTCGTAAAAGGCCATCCAGGGCTGGGCCTGGGAGGCGTAGACCGGCTCATTGGTGACAGGCATAGTGTTCCTTTCTCTCTTGAAAGCGATCCATCTAGGGCAGGCGGCCTTTGCGCCCGCATACATTCCATTATATAAGCGCAGGGGCGGAAAAGTCAATACAAACAAAGCCCTTCCGCGCCCGCACCTGAGCAACCAGTATAGCAGAAACTTTTGTCTAAATAGTGAACGCAAGGTTGGTTTATCCTGTATTTTACACGCCGTATGCCTTTTGGCAAAACAAAAGGGCAGGGCGCGTAAAACAGCGTCCTGCCCCTGATTCAGCCGGTGGTACCGGCGGCGTCCCGGAGCCATGCGGCGGCCTCGCCCTCGTTGCACAGCACCCAGTGCCGGGGCCGCAGCTCCCGCCAGGCGGGCGGGTCGGCGTCGTAGTGGTGGATGGCCGGGTCGTACACCAGCAGCTTTTTGCCCCGCTCCCGGCGGGGGCTGGGCATGGGGATGGCCGACAGCAAACTGCGGGTGTAGGGATGGATGGGGTGGCCCGTCAACTCCCCGGCGTCGGCCAGCTCGACGATGTCCCCCTTGTGGATGACGGCGATCCGGTCCGAGATGTACCGCATCACCGAAAGGTCGTGCGCGATGAACAGGTAGGTGATGCCCCGCTGCTGCTGCAGGTGCCGCAGCAGATTGAGCACCTGGGCCCGGATGGACATATCCAGCGCCGAGATGGGCTCGTCGGCGATGATGAACTCCGGCTCGACGATCAGCGCCCGGGCGATGCCGATGCGCTGGCGCTGCCCGCCCGAAAATTCGTGCGGGAAGCGGGAGGCGAATTCGGGCAGCAGCCCCACGTCCAGCAGGGCCTGGCGGACCTTTTCCTCCCGCTGGGCGGCGGTCAGGTCGGGGCGGACGTTCATCAGCCCCTCGCCCACGATGTAGCTGACCTTGGCCCGCTCGTTCAGGGAGGACTGGGGGTCCTGGAAGATCATCTGGATCTCCTTGATCACCTGCCGGTCCAGCGCCTTGCTGATCCGGCCGTTGATCTTCTGGCCCTTGTAGAGGATCTCGCCGGCCGATGTGGGGATGATGCGCATGATGGCCCGGCCGATGGTGGTCTTGCCCGAGCCCGACTCGCCCACCAGGCCGAACGTTTCGCCCCGGTAGATCTCAAAGTTGGCGTGGGAGACCGCCCGGTATTTCCGGCGGCCGGAGCCGTAGGTCACTTCCAGGTCTTTCACCTGCACAAGGACCTCCCGGTCCGTGTTGCGTTCCGTTTCAGGCATGGTTCACATTCCCTCCTCTCGCAGCCGGCGGACCACCGCGGGCGGCTCGATCTTGGGCGCGCGGGGGTCCAGCAGCCAGGTCTTGGCCTTGTGGGTGGGGGTCACTTCAAAGTAGGGCGGCTGCTTGACAAAGTCGATCTTGAGGGCCTGGGGGTTGCGGGGGGCAAAGGCGTCCCCGTGGATCTCGGCAAAGAGGTTGGGGGGCGTGCCCTGGATGTTGAACAGGTCCTCGCCCTTGACCCCCATCTGGGGCATACTGGACAGCAGCGCCCAGGTGTAGGGGTGGCGGGGGTCGTAGTAGATCTCGTCGGCGGTGCCGATCTCCACGATGTCGCCGGCGTACATCACCGCCACCCGGTCGGCGATGTTGGCCACCACGCCCAGGTCGTGGGTGATCAGGACCACCGTCAGCTTGTACTTGACCCGCAGGTCCTTGAGCAGCTCCAGGATCTGGGCCTGGATGGTGACGTCCAGGGCGGTGGTGGGCTCGTCGCAGATCAGGATCTGGGGGTTGCAGGCCACCGCGATGGCGATGACCACCCGCTGGCGCATCCCGCCCGAAAACTCGTGCGGGTACTGCTTGAAGCGGCGCTCGGGGTCAGTGATGCCCACGTCCCGCAGGTATTCCACCGCCTTTTCCCGGGCGGCGCGGCCCTTCAGGTGCTGGTGCAGCTGCACCGCCTCGGCGATCTGGTCGCCGATGGTCTTGAGGGGGTTCAGGCTGGTCATGGGGTCCTGCATGATCATGGCGATCTCGTGCCCGCGCACCCGCAGCCAGTCCTTTTCCTTTTTCAGGCCGGACAGGCGGATGGGCTTGCCGTCGTCGGCCCCAAAGTAATCAATGGCGCCCTCGGTGATGGCGCCGTTTGCGTCCAGCAGGCCCATGAAGGACTTGGTGAACACGCTCTTGCCCGAGCCGCTTTCGCCCACGATGGCCAGCACTTCGCCCTGCTGGATGTCCAGGTCGATGCCGCGGATGGCGTGCAGGACCCGGCCCCGGAGGTTGAAGCAGATGTGGACGTTCCGGGCCGAGAGGATGGGGGTTGTGTGTTCCATCTTGCGGCCTCCTTTACTGCATATGGTTCTTGGGGTCGGCGGCGTCCGAGAAGGCGTTGCCGATCAGGTAGAACGCGATGGTGACAAAGCTGAGGATGATGGTGGGGTAGAGCAGCTGATACCGCAGCCCCGCCTGCATCATCACCTGGCGGCCGTCGTTGATCAGGTTGCCCAGGGAGGGGGTCTCCACCGACAGGCCCAGGCCGATGTAGGTGACGAACACCTCGCTGCCGATGGCGGCGGGGACGGTCAGGGCCATGCGCAGCATGATGACCGACACCAGGTAGGGCAGCAGGTTGCGCAGCACGATGCGGAAGGTGGGGGTGCCGATGCAGCGGGAGGCCACGTTGTAGTCCCGGTCCCGGATGATGAGGATCTGGTTGCGGATGAAGCGGGCCATGGCGATCCACCCGGTCAGGGACATGCCCAGGATCAGGGTGGGCACGCTGGGGCTGGCCACGTAGGAGATCAGGATCAGGATGATGGTGGAGGGGATGTTGTCGCAGATGTTGTACAGCTCGGTGAAGAAAAAGTCCAGCTGGCGCACATAGCCCCACAGCACCCCCACCGTGATGCCCACCACCGCCTCGATCATGGCCACGAAAAAGGCGATGATGAGGCTGGTGCGGGTGCCGGCCCAGATACGGGCCCACAGGTCCTGCCCGATGGAGTTGGAGCCCCAGACAAAGCCGTCCACCCCGGGGGCGACGTTGCGGTACTGGATGCCCGTTTCAGGGTCCACCCGGCAGTAGTTGGGGTCGATCTGCCCCGGCAGGTGGGGCTGCAAAAAGGCGAAGGCCACCACCGCCACCAGGGCGACGAGCAGCGCCACCGCGAACTTGTTTTTGAGGAAGGAGCGCAGGGTGCTGCCCCAGTAGCTGTAGTTGGAGCTTGCAGTGGCCTCGGCCTCCTCGGCGCGGAAGCCGGCCGGGGTGAACAGCTCGTCCTCCGGCAGGCCGGCCCAGGCGGCGGCAGGGCCGGCGGCGCTGCGCTGGCACCCGGCCAGGGCGTCCTCCAGCTGCTTTGATTTGGCGTTTTTCAAAAAGAACAGCATCAGCGTCCACCTTCTTTCTTGCCCAGGCTGATGCGCGGGTCGATCAGGACCATGAGCAGATCGCCCAGGATCAGGCCGATGATGCCCACGCAGGCGTACAGCAGGACGATGCCCTGCACCATGGTGTTGTCGTGCCGCTGCACACAGGTGACCAGCAGCCCGCCCATGCCGGGGATGCTGTACAGGCTTTCGATGTAAATGGAGCCCACCACCGTGTTCAGGAAGGCCGAGGGGATGTACTGCACCAGGGGCACCATGGCGTTGCGGAAGATGTGCCGCAGGGCGATGCGGTCCTCGCTGGCGCCCTTGGCCCGGGCCAGCAGGACATAGTCCTTGTTGCTCTCGTCCACCATGTAGCGGCGCAGCCACATGGCGTAAAAGGCGATGTTGCCCAGGCTCATGGAGAACACCGGCAAGATCCAGTACCGCAGGTTATCGGCGTTGAACAAAAGGCCCACGTTCAGGGCGGTGGTGCCGTACATCTGGATGTACAGATAGTAGACCGCCGCCGGCACCGCCTGGATCAGGATGACGATGGCCGTGCCGATCTTGTCGGGCAGCCGGTGCTTGAACCGGCCCATCACCAGCCCCAGGGGGATGCCCAGAATCAGGGACACCACCATGGCCGTCACGCCCATCTGGATGGAGATGGGCAGCTTGTCGGCGAGGATGTCCACCACCGGCACGTTGACCCGGTAGATGTGGCTGACCCCGAGATCGCCCCGGAAGGCGTCGCGCCAGAACCGGAAGATCTGCACGGGCAGCGGGTCCAGCAGGCCCATGGACTGCAGGCCGGCCTGGATCTGGGTCTCGGTCATTTTTTCGTAGTTGGCAAAGTAGCCCTCCACCGGCATCAGCCGGAGCAGGCAGAACACGAGCGTCACGATGATGAACAGCGTCAAGATCGAATGCCCGATCCGCTTGGCCAGATATTTTACCATATCCGACGTCCTTTCTTCATAAAAACAGGGGGCCGCTCCTGCTGCAAGGGCGGCCCCCTGTCGTAGTCCTCTGGAGTGTGCCTGGCGCTCAGCGTGCGTCGCGGTTGGCTTCGTACTCGCTCATCGAGACGTAGTGGTCCAGCACGTGGATGCCCTTCAGCCGCTTGTTGGAAAAGCCGGTGGAAGCGTACTGGCCTTCCCAGTAGTTCAGCCGGGTGGCCAGGTAGGCGGGCACGCTCATCCCCATCGGGATGACCAGGGCGTTCTGGATCAGCATGGCCTCGGCGTTGGCAAACGCCTCATACCGGGCGTTGATGTCGGTGGTGATGGCCTTGGCCTCCTCGACGGCGGCCATGTAGGCCATGATGGTGTCGGCCGTCTCGCCGGTGACGATGCCGTCCTCCACGGCGGTGCGCAGGTAGGCGTAGCGCCCGCCGTAGCCGCCGGGGGTCTGGTAGAAGGGGTCGGTCTCGGTCTCGGGGTCGGAGTAGTCGGCGCCCCAGTTGCACAGCTGGAAGCAGTACTTGCCCGCCCGGCGCACCGCCGACAGGTAGTTGTCGGCCGGCCCGGCGGTGAGGATGACGTCGATGAAGTCGGCGCCGTCGTTCAGCACCCCTTCCAGCTGCTGCTTGAACACCTGGCACTGGCGGTCCCAGTCGGGGGTGGAGGGGTTGTAGGGCATCTGCACCTTGACCGGGAAGGTGACCCCCTGGGCGGTCAGCTCCTGGATGGCGGCGTCCCGGTACTGCTTGGCGGTGTCCTCGTTGAAGAACTCGGTGATCTCGGCCAGGGCGCCGCACTGGGTGTAGTCCACCCCGTCGTCGTTGGCGCAGAAGGAGGGCGGGGTGACGGTGTTCAGCTTGTAGCCCTCGTAGCCCTCGGGCGCGGTGACCGCCAGGGTGACGGCGTTGTTGATGCCGTAGAGGAACGCCTTGCGGAAGTTCGGGCTGTTGATGGCCTTGGCCCAGTTCTCCGGCTCGTATTCGTCGTCCAGGCCCTCCACGGTCTGGCCCGAGAACTCGTGGTAGAAGGGCATGAAGTTGAACAGGTAGAAGTAAGTATAGTTGGTGTTGGGCCGGTCCATCGAGACCAGGTCCCGGGTGGCCTCGTCGGCCAGCCAGCTGTCCAGGATGTCCGAGCCGATGGTGGCCTCGTCGATCTCGCCGCGCCGGACCATCTCGGGGCCGTTGACCTCGGCCTCGGCGTTGTAGATGCGGCTGACCGTCTCGATAAAGACGTTGTCGGCGTCGTAGTTTTCGGGGTTTTTGGTCATGACCCAGCTTTCCAGCGGGACGTATTCGGACAGGTAGAACGCGCCGCAGCTGTACAGCGTCTCGGCGGAGGTGGCGAACTGGTCGCCCATCTCCTCCAGCAGGGGGCCGTAGGCCGGCTCGTAGGGCAGGTAGACCAGCAGGCTCAAAAAGCCGGGGAAGTCATACGTCAGGGTATAGGTCAGGGTGTGCTCGTCCACCGCCTTGACCCCCACCGTGTCGAAGTCCACCGGCGCAAAGGTCTGGGGCTCGGCCCCGGGCGCGCTGACGGTGACGGCGCCGCCGGCGTCCACCGTGTAGGTGGTGCCGTCCTCCTCCACCAGGCCGCTGTTGGCGTTGGCCAGGTTGACCTGGTAGTCGTAGTAGGCCTCGGCCCCGGCGATGTAGGAGGTGACCAGACCCACGTTGGAGGCGGCGTAGGCCGGGTTGAGCAGGTAGCGCAGGGCGTCCACAAAGTCCTGGGCGGTGACGGGGGCCACCACTTCGCCGTTCATGTCCACCCAGTTTTCGTCCCGCAGGTGGAAAGTCCAGGTCAGGGAGGCCTCGTCAAACTCCCACTCGGTGGCCAGGCCCTCCCGCAGGACGCCCTTGTTGTCGTATTCCACCAGGGTGTCGATGCAGTTGGCGCCCACCACCATCTCGATGTCGGTGGCGGTGGTCAGGTAGTTCAAAGTCGCGGGCTGGCTGGAATACAGGATGGTGTAGCTGGAGGTGTCCGCAGAGGCGGCCCCCCCGCCGGAGGAGGCGCCGCCCGAACCGCAGGCGCTGAACAGACCGGCGGCGCAGGCGGTGGCGGTGGTCATGCCGGCGGCCTTGAGGAACTGCCGGCGGGAAAAGGTATGACGCATGAAAAACTCCCCTTTGCTCTTTTATTTTGCGGCCGGGTAAAACAAAACGGAGCAACGGATCACATCCGTTACTCCGTTGTAACATTCACCGGCCTGTTGGCTTCGCTTGTGTTGCAGTATAACATTGAAACCGGCTCATGTCAATCTTTTCGTTCATCCTGCAGGTGAATGCAGCTAAACGCTGCCCTCACTGGGGCGCGCCCGGCGCAGGTTCGGGGGCGGGGTCCGTCCCGGCGGCGGCAGCCTCGGCGGCCTGTTTGGCGGCGCGCTGGGCCGCGCGCTCGGCGGCACGCTGCTTGGCGCGGGCGGCGGCGGCTTCCTGGCGCTTTTTGGTCCGCTGCTTGACGCGGCAGGTGGCGCACAGGCCGTCGGTGGTCTCGGGGGGGATGGGCTTGCCGCACTCGGTGCACAGGTTCTTGCGGAACCGCAGGACGCTGACCGGCCCCAGGCTGGTCAGCTGGCGCAGCTTCATCCCGTCGATGGCCTTGTGGTTGCAGCTGGTCACGCACATCCCGCACTCGCTGCACCGCCACGGCGTGATGACCACGCGGGTCTGCCCGTCGGGCAGGTCCTCGAGGCGGATGGCCCCGGCCTTGCAGTTCTTTTCACACCGGCCGCACCCGAAGCATTTGCTGGTAAAGGCCGGCAGGTACACCCCGTAGTGGAAGGGGCTGACGGTGGCGGTCTTGAGCTGTTTGACCCGCTCGTTCAGCGCGTAGCGGAAGGGCTGGATGGTGGTCTCCTCCTCGTCCTGCAGGCCGGGCAGCATCCGCAGCAGCTGGCGGGTGCCGTTCTTGGAGCTGTCGCCCATGTGGGCGAACATCTCCCGGCGGGACAGCTCCTTGGCCTGGTAGGGGGCCTCGTCGGGCTGGTAGGCCAGGGTGATGCGGGCGTCGAAGAGGGGCTGGCCCAGAAATTCCACCAGGCGGGTCAGGTTGCTGCGCAGCAGGGCGGCGCAGCGGTCGTTCTCGCACTCGCCGCAGGGGGTCAGGTCCAGCACCAGCTTTTTGTTCAGGGCCAGATAGGCCAGGGCCTCCCAGGTCAGAGCGCCCACGCAGGCGCGGACGATGTCGTTGTGGCGGGCGCTTTGCTCGCAGCCGATCCACACCGTCTCGTTGTCGGCGCCCGCCTGGGCCAGGTCCTTCTGGATCTGCTCGCTGGAAGGGGTGATGCAGCGGGTGCGGCAGACCGACACGCACAGCCCGCAGTCGGCGCACAGGTCCCAGTCCTTGGCCAGGTTGGGGCGGCTGAACACATCGTCCCCGTAGGGGCAGATGTCTTTGCAGTCGGTGCACTGCTCCTTGTGGGGGTGCAGGTTCCAGCACTGTTTGCGGTCGATCTCGGGATGGCTGTTGTTCATCAGCACATTCATGGCGACCTTGGTAAAGATGCTCATGGGCGGTCAGACCTCTTTTGCAGATGTTGCATTCTGGGGGGCGGGGTCGGTGACGCTGGTCACCTGGGCGTTGGCCAGCAGGAAAGCCTGCACCTTCTGGGACACCAGGGCGGCGGCCACAGCGTCGGGGCTCAGCACCTTGCGGATCTCGGCCTCGGGGGTGTTGTGCTGGGCGGCCAGCCGGCGGTACTCGGCGTTCACCTCGTCGGTGTGGGCCACGATGCCCTCGGCCTCCGAGATGGCCTTGGCGGCCAGGATGCCGCGCAGCCGCTTTTCGGCGCTCTGGCGGAAGCTGGCGTGCAGCCCCTCGGGGGTGGTGCGGCAGCTCTTGCAGTAGGCGTCCATGGGGATGCCGCTCTTTTTCAGCTTGGCTTCCAGCTGCTTGTATTCCCGCTCGGCCTCGGCGGCCACCTGCTTTTCGGGCAGGGTGACGGTCAGGTTGGCCCCGGCCATGTTCAGCAGGTCCTGGCCGGCCTTGCGGTCGGCGGCCTCCTCATGGATGGCCTGCTTTTCCTTGCGGATCTGGGCCTTCATGGCCTCCATCGAGTCAAAGCCGCGGCTGCGGGCAAACGCCTCGTTGGCTTCGGGGGTGTGCTTTTCGGCGATGGCGTGCAGCCGGATGGTGAATTTGGCGCTGACGCCGGCCAGCTCCTCGACCTGGAAGTCCTGCGGATAGGTCATCTCCACCTCGAAGGTGTCGCCGGCCTTGTGGCCATAGAAGGCCCGCTCGATGGCGGGGGTCAATTTGCCGCGGCCCAGCACAATGGTGGCGTTGTCGTTCCGGCTGTCGGGGATGGGCTGACCGTCCCGGAAGCCCTCCGAGTCAAACGTGACCTTGTCGCCCCGCTTGGCAGGGCCTTCGGTGGGGGTGTAGTAGGCGTGCAGGCGGCAGCGGTGGGCCACCTCCTGGTCCACGGTGCGGTCCAGCACCGGGCGGACGTGCCGGGTGACGGCCAGGCCCTTGTACTGGCCGAGGGTGACGTTGGGGAGCGTGTTTGCCATAAGTCTGTCTCCTCCCTGTCAGCAGTCGGTGCAGGCGCCGCCGGCGGACAGCCAGTCGGTGTCCAGCGTGACCGAGCCGTCCTCCCACACAAAGGAGGGGATGCCGATGCGGCCCTCGGCCTTGGCCTCGTCGTAGACGGGCAGGGTGTCCCGCATGGCCAGGAAAGCGCGCAGGTTCTTGGTGCTCTCGGTGATGTCCACATATTCGTAGGGGATGCCCTTTTCGTCCAGCACCTGCTTGACCTCGCGGCAGGTGGAGCAGATGGGGGCGCCATACAACTTCATCATAGGTTTGAACCTCCTGTATATCAAAACTTGCGTAAAAGCTGTGTACATCCAATCAGTATACACCATCGGGCCGGGCAGGGCAAGAGCCTGCCCCGAATTTACAGCCCCTGTTCGGTCAGCCACGCCTGGATGACCTGGCTGAACAGCTCGGGGAACTGGGCGTCCTCCTCGGCGAAGGCGGCCTGGTAGGCCTCGGCCTCGGCCCGGGTGACGGGCGTGACCCGCCGGTAGGCGGTAAAGACCGTCCCGTTGCCCATGTCGAAGCTCTGCTCGGGGACATAGTACCCGCCGCTGATGGTAAAGAACTGGTCGTTCAGCTTGGCAGCCACCCCGCTGACCTCGTAGCACCAGGGGAAGGGGTCGGCGGTGAGGACGTACTTTGCCTCGAACAGCTCGGTGGGGAAGGGCTGGGTGCCCAGAATGCCGAACCCGAAGGCCAGCTTGTCCTCCAGCGGGCGGTCGGGCAGGCTGGCATTCTTAAAGGTATCGGGGCAGTAGGTCATCGAGTGGGGGATCATGTAGGCGAACTCGCCCTCGGCGCAGTGATGGTCGATCCAGCGGGCCAGGGCCCGGATCTGGGGCAGGTCGGTGCGGTCGTAGACCATGGTGTCCAGCCGGACAAATTCGGCGGTGGCCCCGGTGTCCAAAAACGGAAACAGGAACTCGGGCAGGGCGATGGTGGTCAGGGGGGACAGCCGCACCGTCATGCTGAACGCCAAAGTGAACAGCCAGTACCCGATCTTCAGTTTGCGGAAGGAGGCCAGGCTCTCGGCCAGGGCGGCCGCGCCCAGCAGCATCAGCAGGGTGTACCCCGGCACCAGCAGCAGCGTCTGGTGGGAGCCCATGTTCTGCACCCGGGTGAACAGCACCAGGCTGACGGCCAGAGCGGCCAGGGTCTGGGCCGCCAGCGGGATGCGGCCGTGGCGGCAGGCCCAGACCACCCCCGCAATGGCCAGCGGCAGGTAGAGGGGCCCCAGCCGGAACATCTGGCTGTACAGCTCCAGCCCCAGCCCGCCGGTGTTGTAGGCGGCGTAGTGGGCGGCGTAGCTGTAGGTGAGCACTTTCACAACGATGGGCCGGAACAGGACGATCATGGCCGCCACCGACCCGGCCCCGAAGGTGACGAGCCAGCGGATGCGGTCCCCGGCGGCGCGGCCGTGGCCGCTGCGGCCCAGCCGGACCGCCCCCGCTGTCACCGTCACCGCGTAGACGGCGTAGTAGCCCACAATAAAATAAAGGTACCACCGCCGGGTGAGGATCAGGGCCGCCGTGGCAAAGAACAGCCCGGCCCACCGGGCGGGCTCGGCGGTGTCAAAGCGGTAGTCCAGCGTCAGCAGCAGGATGATGAAGGCGAAGATCAGCCCGAACCAGTCGGGCTGGCCCAGGGCCGCGGCCATCCGCAGGAAGGGAAAACAGGCGGCAAAGCTCAGCCCCATCAGAAAAAAGCCGTGCTGGTTTTGGACGTCCAGCATCTGCCCCGCCTTGACCACCACCCCGCCCAGCGCCAGCAGCAGCGCCGGCAGGACGCTGACCAGCTGGCTGAGGACAAAACTGTCGCCGGTGTGCGCGGACAAAAAGAAGGGGAACTCGGTGAACAGGCAGATGAAACTGGTGTAGTCCTCGGTCAGGCTGGACAGCAGGTGCCCCAGCCCGGCCAGAGGCCCGGCGGCAAAGGCGTCCTCGGCGGCGTACTGCAGCAGGGTGTAGTTGCTGTAGTCCCAGACATAGATAAAGTCCCGGCTCTGCACCTGCAGGTTTAGCCCGATGGCCAGCACCAGGTACACCCCCACCAGGATGGACCCGTGGAACAGCTCGAACCGCACCCCGGCTCGCCGGACGGCGGCCAGCACAAGGCAGATCAGCAGGCAGCCGGCCCACAGGCTGAGCAGGGGAAAGAACAGCGTCCCGGTCAGCCCGGCGGCGGTGCACAGGCACAGCACCGCCAGGGTCAGGAACAGGGCGGCGGGCACGGCCCCGCGCGGGAGGCGGAAGGCGGGCTTTTGCGGGGCGGCCGGCCGCAGTTCGGTGATCGGCATGGAAAAAACTTCCTTTCGGTCAGATTTTCACGAATTGTAATACCAGTATACCAGACCCGGCGCGGAAATTCCAGTCAGGGCGCAAAAGCTTTAGGGGGAACCCATTTCTGCGCGCAGTCGCGCGACAGAAATTCCTTCCCCCTAATATTCCCCTGGGGACAAAATTTGCCGCTGAACCATGCACTCGGCCTGGCGGCCTCGCACACTCTCAGCGGCAAATTTCCCTGTATGTGTCCCGCCCGTACGCACATGTCGTCCGGGCGGGACGTTTCAATAGAAAAGTTTGTTTTTACTTTTTGGCCGTGCCGGCGGCCTTTTTGGCGGCGCGGGCAGCGCGGGCTTTGGCGGCCCGGGCTTTTTTGGCGGCGTTGGCGGCGCTGGCCTTGGCCGCGTCGGGGTGGGGCGCTTCCAGCGTCAGGCGGAACAGCCGGCTGCCCATGGCGGGCAGGTCGGCAAAGAGGGTGTAGTCCCGCCCAAAGACGCCCCCGTCCACCGTGTGGAGGGCGCCCGGCCCCTCGAAGCTGCCGCCCCACTGGGGGGCCTCGGTGTTCAGCAGCTCCCCGGCGGCGGCCGGGACGGTCAGGTAGAGGGGGAACTGCTTGTGGGGCTTGTCCTGGGTGTTCATCACGCACAGCAGGCACTGGCCCCGGCCCCGGCGCAGCCAGGCGTAGACGCCTTCGTCGCTGCTCTCGCAGGCCACCCACTCGAAACAGCGCTGGTCGTACTCGCCCACGTAGAGGGCGGGCTCGCTGGCGTACAGCCGGGCCAGCTCGGCGAAAAACTTCTGGAAACTGTCGTGGAAGGGATAGCCCAGCAGATTCCAGTCCAGCTGCTTTTTCTCGTCCCACTCCCGGAAGTGGGCCAGCTCGTTGCCCATAAAGTTCAGCTTTTTGCCCGGGTGGGTAAACATATAAAAATAGAGGGTGCGCAGCTGGCTGCACTTTTCCTCATAGGTGCCCCAGAGCTTGTCGATGATGGTCTTTTTGCCGTGCACCACCTCGTCGTGGCTCAATGCCAGCAGGTACAGCTCGTTGTAGAAGTAGTGCATACTGAACAGCAGCTTGCCGTACTGGGCCGGCCGCTCCCCAAAGGGGGTGGCGAAATAGTCCAGTGTGTCGTGCATCCAGCCCATGTCCCACTTGTAGTCGAAGCCGATGCCATCGTACCGGGTGGGCGCGGTGATCTTGAGGTAGTTGGTGGAGTCCTCGGCGATGTAGACGCCGGTGGGCCAGCGCTGGTTCAGGCCGTGGTTCAGCCCGCGCAGAAAGTCCAGCGCACCCTGGTTCACCCCGCGGGCCGGGTCTCCCAGCCAATAGATGGCCCGGGAAATGGCGTCCATGCGGATGCCGTCGCAGTGGTACACATCCATCCAGAGGGCGGCGGCGCTGCTCAAAAAGCTGCGCACCTCGCCCCGGTAGTAGTTGAAATTGTGGGTGCCCCATTCGCTCTGGCCCACGTCGCTGTCGTATTCGTACAGGCAGGTGCCGTCCAGGTTGGCCAGGCCGGTGGCGTCGGCGGCAAAGTGGACCGGCACAAAGTCCATGATGACCCCGATGCCCATCCGGTGGCAGGCGTTGACGAAATAGGCGAACTGGGCCGGCGTGCCGTACCGGCTCGTGACCGAGAAATAGCCGGTGGTCTGGTAGCCCCAGCTGCCGTCAAAGGGGTGCTCGGCCAGGGGCAGCAGCTCCACATGGGTGTAGTGGTGTTCGGTCAGCCAGGGAATCAGCTCCCGGGCCAGTTCCTCGTAGTTGTACCAGCCGCCTTCGCCGCCGTCGGGGGCGGGGGCGTCGGGATGACGCTTCCAGCTGCCGGCGTGCATCTCGTAGATGTTCATGGGCAGGTTGCGGCACTTGTCCCGGTGGGCCATCCACTCCCCGTCGTCAAAGGGGAAGGACAGCACCGCCAGCCGGCTGGCCGTGCCCGGCCGCAGCTCGCTGGCAAAGGCGTAGGGGTCGGCGTGCATCTGGACCGAGCCGTCCGCCTTGGTGATGCGGTACTGGTACGTATCGCCCTCGGCGGGGCCGGGGATGTACACGCGCCAGAAGCCGGCCTCGTTTTTCTCCATGGGAACGTCCTCGCCGCCGGGCCAGCTGCCGCAGACCGAGACCGCCTGCGCGGCGGGGGCGAACAGGGTGAACTGCCAGCCCGCCTCGCCGCGGGGCCCTGCCTCCGGGTGCGCGCCCATCCAGCGGTAGGCGTCGAAGCATTCGCCGTCCCAAAAAGACTGGGGGACCATGAACTGATACATACTGTGATTCTCCTTACCTGCAAAATTTTAGTTAAACTTTGTTAAACAAGCAATATTTTTTTGCTGAAACTGGGAAGAACTGGTGCATATCATCCAAAATTGTGGTATACTGTTCCCACGGGCTGCCGGCCGGCGGCCTGAAATCCGATAGACGATACAGGAGTGGATCTTTTTATGCCTTGGTATGACAGCGCTGTTTTTTATCATATCTACCCTCTGGGCCTGTGCGGCTGCGCCCACGAGAACGACGGCCGCGCGGTGCCCGGCGCGTTCCAGAAGCTGGACGACTGGGCGGCCCATGCCCTGGAGCTGGGCTGCAGCGCCATCTATATTGGCCCGCTGTTCGAGAGCGGCAGCCACGGCTACGATACGGTGGACTACCGCCGGGTGGACCGCCGCCTGGGCGCCAACGAGGAGTTCGCCGCCTGGGTGGCGGCCTGCCATGCCCGCGGCCAGAAGGTGATCGTGGACGGGGTGTTCAACCACGTGGGCCGGGGCTTTTTCGCCTTCCGGGACCTGCAGGAGCACCGGGAAGGCTCGGCCTACCGGGACTGGTTCTGCGACGTGAATTTCTGGGGCAACAACGAGTACAACGACGGCTTTTCCTACGCCAACTGGGGCGGCCACAACCTGCTGGTCAAGCTGAACCAGCGCAACCCCGCAGTGCAGCAGTACCACTTCGACACCGTCCGGTTCTGGGTGGAACAGTTTGATATCGACGGCATCCGGCTGGACGCCGCCGACGTGCTGGACTTTGGCTTTATGCAGAACCTGCGCCGCTTCACCGAGGGGCTCAAGCCTGATTTCTGGCTGATGGGCGAGGTGATCCACGGGGATTACAGCCGGTGGGCCAACCCCGCGATGCTCCATTCAGTGACCAACTACGAGCTGCACAAGGGGCTGTGGAGCGGCCACAACGACCACAACTATTTCGAGATCGCCCACACCATGCGCCGGCTGCAGGGGCTGTGCGGGGACACCCGGCTCTACACCTTCTCGGACAACCACGATGTGGAGCGTCTGCCCAACAAGCTGCGGCAGCGGGCCCACATCCGGCACGTGGCCATTCTGGTGTACACCCTGTGGGGCATCCCCTCGATCTACTATGGGTCGGAGTTCGGCATCGAGGGCAAAAAGGAGTGGGGCAGCGACTGGCCCCTGCGCCCCTGCCTGGAGCTGGCGGATTATAAGGACGCCATCCGGAACGACCCCGTCACCAGCGTATACGCGGCGCTGGGCCGGCTGAAAGCGGAGGAGCCGGCCCTGACCTACGGCCAGCCCAAAGAGCTGCTGCTGACCACCGAGCGCTACGCCTTTGCCCGGGTGCTGGAGGGCCGCGCCCTCGTCACCGTCCTGAACAACGCCGACGCCCCGGCCCGGCTGGAACTGCCGCTGCCGGTGCCCGCCGGCGAGGTGCAGGACCTGCTGGCGGACTGCGCCGGCAGCCAGGACGTGGCGGCCCGGGTGGAGGACGGCCGACTGATCGTGGAACTGCCCGGCAACTACGGCACCGTTCTGGGCCTGGGCCAGTGAAAGGGGGGACCGTTATGAACGCATCTGCCCGGCGGGAAGCCATCCTGCAAAAACTGGGCCAGAGCAGCGAGCCGGTCAGCGCCTCGGCGCTGGCGGGGCAGCTGGGGGTGTCAAGGCAGATCGTGGTGGGGGATGTGGCCCTGCTGCGGGCCGCCGGCGCCCAGATCGACGCCACCCCCCGGGGCTACCGGCTGCGGCCGGCGGCCGCCGGCTATACCGGCCTGGCCGCCTGCTGCCACAGCACCACCGAGGGCATGCGCCGGGAGCTGTACGCCGTGGTGGACCAGGGGGGCGTGGTGGTGGACGTCATTGTGGAAAACGCCCTCTACGGCGAGATCCGGGCCAACCTGAACGTGGCCAGCCGGTACGATGCGGACGCCTTCGTCCACCAGGCCGAGGGCTCGCCTGCCAGTCTGCTGTCCCGCATGACCGGCGGGGTCCACCTGCACACCATCCGCTGCGCCGACGAGGCGGCCTTCCGCCGCATCCAGGCGGCCCTGGCGGAGGCCGGGGTGCTGTATGAGCCGGTCCAGCCGGCCGCGCCGGAAAGTGAGCCGTAAATGCCGGCCCCCTTTGGCTCCGGGACAAAACGACCCAGCTTTATTTTACCCTCTGCAAGGGCGCTTTGTCTATAAACAAACTGGCCCGAATGTATAAAAACGAACCGAAAGAAGGAAACGCTATGTATCCCACCCGCGAGGAAGCTGAGCGCATCCTGGCCGGCGCCAAAGCCCGCTACGACCAGGTGAGCAAGACCCATGGCCGCTGGGACGACCACTGCCGCACCGCGGCCCGCTGCGCCGAAAAGATCGCGGCCCGGTGCCCCGGCCTCGACCCGGACAAGGCGTATGTGCTGGGCCTGCTGCACGACATCGGCCGGTGGTACGGCGACGGCCACCTCTGCCACGTCTATTATGGCTGGAAGTATATGAACGAGCTGGGCTACGACGAAGTGGCCCGCATCTGTCTGACCCATTCATTCCAGGTGCAGCGGCTGGGCGCCTACATCGGCAACTACGACATCCCGCCCGAGGCGGTAGCCGAGCTGGACGCCGCCCTTTCCGCCGTCACCTACGACGACTACGACCGCCTCATCCAGCTCTGCGACACGCTGGCCGGCACCGACGGCCCGGTGGACATGGCCGCCCGGATGGAGGACGTCCGCCGCCGCTACGGCGACTACCCGCAGGACAAGTGGAACAAAAACTTCGAGCTGCGGGGCTACTTCGAGCACTGGGGCGGCGCGGACATCTACGAAATGGTTAAGGAATAACCATTTCACAGCAAAAAACCCCCATTTCACTGCAAAACGCCCACAGACGGCCCCGTTTGTGCTATACTGAAAAAACGGGCCGGCTTTCCAAAAGAAAGCAAAAAGGACAGAACGCTAAACTCCCTCTTGACACCGGGGGGGGTAGCGTTATACTGCTTTACAGAAGAAAGCGGAGCGCCCGCTCCGCCGCCCGCATCACGAACAGGAGGTAGAAAAAATGAGAAAGCTTGCAAAACGTATGTGTTCCGCCGTTCTGGCGGCGGGGCTGGTGTGCGGGTGCATCCTGCCGGCGTCCGCCGCCGAAGCGGAAGAAGAACCCCGCATCCTCCAGTATGAGACGGCCGAGCCAGTCAGCTCAGTGGTGGTGGATACGGAATACGCCGATGTGGTCATCCAGCCGGGGCAGACCGACCGCATCACGGTGGAGTCCGCCGCAGACGCCAAGGGCGAGTACAGCTACGACTGCACGGTGGCGGACGGCGTGCTGAAGGTAAATGTGGAGGGCATCGAGGGAGAGGAATTCCGCGACTACATCCAGATCGGCCCCTTCCGGTTCCTGAACCAGTACGGGAGCATTTTGAAGAACACGATCACCGTCACCCTGCCGAGTAAACTGTACGACAGCATCCGGGTCAAAGTCGGCCACGATAACATTCGGATGCGGGATGTCCAGAGCCAGACCGCCTGGCTGACCACCGAGTACGGGGACATCGTGCTGTCCGGCGCCCAGCCGCAGAAACTTACGCTTGAAAGCAAGTACGGCGACGTCGTGTTTGACCAGGCGGCTGTGACTCAGTGCGAGGGTACGACAAAGTACGGCGATGTCACCGGCACCATCGCAGGCAGTCAGAGCAGCTATTCGACCTCGACCGCCGTTGAATATGGTGACAGCAACCTGCGCGCCCAGATCGGCGACGGCGTTCACGCGCTGGCCTTCAATATGGAGCACGGAGATATTGACGTTGATTTCACTGCCTGAGAGGAGGAAGGAACCATGACAAGGCTTGCCAAACGTATCGGTTCCGCCGTTTTGGCGGCGGGGCTTGTCTGGGGATGCATCCTGCCGGCGTCCGCCGCCGAAGCGGAAGAAGCCCGCATCCTGCAATATGAGACGGCCCAGCCGGTCAGCGCGGTGGAGGCCAACGTGGAAAACGCAAGGCTGGTGATCCAGGCGGGCCAGACCGACAAAATCACGGTGGAATCCGCCGCCGACAGCAAAGGGACATACACCTATGGCTTTTCCGTCAAAGATGGTGTGTTGACCGTCGATGTGGATGCGATCGAGCCGGAAGAAGTTTACAGCCGGGAAACCGACCGCTTCGGTGTCCATACTACATACGGACGCACCTACGATAATACCATCACCGTCACCCTGCCTGCAAAAACGTATGCAAGCCTTTGCGCCGAAGTGGACAATGGCGGCATTCGGTTTGCGGATGTGGAGACGGATGCGCTCCAGGCTGAGGTGAAGAACGGAAACGTCGCGGTCCAAAATGTAAAGGCGGACACGGTCCAAACCAAAATAGAAAACGGGAGCACGCTGGCCATGGATGTGACAGCCGGCACGCTCCGGACAGAGGCTGGCAACGGCAAAATCAAATTCCGGAACGTGACAGCCGGGACCCTTCAGGCCGGCTTGAAAACCGGCAGCATCGGCTTTGAAAAGGCCAGTGCCTCGGTGTACAAGTGCGAAGTAACGACGGGGAGCATCCAGGGCACCCTGCAGGGAGACCAGGCGGCCTACCGCATCTCGGTGGACCTCGACTGGGACTGGGGCGTGAGCAGTCTGAAAGACCAGCCCGGGGACGGCAGCGGCAAGTCCATCGACTTCCACGTCCGTCTTGGCAGTGTGGATGTTTCCTTTGCGGACTGAAAAGGGAGGTGCCCTGCCGTGCAAGCTCTTGTCTGCGGCCGGTGCGGCCACCCGAACGCCGCGGGCGTCCGGTACTGCCAGCGCTGCGGCTGCGCGCTCAGGCCGCGGCATACCCTGCGGGATGAGATCCGCTCCTGGGACCCGAGCAGCCTGGCCGGCGCGGGCCGCCGGGACAGCAACTTTGCGGCCCTTTATACCGTGCTGGGGCCGAGACCCGCGCCGGGGCGGCAGAAGAAGCCGGCCGTGCCGGCGGACCCTCTGCCCGACGGCCGCTGGTACTGCCCGGACTGCGGGACCCTGAATACATCGGCCGCCGCTTTCTGCAAAGACTGCGGCCGGACCAAATAGAAACCGCCCGCGGGGAACGTCCCTGCGGGCGGTTTTTGTCAGGGTTTGCCGGAAGGCGCGTCCTGCTCCGGCGGCTGCTGTCCGGCGCATCGGCGGCAGACGCCGTACAGGATGCTGCCCTCGCACTGGAGGGTGAAGCCATGCTCGGCCAGCAGGTGCTGGCGCACCTCGTCCATGAAATGGCAGTCCATGTGGAAGATCTCGCCGCAGCAGGTGCACTTGAGGTGGATGTGCTCGTGGCAGTGGTGGGCCTCGTCGGCGTACTGGTAGACGGCCCGCTCGCCCTTGCCGGCGACGTACTTCATCACCCGGTGCTCGCCGGCCAGCTTGTCCAGATAGCGGTAGACGGTGGTGGGGTTGGTGCGTTCGCCCTCGGCCTCCAGGTGGGCGACGATGTCGGCGGCGCTGACGGCGTGCCGCCGGTTGGCGGTCAGGTAGTCCAGGATGAGCTGCCGGGTGCGGGTGTTGTAGCTGGTGCTGCGTGCCATGGAGAGGGGTACACTTCCTTTGTTGAGATATACCCTAGTATAGCATGGCCGCGCTGGGCTGTCAAAAACGCCGCCGCTCCGTGGCGGGACCGCGCCAAAGGCGCAGGCCGGGCAGAATGCACAACTGTTTGAACAGAGTACACAAAACTTGCGCAAAAGCGGAAAAAGCAGGGCGTTTTTTTTGTATAAAATGTGGAAGGAAAGAGAAACCTCGCCCGAAACCTTGTAATTCCGACGGAATTGTGAAATAATAAAATGAAAGAGCATGCCGGCCAAACGGAGCACCGCATAGGGCCAGCGGCTTGAAGCGCCGGCAGCAGGGCCGGCCAGTGCGGGCGGTTGTGAGAGACCCGCAGGATATGGAAGGCAGAGAAGGACATGAAAGAGACAGACACGACCGCAAAGCCCAGCTTGAAGCTGCAGGCTTACCACTACTTAAAGAGCAGGATCTTGAGCTGCGAGTATGCCCCCAGCCAGTTTTTGAACGAGCAGAAACTCTGCGCTGAGATGGGCAACATCAGCCGCACCCCCATGCGGGACGCTCTGGGCCGGCTGGAGCAGGAGGGGCTGATCGCCATTCTGCCCAAAAAGGGCCTGATGGTCTCCCCCATCACCGACGAGGACGTCCACAGCATTTACGAGGTGCGGCTGCTGGTCGAGCCCTACGCCCTGCGGGTCTACGGCAGCCTGCTGCCCAGGGAGGAACTGGAAAAGTTCGTCTACCTGATGGAGAACCCCGAGACGATCCCCGACTTTTACGCGGCGGATGACGCGTTCCACGACCTGCTCATCAGCACGCTGCCCAATAAGTACCTCCGCTCGGCCCATGATTCCATCACCGGGCAGAACACCCGTTTCCGCATCATGACGGGCAAAGTGGGGATGATCAGCCGCACGGCGACCTGTGAGGAACATCTGGCGATCCTCCGCCCGGCGCTGGAAGGGGACTGGGACGGCGCTGCCGCCGCCCTGACCCACCATCTGGAGCTGGCCCGGGACAAGGCCGAGCAGACCCTGGCCCGCATCCACCTGGGGGAGCCGGCCTCCGCGCCTGCCGCAGAGAAAAAAGAATGACAGGAGAACCCATGGAACCGATCCGCATCGGGGCGCTCACCCTGCCCCACAAGGCCGTGTTCGGGCCGATGGCGGGCTTTACCGACGCGCCCTGCCGCCGCCTGATGGCCGAGCATGGGGCGGGCTTCACCGTCAGCGAGATGGTGTCCAGCCGCGCCCTGACCTACCGCGACCACAAGACCCTCAGTCTGCTGCGGCCCGCCACCAAGGGCGCGCCCTACGGCGTGCAGCTGTTTGGCGAGGTGCCCGAGATCATGGGCCAGGCCGCCGCCATGATCGAAGGGGAGGACTTCGACTTTCTGGACATCAATATGGGCTGCCCCGCGCCCAAGATCGTCTCGGGCGGGGCGGGCAGCAAGCTGATGCTCCACCCCGAGCTGTGCGGCGAGATCGTGGCCCAGGTCAAGGCCCACACCTCCCGGCCCGTCACCGTCAAAATGCGCAAGGGCTGGGACGACGAACACGTCACCGCGGTGGAGTGCGCCAAAGCCTGCCAGCAGGCCGGCGCGGCCCTCATCACCGTCCACGCCCGCACCCGGGCCCAAATGTACATCCCCGGCATCGACCTCAATATCATCCGGGCAGTGAAAGAGGCGGTGGAGATCCCGGTGATCGGCAACGGGGACATTGCGTCGCCCGAGGACGCGTTGGCCATGCTGCGCCAGACCGGCTGCGACGGGGTGATGATCGCCCGGGCCGCCCTGGGCGACCCCTGGCTGTTCGAGCGGGTCAACGCCGCCATCGAGGGCCTGCCCGAGCCCCCTGCCCCCAACCTGCAGGCGAGGATGAACGCCCTCCGCCGCCAGGTGGAGGAAATGGTGGACCTGAAAGGGGAGTACACCGCCATGCCCCAGGTCCGGGCCCAGGCCATCCACTATATGAAGGGCCTGAAGGGCGCCGCCGCCCTCCGCCGCGCCGCCTGCAGCCTGACCTACCTGTCCGACCTGGACAGCCTGATCGACACGGTGTTCACGGCCCAGCGCAAACTTACGGATTGAATAAAACAAGCTGCCCCCTGCCCTTCTCCGGGAAGAGCAGGGGCGTTTTGAATGAAAGGAACCATTTTTATGAAACAAGCGCTTCTTGCCGCCGGCTTCGGCACCACCGTGCCCCATGCCGCCCAGGAGCTGGCCGCCCTGGAAGCCGCGCTGGCCGACGCCGCCCCGGGCTGGACCATGGCCCGGGCGTACACCAGCGGCATGGTCCGCCGCATCCTGGCCGGGCGGGGCCAGCCGGTGGACAGCGTGGCCGAGGCTTTGTCCCGCCTGAAAGCCGCCGGGGTGGAGGAAGTCTTTGTCCAGCCCACCCACTTTTTGTGCGGCGTCGAGTACGACAAGCTGAAAGCCGAAGCCGGGGCTATGGCGTCCGGCTTTGCCCGGCTGCGGGTGGGCCGCCCCCTGCTGGACGGCACCGCCGCGGTGCGGCAGCTGGCCGGCATCCTGGCCGGGCTGTATCCGGCGCAGGAGGGGCAGGCGGTGGTCCTGATGGGCCACGGCACCACGGCCGGGGCCAACCTGGTCTATCCGGCCATGCAGGCCGTCTTTGACCTGGCCGGCCGGCCCGACATCCGGGTGGGCACGGTGGAAGGTTGGCCCACCCTGGCGGAAGTCTGCGGGCAGCTGGCATCCCGGCCCGGCGTCAGCCGGGTCAAGCTGGCCCCCCTGATGCTGGCCGCCGGGGACCACGTCCTGAACGACATGGCCGGGGACGGCCCCGACAGCTGGAAGAACGTCCTCGCGGCGGAAGGCTATCAGGTGGAGTGCGTTTTGCACGGCCTGGCCGCGGAGCAGGCCGTCCGGCAGATGTATGCGGACCGCCTGCGCGAAGAACTGGTTGATTGAATGGCTTTTGAACACTATATCCGCAGCGGGCAGAAGATGCTGCGCTGCGGCTACACCACCGGCACCTGCGCGGCTCTGGCCGCGGCGGGGGCTGCCAGGCTGCTGCTGACAGGGCAGCGGCCTGCTTTGCTTTGCCTGCGCACCCCCAAGGGCTGGCCGGTGGAGGTCGAGCCCGCCGCGCTGGAAGCGGCGGAGGGGACGGCCCGCTGCGCCGTCCGCAAGGACGCCGGAGACGACGCCGACGTCACCGACGGGATGCTGGTCTGGGCGGCGGTCCGCCGGATCGACGCGCCGGAGATCCGCATCGACGGCGGCGAAGGGGTGGGCCGCGTGACCCGGCCCGGCCTGGATCAGCCAGTGGGGGCCGCCGCCATCAACCGGGTGCCCCGCCGGATGATCGCCGAGGCGGTGCAGGCCGAGCTGGACGCCGCCGGGGCGTCCGGCGGGGCCGAGGTGATCGTCTCCATCCCCGGCGGGGCCGAGCGGACCCGCCGCACCTTCAACCCCCTGCTTGGCATCGAGGGCGGGCTGTCCGTCCTGGGCACCTCGGGGGTGGTGGAACCCATGAGCGAACAGGCCATCGTGGACACCATCGGGGTGGAGCTGCGGCAGGCTTTCTGCGCCTGCCCCCAGGGCCGCCTGATCTTGACCCCCGGCAACTATGGAGCGGATTTTCTGGCCGCAAACGGCCTCGACGCGCTGGGCGTGCCGGTGGTCCGGTGCTCCAACTTCATCGGGGAAGCGCTGGACATGGCGGCCGCCGAGGGGTTCAGCGCGGTGCTTTTGGTGGGGCACATCGGCAAGCTGGTCAAGCTGGCGGGCGGGATCATGAACACCCACTCCCGCAGCGCCGACTGCCGCACCGAACTATTCTGCGCCCACGCCGCCGCGGCCGGGGCGTCCACCGCGCTGTGCCGGGCGTTGCTGGACGCCCCCACCACCGACGCCTGCATCGCCCTGCTGGATACCGCGGGGCTGCGGGCGGCCGTCCTTGACAGCCTGACGTCGGCGGCCCAGCGCCACCTCGAGCGGCGGGCCGCGGGGGCTTACCGGGTGGGGGTGAAACTGTTTTCCAACGAGTACGGGCCGCTGGGTGCCAGCCCCGCCGCCCTGGAACTGATCGGACAATGGAGGAACGACAGGCAATGAGTGGTACGTTTTACGCAGTGGGCGTCGGCCCGGGGGACCCCGAACTGCTGACTTTGAAGGCGGCGCGGGTCATCGGGGCATGCCCGGTGGTGGCCGCGCCCCGCACCGCCGGCGGCAGAATGGTGGCCCTGGACATCACCCGGCAGGCGGTGGACCTCGCGGGCAAGGAGATCCTGCCGCTCGACTTTTCGATGTCCCCCGACCCGGCCAAACGGGCAGCGGCCCAGCAGGCGGCCGCGGCGCTGGTGCGCCAAAAGCTGGAAGCGGGCCTCGACGTGGCCATGGTGAACATCGGGGACGTGTCCATCTACGCAACCTGTTCCTATCTGCTGGAACAGCTGGCGGCCGAGGGCTTTGCCACCGCCCGGGTGGCGGGGGTGCCCAGCTTTTGCGCGGCGGCGGCCCGGCTGAACACCGGCCTGACCGAAATCGACACCCCGCTGCACATCTACCCCGCCGCCGAGGAGGAGGACCTTTCCGCCGCCCTCGGCCAGCCGGGGACCAAAATTTTGATGAAGAGCGCCCGCCGCCTGCCCGCCGTGCTCAAGGCATTGCGGGCCGAAGGGCTGGCCGGGCGCAGCGCGCTGGTGGCCAACTGCGGCCTGCCCGGCGAGCTGGCCCTGTCCAGCCTGGACGGCCCCGACGCCGGCGCGGCGCTGGACGCGGGCTATTTCGTCACCGTGATCGTGAAGGAGGGCTGAGGATGGTACATTTTGTGGGAGCGGGCCCCGGCGCGCCCGACCTGCTGACGCTGCGGGGCGCGGCCCTGCTGGAACAGGCTGGCTGCATCATCTACGCCGGCAGCCTGGTCAACCCGGCCCTGCTGGCCCGGGCGAAGGACGGCTGCGCCATCTACAACAGCGCCGAAATGACGTTGGAGCAGGTGCTGGAAGCCGTCCAGAAAGCGGAGGCCGCCGGGGTGGACACCGTCCGGCTGCACACCGGGGACCCCTGTGTCTACGGGGCCGTCAAAGAGCAGATGGACGCGCTGGACGCGCTGGGCATCCCCTGGGACGACACCCCCGGCGTGTCCAGCTTCTGCGGGGCGGCTGCGGCCCTCGGGGCGGAATACACCCTGCCCGGCGTCAGCCAGAGCGTCATCATCACCCGGCTGGCCGGGCGCACCCCGGTGCCGCAGCGGGAGAGTCTGGCCGCCCTGGCCGCCCACCGGGCTTCCATGGTCATCTTCCTGTCGGCGGGGATGCTGGAACAGGTCCAGGCCCAGCTGCTGGCCGGCGGCTACCCGCCCGAGACCCCGGCGGCCCTGGTGTACAAGGCCACCTGGCCGGAGGAAAAGCTGGTCCGCTGTACGGTGGCGGACCTGGCCGCGCGCGGGGCCGCCGCCGGCATCCGCAAGACCGCCCTCGTGCTGGTGGGGGATTTTCTGGGCCAAGGCGGCTACGAGCGCAGCAAGCTCTACGACCCCGCCTTTACCACCGAATACCGGGAGGGCCGGGCGTGAAACTGTACTATCTGGCCTTCAGCGCCCGGGGGCTGGCCCTGGCCCAAAAGCTGGCCGGGGCCCTCGGGGGCGAGGCAGTCCGCTGCGGCGGCCCCGTCACCCTGCGCGGCTGGACGGACGAACATTTCCGCACCGGCGCGGGCCTTGTCTATGTGGGGGCCTGCGGCATCGCGGTGCGGGCGGTGGCCCCCTGCCTTTGCAGCAAGGAGACCGACCCCGCCGTGGTGGCGGTGGACGAGCAGGGGACCTGGGCCGTCCCCCTGCTGTCGGGGCACCTGGGCGGGGCCAACGCCCTGGCCCGCGCCATCGGCAGCGTGTGCGGGGCGCAGCCGGTCCTGACCACCGCCACCGACGCCGGGGGGCTGTTCCCCATCGACGACTGGGCCCGCCGCCAGGGCTGCGCCGTGGCCGATGTCCACAAGATCAAAGACGTCTCGGCGGCGCTGCTGGCGGGCCGGACCCTCCGGCTGTACAGCGACTGGCCCATCGCCGGGACGCCCCCCGCCGGGGTGGCCCTGACGGCGGACAAAGCCGGCTGCAGCGCGGCGCTGACCCTCACGGACCCCGGCCCGGCCCTCTGGCTGGCGCCGCGGGTGCTGGCGCTGGGGGTGGGCTGCCGCCGGGGCATCCCCGCCGCCGCCCTGGAAGAAGCGCTGGCCGCCCTGCTCGAGCGGGAAAAGCTCTGCGTCAAGAGCATTTGCAAGGTGTGCACCATCGACCGCAAGGCCGGCGAGCCCGGGCTGCTGGCGTTCTGCGCGGCCCACGGCTGGCCGCTGGAGACCTACACCGCGGCCCGGCTGGCGCAGGCGCCGGGCCGGTTTACCCCATCGGCCTTTGTGGCGCAGACGGTGGGGGTGGATAACGTATGCGAGCGGGCCGCCGTCTGCGGGGCAGAGGGCGGGGCGCTGCTCGTGGGCAAACAGGCCGGGGGCGGCGTCACGCTGGCCCTGGCCGCAAGGGCCTTTGGGCCGGATTGGAACTGGACGGAATGAAGAAAGTATATGTGATCGGCATCGGCCCCGGCGGCGTCTACGGGATGACCGCCGCGGCCCGGGCCGCCCTGGAAGAAGCCGAGGTGATCTGCGGATACACGGTCTACCTGGACCTCATCGCGCCCCTGACCCCCGGCAAGGAACTGCGGTCCACCCCCATGACCAGAGAGCTGGACCGCTGCGCCATGGCGCTGGAACTGGCCAACGAGGGCCGGACCACCGCCATGGTGTGCAGCGGGGACGCAGGGGTCTACGGGATGGCCTCGCCCCTGCTGGAGCTGGCGGCCTCCTACCCGGCGGTGGATGTGGAGGTGATCCCCGGCGTGACGGCGGCCCTGGCCGGGGCCGCGGCCCTGGGCGCGCCGCTGGGGCACGACTTTTGCACCGTCTCGCTGTCCGACCTGCTGACCCCCTGGCAGGTCATCGAAAAGCGGCTGCGGGCGGCTGTGGCGGGGGACTTTGTCCTCTGCCTGTATAACCCCGCCTCCCGCCGCCGGAAGGACACGCTGCGCCGCGCCTGCGGCATCCTGCTGGAGGCAGGGCGCAGCCCGGACACTCCCTGCGGCTGGGTGCGCAACATCGGCCGGGCCGGCCAGACCACCTGCCTGCTGACGCTGGCCCAGCTGCAGGAGGCGGAGGTGGATATGTTCACCACCGTCTTTGTGGGCGCGTCCTCCACCCGGATGGAGCGCGGCAGGCTCATCACCCCGCGGGGGTATAAAAAGTGATCGTCGTTTTCAGCGGCACCACCGAGGGCCGGCGGCTGTCCCATCAGCTGGCCGCCGAAGGCGTGGTCGTCACCGTCTGCGTCGCCACCGAATACGGCGCGGCAGAGCAGGGGTCGGCCCCCGGCCTGACCGTCCACACCGGCCGGATGGAGGCCGGGGAAATGGCCGCCCTGCTGAAAGGGGCGGCGCTCTGCGTGGACGCTACCCACCCCTATGCCCGGCAGGCCAGCGAGAACATCCGGGAGGCCTGCGCCCTGGCGGGGGTGGGGTATCTGCGGCTGCTGCGGCCGGCCAGCCCCCTGCCCGGGGACGCCCTGACCGCCCCCGACGCCCCCGCGGCGGCCCGCCTGCTGGAAGGGACGGAGGGCGGCGTCCTGCTGGCCACCGGCATGAAGGAGCTGCCCGCCTTTGCGCATCTGGGCGGGGCGCGGCTGTTTGCCCGGGTGCTGCCCACCCACGCGGCCCTCGACGCCTGCGCGGCGGCGGGCATCCCGGCCCGCAACATCATCGCCATGCAGGGGCCCTTCACCCAGGCGCTGAACGAGGCGCTGTTAAAGCAGTACGAGGCCCGCTGGTTCGTCACCAAGGACGGCGGGGCCCCCGGCGGCTTTGCCGAAAAGGCCGCCGCCGCCCGCGCCGCCGGGGCGCGGCTGGTGGTCATCCGCCGGCCGGAGGAAGAAACGGACGGCTTATCCTATGAGCAGGCCCTGGACGCCTGCAGAAAGGCGGTGGACCCATGCAAAAGATCACGCTGATCGGGATGGGGGGCTCGGCGGCTACCCTGACCGCCGAAGGCTGGGACGCGCTGCGCCGGGCCGAACGGGTGGCGGGAGCCCGCCGCCTGCTGGACGCCCTGCCGGCAGAAGTCACGGCGGAACGCATCCCCGCGGTCAGGCCGGAGGAGATCTTGTCGGCTTTGGAAGGCGCTTGTTCGGCTGCGGTGCTCTACAGCGGGGACACCGGCTTTTACTCGGGGGCACCGGCCCTGCTGGAACGGCTCCGGGGCCGGCAGGTACAGGTGGAGCTGCAGCCGGGCCTGTCCAGCGTCCAGCTGCTGGCGGCCCGCCTTGGCCGCCCGTGGCAGGACTGGAAGCTGGTCTCGGCCCACGGCCGCCCCTGCGACCCGGTGGCCGCCGTCTGCGGGGGCAAACCGGCCTTTTTCCTCACCGGCGTGGGGGAGAGCGGCCCCGCGGCCCTCTGCCAAAAGCTGACGGACGCCGGCCTCGGCGGGCTGTCCGTCGCAGTGGGGGAGGACCTCGGCCTTGCCTCCCAGAAGATATTTTCAGGCTCCGCCGCCCAGGCGGCCGGGACGCAGTTCGGGCCGCTGGCGGTCCTTCTGGCGGAGCCGGCCTTCCGCCTGCCGGCCCGGACCCCCGGCTGGCCCGACGATACCTTCGTCCGGGCGGAGGGCGTCCCCATGACCAAGCAGGCCATCCGGGCCCAGGTGCTGGCCCAGCTGGCCCTTTGCCCCGGCGAGACCGTCTGGGACGTGGGGGCCGGGACGGGCAGCGTCAGCCTGGAAATGGCCTACGCCAACGGCGGGGCCCCGGTCTGGGCGGTGGAGCGCCTGCCCGCCGCCTGCACTGTGTTGAAAGAAAACCGCCGCCGTCTGGGCGGCTGGAACGTCCGGGTGGTGCAGGGCAGCGCGCCGCAGGCGCTCGCGGGCCTGCCCGCCCCCGACGCCGTTTTTCTCGGCGGCACAGGGGGAGAGCTGGGGCCCATTTTGGACGCGGTCTGGGCCGCGAACCCCGCCGCCCGGGTCTGTCTGACCGCCATCGCGCTGGAAACGCTGGCCGCCGCGCTGGAAGCCTTCGCCGCTCGGGGACGGAAGGCGGATGCCGTCCAGATCGCGGCCGCCCATGCCGGGGGCCCCGGCCGCCTGCACCTGCTGCGGGCCGAGAACCCGGTGTTTATCCTCACAGCAAAGGAGAAGGTATGAACCTGCCTCAAATCATGGTGGCGGCCCCGGCGTCGGGCAGTGGCAAGACCACGGCGGCCTGCGCCCTGCTGACCGCTCTGCGCCGCCGTGGGCTGGCCCCCTGCGCCTTCAAGTGCGGGCCCGACTACATCGACCCCATGTTCCACCGGGCCGCGCTGGGGGTGGACAGCTGCAACCTGGATCTGTTTTTGACCCGGCCCGCCCGGCTGCGGCAGCTCTACGCCCGGCATCTGGCGGGGCATGGGGCAGCCGTTATAGAGGCGGCCATGGGCTATTACGACGGCGCGGCCCTCACCGACGCGGCCAGCGCCTGGCAGGTGGCCGATACGCTGGGCCTGCCGGTTTTGCTGGTGGTACGCCCCGGCGGGGCCAGCCTGACGCTGGCGGCCCAGATCCGGGGGCTGCGCGCCTTCCGTCCCGACAGCCATTTGGCGGCCATCCTCCTCAACGACTGCTCGCCCGGCTACGCGGCGCGTCTGGCCCCGTTGCTGGAGCGGGAGACGGGCCTGCCGGTCATCGGCTGTCTGCCCCGGCTGGAAGAAGCACGCCTGCCCAGCCGGCACCTGGGGCTGTACACCGCCGCCGAGATCGACAATCTGTCCGGGCGTTTGAACGCTCTGGCGGACGCGCTGGAGGCAAACGCCAGCCTGGACCGCCTGCTGGACCTCTGCCGCCGCCCGGCGCCCGAAGCCGCGGCGGAGGCCCTGCCGCCGGTCAGGGCAAAGATCGCGGTGGCGCGGGACGCGGCCTTCTGCTTTTGCTACCCCGAAAGTCTGGACGCCCTGCGGGCGGCAGGGGCCGAATGCGTCTTTTTCAGCCCGCTGGCGGACGCCGCCCTGCCGGCGGCACAGGGGCTTTATCTGCCGGGGGGCTACCCGGAACTGTACGCCGAAGCCCTGAGCCGGAATGCGCCCATGCGCCGCGCCGTTGCGGCGGCGGTGCAAAGCGGGATGCCCACGGTGGCCGAGTGCGGGGGCTTCCTCTATCTGGGGCAGGCCCTGGCCGACGAGGAAGGAAAGCGCTGGCCGATGGCGGGCGTCCTGCCGGGAGAGGGTTTTGCCGCCAGAGGGCTGGTCCGCTTCGGCTATGCCAGCCTGACGGCGGAGGAGGACAGCCTCCTGTTCCGCAAGGGGGAGGCCGTCCCGGCCCACGAGTTCCACCACTGGGACAGCACCTGCCCCGGCGCGGCCCTGGCGGCTCAAAAGCCGGACGGCCGGGCCTGGCAGTGCGGCTTTGTGTCGGCCAGGCTGTACGCGGCGTTCCCGCACCTCTATTGGGCGGGCCGGCCCGAGCTGGCCGCCCGCTTTGCGGACGCCGCCGCGGCATACAGAAAGGAAAACCATCATGCAGCAGTTTGATACTATCGCCGCCCTCTGCAGGGCGGCTTCGGCCCCGGCGGACGAGGCCGCCCGCCGGGAAGCCCACCGGCGCTGGTCCTCGCTGGCCCATCCGCTGGGCAGCCTGGGCCTGCTGGAGACCATGCTGGAGGACGCCGCCGCCCTCACCGGCAGCGCGGAGCTGGATTTTGGCCGCCGCGCGGTGCTGGTCCTCTGCGCCGACAACGGGGTGGTAGCCCAGGGCGTGACCCAGACCGGCCCCGCGGCCACGGCGGCGGTGGCCCGTGGGCTGGCGGCAGGGCAGAGCCCTGTCTGCCGGATGGCCCGCACCGCCCGCTGCGAAGTGGTGCCGGTGGACATGGGGGTCCTGGACTTTCCCCCGACGGAGGGCGTCCTCGCCTGCCGGGTGGGCAACGGCACCGGCGACATCACCGCCGGCCCCGCCATGACCCGCGCCCAGGCCGAACACGCCGTCCTGACCGGGGCGGCGTTGGCGGCCCGCCAGGCTGCGGCGGGGGTCCGGCTGCTGGCCACCGGCGAAATGGGCATTGGCAACACCACCACTTCGGCGGCAGTGGCCTGCGCCCTGCTGGGCCGTCCGGCAGAGGACTTCACCGGGCGGGGGGCCGGCCTGTCCGACGCGGGGCTGGCCCGCAAGGTGTCCGCCATCCAAAAGGCGCTGGCAGTCAACCGCCCCGACCCCGCCGACCCGCTGGACGTGTTGGCCAAGGTGGGCGGCTTCGACCTGGCGGGGCTGTGCGGGGTGTTTTTGGGCGGGGCGGCCTGCCGGGTGCCGGTGCTGGCCGACGGCCTCATCAGCACGGTGGCGGCCCTGTGCGCCGTCCGGCTCTGCCCGGGGGCGGTCAAGGCCGTCTTCGCCAGCCACGTTTCGGCCGAGCCGGCGGGCCGGGCCGTCCTGGATGCCCTGGGCAAACAGCCCCTCATCACGGCGGGGATGCGCCTGGGCGAGGGCACCGGCGCGGTGGCCTCCATCCCCCTGTGGGACATGGCCCGGGCGGTGTATGCCGAGAGCTACAGTTTTGCACAGTGCGGCGTGGAAGCCTACCAGCCGCAGGGAGGGTGATATGTTCACACTGGTCATCGGCGGGGCGACTTCGGGCAAGAGCGAATATGCCGAGAGCCTGCTGCTGGGCCGCCCCGGTCCCCGCTATTACCTGGCCACGATGGAGCCGTCGGCGGACGGCGAGTGCCGCGCCCGCATCGAGCGGCACCGCGCCCTGCGGGCCGGCAAAGGCTTTGCCACCATCGAGCGGGCGGTGGACCTGAGAGGGCTGGCCCTGCCGGCGCGGGGGGACGTCTTGCTGGAGGACCTGGGCAACCTGGCCGCCAACGAGCTGTACAGCCCCGCGGGGGCGGGCCCGGACGGCGCGCTGGAAGCGGTGGTGGAAGGGGTCCGGCATCTGCGGGCGGAGTGCCGCGGGCTGGTGGTGGTCTCCAACGAGATCTTTGCCGGCGGGCGGGACTATGCCCCGGGCACCGATGTTTATCTGCGGCTGCTGGCGGACGCGCACCGGGCGCTCGCGGCCCTGGCGGACAATGTCTGCGAGGTGGCCTGCGGGCTGCCCATCTACTATAAGGGAGAAAGACCATGAATTGGGAAAGTTGGAAGGGCCGGGCCCGGCAGATCAAAGCCCGCGCCGCACAGGCAAAGGCCGGGGCGGCCGGCCGGGCCAAAAAGATCCGTCTGCCGGGCTGGCTGTCCACCGCGGGCCAGACGGCGGCGGTGGCCTTCGGGATGTTTTCGGCGGTGCCGGCGCCCCAGCCCGCCTGGAACGAAAAGAACATGAAGTACGCCCTCTGCGCCTTCCCGCTGGTGGGGGTGGTGATCGCCCTGGCCTTTGGGTGCTGGGGATGGGCGGCGGCGGCGCTGGACCTGCCGGTGCTGCTGCGGGCGGCGGGCTTCTGCCTGCTGCCGGTCTGGATCACCGGGGGCATCCATCTGGACGGCTACGCCGACACCTGCGACGCCCTGGCCAGCTACGGCGGGCAGGAAAAGCGCCTGGCCATCCTCAAGGACCCCCACTGCGGGGCTTTTGCGGTGATCCGGCTGTGCAGCTGGTTCGCGGCCGATCTGGGCCTGTGCGCTGCCCTGCCCCTGACCACCCGTGCGGTGGGCTGTATGCAGCTGGGCTTTGTGCTGGAACGGGCCATTTCGGGCTGGGCGGTGGCCGCTCTGCCCCTGGCCAAAAACACCGGCCTTGCCCATACCTTTTCCACCGCGGCGGCCCGGCAGCGGGTCAAGCTGATCCTGACCGGGGTCATCCTGGCCGTCTCGATGCTGCTGGTGGGCTTCGGCGGGGTGTCGGGCTGGGCCATGCTGGCTGCGGCCCTGGCCGCGCTGTGGCGGTACGCCGCCGTCTCCCGGCGGGACTTCGGGGGCATCACCGGGGACCTGGCCGGGTGGTTTTTGCAGCGGTGTGAACTGTGGATGCTGGGGGCCCTGGTGGCCGGCCAGCTGTTGGAGGCGCATTTGTTATGATATTCATCACCGGCCCGCTGTGGAGCGGGAAACGTGATTTTGCCTGCCGCCTGCTGGGCTGCACCCGGGAGGAGCTGTCCGTCCGGGCTGTCTGGGATGTGCAGGAGCTGGCCGCCGGCTGTCCGGGCCAGGCCGGGCTGGAAGCGCTGGCCGACCGGCTGGCCGCCCATGAGGCCGTGATCCTGACCGAGGAGGGCGGGGGCGTCGTCCCCGCCGACCCGGCCCAGCGGGCGGCCCGGGAGGCCGCCGGCCGTCTGGCCTGCCTGCTGGCAGAGCGGGCCGGCTGTGTGGTGCGGGTCTTCTGCGGCCTGCCGCTTGTTTTGAAAGGGGAGTGCAAGCTATGAACATTTATCTTCTCCGGCACGGTACCACCGATTACAACACCGAAAAGCGCTACCAGGGCCAGCGGGACATCCCGCTTTCCACCAAAGGGCGGGAGGCGCTGTGCCAGGCCGATTTCTGCCCCGACGTGGTGTATGTCAGCCCCATGACCCGGGCGCGGCAGACCGCGCACATCCTGTTCCCCGGGGCAAAACAGATCGTGGTGCCGGGGCTGCGGGAGATGGACTTCGGCACCTTTGAGGGCCGCAACTACATCGAGATGGAAAACGACCCCGACTACCGCGCCTGGGTGGACTCCAACTGTGAGAGCGCCTGCCCCGACGGGGAGCGGAAAGACGACTTCTGCCGCCGGTCCTGCGCGGTGTTCGCCAAACTGGTGGACGACGCCTTTGCGGCCGGGCGGGAGCAGCTGGTCATCCTGGCCCACGGCGGCACCCAGATGTCGGTGATGGAGCGCTTCGCCCTGCCCCGGAAGGAGTACCACGAATGGCTCGGCCCCAATGCCGGCGGCTACATCCTTGAGGCGGACCCCGCCGTCTGGGCCAAAGACCACACCCTGCAGTGCCTGGCCCCGGTCCAGTACACCAAGGACGCCCGGCGGGCCGGGGAGGCAGGATGCTGACCGCCCTGGCGGTGCTGGGGGGCTTCGGGCTGGACCTGCTGCTGGCCGACCCCGCCTGGATGCCTCACCCGGTGGTGGGGATGGGCAGGGCCATCACGGCGCTGGAAAAGCTGTTGCGCAGGCTGTTCCCGGCCACGCCGGCAGGGGAGCGGGCGGCCGGCCGGGTGCTGGCTGCGGCGCTGCCCCTGGGCACGTTTGCGGCGGCGGCGCTGGCCGTGGCGCTGGCTTACCGGCTGCACCCGGCGGCGGGTTTTGCGCTGGAACTGCTGTGGAGCTGGCAGGCGCTGGCCCTGCGCGGCCTGGCCGACGAGAGCGGCAAGGTGTATGCCGAGCTGGCCCGGGACGACCTGCCCGCCGCCCGCAAAGCCGTCAGCCGGATCGTGGGGCGGGACACCGCCGCCCTCACCGCCGAAGGAGTGACGAAAGCCGCCGTCGAGACGGTAGCCGAAAACTTCTCGGACGGGGTGGCGGCCCCGCTGCTGTACCTGCTGATCGGGGGCGCGCCCCTGGGCCTGGCCTATAAGGCGGTGAACACCATGGACAGCATGGTGGGCTACAAGAACAAGCGCTATATCGACTTTGGCCGGGCGGCGGCCCATCTGGACGACGCGGCCAACTTCCTGCCCGCCCGGCTGGCGGCCCTGCTCTGGATCGCGGCGGCGGGCCTGGCGGGCTTCGACGCGAAAAACGCCTGGCGCATCTGGCGGCGGGACCGCTTTTGCCATGCCAGCCCCAACTCGGCCCAGACCGAATCTGCCTGCGCCGGGGCGCTGGGGGTCCGGCTGGCCGGGCCGGCTTTCTATTTTGGAGAATACTACGATAAGCCCACCATCGGCGACAGCAGCCGCCCGGTGGAACCCGCGGACATCCTGCGGGCAAACCGGATGCTGTACCTGGCGGGCTTTCTGGCTTTGGGGCTGGGGCTGGCGCTGCGCCTGGGCGTCCTGGCCCTTTTGAGGTGGATATGACCAGAAAAACGAACCAAACCGTCCTGACCCACGGCGGGGACTGGGCCGGCTTTGCCGCCGAATACGGCGCAAAAGCCCCGCTGCTGGATGTTTCGGCCAACGTCAGCCCGCTGGGGATGCCGGCGGGGGTGGCGGCGGCGCTGGCCGCCTGCGCCCCCGGCTGCGACCGCTACCCCGACCCCCTCTGCCGGGCCCTGTCGGAGGCCATTGGGCAGGCCGAAGGGGTGCCGGCGGAATGGGTGCTGTGCGGCAACGGCGCGGCCGATTTGATCTGGCGGGCGGCGCTGGCCCTGCGGCCGGGCCGTGCGCTGGTCACGGCCCCGGCCTTTGCCGAGTACGAAGCCGCGCTGGACGCCGTGGGCTGCACGGTGGAGCGGTATCTGCTGCGGGAGGCGGAGGGCTTCCGGCTGGACGAGGGCTTTCTGGAGGCCATCCGGCCGGGGGTGGGGATGGTCTTTCTCTGCGAGCCCAACAACCCCACCGGGCTGACCAGCCCGCGGCCCCTGCTGCTGCGGGTGCTGGAACGCTGCCGGCAGGCGGGGGCCCTGCTGGTTCTGGACGAGTGCTTTGGGGATTTCCTGGCCGATCCCGCCGCCCACACCCTGAAAGGGGCGCTGGACGGGGGCAGCCTGCTGATCCTGAAAGCCTTCACCAAGCTGTACGGGATGGCCGGGGTGCGGCTGGGGTACGCCCTGTGCGCCGGCACCGCCCTGCTGGCAAAGCTGCGGGCGGCGGGTCAGCCCTGGGCGGTCTCTACCCCGGCCCAGGCTGCCGGCCTGGCGGCCCTGCGGGAGACCGGCTATGTGGAGGCCGTCCGGGCGCTGGTGGCCGCTGAGCGGCCCCGGCTGGCCGCGGGCCTGGCCGCGCTGGGCTGCCGGGTCATACCCGGAGAGGCGAACTACCTGCTGTTCCGGTGCGAAACGCCCCTGATCGAGCCGCTGCGCCGGCGCGGCATTTTGCTGCGCAGCTGCGGCAATTACCACGGCCTCGGCCCCGGATGGTACCGCACGGCGGTGCGCACCGGGCCCGAAAACGACCGCCTGCTGGCGGCCCTTGGGGAGGTGCTGGGATGCGGGAACTGAATCGTCCGGCAGGCCGCCGGGCGCGCTGCATCATGGTGCAGGGCACCATGTCCGGGGCGGGCAAAAGCCTGCTGTGCGCGGCGCTGTGCCGCATCTTCCGGCAGGACGGGCTGCGCTGCGCCCCTTTCAAGAGCCAGAACATGGCCCTGAACAGCGCCGTCACCCGGGACGGGCTGGAGATGGGCCGGGCCCAGGCGGTGCAGGCCGCCGCCGCCGGGGTGGAGCCGGATGTGCGGATGAACCCCGTCCTGCTCAAGCCCTCCAGCGACGTGGGCAGCCAGGTGATCGTGATGGGACAGGTGCGGGGCCAGATGCCCGCCCGGGAATACTTCCGGTATAAAAAGCAGCTGATCCCCGAGGTCCTGGCGGCCTACGAGAGCCTGGCCGCCGAATACGACGTCATCGTCATCGAGGGGGCGGGCAGCCCCGCCGAGATCAACCTGAAGGCGGACGACATCGTCAACATGGGTCTTGCCAAACTGGTGGACGCCCCCGTCCTGCTGGCGGGCGACATCGACCGGGGCGGGGTGTTCGCCCAGCTGTATGGCACCGTCGCCCTGCTCGAGCCTGAGGAGCGGGCCCGTATCAAGGGGCTGGTCATCAACAAGTTCCGCGGGGACGTGGAGATCCTCCGCCCCGGCCTGGCCCCGCTGGAAGAAAAGACCGGCGTCCCGGTGGTGGGGGTGGTGCCCTACGTCCAGGTGGAGATCGACGACGAGGACTCCCTGGCCCCCGGCCTGGCGTGCACCGAGGCTCACAAGCCCCTGGACGTGGCGGTCGTCCGGCTGCCCCGCATCTCCAACTTTACCGACTTTGCGCCGCTGGAACAGCACCCTCTGGTGGGGGTGCGGTATGTGACGGGGGCGCGGGCGCTGGGAAAGCCGGACGCGGTCATCCTGCCGGGGACCAAGAGCACCCTGTCCGACCTGCTGTGGCTGCGCGAGAGCGGGCTGGAAGCCGCTATTTTGAAGCTGGCGGCCGCCGGCACGCCGGTGCTGGGCATCTGCGGCGGCTACCAGATGCTGGGCCGCACCATCGCCGACCCCGGCGGCGCCGAAGGCGAGGCCGGGGCCGTGATGCGGGGGCTGGGCCTGCTGCCGGCGGACACCGTGTTCTACCCCGAAAAGACCCGCACCCGCGTCACAGGCACGGCCCTGGCCGGTCCCTTTGCCGGGGCCAGACTGGAAGGCTACGAGATCCACATGGGCCGCACCGAGGTGCGCGGCGGGGAACCCTTCTGCCGTCTGATGGACGGCCGCACCGACGGCTGCGCGGCGGGCCCTGCCTGCGGCACCTACCTGCACGGCCTGTTCGACACCGGCGAGGCCACCGCCCGCCTGGCGGACGCGCTGTGCCGGCGCAAGGGCATCGACCCGGTCAAGGCCACGCCTTTGTCCCACGCCGCCTTTCAGGAACAGGAATTCGACCGTCTGGCCGCCGCAGTGCGCGGCGCGCTGGACATGGACGCCATTTACCGTATGATGGAGGTTTGATATGGAGCTGGGACTGGTACACCTTTACTGGGGCGAGGGCAAGGGCAAGACCACGGCCGCCATGGGCCTGGCGCTGCGGGCGCTGGGCAACGGCTGCCGTGTGGTGATCGTCCAGTTTTTGAAAGGGGCGGACACCGGCGAAGTGCCCCTGCTGCGCCAGCTGGGGGCCGAGATCTACCGGGGCAAGGCGGGACAGAAGTTCGTCTTTCAGATGGACGAGGCGGAAAAGGCCGCCGCCCGCGCCGTGCAGAACGCAAACCTCGCTGCCGCCCTGGCCCGCCCGGCCGACCTGCTGATTTTGGACGAGGCGTGCGCCGCCTGGCAGCTGGACATGGTGGATCGGGCGCTGCTGGAACGGGCGGTGCGGGAGCGCCCCGCCGGGCAGGAAGTGGTCCTGACCGGCCGCGCCCCCGCCCCCTGGATGGAGGAGCTGGCCGACTACTCGACCGAGATGCGCTGCTGCCGCCACCCGTACGAAAAGGGCGTTACGGCCCGCAAGGGGGTGGAATTTTGAGCGCTGTTCAGCATCATCTGCCCGGCGACATCGAGCGGACCAGCCTTGCCATCATCGCGCAGGAGCTGGCGGCGCGGGGCGTCACCGTCCCGCCCGAGCAGGAGGCGGTGGTCCGCCGGGTCATCCACGCCACCGCCGATTTTGACTATGCGGAGACCCTCCGCTTTACCCCCGGCGCCGCCGCCAAGGGCGCGGAGGCCCTGGCCGCCGGCGGCGTCATCGTCACCGACACCAACATGGCCTTGGCCGGGGTGAGCAAGCCCGCCCTGGCAAAGCTGGGGGGCGCGGCTTACTGCTACATGGCCGACCCGGCGGTGGCGGCAGCCGCCAAAGCCGCCGGCACCACCCGCGCGGTGGCCGCCATGCACCATGCGGCGGCAGCCCACCCGGGGGCCGTCTTTGCGGTGGGCAACGCCCCCACCGCCCTGTTTGCCCTCTGCGACGCCATGGAGCAGGGAGACTTCCGCCCCGCCCTCGTCATCGGGGTGCCGGTGGGCTTTGTCAACGTGGTGGAGAGCAAAGAGCGCCTGATGGCAGTCTGCCAGCGCCTCGGCGTCCCGGCCATCGCCGCCATGGGACGCAAGGGCGGCAGCAGCGTCGCCGCCGCCATCTGCAACGCCCTGCTCTACACCGCCGCCGGCCAGCTGGACCCCGCCGCCCGTGGATGGTGAGCCGGTTTCGGCGGTCCGCAACTGCTGGTTGACAGATTGCCAAGCCCGCTTTCTTCCCTGAAACCGCGCGTTTGTGTACAATATAGCCAGAACACAAACCGGCACGCTGCTGCACGGACAAAGGAGGAACGAACCATGATTTTGGCAGATAAGATCATTGCCCTGCGCAAGAAGGCGGGCTGGTCCCAGGAGGAGCTGGCCCAACAGCTGAACGTCAGCCGGCAGTCGGTCAGCAAGTGGGAGGGGGCGCAGTCGGTGCCCGACCTGGAGCGCATCCTTCAGATGAGCTACCTGTTTGGCGTGAGCACCGACTATCTTTTGAAAGACGAGCTGGAAGCCCCGGACACTGCCCTCCTGCCCGACAGCGGGGACAGCCCCCTGCGCCGGGTGACGATGGAAGAAGCCGCCGCCTATCTGGACTTGAGCTGGCACAATGCGCCGTGGCTGGCTTTGGGGGTGGCGCTGTGCATCTTTTCACCCATTGTTCTGTTGATGCTGGGCGGCCTGAGCGAAGCGCCCGGCGCACGCCTGACCGAGAACGCCGCCGGCGGCATCGGGATCGTGATCCTGCTGTTGATGGTGGCCGCGGCGGTGGCGCTCTTCATTGCCTGCGACGCAAAAATGGAGCCTTTTCACTTTTTGGAGAAGGAGCCCTTTGAGACCGAGTACGGTGTGGCCGGGATGGTGCGCCAGCGCCAGCAGGAATTTCGCCCCATGTACACCCGGCTGAACATGGCGGGAGGTTGCCTGTGTATCCTGGCGGCGGTGCCCCTCTTTGCGGTGCTGGCCGTTTCGCCTGCCGGACAGGAGGAATACAGCCTCTGGTTTCCGGCATCCGTCTGCGCCCTGCTGGCTTTGTTTGGGCTGGGGGTGTTCGCGCTGGTGTATGGCGGGACCCGCTGGGAAGCCATGCAGCGCCTGCTGGAAGAAGGGGATTACACCCGCCGCAACAAGGCCCGCAAACAGGTGGTGGAGGCGGTCAGCCTGATCTATTGGCTGGTCGTGGTGGCCGGATACCTGGCCTACAGCATCCCGACCGGAAACTGGGCCTATTCCTGGCTGGTCTGGCCGGTGGCGGGCATCCTGTACGGGGCGGCTGTCACCGTTCTGGGCCTGGTGCAGGACGCCGCCGGAAAGAACCGGCGGGCCTGAGCGCGAAATCTCAAGCCCATCTCAAAGACGGCGTGGTATCATACCATCAACACACAAAAGGAGGGCTTGCCGCCATGAACACCCAGGAGCAAACCGGCCTGCGCCGCGGCCTCAGCCGGGACGCCATCAAGTACATCGCCATGTTCACCATGCTGCTCAACCATATCGCCCAGATTTTCATGACGCCGGGGGCTTTCTGGACCGAAGTTTTTACCGACGTGGGGTATTTCACCGCGCCGGTCATGTGCTGGTTTTTGGTGGAAGGGTACGGCTACACCCGCTCGAAAAGGCGGTACGGGCTGCGGCTGGCCGCCTTTGCGGCGCTGTCCGAAGTGCCCTTCTGCCTGGCCTTTACCAAAGGGGCCGTGCTGGACTATTGCGGCATGAACATGATCTTCACCCTGCTGGTCTGCTTTCTGATTTTGGAAGCGGGGGAGAAGATCCGCTCCGGCCTGCTGCGGCGTCTGGCGCAGGCCGGGCTGACTTTGCTCACCGTCATCCTGCCCAGCGATTGGAGTTTGCTGGCGCCGGCTTACACCCTGCTGTTCGCCTGGGCGAAAGGCAGCCGCCGGAAGGCCAGGTGGGCCTTTTTCTGGGCAGTGCTCCTGTTCTGGTGGCTGCTCTGGCTGAGCGGCGCGGGCCGGCCGATCTGGCTCCAGCTGCTGGCCAGCCTGGGCGGCGCGGCGGGCGTGGCCCTGGCCGCCGCGGCCATCCTGTACCTCTACAATGGCCGGCGCGCAGAGCACGGCCAGCGCTTCGCCAAGTGGTTTTTCTACTGGTTCTACCCGGCCCACCTGCTGGCGCTGGGCCTGCTCCGCCTGGCGGTGATGTAAAAAGACGGCAAAAGCCCGGGAACTTCCCGGGCTTTTTGCGCAACCTATAGAAATTTGTAAAATTTTTCCGATAGAGTTGCTATGGAAAAAGATTTGGAGTATACTATCTATAACAGAGCTGCCCGTGGGAATATCCTTTCGGGGGCCAAGGCCGGGCGTCGCAGGATGCCCGGCCTTCCTTATTGTGGAGGAAAGTCATGGATTTGAAAAAGCCTTTGTCGTTCCAACAGCAGGTAGACCGCCTTGTGGAACATGGAATGTATCTGGATTCCAAATCTGATGCAGTGACATTTCTGTCGAATGTAAACTATTATAGATTTACAGGATATGCGCTGCAGTTCCGTGCAAAGAACGGGCAGGATTACATAGAAGGAACATCTTTTGAACAGGTCAAAGAGATTTACCTTTTTGATGAAGCGTTGCGTGGTATTTTGCGGGATGGACTGGAATGCGTGGAAACGATGCTTCGAGCTCGAATCGCAAACGGCTTTGCCATGGCAAAGTGCATGGAGCCTCCCTATGCTGGTCATTACGATCCGGCAAATTTTTTCAGGCCGGAACTGCATAAGCTCGTCTTGGATTCACTGCAAAAAGAAGAAAAAAGACATCAGGACAGTCTTGTCATCAAGCATCATCAAGATAAATATGACGATAAGATGCCGCTCTGGGTGATGGTTGAGCTGCTCTCGATGTCTTCGCTGTCTACATTATACCGCGCGATGTATAGTTCTGAACAAAATGCGATCGCCGCCTCCTGTGGAAAGACACGGATGGTTTTTGCAAATCATATGCACGTGCTGTCTGTACTGCGGAACAAATGCTGTCATGGGGCCAGATTGTACAATGTAGTATTCCGTCCATCCGTGCAGCTTGGACGGTATTACTTGAAAAATCACCCGGAAGTGCTTGTCGATACCTTGTTTGCGGCTGTTTTGGCGCTCGTTCGGTTTTTGCCTGCACGGGAAGCGAAAGAAAAGTTTTGCGCGGAATTGTGTGTTTGCATAGAAAAATACCGGTCTCACATCGTATTGGAATGTATTGGCTTTCCCCAAAATTACAAACAGCTGTTGAAAAGCGAAGCGGAATATGCCTAAGCAAAAAAGCCCGGGACGCCCCCGGGCTTTTCTTGACAATACGTATCATACGTGCTATTATAAAGATAATGGAACGGAGGTGCGTTGAAATGCCGATGACGCCGAAAGAAATCGTCAAACTGCTGCAGGCGAATGGATTTGTCTATGTAAGTTCCACCGGCTCGCACCGGAAGTACCGAAATCCGCAGACCGGCAAGACGGTGATCGTCCCGTTCCACGCAAAGGATTTGAAACCCGGCACGGAGAAAAGCATCCTGAAAATGGCAGGGCTGAAATAACCTGCCCCGATGAAAAGGAGGAGCTGTATGATGAAGAACATCCGTTATTATCCTGCAGTTTTTCATCCCGAAGCTGTGGGCTATTCCGTCTCGTTCCCGGATATTGAGGGATGCTTCACGCAGGGGGACACCCTCGAGGAAGCGGTGGAGATGGCGCAGGATGCCGTCGGCCTGATGCTGGAGGACTGCGCAGAGCCGCCTGTGCCGTCCGACCCGGCACAGCTTCGCCTCGAACAGGGAGATTTTGTGGTGGCCATACCGTTCGACGCCTTGGCCTTTAAGCGCCGGCGGGACAACCGCGCGGTCAAAAAGACGCTGTCCATCCCTTCCTGGCTGAACGAGGAAGCCGAAGCCGCCCACATCAACTTTTCCGGCGTCCTGCAGGAAGCCCTGAAACGGAAACTGAACATCGGATAAACCGGCAGCAGAACAAAAAAACGCCCCGCTAAAGCGGCATAACGCAGGGAACATTTCAAAAGTGTGTACAAAGTGCGGTACACGAAAGAAAAAGCAGCCTAGAAATTTACGTTTCTAGGCTGCTTTTTAGTGGAGCGGGTAATCGGAATCGAACCGACCTCCACAGCTTGGAAGGCTGTTATACTAGCCGATGTACTATACCCGCACTTATGGCAGATATTATACCATGGACAAAGCCAAAAGTCCAGAGGCAAAATTGCAAAATCCGGCCTTTACACCGGCGGCGCTTTCCGGTAAGATAAGAGGGAAGCAGGCCGAAAGGGGGAAAGGCCATGTCTGCCATCGAAGAAAAAGTCCGCAGGCGGCTGTTCGTCATGCAGGATCAGCAGTACCAGGCGTTCCAGCAGAAACTGCTGCCCAGCCTGCCGCCGGAGGCGGTGATCGGGGTGCGGACACCGGACCTGCGCCGGTATGCCCGGGAGCTGGCTGGCAGCGGGGAGGCCGCGGCCTTCCTCGCGGCGGCGCCTCACCGGTACTATGAGGAAAACAACCTCCACGCCTTTGTGCTGGAACGGGAGCGGGACTTTTCCGTCGCGCTGGCGGGGGCGGAAGCCTTCCTGCCCTACATAGACAACTGGGCCACCTGCGACACCTTCAGCCCGCCGGTGTTTGCCCGGCATACCGACGAGCTGCTGGAGCCGGTGCGGCGGTGGATCGGGTCGGGGCAGACCTATACCGTCCGCTATGGGCTGGGGATGCTGATGCGCTACTATCTGGACGGCGCGTTCCGGCCCGAGTACCTGGCATGGGCGGGGGCGGTGCGCTCGGAGGAATATTATGTGCGGATGATGGCGGCCTGGTACTTTGCCACCGCGCTGGCCAAACAGCCCCGGGAAACCTGGCCCTGGCTGGCAGAACCCCGCCTCAACCCCTGGGTGCGGGCCAAGGCGGTCCAGAAGGCGCTGGAGAGCCGGCGCATCACGCCGGAGCAGAAACAGGCCCTGCGGGCGCTGCGCGGCACGTTCACAAAAGGTTTATGAGCGGAAGGGCGTTTCCCTGTTTACTTTGGGCGCGTTTTATTGTAAAATAGGCACAATGAGATATTTTGTAGGTGGAGTGAACTGTATGGGATTGAAATATAACCGTATCCTTCTGAAAATCAGCGGCGAGGCCCTGGGCGGCGAGAAAGGCATGGGCTTTGACGAAGCCGCCATGGACGCCATCTGCGGCGGCGTGAAAAAGGCGTATGACCTGGGCGTGCAGATCGGCATCGTGGTGGGCGGCGGCAACTTCTGGCGCGGCCGCACCAGCGGCAGGATGGAGCGCACCCTGGCCGACAAGATCGGGATGCTGGCCACCGTCATGAACGCGCTGGCCGTCTCGGACAAGCTGGCCCAGCTGGGGGTGCCCAGCGAGGTGTTCTCCTCCATCGAGATGCCCAAGGTGGCCCCGGTGTTCGACCGCAAGGCGGCCTTGGCCGCCATGGAGGCGGGCAAGGTGGCCGTCTTTGGGGGCGGCACCGGCAACCCCTTCTTTTCCACCGACACCGCCACCGCCCTGCGGGCCGTGGAGGTGTCCGCCGACGTGATGTTCAAGGCCACCATGGTGGACGGCGTCTACGACAAGGACCCCCACAAGTACCCCGACGCCAAAAAGTACGATACCCTGACTTTCTCCAAGGTGCTGGAGGACCAGCTGGCCGTCATGGATGGCACCGCGGCCACCCTCTGCCGCGACAACCGGCTGCCCATCCTGGTGTTTGACCTGGCCGACCCCGACAACATCGCCCGGGCCGTCCAGGGCGAAAATGTGGGCACCCTGGTCTATGAGGGCTGAGCGGACGGTATACTTACATTATCACGGTCAAAACTGGGCCTCCCAGCCCGGCAGGATACGATAACGAACAGGAGATAAACGACTATGAGCAGCAATACCAAGGTATTCGAGGACAAGATGAAAAACTCGGTGGAGCATCTGGAGCGGGAGCTTGCCTCCGTCCGCGCAGGCCGGGCCAATCCTGCCGTGCTGGATAAGGTGACGGTGGACTACTACGGCGCGCCCACCCCCATCCAGCAGGTGGCGTCGGTGGCCGTCAGCGAGGCCCGCACCCTGACCATCACCCCCTGGGACCGCAGCCTGCTGCGCCCCATCAGCAAGGCCATCCAGGCCAGCGACGTGGGCATCAACCCCATCGACGACGGCCAGACCATCCGGCTGAACTTCCCCGCGCCCAACGAGGAGCGCCGCCGCCAGCTGGCCAAGGACGTGTCCAAGATGGGCGAGGAGGCCAAGGTGGCCATCCGCAACGTCCGCCGCGAGGCCATGGACAAGGCCAAGGCCATGAAGAAGGCCGGCGAGCTGACCGAGGACAGCCAGAAGACCATGGAAGAAGACGTCCAGAAGATCACCGACAAGTACATCAAGCTGGTGGATAAGGCCGTCGAGGAAAAGCAGAAGGAGATCATGTCGGTCTGAGCCGGCCGCATGGATCGCCGCAAACAAACGGGAGGTGCCGTGTGCTGGGAGGTGCGCGGCACTTTTTGCGATACAGGGCGCGCCAGCGCCTGGGAGGAACGTTATGCCGCAGCATCCTGAAGACTTTGCCAAGGGGCTTTCGGTGGGCATCATCATGGACGGCAACGGCCGCTGGGCCAAAAAGCGGGGCCTGCCCCGCACCGCCGGCCACAAGAAGGGGGCCGAAGTGTTCCAGCAGATCGCCGACTACTGCGACCAGCTGGGGCTGGCGTCGGTGTATTTTTACGCCTTCTCCACCGAAAACTGGAAGCGTCCCGCCGAGGAGGTGGGCGCCATCATGAAACTGCTGGGGGAGTACCTGATCCGCGCCTTTGACTACAAGAGCCGCAACAACAAGATCGTCTTTCTGGGCGACCGCACGGCCCTGGAGCCGCGCTATCAGGAACTGATGAACGAGATCGAGGAGGGAACCGCCGACCGCACCGGCATGGTGCTGAACGTGGCGGTGAACTACGGCGGCCGCCAGGAGATCGTCCGGGCGGCCCAGGCCCTGGCCCGGCAGGCCGCCGCCGGCCAGCTGGACCCCGCCGCCATCGACGAGCGGATGCTGTCCGCTCATCTGTACACCGCCGGCCAGAAGGACCCCGACCTGATCCTGCGCCCCAGCGGGGAAAAGCGGCTGTCCAACTTCATGCTCTGGCAGGCGGCCTACGCCGAGCTGGTGGAGATGGACGTCCTGTGGCCGGACTTTACCCCCGCCGACCTGGACGCCGCCATTGAGGAGTACAACCGGCGCTCCCGCCGGTTCGGCGGCATCTAAGTTTTGCACACCTACAAGGAGAAACCATGAAAACACGAGTGATTACAGCCGTCGTGGGCATCGGCGTCCTGGTGCTGGTCATGCTGACCTTCAACACCCTGCTTTTCAATTTGATCGTGGCGGCGGTGGCCCTGATCGGGATGCACGAGGTGTACGCCGCCCTCGGCTTTGACAAGAAGGACTGGCTGCTCTACGCTGTCCAGGTGCCCTATACCTTACTGGTCATGCTGTCCAGCTACCAGGCGGCGCGGCGGAGCATGATGCCGGTGTCCTTTGCGCTGCTTTTGTTCTACTGCATCTACCTGGTGGTGCGCAACGGCAGCGTCAGCTATCAAAAGGTCAGCGGTCTGGTCTTTTTTTCGGGCATCATCCTGTTCTGCTTTTATTCCCTGATCCACCTGAAGATCCTGCTGCCGGTGTCGGAATACAGCTACGACGCCATTTTCTTCATCCTGCTCATCCTCTGCTTTGCCTGGGGCGGGGACACCTGCGCCTACTTCGCGGGCCGCGCCTTCGGCAAGCATAAGCTGTGCCCCAAGGTCAGCCCCAAAAAGACGGTGGAAGGGGCCGTCGGCGGGGTGCTGGGCACCATGCTGTTCGGCGTCATCATCACGGTGGCGTATTCGGTCATCGCCGACCGCACCGAGGCGTTCACCCAGAGCAACATCGGAGTGTCGATGTACCTCATCATCGCCCTGCTGGGGGTGGTGGCCGCGGTGCTGGGTATCTACGGCGATTTGTTCGCCAGCGTGGTCAAGCGGCAGTGCGGCATCAAGGACTATGGCACCATCTTCCCGGGGCACGGCGGCATCCTGGACCGCTTTGACAGCGTCATGTTCATCGCGCCCTTTGTCTCGATGGTCATCACCGCTGTGTTTTACAGCTGAAAAGGAGGGGCTGCCCTATGGCAAAGAAGATCACCCTGCTGGGGTCTACCGGCTCCATCGGCACCCAGAGCCTGGACGTGGTCCGGGCCGAGGGGTTTGAGATATTCGGCCTGTCGGCCCACAGCCATGTGGACCTGCTGCTTGCGCAGATCGAAGAATTCCATCCCCGCGCCGTCTGCGTCACCGACCCGGCGGCCGCCCAAAAGCTGGACGCCGCCCTGGCCGGCCGGGCCGGCGCGCCGCTGCTGCTGCGCGGCCCCGAGGGCCTGCGGGAACTGGCCGCCATGCAGGGGCCGGACGTGGTGCTGAACAGCGTGGTGGGCATTGCCGGATTGGGGGCCTCCCTGGCCGCCATCGAGAGCGGCCACGACCTGGCCCTGGCCAACAAGGAGAGCCTTGTCACCGGCGGGCACCTGGTCACCCAGGCGGTGGAACAGCATGGCGTCAAGCTGCTGCCGGTGGACAGCGAGCACTCGGCCATCTTCCAGTGCCTGCAGGACGCCGAGAGCGCCAAATCCCTGACCAAGATCCTGCTCACCGCCTCAGGCGGGCCCTTCTTCGGGATGAAAGCCGATGAGCTGAAAGACAAAAAGAAAGAGGACGCCCTCCGCCATCCCAACTGGAACATGGGCGCCAAGATCACCATCGACAGCGCCACCCTGATGAACAAGGGCCTGGAGCTGATCGAAGCGGTGTGGCTGTTCGGCCTGCCGCCCGAAAAGATCCAGATCGTGGTCCAGCGCCAGAGCATCATCCACTCGGCGGTGCAGTTCAGCGACCATTCCATCCTGGCCCAGATGGGGGTGCCGGATATGCGCATCCCCATCCAGTACGCCCTGACCTGGCCCCGGCGGGGCGGCCCGGCGGCCCCCGAGCTGGACTTTGCCGCCCTCAAGGTGCTGACCTTCGATGTGGCCGACGAGGAGACCTTCCGCTGCCTGGCCGCCTGCAAAAAGGCCATCGCCAAGGGGGGCCTGGGCCCTTGCGCCGCCAACGGCGCCAACGAGGAAGCGGTCAAACTGTTCCTGCAGGATAAGATCGGCTTTTTGGACATCGGCCGCCTGGTGGAGGCCGTGGTGGACAGCGACAGCTTCGGCGGCAGCTACACCCTGCCCGACGTCTACGAGTGCGACCGGATGGCCCGGGCCTTTGTCCACGCACATTTGTGATCCTCCTCCCCGCCGGGCCGTTCTGGCTGCGCGGCGGCGAGAGCAGAAAGGGAAAGTATGACCATCATCATCACCATTCTGGCGTCGCTGCTGGTGTTCGGCGCCGTGATCGCGATCCACGAGTTTGGGCACTTTGCAGCGGCCAAACTCTCAGGCATCCAGGTGAACGAATTTTCCATCGGGATGGGCCCCGCCCTCTGGAAAAAGATCGCAGGGGGCACCCAGTACACCCTCCGGCTGCTGCCGGTGGGCGGCTATGTGGCCATGGAAGGGGAGGGCAGCCCCGAGTCCAACCAGGCCGGACGGGACCGGGACGAACCGCCCGCCGGGGAAAACCCCATCCCGCCGGAACAGCGCACCGGCATCCCCTTCCCCGAGGCGGCGGTCTGGAAACGGGCCATCGTCATGGCGGCCGGCCCCCTCATGAATTTTGTGCTGGGCTTTGTGGTGCTGCTGGGGCTGACCGCCTTCCGGGCAGAGCCCATCGCCAGCCGGATCATCTATGAGGTGGAGGAAGGCTCCCTCGCCGCCCAGACCGGCCTTGAGGCCGGGGACGAGATCGTGGCCGTCAACGGCCGGCGGTGCTTTGTGACCAACGACATCCTCTATGAGCTGGCCCGCACCCGGGACACCCAGGCCGACTTCACCGTCCGGCGGGACGGCAAGCTCGTCGAGTTGCCGGACGTCCGGTTCGACAGCTACACCGACGAGGACGGCAACACCCGGATGGACATCGGCTTTACCGTCTACGCCCTGGCCAAGACCCCCGCCAACGTCCTGAAAGAGAGCGTGAACAGCGAGCTTTATTACAGCCGCATCATGTTTACCTCCCTGGCCGACCTGCTGCGGGGCCGGGAGAGCATCAACAACCTCTCGGGCCCAGTGGGTATCGTCTCGGCCATCAGCCAGGCGGCCAGCTATGGCCTGACCGACGTGCTGGAAATGCTGGTGCTGATCACCGTCAACCTGGGGGTATTCAACCTGCTGCCCATCCCGGCGCTGGACGGCGGCCGGCTGGTGTTCCTGGCAGTGGAGGCGGTGATCCGCCGCCCGGTGTCCGAGCGCGTGCAGGAAAATTTGACCCTGGCGACCTTCATCCTGCTGTTTGGGCTGATGATCTTTGCCACCTACAACGACGTGATCCGCCTGTTTACGGGCGGTGTGTGAGCAAAACGGAGGTGTCCCCATGCGCGTGCGCAAGCGTGAAGTAAAAATCGGCAATGTCACCATCGGCGGGTCCAACCCCATCGCGGTCCAGACCATGCTCAACGTCCCGGTGGAGGACATCGAGGGCAACGTGGCCCAGGCCAGGCGGTGCGAGGCCGCCGGCTGTCAGATCCTGCGTGTGACCTGCCCCACCCCCGCCGATGCCCGGTGCATCGAGGCGGTCAAAAAGGCAGTGAATATACCCGTTGTAGCGGACATCCACTTTGATTACCGCGCGGCATTGGCCTGCGCGGCGGCCGGGGTGGATAAGATCCGCATCAACCCCGGCAATATCGGCAGCGACGACCGCGTCAAGGAAGTGGTGCGGGCCTGCCAGGCCGGGCACATCCCCATCCGCATCGGGGTCAACGGCGGCAGCCTGGAAAAGCATATCCTGGCCAAATACGGCGCGCCGGTGCCCGAGGCCATGGTGGAAAGCGCCCTCTACCATGTCCGCCTGCTGGAAAAGTTCGATTTCAGCGACATCGTCATCTCCATCAAGAGCTCCAACGTTCCCCGGATGATGGAGGCTTACCGCCAGCTGTCGGCGGTCACCGGCTATCCCCTCCATGTGGGCGTCACCGAGGCGGGCACCTACCAGATGGGCCTGCTCAAGTCGGGCATGGGCATCGGCGGGCTGCTGCTGGAGGGCATCGGGGACACCATCCGCGTGTCCCTGGCCGCCGACCCCGAAAAGGAAGTGGAGGCCGGGTTCAACATCCTGCGGGCGGTGGGCTTCCCGGTGGCGGGGCCCGAGGTCATCACCTGCCCCACCTGCGGCCGCACCCAGTATCCCTGCACCGAGATCGCCAACGAGGTGGAGCGCCGTTTGCAGGGCTATCCAAAATCCATCAAGGTGGCGGTGATGGGCTGCGTGGTCAACGGCCCCGGCGAGGCCCGGGAGGCCGACATCGGCATCGCCGGGGGCAAAGGGGAGGCCGTCCTCTTTGTCCATGGGCAGCCGGTGCGCAAGCTGACCGGCGACAACATCCTGGACCAGTTCATGGAGGAGATCTACAAACTATGATACAGCACACCATCCGGCAGGCGACCCAGGCGGACCTGGACTGCCTGCTGCCCCTGTACCGGGCGGCGGCGGCCCGGCCCGACTGCCCCTGGGATGAAACATACCCCGACGCAGCCACCCTGCAGGCGGACCTGGCAGAGGGCCGGCTGTTCTGCGCCAAAGACCCGGAGGGCCGGGTGATGGGGGCCTACGCCCTCACCTTTCACGACGAGGGCACCGAGGCCCTGACCTTCTGGGACCGCCGCCTGGAGCCCGCCGGGGAAGTGGTGCGGCTGCTGGTGGCCGCATCCTGTGAAAACCAGGGGCTGGGCGGCCGGCTGCTGGCCGACGCCGTGGCCCGCCTGGCCCGTAGGGGCTGCCGGAGCTGCCGCATCCTGGTGGCCCACGATAACCACCGGGCCCTGCGGGCCTATGCCGGGCAGGGCTTTGCCCGGGTGGGCAGCGCCCGCCTCTATGACACAGACTTTGCATGCTTTGAAAAAGCACTGGAAGGAGAAACGATTTGAAACCACTGGTATCCCAGCTGTGGCCCCAGTTCATGGCCGACCCGGACTTTGCCGCCTGTTTCGGCAAAGTGGTAGTGGAACACGCCCTGATGCTGCGGGCCCGACAGAAGGTGATCTTTACCCTGCAGAGTGCCGCGCCGCTGGACAAGGGCCTGTGTGCGCGGCTTTTGGCGTCCCTGCAGCCTGATTATGAGGGCTACCAGCTCTCGATCGAGAACCACTACCCCTATGCCGCCCTGAACGAGGAGACCCTGCTGGGCATCTTCGAGGAGATGAAGGGGGACGGCGTGCCCATCAACGGCTTTCTGGACCGGTGCACGCTGGCCATCGAGGACCGGCAGATCACGGTGGGGGCCCGCAACGGCACCGGCTTTTTGCAGGACCTGAAATTTGAGGACCTGCTGGCTGACCGCATCGAGGCCCACACCGGACAGCGCCCGGCGGTGCGGCTGATCTCGGCCGCGGGCGAGGCCGAACGCCGCGAGCTGGAAAAGAAGCTGGAAGAAAAGGCCGCCCCGCCGGTGATCCAGTTCGAGGCCAAGCGCACCGCGCCGCCGCTGCAGGTGGAGGGGCTCGACTTGACCGACAAGCCGGTCCAGATCTTCCACGGCAAGATGTTCAAGCCCAAAGACCTGACCCCCCTCAAAGACCTGGGGGGAGAGGGCGGCAAGTGCATGATCTGGGGCGACGTCTTTGCCACCGAGGTCAAGGGCAATTTCCGCAAGATCTATTCCGTCTCCATCACCGACTATACCGGCTCCATCAACCTGAAGATCCGCGCCCAGGAAGGGGAGGACTGCTCCAAGTGGGAGGGGCTGAAAAACGGCACCACCCTGCTGGTGCGGGGGGACTGCGCCTACGATAAGTACGAGCATGACTACATCATTTACCCCTACGACGTGCTGATCGTGGAGCGCCGCCGCCGGGAGGACCACGCCCCCGAAAAGCGGGTGGAACTGCACCTGCACACCAAGCTCTCTGCGCTGGACGGATTCTGCGACCCCGGCGGCATCGTCCGGCTGGCCCACAAGATGGGGCACCCCGCCATCGCCATCACCGACCACGGGGTCTGCCAGGGCTACCCCGAGGCCATGCTGGCCGCCGACGATATCCATAAGAAGGACCCCGCGTTCAAGCTGATCTACGGCTGCGAGGCCTACTTTGTGGACGACATGGTCCCCTGCGTCTACGGCGTGCAGGACCAGCCCCTGCAGGGGGAGTTCTGCGTCTTTGACACCGAGACCACCGGCCTTGACCCCGGCTGCGAGTACCTGACCGAGATCGGCGCGGTGCTGGTGCGGGACGGCCAGGTGGTGGACGAGTTCGACACCTTCGTCAAGCCCCCCAAGCCCATCACCCCCAAGATCACCGAGCTGACCGGCATCACCAACGAGATGGTGGCCGACGCCCCTCAGGAAGGGGAGGCCCTGCAGGCGTTTCTGGACTTTGCAGGGGGGCGGGTGCTGGTGGCCCACAACGCCAACGGCTTCGACATCCGTTTTCTGCGGGCGGCCGCCAAACGCTGCGGCATCAAGTTCGAGCCCACCTACATCGACACCCTGACCATGGCCCAGACCATGTACCCCGGCCTGCACAACTATAAGCAGGGCACCATCAACAAGCACCTGGAACTGCCCCCCTACGAGGCCCACCGCGCCTGCGAGGACGCCGGGGCCCTGGGCCGCATCTTCTGCGTCATGCTCCGTGATCTGGAGGAAAAGCAGATCACCGACATCAGCGGCATCAACACCGGCCTTGGCGGCAACCGGGAGGTGCTGCGCAAAAAATACTACCACATCATCCTGCTGGTCAAGAACCAGGCGGGGCTGAAAAACCTGTACAAGATCGTCAGCAAGGCCCATCTGGACTACTTTTTCAAAAAGCCGCGGGTGCCCCGCAGCCTGCTGAACCAGTACCGCGAAGGGCTTATCATCACCTCGGCCTGCGAGGCCGGCGAGCTGTACCGGGCCGTGGTGGAGGGCCGCCCCTACGAGGAGCTGAAAAAGATCGCCGCCTACTACGACCTGCTGGAAGTGCAGCCTTTGGGCAACAACGAATACATGGTCCGGGAGGGCCGCGTGGACAGCATCGAGCGGGTCAAAGACTTCAATCGGACCATCATCCAGCTGGGGGAGGACCTGCACAAGCCGGTGATCGCCACCGGCGACGTCCATTTCCAGGAGCCGGAGGACGCGGTCTACCGCTCGGTGATGCAGGCGGCCGGCGGCTACAAGGACGCCGACCACCAGCCGCCCCTCTACTACCGCACCACCGAGGATATGCTGGCCCAGTTCGACTACCTGCCCCCCGAAAAGGCCCGGGAGATCGTCATCACCAACCCCAACAAGGTGGCGGCCATGATCGACAACAACGTCCGGGCCATCCCGCGGGGCACCTACCCCCCCAGCATCGAAGGGGCGGAGCAGCAGCTGCGGGACGCCACCTGGAAGCGCGCCAAGGAGGATTATGGCGACCCCCTGCCCGACCTGGTGCGGGAGCGTCTGCAAAAAGAGCTGGACTCCATCTGCGGCCACGGGTACGCGGTGCTGTACGTCATCGCGGTCAAGCTGGTGGCCTTTTCCAACGCGGGGGGCTACCAGGTGGGCAGCCGCGGTTCGGTGGGCTCGTCGGCGGTGGCACACTTCTCGGGCATCTCGGAGGTGAACAGCCTGCCTCCCCACTACCGCTGCCCCCGGTGCAAGCACAGCGAATTTATCACCGACGGCAGCGTGGAGGACGGCTTCGACCTGCCGGACAAAAAATGCCCCGTCTGCGGTACCCCCATGCTGGTGGACGGCCACGACATCCCCTTCGAGACCTTCCTGGGCTTTTACGGCGACAAGGAGCCGGATATCGACCTGAACTTCTCGGGCGAATACCAGAGCAACGTCCACCGTTACACCGAGGAGCTGTTCGGCAAGGAGAACGTCTTTAAGGCGGGCACCGTCTCGGGTATCCAGGACAAGACCGCCTACGGCTACGTCAAGCGCTACCTGGAGGAGCGGGGCAAAACGGTCAACCACGCCGAGGAGAACCGGCTCACGCTGGGATGCACCGGCGTCAAGCGCACCACCGGCCAGCACCCCGGCGGCATGGTGGTGGTGCCCGATACCAGCGAAATTTACGATTTCTGCCCCATCCAGCACCCCGCCGACGACGTGGCCGGCGGCCTGCTGACCACCCACTTTGAATTCAAATACCTCCACGACACCCTGCTCAAGCTGGACGAGCTGGGCCACGATATGCCCACCTTCTACAAATACTTTGAGGAGTACACCGGCATCCCTGTGGACAGCATCCCCATGAACGACCCCAAGGTCTACAGCCTGCTGACCAGCCCGGCCGAGCTGGGGGTGACCCCCGAGCAGATCGACAGCCAGACCGGCACCTTCGGCATCCCCGAAATGGGCACCAACTTTGTCCGCCAGATGCTGGTGGAGGCCCGGCCCAAGAACTTCTCGGAGCTGATCCAGATCTCGGGCCTGTCCCACGGCACCGACGTGTGGACCAACAATGCCGACGAGCTGATCCGCAGCGGCACCTGCACCATCGCGGAGGTCATCGGCTGCCGCGACAGCATCATGCTGTACCTGATCCGCAAGGGCCTCGAGCCCAAGATGGCCTTCGACATCATGGAGGCGGTCCGCAAGGGCAAGGTGGCGAAAGGCGGCTTCCAGCCCGGCTGGGAGGAGGCCATGCGGGAACACGATGTCCCCGACTGGTACATCGAGTCCTGCCGCAAGATCAAGTATATGTTCCCCAAAGCCCATGCGGTGGCCTATCTGATGAGCGCCATCCGCCTGATGTGGTATAAACTGTATTACCCGCAGGCATTTTATGCGGTGTATTTTACAGTCCGTGGAGACGACATCGACTACGAAGCCGCCGTAGGCGGCCCCGACGTGGCCCGCGCCCACATGAACGAGGTGGCCCGCCGCCTGAAAGAGGAAAAGAACGCCAAGGACGAGGACCTGCTGGTCTCTCTGCAGCTGGTGAACGAGATGCTGGTGCGCGGCTACCAGTTCCTGCCCATCCAGCTGGGCAAGAGCCGCGGCGTGAAGTATGTGCTGGAGGACGGCAAGGTCCGCCTGCCCTTCGCGGCCCTCAAGGGCCTGGGCGAGAGTGCGGCGCTGGCGCTGGAAAACGTGACCATCCACGGGGAGGAATACCTCTCGGTGGAGGAATTGCAGCAGGCCGCCGGCGTCTCGAGCGCGGTCGTTGACCGGCTGCGCCAGGTGGGCGCCCTGGGCGACCTGCCCGAGAGCAGCCAGGTGTCCTTCTTCTGAGCGCCCGGACCATCCAAGCAAAAACCTGCCCCCTCGGCTTCTGGCTGAAGGGGCAGGTTTTTATTGCTTGTGTGGCATAATCGTGGTATAATAAGACCATAAAGGAGGTGCGCAGAATGCCGCAGATCATACCGATCCGAGACCTGAAAAACACCAACGTCATCTCGCAGCGCTGCCATGACAGCCAGGAACCGATCTATATTACCAAAAATGGATATGGAGATATGGTCATCATGAGCATGGAGACCTACGAGCGGCAGTGCGCCCTGGCGGATATTTTTGCCAAGCTGGGCGCTGCCGAAGCGCAGATCCAGGCCGGCCAGGGCCGCCCTCTGGCAGAACTGCTGGACGAGACACGAAACGCCTATGGAATATGAAGTGATCGTGACCCCGTGCGCCGAGCAGGACTATGGAGAAATCGTGCACTATCTAGGAGATGTTTTGCATTCCCGCCAGGCAGTTGCGTCCTTTGTAAGGCGCCTGGACGAATGCCTGCACCACTTGCAGGAAACGCCGGAAATGTACGAATTCTCCCAGGAGCCTCTGCTGCGGGCCAGAGGGTACCGCAAATTTCTGATTGGGAATTATGTTGCTCTCTATTTGATCGATGCGAAAAACCAAAAGGTGTGGATCGCGCGTATTTTCCACGGTTCACAGGATTATCAAAAGTATCTTTGAGAGAGAAAAACCTGCCCCTTCGGCTTCTGGCTGAAGGGGCAGGTTTTGTTTAGATGGGGTTGCCGCAGTTGGGGCAGTAGGAGATGGTAAGGATACCGGAAGCGGGCAGCGCGCTGTGACAATGCGGACAGCGCCACCAGCGGATCATGACAAAGGCGGAAGCTATCAGAAGGACGAGGGCGAGCAGAATGAAAGGGATCGTAACAGGCTCCCAATCGATCCAAACAGCAAGCAGAAGCAGAGCTATAGCGGACAGGTCAAGAACGATATGCCAGAATCTGGCTTTTTGCGGTGTCATAAAATCACTCTCCTTTGTTGAATTTTCTTTGAAATCAACGCATTGTAAAGATGTGCGTCCGGGCAGGGGTCAAGGTTTCTCGCCGTCGATGGCCCCGCCGCAGTAGGGGCAGTGGGTGACGACAGCTTCTCCGTGGAGCGGGCTTAGAGGCAGCGGTTTGTGGCAGTGGGGACACCGCCACCACAGAGTCATAACGACGATGTAGGCAATGAGGGAGGCCGCCAACGGCACAAGGGCGGCCACAAAAAGGACGGTGTCATGGGCCTGGTAGACGAACAGAAAAAGCGCCAGAAAGGCCAGCATGACATACCGGAGGATCGTGGACAGATGCAGCGCCTGTTTGGGTTTCACACGTAGGACCTCCTTTCCCGACAGCGGTTCAATAAAGACCCTTTTCCCTTAAAACGGTACAGGACGCCGGATCATTGCAGGGACAGACCAAAAGAAAAAGCATTCCTCCCGGTCATAGACCACAAAAGGGAGGAATACCTGGTATAAACTGCCTAGTTTTTTACTGCTTGTCCAGCCAGTCGGCCATCTTGTTGACGGCGTTCTTGCCGCCCGAGACAAAGAGGATGTCGCCCTCCTGGAAAACGGTGTTGGGGCCGACCGACTCGTTCACCTTGCCGGCGTTCTCGATGGCGATGATGTTCAGGCCGAACTGGCCGCGCAGGTTGACGTCCACGACCGTCTTGCCGATCATCTTGGCGGGCACCGCCAGCTTGGAAATGCTGATCTGCTCGCTCAGCTGGACAAAGTCCAGCATGCCGGTGGTCTCCAGGCGGTGGGCCAGCCGGATGGCCATGTCGTGCTCGGGGTAGACCACCTGGGCGCCCAGCTTGCGCAGGACCTGGCCCTGCTCCTCGCTGGCGGCCTTGGCGATGACGGTGGGGATGCCCATGCTGACCAGGTGCAGGGTGGTCAGGATGGAGACGTCCATCTTCTCGCCGATGCAGACCACGGCCACGTCGCAGTTCTGGATGCCGGTCTCCTCCAGGGTCTTTTTGTCCAGCGCCTTGACCACATAGGCGGCCTCGGTGTAGTCCCGCAGGGCGCGGACCTTTTCCTCGTCCTGGTCCAGGACCACCAGGTCCTCGCCGGCCTCGGCCAGCTCGATGGCCAGCGCCATGCCGAAACGGCCCAGGCCCACAATGCCGTAGGAACCTTTTGCTTTCTTTGCTTTACCAAACATTTTGTTTCCTCCTGTCAACCGATGGCGATGTTGCCTTCGGGGTAGCTGACCCGCTCGCCCTTGTCAAAATACCAGACCGAGGCGATGGTCAGCGGGCCAAGGCGGCCGATGTACATGATAAGGATGGACACCAGCTTGGCAGGCACGCCCAACGTGGTGGTGATGCCGGTGGAAAGGCCCACCGTGCCAAAGGCGCTGGTGATCTCGAACAGGGCGTCTACCAGCCGCAGCTGGGGCTCAAAGACCATGGTCAGCCAGGTGCCGGTGAGGACCACGCTGACGGCGATCAGGGTGATGACCGCAGCCTTGCGGAAGGCGCCGGAGGGGATGGAATAGCGGAAAGCCTTCTCGCCCCGGTTGGTGGCGGCGGACTTGATGCCCTGCAGCAGGACGAAGAAGGTGCTGGTCTTGATACCGCCGCCGGTGGATCCGGGGGAGGCGCCGATGAACATCAGCACGATCAGCACCAGCAGGCCGGCGCTGTTGAACTCGCCCAGGGGGTAGGTGGAAAAGCCGGCAGTACGAGCCGATACGCTGTGGAAGAAGGCGCCCAGCCAGGTGATGTCCTCGGTCAGCTTGAGCAGCACCGCGCCCACCACGATCAGCACCGCGCTGACGCTGATGACCACCTTGGTGTGCATCGAGAACTTTTTCCAGCGGAAGCGGTTGTGCAGCACATCCCGGATGACCAAAAAGCCGATGCCGCCAAAGATGATGAGCCCGCAGGTGATCAGGTTCAGGGGGACGTTGTCACGGTAGGGGATCAGGTTCTGGTAGTTGCCCAGGATGTCGAAGCCCGAGTTGTTGAAGGCTGCCACCGAGTGGAAGATGCTGATCCACAGGGCGCGCAGGGGCGGATAATCCTGCACGAACACCAGGAAGCTGAGCGCCGCGCCCGCGCCCTCGAAGCAGAGGGTCATCAGGAAGATGCTCTTGAGGAACCGCAGGATGCCCTGGGCCGAGTCCAGGTTCAGCGCTTCCTGCAGGACGCTGCGCTCCTTCAGGTTGATCTTGCGGCCCATGGCCAGGATGATGCCCGCGCCCACCGAGGTGACGCCCAGGCCGCCCACCTGGATGAGGGCTGCAAGGATCAGCTGCCCTACAAAGGTGAAGGTGTCGCCTGCATCCGTTGCGATCAGTCCGGTGACGCAGACCGCGCTGGTGGAGGTGTACAGGGTGTCGATGTAGGCCACGTCCACGCCTTCCTGCACGCTGAAAGGCATGATGAGCAGCACCGACCCCAGCAGGATCACCAGTGCAAAGCCCAGGGCAATGACCCGCACCGGCGACTGCTTTTTGATGAACTCAAACATAAAATCTCCTTGCTTGCCGCTGCGGCCCGCCGGGGCAGGCCGCGCCATTTAAGACTGGGGACCGGCCGGGCAGGACGTTTTGTTCAAAAAACTGACTTGCCCGGACACCCCATAGTATAGCAGGAAATAACCAAAAGGGAAGGGGATTTTTTTGCTTTTTGGATAGATTTGGCTGAAATTTTTTCTGTTTCCACATCGCCGCTTTAGAAAACGGGCCTGCGCCCCAGTCCAAAAGGGGGGAACACAGGCCCGTTGTTGCATGGTCAAAGCTGCGCGGCGGGAAAAAGCGCGGTTCAGGCGGCCTTGGACTTGGAGACAGCGCGCTGGATGGCCTTGACGATCTCCACAATGGGGATGACCAGGAAAGCCAGAACCAGAGCGACCAGGTACTCGTTCAGGTCCACGGGGGTGAAGCCGAACATATCGGCCACGAAGGGCACTTCCAGCACGATGGTGGTCAGCACCAGGCTGCCCAGCATGGCGCCCCACAGCACCTTGTTGTGGGTGTGCAGGGTAAAGACGCTCTTGCGCTGGCTGCGCATATTGAAGCTGTGGAAGATCTCGCACATGCTCATGGTCAGGAAGGCCATGGTCATGCCGTCGTCGCTGACGCCGCGGGGCATCTCAAAGTAGCCCACTTCCATGCAGTGGCCGATGATATAGGAGGCCAGGGTGATGATCGAGATCAGCAGGCCCTGGTAGGCGATGTCGAAGCCCAGCCCGCCGGCAAAGATGCCGTCCTTCGAGTTGCGGGGCTTGCGCTTCATGATGTCGGCCTCGCCCTGCTCCATGCCCAGCGCCAGGGCGGGGAAGCAGTCGGTGATCAGGTTGATGAACAGCAGGTGGACGGGGTTGAGCAGGGTGAAGCCCAGCAGGGTGGCGCAGAACACGCCCAGCACCTCGCTCATGTTGGAAGCCAGCAGGAACTGGATGGCCTTGCGGATGTTGGCGTAGATGCGGCGGCCCTCTTCCACGGCGCCCACGATGGTGGCAAAGTTGTCGTCGGCCAGCACCATGTCGGCCACGTTCTTGGTGACGTCGGTGCCGGTGATGCCCATGCCCACGCCGATGTCGGCGGACTTGATGGAGGGTGCGTCGTTGACGCCGTCGCCGGTCATGGCGGTGATGGCGCCGTTGCCCTTCCAGGCGGTGACGATGCGCACCTTATGCTCGGGCTGGACGCGGGCGTAGACGCCGTACTTCTTGACGGCCTCGCCGATCTCGCTGTCGGGGATCTTGTCCAGCTCGGCGCCGGTGATGGCCTGGCTGGCGTCGGTGATGATGCCCAGCTCCTTGGCGATGGCCACGGCGGTGTCCTTGTGGTCGCCGGTGATCATCACGGGGCGGATGCCGGCCTCACGGCACTCCACGATGGCGGGCTTGACCTCGGGACGGACCGGGTCGATCATGCCGGTCAGGCCCAGGAAGCACAGATCCTGCTCCAGGAAGGCCGGCTCGTTGCTGGCGGGCTTTTCGGCCCAGTCGCGCTTGGCCGCAGCCAGGACGCGCAGGGCCTGGTCGGCCATGTTCTTGTTGGCGGCCAGGATCTCGGCGCGCTTGGCGTCGGTCATGGGCAGCACCTTGCCGTTTTCAAGGTAAGAGGTGCAGCGCTTGAGGATCTCGTCGGGGGCGCCCTTGGTGTACTGGACATAAGCGCCGTCCACGGTGTGGATGGTGCTCATCATCTTGCGGGAAGAATCAAAGGGCGCTTCGTCCACGCGGGGCTCGGCGGCGGCCAGCTGGCCTTTGGGCAGGCCCTCCTTGGCGGCAAAGTTGACCAGGGCGGCCTCGGTGGGCTCGCCCTCGGCCTGACCTTCCTCGTTCAGGTGGGCGTCGTTGCACAGGGCCATGGCCGTGGCCAGGGGGGCGGTGTCGCCCACATGCTGGACCACGGTCATCTTGTTCTGGGTCAGGGTGCCGGTCTTATCCGAGCAGATGACCTGGGTGCAGCCCAGGGTCTCGACGGCGGTCAGCCGGCGGATGACGGCGTTGCGGTGGCTCATGTTGGTCACGCCGATGGAAAGCACGACGGTGACGACGGTGGCCAGGCCCTCGGGGATGGCGGCCACGGCCAGGGAGACGGCCACCATAAAGGTGGACAGGACCGAATCCAGGGTGAAGGAGCCGGCCACGATCAGGTCAAAGATGAAGATGAACAGGCAGATGCCCAGCACCAGCTTGGAAAGGATGGTGCTCAGCTGCTCCAGCTGGCGCTGGAGGGGGGTCTGCTCCTGCTCGGTGTTGGCCAGGGCGCCGGCGATCTTGCCCATCTCGGTGTCCATGCCGGTGCGGGTGATGAGGGCCTTGCCGCGGCCGTAGACCACGGTGGAGCCCATATAGCACATATTCTTGCGGTCGCCCAGGGGGATCTCGCTCTGGTCCTTGGCCAGGCCCAGCGCCTCGATCACCTTGTTGACGGGGACGCTCTCGCCGGTGAGGGCGGCTTCCTCGATCTTCAGGCTGGCGCTCTCCAGCAGGCGGCCGTCGGCGGGGACGGCGTCGCCGGCTTCCAGCAGCACCACGTCGCCGGGCACCAGCTGGTCGCTGTGGATCGAGACCTGCTTGCCGTCCCGCAGCACCTTGCAGGTGGCGGCGGTCATGGTCTGCAGCGCCTCGATGGCGGCTTCGGCCTTGCTCTCCTGGAACACGCCCAGCACGGCGTTCAGCAGCACCACGATCAGGATGATAAAGACCTCGGCAAAGCTCTCGCCCGAGATGAAGTTGGTCACCGCAGAGACGGCGGCCGCGATCATCAGGATGATGAGCATGGGGTCCTTCAGCTGTTCGATGAAGCGCTGGAGCAGGGTGGGCTTTTCAGCGTCCTTCAGCTTGTTGGGGCCGTACTTTTCGAGCCGGGCAGCGGCCTCCGCGCTGCTCAGACCGTCGGGGCTGGTGTTCAGCCCGGCGATCAGCTCTTGGGGGGATTGCACGTACTCCTGTTTCATGTTTTGGTTTACTCCTCCTGACAGTGTACAGTGGGGACGGTGCAAGGGCGCGTTCCCGCTGCGAGATGCGGAAAAGAAAAGACCCATGCACTGGATGTACTTCCGGTGCATGAGTCTCATTCTCCATTCGATCAGGCTGCCCGGAACCCTTTGGGAAAAGAATTCGTCTTGACGGGCTAGCCGCGCGCGCTCACGCGGAATTACTCCCTCATGTGCCCTCCATTATAGAGGATGGAGGGATATTTGTCAATGGACAATTCCGTACAAGTGTGAAACAAACGCCTTTTTACTCCACGCTGATCATATAATAATAGACCGGCTGGCCGCCGCGGATGTGGCTGACTTCCACATGGCTGGGGCACTTGGACTTGATGATCTCGGTGGTGCGCTCGGCGTCCTCGTCGCTGACGTCGCAGCCCGAAATGACGGTGACAAAGCTGGAATCCTTCTTGCACATGCTGCGGGCCAGGCGGTAGGCGGCCTTGGTCAGGTCGTTGGAGGTGGCCACGATCTTGCCGTTTTCGAGGGACATGATCTCGCCCTTGCGGATCCGCTTGCCGTCGTACTCGCTGTCGCGGGCGGCGTAGGTGATCAGGCCGGTGGAGACGTTGTCGGCGGCCTTCATCATGTTGATGGTGTTGGTCTCGACCGAGGCGGTGGGGTCAAAGTTGAGCATGGCGGTGATGCCCATGGGGATGGTGCGGGTGGGCAGCACCACCACGCGGCGGTCGGCCAGCTTTTCGGCCTGCTCGGCGGCCATGATGATGTTCTTGTTGTTGGGCAGGACAAAGACGGTCTTGGCCGGCACGCTCTGGACGGCGGCCAGGATGTCCTCGGTGGCGGGGTTCATGGTCTGGCCGCCCGAGACGACGGCGTCCACCGCCAGGTCGGTAAAGACGGCTTTGAGCCCCTCGCCGGCGGCCACCGCCACAAAGCCGTAGTCCCGGCTGGGATCGACGGCGGCGTAAATGAACTCGCTGGCGATGGAGTCGGAGGTGCGCTGCTTCTGCTCGGCCTCGGCCTGCTTTTCCAGGCTCTTGCCCTGTTTCTGGCGGGCCAGGAACTGCTCGTGCATATTCTCGATCTTGAAGTTGGTCAGATAGCCGTACTTGATGGCCTCGGACAGGATCTTGCCGGGGTCGGCGGTGTGGACGTGGAGGTTGATGACGTCGTCGTCCTCGATGCAGACCACGCTGTCGCCGTTGGACTCGGCAAAGGCGCGCATCTTGGCGGCGCTGGCCCCGTCCTCCTTGTGGATCAGGAACTGGGTGCAGTAGCCGTTCTTGATGTCCTCCACCTTCATCAGGTCGTCGGTAAAGACGCCGCGGCCGGCGTTGGCGGTGGACAGCTTGGCCTTGTTCTGGGCGGACTCGGCGGCGGGGATGATGCCCTCGCCGTGGAACACCTTGCCCATGCCCTCAAAGATGATCAGGATGCCCTGGCCCCCGGCGTCCACCACGCCGGCCTTTTTCAGCACGGGCAGCAGGTTGGGGGTGTCGTCCAGGGCGCGCTGGCCGGCAGACAGGACCAGATCCCACAGCTCGTCCACATCAGCGATGCCGCTGGCGCGGGCCTCCTCCGAGGCGACGCGGGCCACCGTCAGGATGGTGCCCTCGGTGGGCTTCATGACGGCTTTATAGGCGGCCTCGACGCCCTTTTCCAGGGCGACGACCAGGTCCTCGGCGCCGGCCTCCTTTTTGCCCTCCAGCGCCTTGGAGAAGCCGCGGAACAGCAGGCTGGTGATGACGCCCGAGTTGCCCCGCGCGCCCCGCAGCATAGCGGAGGCGGCGGTCTTGGCGGCCTCGCCCACGGTGCAGTCGTCAGCCAGCGCTTCCAGCTCGGGGACGGCCGCGCCGATGGTCATGCCCATGTTGGTGCCGGTGTCGCCGTCCGGCACAGGAAAGACGTTCAGCTCGTCCACGCGGGAGCGCTGGTTGTTGATGTTGTTTGCGCCTGAGATGATGGCGTCACGCAGAATTTTACCACTAATCATTGTTTTTAACTCCTTGTCCTGCCCAGGGGCGTGCCCGGGGATCATAGTTCCTCAGTCGGGGGTGCGGATGGGTCAGGCGATCACGTCGTCCACCGACACGACCACCCGGGCGACCCGCAGGCCGGTCGAGCGCTCGACTTCGTCCTGCACCCGGTGGGTGATGCTCTGGGCTGCGGTGGCGATGTTCAGCCCATAGCCGACAGCGATGTGGATCTCGATGACGAGGCGGCCGTTCTCGGAGGTGACGCGGACGCCCTTGTCAGAGGAGTCCTCGCCGCGGACCAGGCTGCGGACCGCATCGGCCACCCCGCGGGGGGCCATGGCGGCCACGCCGTAGCAGTTCTTGGCGGCTTCGCCTACCAGAGTCGAAAAGTATTCGGCGGAAAAGCGGACATCGCCCAAGGGAAAATGGGTAGTGATCATAATCGCTCTGCTCCTTTTGTATAGATTTTTCAAAAGCTGTTACGCTTCACTGCGCGATGGAAAGGCCGGCGATGGAATAGTAAAGGTCGCTGACGCTGGAAATAACGCCGCTGGTGCGCCGGTTGGACACCGTCACCCCGCCCCGCCACAACAGGGGGATATAGGGCATCTGGCCGGCAAAGGCGCGCTCAAAGTCCGGGGCGGCGGCGCTGTCGGCCCGCATCAGGGCGTAGGCGTCCAGCAGCTGCTGGGTGACGGCCAGGCCGTAGCGGGCGCTGCCGGTCCAGAAAGGGGAGAGGTCATTATTATTATACAACTTCATTTCACCGATGTACAGTTCAAATTGTCGGTCCTGTACCATTTGCAGGTAAGCACCGAAGTCATCGGCAAGGGTGAGCGTGACCTGGATGCCGGCTTTTTCCCACTGCTGCTGCAAAAGCCGGGCCGCATAGACCCGGTCGGCCGAGCTGCCGCAGGCCAGGATGCTGACGCTGGCGGGCTGCCCGTCCGCACCGCAGTAGAGGGCGGACGCCTCGTCCCAGTGGTAGCCTAGGGCGGCCATCAGGGTGGAGAGCTGGCCGGGGTCGGCCCCCTCCGCGATGACCTGCTGGCCGCGGACGCACTCGTAGAGGCTGTTCAGCGCGCCGGTGGCGGGGCTGGCGCTGGCAAAGCGGCCGGCCAGCTCCTCCCGGGAGAGGGCGGCGCTGAGGGCGCCCCGGCCCTGGGGCGTGGCGCACAGGGGGTTGTCGGCGCTGCCGTTCACCCCCAGGAACAGCAGGGTGTTGGTGCGGAAATAGCGCTCGGAGGTGGCCACCGCCGACGAGGCGGCCTCCTCGGCCAGGTAGAAGCTGATCTCCCCCATGGCCAGCTGGCTGACCAGCTCGGCGTAATCGCTGACGGGGGTCAGCCAGATGGTGGCGGGCCCCTCCTCGGGGAAGGGCGCGCGGGGGTTGGGGGTGAGGGTGTCTGCCTGGGTGCCGTAGGTGTACCGCCCGCAGGGGGTGGGCTGAGGGGAGGCCGTCTCGGCGGCCTTGAGGATGGGCAGGTCCAGCAGGTAGGCGAACAGGCTGTCCGGCTCGGCCAGGGTCAGCACCACGGTGCCGGCGTCGGGGGCCTGGGCGTCGGTCAGGTTGGCCAGCCGGCCGCTGTAGTGGGCGCTGGCCTTGGCGGCCAGCAGGCTGGCGGCCACGTCGGACGCGGTGAGGGGCGTGCCGTCTGCAAAGGTGCAGCCGCTGCGCAGCCGGATGGTGACGGTGACGCCGCTGGACACCACCGAGTCGGCCAGGCGCATTTCCAGCTCCATGCGGGGGGAGATGCGGACCAGCTTTTCAAACAGCAGGCCCGCCACCTGCTCGGTCAGGGTGTTGGCGTTCAGGTAGGGATTATAGCTGCCCTCGCTGACGGCAATGGCAAACCGGGCGGGCTGGGACGTGCCGCTGCCCGTCTCAGGCGCGGAGGAGCCGGACGCCGCCGGCTGCGAGGACGGGGAAGACGAGGAGGGCTGGAGCACCGCCGGCCGGGTGCAGCCCGCCAGCAGCAGGCCGGCCAGCGCCGCCGCAGCTGCCCGCCGGCAGAGGGAATGTTTCAGAACCATGGGGCCGGACTCCTTCCGTTCGAGCTTTCCCGACAACGGGGCCTGCTATACTGGGTAGCGGAGCAGGAGCCCGGACGGGGCAAAAGCAGTAATTATCCTTAGTATAGCACAAAACAGCCGCTTGTGCATGGATTTGGGATGGATTTTCGCAAAACGTGAAAAAGAGTTGTGAATAAAATCTAAAAAAACTGTACGCAACTTTATTTCGCTGGGCAAAAGTGCTAAAATAAAAGAGAAAGGGGATGGACATCATGGATGTGAAAACCCCTGCGGCCACCGCCGCAGACCCAACAGCAGCCCGACCCGGACAGATTGCGGCAAATCACATAAAGCAGGAGCTCTTGAGTATATGAACATTTTGTTTTTCCTCTCTCCCAAGCAGGATCTGATGTATGTCTATGACGACTTCACCCTCCGGCAGACCCTCGAAAAGTGGGAGAACAACCGCTATGCCTCCATCCCCATCCTGAACCGGAAGGGGGAGTATGTGGGCACCCTGACAGAGGGGGACATCCTCTGGGGCCTCAAGCGGTACCACGGCCTGGACATCGAAGGGGCCGAGGACATCCCCATCCGCAGCTTTGAGCGCAAGCGGGATTACCTGCCCGTCACCGTCAACACCAGCATGGACCAGCTGGTGGAAGCGGCCATGAACCAGAACTTTGTCCCGGTGGTGGACGACCGGGGGGTGTTCATCGGCATCGTCCGGCGGCAGGCCATCATCAAATACTGCTACGACAAGTCCCGCCGGGCCGAGGCGGGCAGCCGCCGCACCCAGAGCGGCGCCCCCGTCCTGGCTGCGGCCCAGAACTGAAAACAGAACGCTTTCGCCCCCGTGCCCGCGGGGGCGATTTTTTTGCGCAAAAACTGCAAAAAACTTTTCAAAGTACAAATTATAGGACATTGTTTCTGCTATCCTATCTACAGAGGGAAGGGGAAGGACCCCTTCCCGCAGACGAGACAGAGAGGAGCGGCAGAGCATGAGTGACTATGAGATCCGGTACGTTGGCGGCCATGTGGAAGTGTACAGCAGGGGCGGGGCATTCCTCTTCTCTGCCGACACCGTCCGCGAAGCCATGGAAGAACTGAACGGCTGAAAAGCCCAAAAGCCCCGAACGCAAGTCCGGGGCTTTTTACGTCAGTGCGTCAGAATAGACCTGCCGGCAGGGTGGCGCCGGTGAGGGGGCCGGCGTCCTCGCTGAGCAAAAAGCCGAGCAGGGCGGCAGCCCGGTCGGGGGTAAAGGCGGCGGCGTCCGCCTGGGCATCGGAGGCCATCGGGCCGGGGGCGATGCAGTTGACGGTGACGCCGGCGGAAGCGTACTCGGCGGCCAGGGAAAGGGCCAGCCCGTTCAAAGCGCCCTGCAGGATGTTGGCCGAGACGGCGCGGGTGGAGGCCCGGCCGTCCAGAAAGACCACCCGGCCAAAGCCCGCCTGGGCCATCTGGGGCAGGATCGCCTTGCACAGCACCAGGGCGCTGTCCAGCGTCACCGCCCGCTCCTGGACGAAGCGCTCCTCGTCAAAGTGGGCATAGGGCGCCTCGATGGGGCGCAGCCCCGCCAGGTGGACAAAGTGGGTGGGGGCGGGGTAGGTGTCGGTCAGGTCGCTGAGGAAGGCGCGGACCGCCAGCGGCTGGGTGAAATCCGCGTCGTAAGGGCGGATGAAGCCCGGCCGGGCCTGGCACAGCCCCGCCAGGCGGGCCAGGTCCCCGCAGCCCTGGGCCAGGATCAGGTCGCCTTCGGCAAGGGTGGGCAGCAGCCGGCCCATCAGGGCCAGCCCCAGCGGCGAGGTCGCGCCGGTGATGAGATAGGTTTTGGACATGGAAAGCCCCTCCTGTCTTGTTGAAGATACTTTCAGTCAGTATAACCTAACAAGGCCGGGCTGTCAACTGGACGGCCGGTCAGGCGCCCAGGTCCTCCAGCAGAGTTTCCAGTTCCTGGCGGCTCCAGACGTAGTAGCCGGATTTATAGCGCAGGGCGTCGGCCTCGGGCAGGAGGTTGACGTAGATGTCGGTGCGTTCCAGCAGTTGGCGGGGGGTGCCGCCGGCGTCGCAGCGGTAGACCGACAGCCGCCCGCCCTCGTCGCAGAGGTAGTAGCCTTCTTCCCCTTCCGGCACGCCGGACAGCGCCGCGCCCGCCCGCAGGGAGGGGCTGCTGCTCTGGCTGCCGCTGCCGGCGCTGGAAGCGGGCCCCGGCCGGGCGGCCCGCGGCGGGACGGCGGCCATCCAGTACAGGCTGAAAGCGATGGTAAAGGCACACAGGCCGTAAAAGAGAAAATACCACAATTTACGCATAAAGCCGGGCTCCTTTCTGTGATAGTATGGACGAAAAGGGCGGTTTTCACACAATCAACGCCAAATAAAGGCCAAATTTCACCCCGGGACGCTGTACTTTCCGGGGGCAAGTGTGCTATAATAACCAAGTATCGGAATTTGAACCTGAGCCCGGACTGTGTGCGCCCGCGCTTTGACCGCCCGGCAGCGTGGGGAAGGATCACAAGGCAGGAAGCACAACGGTTTTGTTTTGAAGGAGGCGATCTGCTTCGCTATGAATGAAATGAGGCGCATCCACCGCAGCGACGGCGCGGGTGCTCACAGCGCCGCGGCGCCGCGGCACCGCATGGTGGACACCACCCGCAGCAGACGGGAGTCCGCGCCGCCCCCGTCCTCCGGCGGCGGCCGGGGGACAGGCCATGCCGGCGCACCCCAGGGCGGCCGCGGCCCCAAAAAGCAAAAGCCTGAAAAGGAAAAGCCAAAGCATCCGGTCCTGCGGGCGCTCTTCCGCATCTTTGCCACCCTGTTCTGCGTGGGGGTAATGGCGGGGTGCGCGCTGGCGGTGTGCATGGTGTTTTATGTGGTGCAGGCCACGGCCAACGACGGCGACCTGCTCAACCTGGACCAGATCGAGCTGAGCCAGTCCAGCGTGGTGGTGGCCACCGACCCCGACACCGGCGCGCAGATCGAATACGCCACCCTGCGCTCCTCCAACAGCCACCGGATGTGGGTGGACCTGGAACAGATCCCCCAGTATCTGCAGTACGCCTTTATCTGCACCGAGGACAAGGACTTTTACTCGGAGCCCGGCTTCAACCTCAAGCGGACGGTGGGCGCGATGATCAACGAGTATATCGTGCCCATCTACAGCTCCAAGCAGGGCGCGTCCACCATCGAGCAGCAGCTCATCAAGAACCTGACCGATGACGACAGCGCCAGCGGCATCGAGGGCGCGCTGCGCAAGCTGCGCGAGATCTACCGCGCCTACACCCTCTACCGCAACTACTCCAAGGAGACCATCCTGGAAGCCTACCTGAACACCATCAGCTTTACCGGCACCATCCAGGGCGTGCAGACGGCATCGCTGGAATATTTTGGCAAGGAGGTCAGCCAGCTGACCCTGTGGGAATGCGCGACCATTGCCTCCATCACCAAAAACCCCACCAACTACAACCCCCGCACCAACCCCGAGAACCTCATCAACCGCCGCAATTATATCCTTTATAATATGTGGCAGGAAGGGGTCATCTCGGAGGAGGTGTACCGCGACGCCGCGGCCCAGCCGCTGGTCCTGGCCGAGGAGGACACCTCCAAGACCACCGCCACCAACAACTCCTACTTCACCGACGCCCTCTTTGAGGAAGTGGTGCAGGACATCATGGAGAAGGAGGGCATCACCGAGGCGGCGGCCCAGCAGATGCTGTACACCGGCGGCTTTACCATCGAGGCCACCGTCAACCCCAAGATCCAGGCCCAGATGGAAGAGCTGATGCTCAACACGAACGATCAGTACTTCCCGGCTGGCTGGCACGAAGAACCGGTGTCCAGCCTGTCGGAGGACGACGTGCCCGTCTACAACGCCGACGGCACCCTCAAGACCACCACGGCGGAGGACGGCACCGTCACCTATTACCGCAACGTGCGCACCCAGGCCGCCATGGTCACGCTGGACTACGACGGCAACGTGGTGGCCATGGTGGGCGGCCTGGGCGAAAAGACCCGCGACCTGACGTTGAACCGCGCCTACAGCGTGACAAGGCAGACCGGCTCGGCCATCAAGCCCATCGGCGCCTACGCGCTGGGCATCGAGTACGGGCTGGTCAACTGGTCCACCATGCTGAACAACTCCCCGCTCTACCTCAAGAGCGACATGGTCATCCGGGACGACGACTACTGCCGCCGCAACGGCCTGTCGGGCCTGTCGGACGAGGCGCTGCGGGCCTACCCCAACGCCTGGCGCAGCTGGCCCAAGAACTACGGCGGCAACTACGGCGACAACACCGACGTCCCCCTGTGGAACGGCCTGGCCCGCTCCCTGAACACCATCGCCGCCCGGGTGGGCGACCTGGTGGGGGCGAACACCATCTTCAACTTCCTTTACAACACCCTGCAGCTGGACACCCTTGACCCGGTCAACGATGTGGGCCTTGCCCCCCTGGTCATGGGCAGCCAGACCCACGGCGTCACCCCCATGGACCTGGCGGCGGCGTTCCAGATCTTCTACGACGGCCAGTACACCACCCCCCACCTTTACACCCGCGTGCTGGACCGGGACGGCAACATCTATCTGGAAAACAACGCCACCAGCTACCAGGCTCTGACGCCCCAGACCGCCACCATCATGAACCAGCTGCTGCAGAACGTCCTGTACAGCAGCGTGGGCACGGCGGGCGGCCGGTACCCCACGGCGGGCAATATGCGGTCCTTCGGCAAGACGGGTACCGCCACCGACGAGCGCGACCTGTGGTTCGTGGGCGGCACCCCATACTATGTGACTGCCGTCTGGTGGGGTTACGACTCTCCCTATGACATGACCCTGACCCTGGGCAGCCAGGCCAGGACCCGCACCTGCGTCGAAGCGTGGCGGGCCCTGATGAACACCGTCCAGGAGGGGTATGAGACCAGGGAATTCCCCATGGCGGAAGGTGTGGTCCAGCGCTCCTACTGCACCCAGAGCGGCCTGCTGGCCGGCCCGGGCTGCCCCGGCCGCGCCACCGGCTACTACAAGGCCGACGACCTGCCCGCCACCTGCAACTACGACCACAGCGGCGGCATCGTGTCCACCCAGGTGGACACCGAGGGCGTCATCACCGACTAAACAGCCTGCCGGCAGGGAAAACGCGCGCTTCAGTCTATTGCACTTTCGGCAACAGAAGCGCCGCCCCTGCGGGAAAAACTGTCGAAACTGCCAAAATAGCATCCGTTCTCTTGCAATGCGGGAGGGCGGATGCTATTATATTTCCTATGAATACAGTTGTGCTTGAGAGGTGAACAAGTTGGAGCGCCGATTTTATCTTGTGGACGCGCAGGTGCTGCCGGAAGTCTTTTTGAAAGTCATCCGGGCCAAGGAGCTGCTGGCCAGCGGCCAGGCACGGAACATTTCGGCCGCCACACGGGCGGTGGGGCTGTCCCGCAGCGCCTATTACAAATACAAGGACTGCATCTTTGATTCGGAAAACGGGCGGGAGCTGATCACCGTCATGGCCACCCTGCGGGACCAGACCGGCGCGCTGCAAAGCCTGCTGGCCGGCATCAGCAGCGCCGGGGCCAGCATCGTCACCATCAACCAGGCCACGCCGGAAAACGGCACCGCCCAGGTGGCGGTGACCATCCGCACCGACACCATGCAGATGTCCCCCGACGAGCTGGCCGCCATGCTCTCCAGGCAGAGTACGGTGGTGGGGGTCCGGCTGAGCTACGATGCGTAAGGCACATTTCTGAAAGGATAGGAGCGAGGAGACTATGGCAAAGATCGCAATTTTGGGCTTTGGCACCGTGGGCAGCGGCGTGTATGAGGTCCTGAACCGGAACGCGGCGAGCGTTGCCCGCCGTGCCGGCGAACCGGTGGAAGTGAAGTATATCCTGGACGTGCGGGATTTCTCGGACCGGCCCGACGCCCATCTGTTCGTCAAGAACATCGACGTCATCCTCGCCGACCCCGAGGTCAAGGTGGTGGTGGAGACCATCGGCGGCACCCGCTTTGCCTACCCCTATGTGCGGCAGGCCCTGGAGAGCGGCCGCAGCGTCTGCACCTCCAACAAGGAGATGGTGGCCACCTACGGCGCCGAGCTGCTGGCCCTGGCCAAGAGCCACAACTGTGCGTTTCTGTTCGAGGCGTCGGTGGGGGGCGGCACCCCCATCATCACCCCGATGCACCAGTGCCTGGCGGCCAACGTCATCACCGAGGTGGAGGGCATCGTCAACGGCACCACCAACTTCATGCTGACCAAGATGGCCCGGGAGAACATGGGCTTTGACGAGGCTTTGAAGATCGCCCAGCAGCTGGGCTACGCCGAGACCAAGGACCCCGGCGACGATGTGGACGGCCGGGACGCCTGCCGCAAGATCGCCATTCTGGCGTCGCTGGTCTGCGGGCACCACATCTACCCCCAGAACATCCCCACCCGGGGCATCCGGGACATCACGGTGGCCGACGTCCAGGCCGCGGCCAAGCTGGGCTGCGTCATCAAGCTGATTGCCTGGATGAAGCTGCTGCCCGGCGGCGGGGTGGCCGCAGGGGTGGAGCCCTGCCTGGTGCCCCATGAAAACCAGCTGGCCGGCGTGGACGACGTGTTCAACGCCGTCAAGGTCAAGGGCGATATGTTGGGCGACGTGGTCTTTTACGGCAAGGGCGCGGGCAAGCTGCCCACCGCCAGCGCTGTGGTGGCCGATGTGGTGGACGCCCTCAAACACGGGGTGAAGATGCACGACAGCCTGTTCTGGCAGCCGGCCGAGCCCGCCGAAGGGATGCTCACCGACCCGGCCCCGGCGGCATACTATGTGCGTGTGGAGGGGGCTGCCCCCGCTGTGGTGGAAGCCATCTATGGCCCCGGCCAGCTGGTGGCCGAGCACTATGACGGCTGCGCTTATATGATCGGGCAGGCGGATGCCGCCGCCCTGGAAGCGGCAGCCCGCAAGATCGAGGCGGTGGGGGGCAGCGTCAAGCTGGTGCTGCGCCGCCTGCCCGCGGACGACTGAGGGAGGGCGCGCCATGAAACAGATCAAAGTATCGGTCCCGGCCACCAGCGCCAACGTGGGCTCCGGCTTCGACGCGGTGGGCCTGGCAGTCACCCTGTACAACACCGCCACCTTTGAGGAGAGCGACAAGCTGGACATCTCGGCGGCGGACGGCACTCGCATCCCTCGGGGCGAGTCCAACCTGATCTACCGCTCGGCCAAGAGCCTGTTCGACCGGGTGGGCAAGCGCATCCCGCCTTTGAAGATCGTCCAGACCAACCCCATCCCCATGGCGCGGGGCCTGGGCTCCTCGTCGGCCTGCATCATCGCCGGCCTGCTGGGGGCCAACCGGATGCTGGGGGACGTGCTCAACACTCAGGAGCTGCTGACCCTGGCCACCGCCATCGAGGGCCACCCCGACAACGTGGCCCCGGCCCTGCTGGGCGGGCTGACCACCAGCGTCTTTGAGGGTGGGGAAGTGTATTCGGTCAAGCGGGAAGTGGACCCCAGCCTCTGCTTTGCGGCGGTGGTGCCCGACTACAAACTGCTGACCGAGGCGGCCCGCGCCGCCCTGCCGGGGCAGATCCCCCACAAGGACGCGGTCTACAACCTGTCCCGGGCGGCGCTGCTGCCGGCGGCCTTCTGCGACGGGCGGCACGACCTGCTGCCCATCGCCACCGAGGATAAGCTGCACCAGCCCTACCGCATCCCCCTGATGCCCGGCTCGAAGGAAGTGTTTGCCCTGGCAAAGGAGTGCGGAGCCCTGGCGGTCTATGTGTCGGGCGCGGGCAGCACCGTGATGGCGGTGGCCGAGCGCGACGGGGCAGAGGAATTTTATCAGAGGCTGGAACAGGGCCTGGTGGCCCTCGAAGGCCTGGACGGATGTGAAGCATTTACACTGCTGCGCCTGGACGCGGACAACGCCGGCGCGACGGTTGAATGACAGAGGAACAGGGACGTTTTGCACCTTCACCCTCTGGTTATAGAGGATAGCGAAAGAGGAGAGTGACAAGTATATGGCGTTGATCGTACAAAAGTTCGGCGGCTCATCGGTCCGGGACCGCGAGCGTATTTTCAACGTGGCGCGCATCGTAGCGCAGACCCACAACGCGGGCAACGACGTGGTGGTCGTGGTATCCGCCCAGGGCGACACCACCGACGACCTGATCGCAAAGGCGGCGGAGATCACCCACAACCCCTCCGCCCGGGAGATGGATATGCTGCTGGCCACCGGCGAGCAGATCAGCATTGCCCTGCTGGCCATGGCCCTGAACGAGATCGGCTGCCATGCCACCAGCCTGACCGGCTGGCAGGCGGGCTTCCACACCGACCGGGCTTACACCAAGGCCCGCATCAAGCGGATGGACGTGGAGCGCATCGCATCCGAGCTGGAGCGCAACCGCATCGTAGTGGTGGCGGGCTTCCAGGGCATCAACAAGCTGGACGACATCACCACCCTGGGCCGCGGCGGCTCGGACACCAGCGCGGTGGCCATCGCGGCCGCCCTGCACGCCGACCGGTGCCAGATCTACACCGATGTGGAAGGCGTCTACACCGCCGACCCCCGCAAGGTGCGCAATGCCCGCAAGCTGCCCGAGATCTCCTTTGACGAGATGCTCGAGCTGGCGAGCCTGGGCGCCCAGGTGCTGAACAACCGCAGCGTAGAGCTGGCCAAGAAATACAATGTGGAGCTGGAGGTGCTCTCCAGCCTGAACCCGGTGCCCGGCACTGTGGTCAAGGAGGTTGCAAAAGATATGGAAGGTATGCTGATCAAGGGTGTTGCAAAGGACACCGACGTGGCCGTCATTTCGATCCTGAACGTCCCCGACGAGCCGGGCATGAGCTTTAAGATCTTCGGGATGCTGGCCCAGAAGAAGGTCAACGTGGACATCATCCTGCAGTCCACCGGCCGCGACGGCAAGAAGGACGTGATCTTCACCTGCTCCCAGGGCGACGCGCCCATCGCGCTGCGCGCCCTGCGGGAGAGCGAGAAGTTCAGCCAGGTGACCTGCTCCAACGACTACGCCAAGGTGTCCATCGTGGGCGCCGGCATGCAGAGCCACAGCGGCGTGGCCGCCAGCATGTTCGAGGCGCTGGCCAACAGCAACATCAACATCCATATGATCTCCACCAGCGAAATCAAGATCTCCTGCATCATCGACCGCGAGGAGGCCGACCGCGCCGTCAGCGCCATCCACGACAGCCTGTTCCACTGAGGAATGCCTGCAAAACTTTGATTGGACACGTCCAGCCCAAAGCGGCTGGGCGTGTTTTTTTGCCATGCGGGGCCCGAAAACGGCAAAATTGCATGAAATATGTCTTATCTGTGATAGAAAAGTTAATTTTAGCACTCTATACTTGACAGTGCTAAAAATTGGTGCTATAGTATAGCTGTGCTCAGGAGGAAGGGGCACGGGGAGCAAAACCCCCGGGCCCCTCCACACCGCAGAGCATCTGTTGGCCCGTTCAGGGCCATGATTGGAGGTTTGACTTATGTTACTGCCTGCTGTTTTTCATGAGAATCTGTTCGATGATTGGTTTGACCCGTTCTTCGATGATATGGATCGCGAACTGAACCGCGAGTCCCGCCAGGTTTTTGGTAAGCGCGGTGCGAACATGATGAAGACCGACGTCAAGGATACCGGCAGCGCCTACGAGGTCGCCGTCGATCTGCCCGGCTGCAAGAAAGAGGACGTCAAGATGGAGCTGGATAACGGCTATTTGACCATCCAGGCGGTCCGCAGCCACAGCCAGGATCAGACCGACCAGAACGGCCGCTATGTGCGCCGGGAGAGCTTCTCCGGTACCTGTGCCCGCAGCTTCTACGTCGGCGAGGACGTCAAGAAAGAGGATGTCCACGCGAAGTTTGAGGACGGCGTGCTGAAGATCACGCTGCCCCATGCTGAGCAGAAGAAGGAGCTGCCCGCCGCCAACTCGAACCTGATCGAAATTGAGTAACGGCTGGTGCGCGCTGAAAAGGCGCACTGAGATGCCCCCGGGGGACCGCAAGGCCCTCCGGGGGCATTTTGGCTTTGCCTGGCAGAAGCGCGCGGCATATGCTGGCGTGGCATGGCTTGCGGCAGAAAAAAGCGTACATACAGAAGGATTTTGCGGCAAATCCTGTGTTTGTGAACTTTCGGTTAATATTAGCACTCTGTGCTTGACAGTGCTAAAAATTGGTGCTATACTATAGCCGTGCTCAGGAGGAAGGGCACAGGGGGAACAAGGCCCCCGGAAAAACGCCTTCCCCGCTGGGCGGGCAAAGTTGTTTTACCAGCCTTCGGGGCTGTTGATTGGAGGTTTGACTTATGTTACTGCCTGCTGTTTTCCATGAAAATCTGTTTGATGATTGGTTTGATCCGTTCTTCGAGAACATGGACCGCGAACTGAACCGCGAGGCCCGCAACACCATGGGCCACCGCGCCGCCAACATGATGAAGACCGACGTCAAGGAAGTTGAGGGCGGTTACGAGATGGATGTGGACCTGCCCGGCTGCAAGAAAGAGGACGTCAAGATGCAGCTGGAGGACGGCTACCTGACCATTCAGGCCGTCCGCAGCCACACCAACAACGAGTCGGGCCAGAACGGCCGGTACGTCCGCCGCGAGACCTTCTCGGGCACCTGCGCCCGCAGCTTCTATGTGGGCGACCAGGTCAAGAAGGAGGACATCCACGCCAAGTTTGAGGACGGCGTGCTGAAGATTACCCTGCCCCGTGCCGAGGCCAAGAAGGAGCTGCCCAAGGCCAACCCCAACCTGATCGACATTGAGTGATCCCCGCGAGGGTGCACCAAAGAACAGAAGAAGCCCCCGGAAGGCGTAAAACCCTTCCGGGGGCTTTTTGGTGTGTGGGGAAACTTACAGCTTTTTGCCGGTCAGCAGCTCATAGGCTTCCAGGTATTTGTCGATGGTCTTGTCGATGACGTCCTGGGGCAGCAGGTAGTCGCTGTCGGGGTTGGCCTTCAACCAGTCGCGGACAAACTGCTTGTCGAACGAGGGCTGGCCGTGGCCCGGCTCGTAGCCCTCCAGGGGCCAGAAGCGGGAGGAATCAGGGGTCAGCATCTCGTCGCCCAGCACCACGTTGCCGGCCTCGTCCAGGCCGAACTCGAACTTGGTGTCGGCAATGATGATGCCGCGGCTCAGGGCGTAGTCGGCGCACTTCTTGTACAGGGCAATGGTGTAGTCGCGCAGCTTGCGGGCGTATTCCTCGCCCTTGCCGGGGAAGTGCTTTTCCAGCACGTCGATGCTCTGCTCATACGAGATGTTCTCGTCGTGGTCGCCCAGGTCGGCCTTGGTGCTGGGGGTGTAGATGGGCTCGGGCAGCTTGTCCGACTCACGCAGGCCCTCGGGCAGGGTGATGCCGCAGACCTTGCCGGTCTTCTGGTAGCTGGCCCAGCCGCTGCCGGTGATGTAGCCGCGGACGATGCACTCGATGGGCAGCATGGTCAGCTTGCGGCAGAGCATGCTGTTGCCCTCGAACTGGGGCTGGCGGAAGAATTCGGGCATATCGGCGGTGTCCACCGAGATCATGTGGTTGGGCAGCAGGTCCTTCGTATAGTCGAACCAGAACTTGCTCATCTGGGTCAGGACGGCGCCTTTCTTGGTGATCTTGTTTTTGAGGATCACGTCGAACGCCGAGATGCGGTCGGTGGCCACCATGACCAGGGCGTCGCCCACGTCATAGATCTCGCGCACTTTGCCCTCTTTGAAAGGCTTATATTCAGTCATCGAAACACACTCCTTCTTTTTCGGAAAGCGGCTGCTGCCGCCGGATGCTCTTACCGCTTTATTGTACCACATCCGCGCCGGTTTGACTACCGCCAGAACGGGGGAGTTGCCCCCCGGCCGTGGAGGAATTCTGGTCAAAACCGCAAAAAAGCCGCCCTTTCGGGCGGCCGCTTTGTGAGATAAGTATGACTTTTACGCCGCGCGGAACCCCTTGCCGATGATCTCGCTGGAGTTGACGATGGTGATAAAGGCGTGGTTGTCGTTCAGCCGCAAAAAGTTGCGCAGCTGGGTGGCCTCCCGCCGGGTGAGCACCGTCATGACGACGGTCAGCTCCTTGCCGGTGTAGGCGCCCTGGGCCTCCTCGATGGTGGCCGAGCGGTGCAGCACGTCCAGGATGAAGTCGGTGACGTCCTCGGGGTTGGAGGTGACCACCGTGCACACCTTGCGCTGGTTGATGCTCTCGATGACGCCGTCCACCACGAACGACTTGCCGATCAGGCCCAAAAAGCTGTACAGGCCGCTGGAAACGCCAAAGATGAGGGCGGCGCCGCAGACGATCAAAACGTCGCTGGCCATCAGGGCGGAGCCGATGTTCAGCGAAGAATGCCTGGTCAGGATCATGGCAACAATATCAGTGCCGCCGGTGGACGCGCCGATGTTGAACACGATGGCGCTGCCGATGGCCGGCAGCAGCACCGCGAAGATCAGCTCCAGCAGGGTGTCGTCGGTGAAGGGGGCGGGCATGGGCCAGATGGCCTCGCAGATCGAGACGTAGAAGGACAGCGCGATGGAGGAGAACACCGTCCACCCCATGCAGCTGATGCCCAGAAAGAGGAAGCCCAGCACCACCAGCACCAGGTTGAGCACCCACATGAAAAAGCCCACGTTGAACTGGGGGAACATGGCTGCCAGCAGCACCGACAGGCCCGACGTGCCGCCGAAGGCGAAGTGGTTGGGCGTCTTGAACCAGACGATGCCCAGAGCCGTCAGGATCAGCCCCACGTTCAGCAGCAGGAAAAAGGTAAGGTTTGCGATCAGTTTTTCCTTTTTGAAAGCGTCTTTTACTAAGTCCAGCATAATTCCTATCCTCGTTGGTTGGCTGCCCCCGCGGGGGCGCGAAAATTTTCACCATGCAGAATATACGATACTTCCCGCTTTCTGTCAAGCATTTTGCACGAATAGCCGGCAGAAAAATTGCGGTTGATGAATAAAACGAAAAAACTGCGCCGCACCGCCTTGCAGGAATGAGAAAAATGTTGTATGATAAGACATTATAGGAAGGATGTAAGTTCCTGCATGAGGGAGAGAATCAGACTATGGCTGACAAAAACTTTTTGACCGAGATCATCGACGCCGACCTGGCCGCGGGCAAGGTCAGCGAGATCCATACCCGTTTCCCGCCGGAGCCCAACGGCTACCTGCACATCGGCAGCGCCAAGGCCATTTATATCAACTGGTCCATCGCCAAGGCTTACGGCGGCAAGTTCAACCTCCGCCTGGACGACACCAACCCCGCCCGGGAGGACGTGGAGTACGTCAACAGCATTTTGGAGGACCTGCACTGGCTGGGCGCCGACCCCAACGGCGGCGTCTTTTATGGCAGCGACTACTTCGAGCAGTGCTATGAATACGCCGAAAAGCTGATCCGCGAGGGCAAGGCCTATGTGGACGATCTGAGCCGGGAGGAGATGCGCGAGTACCGCGGCAGCGACGCCGGCAAGCCCAGCCGCCCCTCCCCCTGGCGGGACCGCACCCCCGAGGAAAACCTGGACCTGTTCCGCCGGATGCGCGCGGGCGAGTTCAAGGAGGGGGAAAAGACCCTGCGGGCCAAGATCGACCTGGCCAGCCCCAACATGAATATGCGGGACCCCGCCATCTACCGCATCAAGTATGAGCACCACCACCGCCAGGGGGACAAGTGGTGCATCTATCCCATGTACGACTTTGCCCACCCCATCCAGGACGCCATCGAGGGCATCACCCACAGCATGTGCAGCCTGGAGTTTGAGAACCACCGCCCCCTGTACGAGTGGGTCATCACCAACATTTTCGGCACCGAGTTCCCCAAGCAGCGGGAGTTTGCGCGCCTGAACATGACCAACACCGTCATGAGCAAGCGCTACCTCCGCGAGCTGGTGGAGACCGGCATGGTGGACGGCTGGGACGATCCCCGGATGCCCACCCTCTGCGGCCTGCGCCGCCGCGGCTACACCCCCACCTCCATCTTCACCTTCGTGCGGGAGGCGGGCATCTCCAAGGCGGACAACATGATTGATATGCGCCAGCTGGAAGCCTGCGTCCGCAGCGAGCTGGACCTGACCGCCCAGCGCCGGGTGGCGGTGCTGCACCCGGTCAAGCTGATCGTGGACAACTACCCCGCGGACAGGACAGAGGACTTCTGCCTGGCCAACAACCCCAACCGGGAAGCCTGCGACTGCTCCACCCGCAGCTGTATGTTCAGCCGGGAGCTGTGGATCGAGGCGGACGACTTTGCCGAGGTGCCGCCTCCCAAGTTCAAGCGGCTGACCGTCGGGGGCGAAGTGCGCCTGATGGGCGCCTACATCGTCCGGTGCACCGGCGTGGACAAGAACCCTGACGGCAGCATCGCCGCCATCCACTGCACCGCCGACCTCGAGACCGGCTGCGGCAACCCCGCCGACGGCCGCAAGGTGAAGGGCACCATCCACTGGGTCAGCGCGGAACACTGCATCGAGGCCGAGGTCCGTCTGTACGACAAGCTGTTCACCCGTGAGAACATGAACAATCTCCCCGAGGGGACCAGCTACAAGGACTTCCTCAACCCCGAGAGCGTGACCGTCTGCACCGGCTGCAAGCTGGAAGCCTCCCTCGCGGATGCAAAGCCGGGCGACAAGTTCCAGTTCGTCCGCAACGGCTTCTTCACCCCCGACTCCAAGCACCCCGGCGTGTTCAACCGCATCGTTACTCTGCGGGACAGCTTCAAGCCCGCTCAGAAATAAAAAGATCCAACAATCAAAAGGAGGAACTCTGCCCCTATGCCCAAACGTATGCTGCGCAATGTTCTGCTGATGGCCGTGATCACGGTTTTGATGGCCATCGCCCTGGTCTTTTATATCCGCAACACCCAGACCCTGCCCGGCGGCGAGAACCCCGGCAGCGTCCTGCTCCACGACGGTGTCTACACCTCAGTGCAGCAGGGCTACATCAGCGAAGTGACCGTGACCGTCACCGTTTCCGGCGGGAAGGTCTCGGCGGTGGAGGCCGATGCATCGGGCGAGACCCCCTCGCTGGGCGGCGTGGCTGCCGCTGACCTGGCCGCCAGCCTGACCGAGGCGGGTTCCACCGCCAACGTGGACGTGGTGGCCGGCAGCACCTATACCAGCCAGGCGGTCCTGGATGGGATGGACGACTGCCTGGCGCAGGCGGCCGAGGGCTGAAAAAGATGACATGGCGTCCCTGTAGCGGGCCGGTCCACGCTGCGGGGGCGCTTTGTTTTGGGAGAGACTATGTGCGATATCTTTGATTACACCCTTTTGCCCGGCGGCGGGGCGGCCCTGGTCCGGGCTTATGGGGACAATCCCGTCCTGACCCTGCCCGAAGCGCTGCCCGGCCCCGGCGGCTGCACTCTGCCTCTGGTCCAGCTGGGGGGCTACTGCTTTGCCGAGACGGTGCGGGACCAGCCCCGGGGCGAGGTGCTCCGCTGCGTGCGGGGCGGAGACGGCGCGCTGCGGCCCGTCCCGCCCGAAAGCGTCCCGGCGGAGGAGCTGCACCCGGCGGCGGGGCGCTTCCTGGAGGAAGTCGCGCTGCCCGCCGCCCTGCGGGAGATCGGCAACTGCGCCTTTTACAACTGCCGCGCCCTGCGCCGGCTCACGGCGGGGAGCGGGCCGCTGGCCATGGGCAGCGATGTCTTTCTCAACTGCTTTGACTTGGCGGAAGTGGCGCTGTATGCCCGGCCCGACGCGGCCACCGGCCTGCCGGCCATCGTCAACAACATCTCCGGCAATCTGCGGGCAGTCTTTCAGCCGGCGGGGCCGGAAGGGGAGGTCTGCGCCGCCTTCCGCTACCCGGAATACTGGGAGGACATCGAGGAGACCCCCGCCCACATCCTGCTGCACACCTTTTCGGGGCAGGGCTACCACTACCGCCAGTGCTTCCGGGACGGGCTGCTGCTGACGGGCGAATACGACGCCGTATTTGCCCAGGGCCACGGCGGGGACGACCCTGTTTACATGGCCCTGCTCTGCTTCGACCGGCTGCGTTATCCCTGGCAGCTGGAAGCAAAGGCCGCGGAGCTGTACCGGGCTTTCCTCGCCCAGCAGGGCGGGGCGGTGGCGGCGGCCCTGATCCAGGTCCAGGACCGGGACGGGCTGCAGGCCCTGCTGGACCTCAAAGCGCTGGACGGCCCGGCGCTGGCGGCAGCCTCGCGGGCGGCCCAGCGGGCGGGCGACGCCCAGGCCGCGGCCCTTGTGGCCGACGCCGAATACCAGGCCCGCGCCGCGGCCCCCAAACGCCGCCGGCGGTACGACTTTGATTTTTGATGTTCAAGATCCACCCTAACGGAAAAGGAGGCGGTCCCCATGGCGCGCAAAGCGCCCGTTGACTTCAACGCGCCTTTTCAGTCGGCACGTCCCGAGACCCACGAGGAGTGGCAGGCCCGGATGGGCGGCGAGGTGCTGGCCGTCCTGCGCAGCGGGCTTTATCTGGAGTTCCGCTTTCTGGATCAGGCGCTGGGCGCGCTGCACCCCGTCCCCGACGAGCGGTGCGGGGTGCTGGCCACCGACGGCGTCAGCCTCTATTACCAGCCCAGCGCCCTGCTGCGGCTCTACCGGCAGAACCCCAAGTACCTGAACCGGTTATATCTGCACACGATATTCCACTGTGTATTCCGCCACCTCTGGATGCAGGGCAGCCGGGACCCGGTGCTGTGGCACATCGCCTGCGACATCGCGGTGGAAAACGTCATCGACGGGCTGGGGCGCAAGAGCGTCGCCCGGCCCCTGACCTATGTCCGCCGCCGCGCCTACGAGGCCCTGACGGCCGGCGGCCATGTGGCGGCGGCGGCCCCGGCTTACCGCTGGCTGCTGACCCAGACCCCCGGCGTGCAGAAACAGCTGGCCCGGGAGTTTTACGCCGACGACCACCGCCTGTGGCCCCGGCCCGGCCAGCCCGATCCGCCCCAGCAGCCCACCCCCCAGGCCCAGGCGGCCTGGCAGAAGATCGGCCGCCGGATGGAGACGGAGCTGGAACTGCACGCCAAAGAGGCCGGCACCGAGGGCGGGAACCTGGCCGAGGCGGTCAAGGCCGCCAACCGCAGCCGCAGCAGCTACCGGGATTTTCTGCGCCGGTTCTGCGTCCTGCGGGAGGAGCCCCGCCTCGACCCCGACACCTTTGATTTGAATTTTTACACCTACGGCCTGTCGGTCTACGGCAATATGCCCCTGATCGAGCCGGTGGAAACACGGGAGAGCAAAAAGATCGAGGAGATCGCGCTGGTCATCGACACCAGCTATTCTACCTCGGGGGCGCTGGTGCGCAGCTTTTTGTCCGAGACATACGCCCTGCTCAAGCAGCGGGAGAGCTTTTTCCGCCGGATGAACCTGCACATCATCCAGGCCGACAATCAGGTCCAGCGGGACCACCTGGTGACCACCGAGGACCAGCTGATCGACCTGATGGACCACTTTGAGCTGGCGGGGGGCGGCGGCACCGATTTCCGCCCTGCCTTCGAGTACGTCACCCGGCTGTGTGAGGAAAAGAAGTTCCAGAACCTGCGGGGGCTGCTCTACTTCACCGACGGGATGGGGATTTACCCGGCCCGGCGGCCTCCCTACGACGCGGCGTTCCTCTTTTTGGGGGACAAGTTCGACGACGCCGGGGTGCCCCCCTGGGCCATGAAGGTGGTGCTGGACGAGGACGAGTTCACCCCGCCCCCGCAGGCCCCGGCGGACAGGTCCGCCGCCTGGGATGAGGACGAGGATCTGTATCGGGATCTGAACAACTCGTAAGGAGTTTTGCTATGAATATCAAACGCGCAAAAGAAGAAATCGAGCGGACGGTGAAAGCCTACCTGGCCAAGGACGCCCTGGGGGAATATGCCATCCCAGCGGTGCGCCAGCGCCCGATTTTGCTGATGGGCCCGCCGGGCATCGGCAAGACCCAGATCCTGGAGCAGGCCGCCCGGGAGTGCGGGGTGGCGCTGGTGGCCTACACCATCACCCACCACACCCGCCAGAGCGCCGTAGGCCTGCCCTTTATCCGGCAGAGGCACTACGGCGGCCGGGACGTCTCGGTCACGGAGTACACCATGAGCGAGATCATCGCCTCCATCTATGAAAAGATGGAGGCCACCGGCCTGCAGGAGGGCATCCTGTTCATTGACGAGATCAACTGCGTCTCCGAGACGCTGGCCCCCACCATGCTGCAGTTTTTGCAGTGCAAGACCTTCGGCAACCAGGCGGTGCCCGCCGGCTGGGTGATCGTGGCGGCAGGCAATCCGCCCGAGTACAACAAGTCGGTCCGGGATTTCGACATTGTCACCCTGGACCGCGTCCGCCGGATGGACATCGAGCCCGACCTGCCCGCCTGGCGGGAATACGCCCGCAAAGTGGGCATCCACGGGGCCGTCCTGAGTTATCTGGAACTGCACCCCCAGAACTTCTACCAGATCAACGCCGACGTGGAGGGCACCCAGTTCGTCACCGCCCGCGGCTGGGAGGACCTGTCCAACCTGTTGGACACCTACGAGGCGCTGGGGATGCAGGCCGACGAGGAAGTCATCCGGCAGTACCTCCAGCACAAGCAGATCGCCGAGGACTTTGCCGCCTATCTGGACCTCTATTACAAGTACCGGGACGACTACGGCGTGGAGGAGATCCTGGCCGGCAAGCCCCGCCCGGCGGCCTTTGCCCGGCTGCTGAACGCCCCCTTCGACGAGCGGCTGTCCCTGGTCAGTCTGCTGCTGGCCGGGCTCAAGAGCCGCTTTGCGGAGTCCTGCCGGCAGAACGCCGTGGCGGACGACTGCTACGCCATGCTGCGCCAGCTCAAGCAGGACCTGGCCGCCCTGCCCGACGCCGAGCCCGGCGACCCGGAGACCTTGCTGCAGCAGCAGATCAAGGACTATGAAGCCGAGACGGACCGCCTGCGGGCGGCGGACGCCCTGGACAAGGCGGGCCTGGCCCACCGTCTGGGGGTGGCGGCGGCCCTGCGGGACTGGGCCGGCAAGCTGCGCCGGGCCCATGCCGCGGCCACCCAGGAAGCGCTGGAGCTGCTGCGCGGCTACTTCGAGGCGTTGGCAGACCAGCGGGAAAAGGTCCAGGACGAAGCTGCCGCCGCGCTGGAAGCCGCCTTCGACTTTATGGAGGACGCCTTTGGCGAGAGCCAGGAGATGGTGGTGTTCGTCACCGAGCTGACCGTCTCGCCGGACGCCCACACCTTTATTGCGGAAAACGGCTGCGAGCGGTACTTCCGCTACAACAAGGAGCTGCTGCTGGACAACCGCAAGGCCGCTCTGGACCGGGAGCTGGCCGCGGAGGAGCAGCGCCACGGCGCCGGCCCCAAAGGGTAAATCAGGTAAAATAAAACGATCCCGCACGGGTTTTCATGCCTGTGCGGGATCGTTTCATATATTGGCTCAATCGAGGTTGTGCTTGCGGCAAAAGAGCTTGGAGGCAAAGTACATCCCCACCCACAGGGCGACGGCCAGCAGCAGGTAGAGGGGGTTCTCCATGGCGCTGGTCAGGGACTGGCCGAAAACGGCCATCATGGCCACCATCACCGCCTTGCCGGCCAGCAAAGTCAGGATGTAGCGGCGGCCGTCAAAATCGGAGATGCCGAACGTCAGGTGCAGAAAGGAAGTGGGGGTGAAGGGCAGCATGGCCAGGGTGAACAGGGCCGAGGTGTCGCAGTTGCTGACCCACTTCTGGGCGCGGCGGAACCATTTGTACTTGCTGGCGTGCCGCCAGAAGAACCGTTTGACCACCCGCCGCCAGAAGGTGAACATCAGCGCGCCGCCGGTGGCGACGCCGCACCAGCTGTACAAAAAGCCCATCACCGGACCATGGGCCGCCACGTTCAAAGCCACAATGGCGATCAGGGGCAGGGGAGGCACAAAGGATTCCACCATCGCGAGCAGGATGGGCACCAGCGGACCCAGCCCTTCAAAACTGTCCAGCAGGTGCTGCCAGAATTCCAGCGATGTGATCTGACTGCTCCAATACAGCAGCGTTTCTTCCATGTACCGTCCTCCTATTTGGGGTATGCCCTATCGTATTTGTCTTTAGTATATCCCGAGATTATGACAAAGCAGTGAACGAACTGTCAAGTTCCGTTCCAAAATGACGAAAAATGCGGTTTATTTGGCGGCAGCCCGGGCGGTCTTGCCCTCGGTGCGGGCCTCGATGGCCTTGACCCGTTCCAGCTGCTGGCGGCGCTGCTTGTTCCATCTGGCCAGCAGTTCCTCGGTGGGCATCTGCAGGCAGCGGGCGTAGGTCCAGTGCAGGCCGTCCCGCCGGGCCAGCTTGTACCGCAGGAACACGCCCTGGCCGGCCTCGCTGTCCGAGCCGGCGCAGTGGGGGCACTGGGCCAGGGTGTACCAGCTGTTGCTGCCCTTTTTGAGCCAGACGTCGTCGGGGACGAGGGCCGCGCCGCAGGCCGGGCAGGCGGCGCTGAGGATCTTGGGGTCGCTGCGCCAGGCGAACTGCTCCACATAGCCCTCCCAGAGGCGGAAGTCCCGGTAGTCGCCGGGGGCGGGGCAGAGGCTCTGGCGGAGGGTCTCCTCCTCGGTGGGGTACTCGGCCAGGCCGCGGGGCAGGTCGATGCAGCGGCAGATGTCCGCGGTGTAAAGCGCGTCGGACAGGGCGTCGTGGAAGGGGCGGTCGGTGGGCAGGCCCAGCCGGGTGACGACGCTCTCCAGCGTCAGGCCGTCCCCCTCCTTGCGGGGGTACTGGCTGAGAAAGATCTGCTGCAGATTATACCAGACGGTGGGATGGCTCTCGTCCAGGTTGCATAAAAACAGGTTCTGCTTGAGGACCGGCACGTCGTCCAGGCCCCACTCGGCAAATTCGGCGTCGGGGCCGCACCACTTCATGAACCGGCGCAGCCCCTGCAGGATGGGCTCGCCCCTGTCCAGGTCGGCCTGGGTCAGGCCGGTGACCTTGGCGATGTGATGCTGTAGCTTGCGGAAGATACGGGGCCGCAGATGGATCGAAAATGTATCCAGGACGGCGCCGTGCTCGTCGATCTTGGCGGCGCCGATCTCGATGATCTCGCCCCGCAGGGTCTGCTCCACCCCGTGGTAGTTGAAAGTATGGGGATGGTAGCCGATGTTCCATTCCAAATCAAAAATGACCAAATTGCGCTGCGGCATGATAGTGCTGCTCTCCCTCCGTTCGTTCGTTTGTTAGTGCAGAATAAAGCGTTCGACTGCCTCGGCGACGCCGTCGTGGTTGTTGTCGGCCGCGGTGACGTAGTTGGCGGCGGCCTTGACCGGGCCTTCGGCGTTGGCCATGGCCACGCCCACCCCCGCATAGCGGATCATGGAGCGGTCGTTCATCCCGTCGCCGCAGGCCATCAGGTTGGCGGGGGTCAGGCCCATCCGGTCCAGCAGGGCGGCAAGGCTGCGGTCCTTGGCCACCCCCAGGGGCACCGCCTCGATGAAAAAGGGGCTGGAAGAATAGAGGTCGATCTGCCCGGCAAAGCGCTCCTGCCCGGCCAGCAGGACCGGCTGCAGGCGGACCGGGTCAAGGGTGATGAGCATCTTGTTCACCGGGTAGTTGACGTAGGCGGGCAGGTCGTCCACCTGGACCATGGGCAGCTTGTTGGTAAAGCCCTCCCGCTGGGCCCAGGGGTCGTCGGGGCGCTCGGTGACGACGCCCACATCGTTGTAGGTGACGATGGCCACGTTCTGGCTGGCGGCAAAGGCGCACAGGGCCGGCACCATAGGGGCGGGCAGGACCTGCTGCCACAGCACGCGGCCGCCGGGGGCGCAGTCTACGATGGCGCCGCCGTTGTAGGCCAGGATGGCCCCGGCCCGGCCGGGCTGGCCCAGCCCGAGGTCCTGCGCCACCGGCATGACGCCGGCGGTGGGCCGGCCGGAGGCCAGCACGATGGTGACGCCCTGGGCCAGGGCGGCGTCCAGGGCGGCCCGGGTGCGGGGCGTGATCTCCTTTTGGTCGTTGGTGAGGGTGCCGTCCAGATCGAGGGCCAGCACCTTGATATCATGGTTCGCCATAGAAAGCGTTTCTCCTTCTCTCTCATAATTCCCTTTTTGGCAGTTTCATCTTTTATTGTACAATAAAACCGCGCAGGTGAAAAGAGAGAAACACGCTTTTTCCAGAAAAACGCAAAAAAATCCCGCTCCGCAAAGGAGCGGGAAAACGCTTTGTGTGGTTTATTCGGCCAGATTGCCGGTGTAGAGCTGGTAGTACTTGCCCTTCTTGGCGATCAGCTCGTCGTGGTTGCCGCGCTCGATGATGCGGCCCTGTTCCAGCACGATGATGCAGTCGGCGTTGCGGACGGTGGACAGCCGGTGGGCGATGACGAACGTCGTGCGGCCGTACATCAGGCCGTCCATGCCGGCCTGGACCAGCGCCTCGGTGCGGGTGTCGATCGAGCTGGTGGCCTCGTCCAGGATCAGGACGGGCGGGTCGGCCACAGCCGCGCGGGCGATGGCCAGCAGCTGGCGCTGGCCCTGCGACAGGTTGGCGCCGTCGCCGGTCAGCATGGTATTGTAGCCGTCGGGCAGGCGGCGGATGAAGCCGTCGGCATTGGCCAGCTTGGCGGCGACCATGCACTCCTCATCGGTGGCGTCCAGCCGGCCGTAGCGGATGTTGTCCATCACGGTGCCGGTGAACAGGTGGGTGTCCTGCAGCACGATGCCCAGCGAGCGGCGCAGATCGGGCTTTTTGATCTTGCGGATGTTGATGCCGTCGTAGCGGATCTTGCCGTCCTGAATGTCGTAGAAGCGGTTGATGAGGTTGGTGATGGTGGTCTTGCCCGCGCCGGTCGAACCGACGAAGGCGATCTTCTGGCCGGGCAGGCCGTAGAGGTTGATGTCGTGGAGGACGGTCTTTTCGGGGTTGTAGCCGAAGTCCACGTCAAAGAAGCGGATGTCGCCCTCCAGCTTGGTGTAGGTCAGGGTGCCGTCGTGGTGGGGGTGCTTCCAGGCCCAGATGCCGGTCCGCTCCTTGGTCTCGACGAGGTTGTTGTCCTTGTCGTACTTGGCGTTGACCAGGGTGACGTAGCCGTCGTCGGTCTCGCTGGGGGCGTCCATCATGGCGTAGATGCGCTCGGCGCCGGCCAGGGCCATGATGACGCTGTTGGCCTGCATGGACACCTGGCTGATGGGCATATTGAAGCTCTTGTTCAACGCCAGGAAAGCCATGACGGTGCCCAGGGTGACCCCGCCCACGCCGCCCACGGCCAGGGCTGCGCCCAGAAGGGCGCACAGGGCGTAGCTCACGTTGCCCAGCTGGGCGTTGACGGGCATCATGATGTTGGCGTAGCCGTTGGCCCGGATGGAGCTCTCCTTCAGTTTGCCATTCAGCTCCTTGAAGTTGTCCAGGGTCTTTTGCTCGTGGGTAAAGACCTTGACCACCTTCTGGCCTTCCAGCATTTCCTCGATGTAGCCGTTGACGGCGCCGAGGTCGCGCTGCTGGGAGATGAAGTACTTGCCGCTCTGGGCGCTGATCTTGCGGGAACAGAAAAGCATCACGCCCACCATGCACAGGGTCAGGATGGTCATGGGGATATCCAGCGAGATCATGCTGACCAGCACCGACACGATGGTGATGACGCTGGACACCAGCTGGGGGATGCTCTGGCTGATCATCTGGCGGAGGGTGTCCACGTCGTTGGTGTACACCGACATGATGTCGCCGTGGGGGTGGGTGTCAAAGTAACTGATGGGCAGGCTTTCCATATGGGTGAAAAGCTCGGTGCGGATGTTGCGCATGGTGCCCTGGGTCACGTTGACCATGATGCGGGCGTTGGCCCATGCGGCCAGGATGCCCACCAAGTAGATGCAGGCGATGCGGCCCAGCGCGCCCAGCAGGGGACCGAAGTCGGGGTTCTGCTGCTGGAGCATGGGGGCGATGTAATCGTCGATCAGGGTCTGCAGGAAAAGGCTGGCCTGTACGTTGGCAAAGGCGCTGAGGAAGATGCAGACCAGCACCACCACGCAGTGGGGGGCGTAGTGCCTGAACACTTCGCCCAGGACGCGCTTGATGAGTTTGCCGGGGTTGGCCACCTTGGGGCGGGGGCGTCCGATATTGCCGTGCCCGCCGGGGCCGCGGACTGCGCGCACATTCTGTTCAGCCATTATGCTTCACCTCCCTGTTTGTCGAAGTCTCCGCCGCCCTGGGTCTGGCTGGTGTAGACTTCCTGATAGATCTTGTTGGTGGCAAGCAGCTCCTCGTGGGTGCCGATGCCGTTGATCTGGCCGTTGTCCAGCACCAGGATGCGGTCGGCGTCCTGCACCGAGGAGATGCGCTGCGCGATGATGATGCGGGTGGTGCCGGGCAGCTTCTCGCGGAAGGCCTGGCGGATCTTGGCGTCGGTGGCGGTGTCCACCGCACTGGTGGAGTCGTCCAGGATCAGGATCTTGGGCTTGCGCAGCAGGGCGCGGGCAATGCACAGGCGCTGTTTCTGGCCGCCCGAGACGTTGGAGCCGCCCTGCTCGATCCATGTATGGTACTTGTCGGGGAAGCGCTCGATGAATTCATCGGCGCAGGCCAGCTGGCAGGCCTCGACGCACTGGGCGTCGGTGGCGTTCTCGTCGCCCCAGCGGAGGTTATCCAGGATGGTGCCCGAGAACAGGACGTTCTTCTGCAGCACCATCGAGACGTCGTGGCGCAGCACGTCGAGGTTGTAGTCCCGGACATCCACGCCGCCCACTTTCACGCTGCCTTCGGCGACGTCGTACAGGCGAGGGATCAGCTGGACCAGGCTGGACTTGGCCGAGCCGGTGCCGCCGATGATGCCCAGCGTCTCGCCCGGCTTGATGCTGAAGGTGATATCGCTGAGCACCGGGCTGCCGGTGCCGTGCTTATACTTGAAGGTGACATGGTCGAATTCGACGCTGCCGTCCTTGACTTCCTGCACGGGGGTCTTGGCGGGGGGCAGGTCGGTGGCCTCGTCCAGCACCTCAATGATGCGGTGGCAGGAAGCCACCGACATACTGAGCATGACAAAGACCATCGAGAGCATCATCAGGCTCATGAGGATGTTCATGGTGTAGCCGAACAGGGCGTTGAGCTGGCCGGTGGTGATGACGCCGCGCAGGACGAAGTGCGCGCCGAACCAGGACAAAGCCAGGTTGCAGCCGTAGACCGCCAGCAGCATGGAGGGGTTATTGAAGCTGAGGCGGCTCTCGGCCTTGACGAACTGCTCGTAGAGGTGCTGGCAGGCCTTGGTGTACTTTTCGTTCTCGTGCTCCTCGCGCACAAAGCTCTTGACCACGCGGATGGCGGCCACGTTCTCCTGCACCGAGGCGTTCAGTGCGTCGTAGCTCTTAAAGACGCGGTCAAAGATCTTGATGGTGGGCAGCATGATGCCGCCCAGCACCAGCAGCAGAAAGAGCATGGCCACCAGGAAGATGAGGGTCAGGTGGGGGTTGATGGCGATGGACATGATGAGGGCGAACACCAGATGGACCGGGGCGCGCACGCACATACGGGTCAGCATCTGGAAAGCGTTCTGGACGTTGGTGACGTCGGTGGTCATACGGGTGACGAGGCCCGCCGTCGAGAACTTGTCGATGTTGGTGAAGGAATAATGCTGGATGCGCTCGAACATGGCGTCGCGCAGATTGCCGGCGTAGCCCGCCGAGGCGCGGGCTGCAAAGCGGCCGGCCGACAGGCCCAGCAGCAGCGCAAAGGCCGCCACCAGCAGCGTGAGCAGGCCGTACTTGACGACGGCGTTCATATCGCCCTTTTCAATGCCCAGGTCGATGATGTAGGACATGAGCAGGGGGAGCAGAACGTCCATGATGGCCTCAAGCGCAGACAGGCACGGCGTGATGATGGCGGCGCGCCTGTACTCGCCCAGATGGGAGGCCAGTTTCTTCAGCATGGGACATACCTCCTAATCGTTGGTTGTTTGAGTTCAAACTGTTTTGCGTCGAACATTATAGCCCGGAACAGACCGGTTGTCAACTGGATAAGGCAAGGTTTCAAACTCTGTTCATAGAAAGTTCAAACAGGGCAACATTTGGGCGGGGGTCATTCCAGGCCGGCCCGCAGTTTGTTGAGCAGGCGGAGCAGCTCGGCGTTTTCTTCGGCGGTCAAAAGGCCGGAGATATACTGGTCGGTCTGGCGCAGGCTGCGCATGATCTGCTGATGGGCCTCGGCCCCGGCATCGGTCAGAACCAGCCGCTTGAGGCGGGCGTCCTGGGGGACGCTGACCCGGCGGATGTAGCCCTTTTTCTCCATCAGCTGGAGGATGTTGGTGACGGTGGAGCGGGTGATGGAAAAGGCCCGCTCGATGTCCCGCTGGAACACCTCCCGGTCCCGGCAGTTGTAGAGATAGGCCAGGATCCAGCCGTGCATGGCGGTGACGTCCTCGACGCCGTTCTGGCGGCTGTAGTAGTTCACCCGGCGGGAGATGAGGTTGTTCACACGGCGCATCTGGGCGGGGATGACCTGGGGCAGGTCTTTGGGCGGATGGACCAGCATGGGCCCGCCGTCGGAGAGGGAAAAATGCTCTGTACACATGATGTTGACTCCTTTGACTGTTCAGGTCCGTACAGTTCTGCGGCAGAACGGTTCTGCCGCAGAACTGTCGGCATCAGAACAATTCGATACAAAACCATTATCGGAAAAGAAAACGGATTTGTCAAGACACAAAATCATGACAGATCCGTGGTTTTCCGGTATTCTCCAGCGCTTTGGCGGGGGACGGTCAGCGCGCCAGGCTGGGATCGGCCAGCAGGGCGGCGGCCGCCTCCGGCATTTCAAAATCGGGGTCCAGCATTTGGAACAGCCGCTCGGGGCGGTTGGTGACGATGGTCACGGGGTCCATGTCCAGGATGCTTTGCAGGTCGAACACGCCGTCCACCGGCCAGGGCGCCACCTCGATGCCGGCGGCCTGCACCTTCTGGACCAGGTCGCGGTCGCGGAAGCAGGTGTTGTACTGGCAGCTGAGCACCTCGGGGACAAAGTCCAGGCTGGCCAGGTAGGAAGGCAGGTCGTGTTGGGACGCCATGGACAAGAGCAGCTCAAAGAGGTTTTCGCCGGGGTGGTCGGAGGTGAGGGCCCAGAGCCGGTCGATCAGCCAGCGGACGGGGGACGTCTCGTCCCCGTTCAGGGTGGCGTACTGGGCCAGGTCCACCAGGGTGCGCAGGGCCTGCTGCCCGGCGGGCAGGCTGGCGTCAAAGCCGTTTTCCTCCATGAGGCGGGCCTCGGGGCCGTCGATGATGCCCAGCGTCTGGAGCAGGGCCGGGGGCGGGGCCAGGTAGGAATCCACCGAGTTGAGGGTGAGCACCCCCACCCGCTGGTGGGGAGACAGCTTTTTCACCCGGCTGAGGATGCCGTGGTTGAAAGAAGTGACGACGATCTTGCCGGCCAGGCCCGAGCTTTCCACTTCTTCCAGGATGCGCTCGGCAAAAGCGTCCTGGTCGGTGGTGGCGTTGGCCCCCAGCGGGGACTTGAATTCCACCTGGATGGTGTCCACATCGCTGCAGGCTTCCAGCGCCTCGGCAAAGGTGGGGATCTTTTCGCCGGCGTAGAGGGGGCTTTTCCAGCTGCCAAAGTCGAGGGCGCGCAGCTGGTCCAGGGTACACCAGGGGATCACCTCGTTGGCGTTGGCGTGCAGGTCGGTGATGTATTCGTGGTGGACCACCAGCTGGTTGTCCGCCGTGAGCAGGGTGTCGAACTCGATGCCGTCCACCCCCATGGCGGCGGCCAGCCGGAAGGCGGCCACCGTGTTTTCGGGCGCGAGATGGGACGCGCCGCGGTGTGCAATGATCTTGGGCCTCACAGTAAGTTCTCCTGTTGTTTGACGTTCGGCTTACCAGTATAGCGGCCCGGGAAAAAATTGGCAAGGGTTTTCACAAAAAGTTTCGGGTGCGTTCAAAAAGGGACAAAATGCGGTCCCATCCAAAGCCCCGTCCGGCCGGCAAAAAGCAGAAAAGCCCTCCGGCGGTCAAATCGGAGAGCTTTCCTGCTTATGTGTGGCTAGGAGGTTAGAGCATAATCCCCTTGGAGATTGGAAATAGCTTGGTTATCGCTTATTTGCGGCCAGTGCGGCGTGCCTTCAGGGTGGCGACGTTGCCGTCCACAACCTTTTTGCTCAGGGGGTAGACGAACCACAGGACCAGAGCGATGACGGTGAAGCCGATGATGGGGGCCAGGCAGGCAATGTTGTAGATGCCGCTCAGAACGGCGGGGTCCTGCTGGGTGGCGGCGGAGTAGCCGATCATGCCCAGCAGTGCGCCCACCAGGCCGGCCGAGAAGGCCTGGCCGAGTTTGCGGGCGAAGGAGTAGACGGAGTAGATGGTACCGTCCTCGCGGACGCCGTTCTTGACTTCGCTGTCGTCGATGACGTCGGTGATCATAGCCCAGACGATGGTGTTGAACAGGCCCAGGCCGGCGTAAGCGACGGTGTAGAAGCCCAGGTAGACCCAGCCGCTTTCAGGATGCAGGATGAAGCAGATCAGGTAGACGATGGCGCCGAACAGGGAGCCGATGATAGCGGTCTCCTTCTTGCCGATCTTGGAAGCCAGCATGGTGGCCAGCGGGGCCACGACGAACAGAGAAGCGACGGAAGAGCACATGGCCACAGCGGACTGGGCGGCGGTGTTCTTGAAGTAGTAGGGGAAGATGTAGGGGTTCATGCCGGTCATGGTGAGCATGGTCAGCAGCAGGCACAGAGCCGCCAGAATGATGCCCAGCAGGGAACGGCTGGTGAAAATGCGCTTGAGCAGGGCCACGGGCTCGAACTTCTCGGTCTTGGCGGGGATGACGACGCGCTCGGTGGTCAGGCTGAAGCAGAGGATGTAGCAGACAATGGCGCAGACGCTGAACAGGCCAGCCATCATAATCATGCGGCTGCCGCTGAGCTGAGGAACGCCGTTGACGGTCTCATAAGCGAGGAGCGGGGTGGCGGTGCCGATGACCAGGTTGGCCAGGGTGGCGCCGATGCTGCGGAAGGTGGACAGCTGGGTGCGGTCGTTGGCCTCGGGCGAAATGGCGGAAGCCATCGAGCCGTAGGGGATGTTGATGGAGGTGTAGAAGATGGAGCCCCACAGCAGGTAGGTGACGAACATCCACACGACCTTGAAGGCCATGGGCATGCCGGCGAACTCGGACTGATAGATCAGGAAGGAGGCGATGGCCACAGGGCCGCACATCCGCTTGATCCAGGGACGGAACCGGCCGTCCTTGGTGGGCTTGGCGCGGTCCACGATCTGGCCCATGGCCACGTCGGTGAAGGCGTCCACAAAGCGGGCCACCATCATCAGCAGGCCGACGATTGCGGAGGGCACGCCCATGATGTCGGTGTAGAACACCATCATAAAGCTGGAAGAAAGCATGAAGGTGAAATCGTTGCCGAAGTCACCGAACATATAGCCGAGCTTGTCCCTCATGCCGAAGGGGCGCACGGCCGTACCGGTGTTTGCCATAGAATGACTCTCCTTTTTTGCTGGTGGGCCTGTCCGCGGGGGACCGCCTGCCCCTGGGAAAGACAGGCCCGGGTTGGTACGCTTTGCACAATCCCAACTGTACAAAGTTGCGGAATACTGGTTACCGTGTAATGTAGTATATCACATCCGGCGTTCAAAAATTAGAAATATTTTGTGTTGTATCCCTACATTTTTATGGTGACGGCCAATAGAGGCAACGAAAATGAACGCACAATTTTGTGCAGTATGCCTAAAACGCTCCCGGTAAAATGAAAAAGCCGCCCCTTTTATGGAGCGGCACGCAGGGTTTTGTGTGGTTTACGCGTTTTCAAGTTCGGCAAGGGAGGGGTAGCTGTCGATGGCGCCGTAGCGCTGGACGCTCAGGCCGCAGAAGCGGTTGGAAAAATCCAGATACCGCTCCATCTGCAGCGGCTCGAGTCCGGCAAGGCCCGCACGGGTGACGCCGTCCCGGGCAAGCTGCCACAGGAACGAGCCGATGAAGCCGTCCCCGGCGCCGGTGGTGTCCACGGCCTGAACTTTCTGGCTGCCGGCAAAGGCGCGGGCGGTGCGGGTAAAGGCGTAGGCGCCGCCGCCCCCGCAGGTGTAGAGGATCAGCTGGACGTCACCGGTAAAGAGCTGGGGCAGGGCCGTCTCGATATTTTCGGTGCCGGTGAGGAAAGCCAGCTCCTCGTCCGAGACTTTGAGCACCGACGCCTTGGGCAGGTAGTCCAGGACGGTGCGCTTGAGGGCGTCGTGGTCGGGCCAGAGGGGAAAACGGAGGTTAGGGTCAAAGCTGATGATGGCCCCGGCCTTTGCGGCAGCTGCAATGGCGGCGTCGTGGGCGGCCTTCATGGGGCTGTCCACCAGCGAGACGCTGCAGAAGTGGAGGGCAAAGGCGTCCTGGAACCAGGCGGGGTCGATCTGGCTGGCGCTGTAGAGCAGGTCGGCGGAGGGGTTGCGGTAGAAACTGAAGGTCCGGTTGCCGTCGGCGCCCAGCGAGACGAAGGCCAACGCAGTGTTGGCTTTGGTAGTGAAGGGGACGCGGCTGACGTCGATGCCGTGGGACGCGAGCTCGGCGGCGATCTTGTGGCCGAAGGGATCGTCGCCCAGCTGGGTCAGCAGGGCGGAGCGGCCCCCCAGCGCGGTGAACGCGCCGCAGACGTTGGCGGGCGCGCCGCCCACGCGGGGGCTGAAGGCCGGCACTTCGGCAAAGTCACAGCCGCTCTTGGAGGGGATCATGTCGATCAGGGCCTCGCCGATGGAATACAGAGTGTTTGCGGACATAGTGGTTCCTCCTTATCATACATACCTTTTTATTACAATGCCGCGGCGGGCGGCAGAGCTGTTGGGGTTCAGTCGGTGCAGAAGCCTTCGTCCTCGCCGCTGTCGCCGGTGGAGGCGCGGGGCCGCAGGACGAAGTCCAGCACCCGGCTGTCGGGGGCGGCGTGGGGGTGGGCAAGGTGATCCAGCAGCATCCCGGCGGCCAGGCGGCCGGCGGTGCGGTAGTGGAGCTGGACGCTGGTCAAAGGGACATAGGCCACCCGGCCGGCCAGGCTGTCCCCCACTGCCGCCAGCATGAGATCGTCGGGCACCCGGATGCCCTGGCTGCGGCAGTATTGCAGCGCGCCAATGGCAATGGTGTCGGTGGCGCAGAACAGGCAGTCCAGGCCGGGCTCCCGGGAGAGGAGGGTCCGGGCCTGCTCATAGCCCGACTCCATGTTGAAAGCGGCGACGCAGGCCCGGCCGGGGCGCAGGGGGATGCCGGCCTCCCGCAAAGCGTCCTCAAAGCCGCGGCGGCGGTCCAGCCCGGCGGCCCGGTCCATCATGGTCACGCCCAGAAAGCCGGGGCTGCGCCGGCCTTTGGCCAGCATGTGGGCGGTGGCGGCCTGGGCTGCCCCGCGGTCGTCGTGGGAGACCGAGCAGGCCCCCGGGTACTGCTGGCCCAGGATGACGACCGGCAGCCGCAGGCTGGCCAGGATGGCGCGGTGCTCGGGGGTGAAGATGGTGGCCATGAGGATGACGCCGTCCACCGTGTTCTGCTGCAGCAGGTGCAGGGCGGCGATCTCCTTGGCGCTGTCGTTGGCGGTGTTGACCAGAAGCAGGTGGTAGCCGTTCTGGTCCAGCACATCCGAGATGCCCTCCACCATCCGCGCGCAGCTCTCGCTGGACAGCTTGGGCAGGATCACCAGCACCTGGCGGGCCCGCCGGGTGCGCAGCATCTGGGCCTGGATGCTGGGGTGGTAGCCGGTGGCCTCCACCGCCGCGGCGATGCGCTCCCGCTTTTCCACGCTGAGGTAGCCGCCGTTGAAATAGCGGCTGACCGCCGCCTTGGAGACGCCCGCGTAGGCGGCAAACTCGGTGATGTTCATAGGCTGGCCCTCCCTCCGGGCTGTGGGTGAGAACGATTTTAACCAAAGTATAGCGCAGGGCAGAAGGTTTTGCAAGAAAAAGATGGGCGCGCGCAGCGGATTGCTTTCAAGGCCGGGGCATGATACAATAAAAGCAAATGCGACAAAACCCACAAGGAGAACCGACAACATGAGCGAACAAGTACGAAATTACCCCGGCTATACCGTCGTCCGGCGGGAGGAAAGCCCCCTGTTCCACGGGACGGCCACCACCCTGACCCACGACGTGAGCGGGGCCACCATCCTGCTGGTGGAAAACGAGGACGAGAACAAGGCGTTCGGCATCGGGTTCGGGACGTTCCCCTGCGACGACACGGGCGTGTTCCATATTTTGGAGCACTCGGTGCTGGCAGGGTCGGAAAAGTACCCCGTGACCTCGCCCTTTATGCAGCTGGTCAAGAGCAGCATGGCGTCCTTCCTCAACGCCATGACCTTCCCGGACAAGACGGTGTACCCCTTCGCCACCCCCAACGAGGCGGACTTCCGCAATTTGATGGACGTCTACCTGAACGCGGTGTTCTGCCCGCTGGCCGTGACCGAGCGCAGCGTTTTTGAGCAGGAGGGCTGGCACCGGGAGGCGGATGGCCATTTCAGCGGCGTGGTGTACAACGAGATGCAGGGGGCGCTGGCCGCCCCCGAAGCCCGGCTGGACGCCGCGATGGACGCGGCCCTTTTCCCGGACAACGGCTACGGCTTTGTGTCCGGGGGCGACCCGGCGTCCATCCCCGGACTGAGCTACGAGCAGTATGTAAAGATCTACCGCCGCCACTACCGGCCCGACAACTGCTGCATCACCCTGTACGGCAAGATGGATATGGCCGAAAAGCTGGCCTTTCTGGACGAGCGGTATCTGAGCCGGATGCCCAAGGGCGCGCCCCGGCCCCGCACCCCCCTGCAGTATCCGCAGGCCGGGATGAAAAAGACGGTCGTTTACGAGACCGAGACCCCTGAGAGCATCCCGGTGCAGTGCGCGCTGGGATGGTACACCGGCCGCTTTGAGGAGATCGAAAAGCAGACCGCCGTCAACATCCTGCTGGATGCGCTGCTGGGCACCAACCAGTCCCCCCTGAAAAAGTACCTGCTGGAGCAGGACCTGGGGGCCGACATCGACGTGAGCTTTGACGGCTCGGTCCAGCAGCCGGTGATCGAGCTGGTGCTGAAGGGCACCGACCGGGAGCGGGCCGCCCGCTTTGCGCCGGCGGTCAAGGCCGGGGTGGAGCAGGTGCTTGCCGCGGGCATCCCCGCCGAGCTGCTGACCGCCTCCATCAACAGCTTCGAGTTCCAGGTGACGGAGCGGCCGGGCAGCCTGCCCGACGGGGTGCTGGCCGCCATCGAGGCGGCCACCGGCTGGCTGCACACCGGCGACCCCATGGCCGACCTGCGGGCCGAACCGGTGTTCGAGTTCCTGCGCGGCAAGCTGGGCACCGGCTGGTACGATGATCTGCTGGCCGAACTGTTCGGCCCGGCGCCGGTGGAAGTGACCCTGGTGCCCGAAAAGCCCCGCCCGGCGGACGCCCCCAGCGCCCGGCAGGAGGGCAAGCTCAAACTGGACCACCCCCTGACGGTGGCTGACCTGGGCCAGCCGCCCCGCTTCCCCGAGGCAGAGACCGAGGAGCTGGCCGGGCTGACCCTGGTGGGCCGGCCTTCGGCGGGCAGCTTGTACCTGCAGTTCTACTATGACCTGGGCGCACTGAGCCCCGAGGAGATGGACTATGCGGCCATCCTGCCCGCGGTGCTGGAAGAACTGGACACCGGCCGGCACACCGCCATCGAGCTGAACACCCTGCGGAACACCTGGCTGGGGGAGAGCACCGTCACAACTAATATCTGGACCGGCCGGCAGGCGGGCGCGCCCTGCATCGCCAAGCTGACCGCCCGTGCCAGCCTGCTGGAGCGCAATCTGGACAAAGCCGTGGAGCTGCTGGGCGAACTGCTGTATGAGACGAAACTGTCGGGCCCCCAGGCCGAGGCGGCTTTTGCGCAGACGCTGGACCAGCTGAAACTGAACTATGAGCAGGATTTTATCGCCAACGGCCACAACCACGCCATCCTGCGGGCCAGCCGGTGCTTCTCGGCCCAGATGGCCCTGACCGAGCGGACCGGCGGCGTGTCCATGTACCGGCTGATCTGCCGCCTGCTGGAAGCAAAGGACTGGGCGGGCCTTGGGGCCAAGCTGGAAGCAGTGCGGGAAAAGGTGCTGCGCCGGTGTGCCCTGACCGTCTGCTGCCACGGCAGCGAAGCGGCCCGGGAGCGCCTGCGCCGGCTGCTGCCCGGCAGCGTCTTTGCGGCGGAGGGCCGCGTGCCCGCCCGGAGTTACTGCGAGCCGCTGCCCCAGCCCCGGCACGAGGCCTTCATCATCCAGGGCGGCGTCAATTACGACGTGCTGGTCTGGCCCAACGGGGACCCCAGCGCCGCCCGCAAGGTGCTGGCCCAGGTGATGAGCTATGAGTACCTCTGGCAGACCCTGCGGGAGAAGGGCGGCGCCTACGGCGCGGGGATGCTCAACCGCCCGGCCTACGAGCTGTTCTACACCTACCGCGACCCCCACGCCGCCGGCACCTACCGGCGCTACGCCGAAGGCCCCGCCGCCGTGGCCGGAATCGACTTTACCCCCGAGGCCCTGAGCGAGTGCATCGTGGGGACGGTGGCCCAGGTGGACCCGCCCCGCAAGCCTCGCCAGCAGGCGCTGGAGGCCGACCGCCGGTACTTCTGCGGCGTGACTGCCGAGATGGCCGCCGCCGACCGGGCCGCCCTCTGCGGCGTGACCGGCCCCTGGCTGAACGCGGAGGCCGCCGCCCTGGCGGACAAGATCGCCCGGGGCGTGCGCTGCACCTTCGGCAGCCGGGAGGCCATCGAGCGGGCAAAGGACCTGTTCGACACGGTGGAAGTGCTGGGGTAAAACAGCCGACGCGAAAAGGAAAGACGGCATGGCCCAAAGGCCATGCCGTTTTGCTGCGCCCGTGGCAAAAAACAGTTGCCAGGGCGGGGCAAGTGTGCTATACTACCGCTAGAAAACTGCCACCGGGCAGTGAATGCGGGAAGCATTTGTTTGCGCATCGTTAGGTCTTAGAAGATGCGCACGCAAATGCTTCTTTTTTGAGAAAAGAGGAGGCTGCTATGACGGCACAAAAAGATGCGCTCCGCCGGTTTGCCGGCTATTTTTCCAGAAACGAAAAACTGCTCTGGGGGTCATCGGTGGGGTTTATCATCGTTTCGTTCTGTATTTTTGACCGGGAGAGCTACATGACCCTCTGCGCTTCCCTGATCGGGGTCACGTCCCTGATCTTCAACGCCAAGGGCAACCCCTTCGGGCAGCTGCTGGCGGTGGTGTTCAGCCTGATGTACGGGGGCATCTCCTACACCTTCGCCTATTACGGCGAGATGATCACCTACCTCGGCATGACCATGCCGATGGCGGTCTTTGCGCTGATCTCCTGGATGCGCAACCCCTACAACGGCAACAAGGCCGAGGTAAAGGTGAACGCGATCAGCCGGAAAGAAACCGCCTGGATGTGCGTGGGCGCAGCGGCGGTGACGGCGGTGTTCTATTTCATCCTGACCTACTTCCACACGGCCAACATCGTGCCCAGCACGATCTCGGTGACTACCAGTTTCCTGGCCGTCTACCTCACCTTTAGAAGAAGCCCTTATTTCGCGCTGGCCTATGCGGCGAACGACATCGTCCTCATCGTCCTCTGGACGCTGGCAAGCGCCTATGACATCCGCTACATTTCGGTGGTGGTCTGCTTTGCGGCCTTTTTTGTAAACGACCTTTACGGCTACATCAACTGGCAGAAAATGAAGCTCCGCCAGGCGAAGGCATACTAAACCGCATCTCAAACGAAAAACGGCGTGGTCTTTCGACTACGCCGCTTTTTTATTTGCCGTTACCGGACGATTTTGTGCCGGCACATACCGGTCTTGCCGCAGTGGGGACAGGTGAGGCGGCGCTTGGTCAGGGTGTGATAGCCCCTGACGTATTCGCCGAGAGTGGGGACGAAAAGCTCGTGGCAGGCGGGGCACTCATAATAGCCTGCCTGCGCTTCCAGGACGGCCGCCGCGCCGATGCCTGCGACCGCTGTCGCCACGGCCAGCGCCAGCACGGCGATGCGCGCCGGGACCGGCAGGTCGAGGTACGACGCCAGGAACACCAGTGCAACGACTGCGATGACAGTGATAGCGGCGCAGACCATGGAAAGGGCAAACCGCTTTTTGTTCTCCTGATTTTCTTTGATAAGATCCATCATATTTTCCTCCGCTTTCTGCTGATAGTCGGATGCAGACACCCGCGCGCCGGTAAGCAGGTCGTTGACGGTGATGTCAAGAGCCTGGCACAGGGGCAGCATCAGGGAGACGTCGGGCAGGCCCTTGCCGGTCTCCCACTTTGAAATGGTTTTGTCGCTGATCGAGAGCTGGTCGGCCAGCTGGCGCTGGGTGAAGCCCTTGGCCCGGCGGGTCTCGGCGACGAAGCGGCCGATCTTGATCTGATCCATGGGGGAACCTCCTTTCTGGCCTGAGCATAGCACAAAACGGGGCGGGATGTACACACACGGAGCGGAGAGATGGGGTATGCGGAACGCATACAAACGATGAAACGTGAGTTTTATCCAAGCGGAATCGTACTGTGCTGGGGGACGGATGCTGCTGTTTCACGTTAAGAGCAGCTTGGCTGGCCCAGGATAGAACTCGGGCCAGGACGGAAACGGATGCTGGTACAGATGCCGTCTGCAGAAAAGCGTGAAAGGAATCGGTGGGGAAGCGGGTGCGCGCCGTCAGGCTGCGGGTTTGGAAAACAGCTGCCCGGCGGGCAGGTGGCGGCCCAGCAGGGACCACAGGGCGTCGATGCCTTCCTGCACCTGGCTGTGGGGCAGGAGGTAGGCGTGGTCGCCCACGTAGAGGTAGGTGATGGAGCCGCGGCGGTAGACCTGTGTCACCTGGGACCAGGAAAGCGGGGAATAGGTCTTGCCCTGGTCGGAACTGACCTGGATGCCGCTGTCCTGAAAGACGAGGGTGTAGGCCCGGCGGGGGCCTTTGAGCAGGCCCATCTTTTTGGCCTGGGTGTGCAGGCTGTGCTCGTAGCTCAGATACCAGATCAGGGGCAGCGCCAGCCCCAGCACGGCCAGGATGGTGCCCAGCAGCAGCGAGCCTTCCTGCGGATAGCGGGAGTAGCACAGCACGGCTGATACCTCCATGATGGCGATGAAAAGGGCCGGCCGGCGCCACAGCTTTTTGCGCTGGAAGGTGTCGAACAGGGCAAAGGTGCGGAAATCGGATGCGGTGATCTGGACGGGAACGTAAATCGAAACCTGTTTCATGGTTCAGCTCCTTGGGGCCGGCCAGGCGGGCTGGATGCGGCCAGAATATTCCCTTTAACTGTAGCGCAAAATCCGGTTTTTGCAAGGGTGTTCACAAATTATTGTTCATGTATACAAAAATTGACCATAAAGTTCAGAGAAAAATGCAATGGTTTTGGAAAAAGAAATGTGATATATTACTAAACAGGAACCAGCGCGGCACGATGGCCGCCCTTTGAAAAGAAAGGCAAAACAAGGAGGACATTACTTATGAAGAAGATCTCTCGTCGTTCGTTCCTGGCAGCATCCGCAGCCCTGGGCGCAGCAAGCGTCCTGACCGCCTGCGGCGGCGGCTCCTCGTCCAGCACGGCTGCAAGCACGGCCGCCAGCACCGCGTCCGGCGGCGCGGCGTCCGGCGACGCTGCATCCGATCCCAAGGTCACCCTGGTGTACGCCGAGGTCAACCCCCTGGACACCATTGTCGGTCAGACCGCTTCCTATTTCAAGGAGCAGGTGGAATCTCTGTCCGGCGGGTCCATCACCATCGACCTGCAGGCGTCCGGCGTGCTGGGTTCGGAGAACGACGTGCTGGATAACATCCTGGCCGGCGGCGATACCATCGACCTGTCCCGTATTTCGGCGTTCGCGCTGACCAGCTACGGCTGCAAGAAGTCGATGCTGCTGAGCCTGCCCTACACCTTCGTCAGCCGCGAGCACTGGTGGAACTTCGCCAACAGCGACCTGGCTCCCGACTTCCTGAACGAGCCCCAGTAACTGGGTCTGCCCGTCCGCGGCGTGTTCTACGGCGAGGAAGGCTTCCGCCACTTCTTCACCGTCGATCCTGTTTCGGGCATCGAGGACCTGGCCGGCATGAAGCTGCGCGTGTCCAACGACCCCGTCATGAACGGCCTGGTGGAAGGCCTGGGCGCTACCCCCACCGTCGTCTCCTTCAACGAGCTGTACAGCGCGCTGCAGACCGGCGTCGTGGACGGCGCCGAGCAGCCCATCGCCAACTACGCGTCCAACGCCTTCCCCGAAGTGGCCAACAACCTGATCCTGGACGGCCACACCCTGGGCGCTGTGCAGGTGGTCATCACCGACAACGCCTGGAACAAGCTGACCGCCAACCAGCAGGAAGTGATCATGGAGGCCGGCCGCCTGTCCCAGGAGTTCAACGCCAGCCTGTCGGAGGACGAGGAGAACCGCGTCCTGGAAGAGCTGAAGGCGGGCGGCTGCAACGTGGTGGATGTGCCCGACAAGACCGAGTGGCAGGAAGCCTGCGCCCAGGTCATCACCGACAACACCGCCGGACTGGAGGACCTGTATCAGCAGCTGGTCGACATGGCCTGATGGGACCTGCATCAAAATAACGCGGGCGGGGCGGCCCTGGATACGCCGCCCCGCTTATTTTGATAAAAGGAGGAATCCCGATGAAACAATTCTTTGCGACGATGGATAAGCTCCGTCCCATCTACGATATGACGGACAAGATCGTCATGACCATCTGCAAACTGCTGCTGATCGCGGATATCATCATCACCGGCTATTCGGTATTGGGCCGCTATATCCCGTTCATCACCTCGCCGTCCTGGACGGAGGAGGTTGTCCTGACCCTGATGAGCTACATGGCCGTTCTGTCGGCGGCCATCGCCATCCGCCACAAGGAGCATATCCGGATGGATGCCTTTGACCGGTACATCCCCAAGCCGGTGCTCCACTTCCTGAACATTCTGGCCGATGTGGCCGTCCTGGCACTGGGCATCATCATGCTGGTGATCGGCCTGCAGTACGCCACCACCATCGGCGCCCGCGGCACCTATGTTTCGATGCCCAACGTCTCCCGTTTCTGGATGTACTTCCCGGTGCCTCTGGCCGGCGTGGCCATGATCGTCTTTGAGCTGGAGTGCATCTATGAGGAGATCCGCGGCATCTGCTTGAAGGAGGAAGTGTGATATGGCAGTTAACGTACCCGCAATAGCGATCCTTCTGGTCTCGTTCCTGGTCATGATCCTGCTGCGCTTCCCCATCGCGTATTCGGTGGCGCTGTCCTCGATCTTCTGCCTGATGTACCAGGGCCTGAGCCTGGCTACCGTCTGCCAGCAGATGGTCAAAGGCATCAGCTCGTACAGCCTGATGGCCGTGCCCTTCTTTATCACGATGGGCATGCTGATGGGCTCGGGCGGCCTGTCCGATAAACTGGTCGCGCTGGCCAATGCCTGCGTCGGCTGGATGCGCGGCGGCCTGGGCATGGTCAACGTTCTGGACTCCTATTTCTTCGGCGGCATTTCCGGTTCGGCTGCAGCCGACACCGCCTCTCTGGGCGCCATCCTGATCCCCATGATGGTGGACCAGGGCTATGACGCAGACTTCTCCACCGCCATCACCATCACCTCGTCGGTGGAAGGCATCCTGGTGCCTCCCAGCCACAACATGGTCATTTACGCCACCACAGCCGGCGGCATCTCGGTCGGCAGCCTGTTCCTGGCCGGCTACATCCCCGGCGGCGTGCTGGCCATCAGCTTGATGGTGGGCGTCTACATCCTGTCCGTTAAGAACAACTATCCCCGCGGCGACAAGTTCAGCGTCAAGAACCTGATCCATCAGCTGGGCCAGTCCATCTGGGCGGCCGGCGCGATCATCATCGTGGTCGTGGGCGTTGCCGCCGGCTGGTTCACCGCCACCGAGTCGGCCGCCATCGCCGTGTTCTACTCCCTGTTCGTGGCCCTGTTCGTCTACAAGGGCCTGGACCTGAAGGGCGTCTGGAAAGAGCTGGACAGCGCTGTCCACACCCTGTCCATCGTCCTGATCCTGATCGCCACCTCGAACGTGTTCGGCTACTGCATGACCGCCCTGCACGTGCCTGATCTGGCGGCCAACGCCATCACCAGCGTGACCGACAACCCGATCCTGCTGGCGCTGCTCATCAATGTGATCCTGCTGTTCCTGGGCTGCATCATGGATATGGCCCCCATCATCCTGATCGCCACCCCCATCCTGCTGCCCATCGCTACTTCCATCGGCATCGATCCCATCCAGTTCGGCATCATCGTCATGCTGAACTGCGGCATCGGCCTGCTGACCCCGCCGGTCGGCTCGGTCCTGTTCATCGGCGCGGCTGTGGCCAAACGGCCCATGGGCGCTGTGGTCAAGGCGACCATGCCGTTCTATCTGTGCATGATCGCGGCCCTGCTGCTCATCACCTTCATCCCCGATATCAGCCTGTTCATCCCCAAGATGTTCGGCTATATCCCGCAGTGCACCCCGGCCTGGTTCGGCTGATCCCGAAAAGCAAAAACTGAAATACGGCGCGGGCGGGCTTCCGTCCGCGCCCCTTTTGTGAAAGGAGAAACAGACCATGAAACTGACCGAAAAGAAACAGCGCTGGGTCCCCCATGACGAGGTGCTGCCCCAGAGCGGCGGGGCCGGCGTCACCCGGCGTATCCTTGCCTACAACGACGGGCTGATGTGCGTGGAAAACACCTTTGAAAAGGGCGCGGTGGGCGCGCTGCACAGCCACCCCCACACCCAGATCACCTATGTGGTGTCGGGGACGTTTGCCTTTACCATCGACGGCGAGACCCGCACCGTCCACGCAGGGGACACCATGCTGAAAGAGGACGGCGTGGTCCACGGATGCACCTGCCTGGAGGCTGGAGTGCTGCTGGACATCTTCACCCCCATGCGGGAGGACTTTGTATAAAACCATCCGTTTGCACAAAAGTAGCAAAAAAGCCAGACTGTCGAAAAAGTCCCGTCCAGCCGACATGTGCGGATGGACGGGACACCGACAGGGAAATTTAGCGCCGGGAGTGTGCGAGGCCGCAAGGCCGAGTGCGCGGTTCGGCGCTAAATTTTGTCCCCTGGGGAATATTAGGGGGAAGGAATTTCTGTCGCGCGACTGCGCGCAGAAATGGGTTCCCCCTAAAGAGCGCAGCTCTTTTTTATGTTTCGTTGACGGAGGGGTCGCTGGCGCACTCCCGGAAGCGGGCCATGAAAGAGGTCGGCTCGCCGTGGGCGTACAGGTGGGAGATGTCGCCGAACTGCAGGACGCGGAAATAGGCGGCGCCGGGCCGGCGCTCCTCGGTGGCGACGGTGGTGACAGAGGAGGGCGCGGCGCACAGGCCGTGCCACAGCACCATGGGGGAGGCGTTGATGAGGCGGCTGAGAAGGACGCACTCGAGCGCAAAGTGGCAGAAAAAGACCAGCGTGTCGTGGTTGGGGGCGACGGCCCGGTAGAGCCGGCCCTCGCGCTGGTAGCCGTGCGCGGCCAGCAGGGCGTCGAACTGGCGGATGACGGCGTCGTAATCCGTCACGGCGGTGCCCGCCGCCATGATCTCGTTCCGGGTCCAGGCGCGGTCGCTGAAAAAGCGTTCGTCCGCCGTCCAGTCCTGGGGCAGCCAGTCCCAGGCGATGCTGTCCTGACCGGGCAGGTTGGGCTTGCGGACCCGGCCGGTGAATTCCCGCAGCCAGTCGAGGGTGACGGCGGTGCGGCCGGCCCGCTCGAGGGTGGGGCGGGCGGTGTCCTGGGCGCGGCCCAGGGGCGAGACGTAATATTGTTTGACGTCCAGCGGGGCGATGCGCTCGGCCAGGAGCCTGGCTTCCCGCCAGCCTTTTTCGGTCAGGGTGTCGTGAACGTAGTCGGGCTCGCCGTGGCGGATGAAGAGAAGTTGCATATTGGGTACCTCCGAGATGGGTCAGGCGGTTTTTTCAAAGGCGACGAAGCCGCATTCGTAGGGGTGGTCGAGGCAGAGGACGTCGGGAGCGGCGGGGCGGTAGCGGAGCATATGGAGGATGATGAGGCAATCCCCGCCGCCGCCGAGGATCATGATCTCGGCCAAAAGAAACAGCGCGTTCTGATGCAGGACGGCGGCTGCGGCGGTCAGGCCGATGCCCAGCACCAAAGTGGGCATGGCCGCGCCCAGGACGTACTGCCAGCGCTTGAGCGGCGCGTTGCAGGTGCAGTAAGGGGTCAGGGCCTTCCAGATGACGCCGAAGGAGATGGAGGCGAAATGATTCGGGGCAAAGAGGCTCCAGGTCAGGCCGTGGATGCACTCATGGACGACCGGCAGGACGAGGATGGCCAGAAACAGCAGGAAAAACTGCCCGTCCAGAAAAAAGCTGCCGCCTGCGGCGATGAATGGGGCGTAGGCCCACGCGGCCAGGGCCAGGAAGGGGAGCATGACCAGCAGGGAAAGGGTATTGGCCTGCAGGACGCCGATGAGAAAATCTTTCTGGCGGTAGCCGGCGCGGGCCATTTCAGCGCAGGTGGCCTCGAAGGCGGCTTTGCGCTTCTGCTCGGCGGGGGTGAGCTTGCGTTCGCGGTGGGACATGGGTGGAGCCTCCTTGATCAAATAATGGGGGAACTGCGCTTATTGTAGCATAACAGAGCGAAAGAAAAAAGGGGCTGCCGCAGGATAACCTTCTTAGACTGTCGAAAAAATCCCGTCCAGCCGACATGTGCGGATGGACGGGACACAACCAGGGAAATTTGGCGCTGAGAGTGTGCGAGCCGCTTTGCGGCGAGTGCGCGGTTCAGCGCCAAATTTTGTCCCCAGGGGGCAGCCGCGCCAAGCGCGTCCAGTGGACGAAGCAGCGAAGGCGCGGCTGGCGCAGCGCTCCGGTTTTCGCAAGCGCCCACTGTGGCGCGCCGCGAAACCCGGCTAAGCGCAAGAGAGCCAGGGGGAAGGAATTTCTGCCGCGCGACTGCGCGCAGAAATGGGTTCCCCCTAAAGCGTGGCGCTGGCGACACGCTGAGGGGCTGCTATCTGGCGGCCTTCTTTTTTTGCGCTTTTGGCAAAGGAAACGGGGGCTTTTGGCGCAGAAAACGGGCGCTGAAAGGACGCGCTGTCGGGCAAGGCGAAACGGTGGTACCCTGTGGACAGGCGGCCGGGACACGGCGGAAAGGAGGAAGCGAATGGCACAGAAAAGAAACGGCAGCCTGCGCGACCTGCAGCGGACCACCGACCTTTTGAGCAGCCTGCTGGCAAAAGAGGCGAAAGCCCTGGACGCCCGCAGGCGGGCGGAAGGGGCGGGGGACATGAAGGCGCTGAAGGAGATCACCGCGGTGCTCAAAGACCTGGCGGCCGTGGCCAGGAGTTTGGGCGAGCAGGGCGGCGGCAATGCCGGGAGCGAATGCGGCGTGGTGCTGCTGCCGCCCGTCCAGGATGGAAAGGAGGAAACGCCATGAACGGACAGACGCCGGTGGTCTGGCAGCCACAGCCGCGGCAGCGGGCCTTTATGGAGCGGCCCGAGCCGGAAGCCCTGTATGGGGGCGCGGCGGGCGGGGGCAAGAGCGACGCGCTGGTGATCGAGGCGCTGCGGCAGGTGCACATCCCGCACTACCGGGCGCTGATCCTGCGCAAGACCTACCCCCAGCTGAGCGATCTGGTGGACAAGAGCATGAACTACTACCGCCGGGCTTTCCCGGGGGCGCAGTACAACGCGACGAGCCATGTCTGGCTTTTCCCCAGCGGGGCGAAGGTCTACTTCGGCTCGATGCAGTACACCAAGGACCGGACCAATTATCAGGGCAAAGCGTTCGACTTTATCGGGTTCGACGAGCTGACCCACTTTGAATGGGAGGAGTACAGCTACATGATGAGCCGCAACCGTCCCACCGGGCCGGGCACGCGGGTGTATATGCGGGCCACCACCAACCCCGGCGGGGTGGGCCACGGCTGGGTGAAAGAGCGGTTCATCACGCCGGCTGCGCCCGGCACCCCCGTTTGGGAGGAGTACAAAGTGCGGATGCCCGACGGCACGGCCCGCACCTACCGGCGGGCAAGGGTGTTCATCCCATCCAGCGTCTTTGACAACCCCGCCCTGCTGCAAAACGACCCGGACTACCTGGCAAACCTCGCGGCTCTGCCCGAGGCGGAAAAGCAGGCCCTGCTGTATGGCAGCTGGGACAGCTTTTCGGGCCAGGTGTTCACCGAGTGGCGCAACGACCCCGAACACTACCGCGACCAGCGGTGGACCCACGTGGTGGAACCCTTCGCCATACCCCGGCACTGGCGGATCTGGCGGGGATACGACTTCGGGTATTCGCGGCCCTTCTCGGTGGGGTGGTACGCGGTGGACGAGGACGGACGCATTTACCGGATCAAGGAGCTGTACGGGTGCAGCGGCCGGCCCAACGAGGGCCTGCGGCTGGACCCGGTGGAACAGGCCCGGCTCATCCGGGAGGCCGAGCAGAACGACCCGGCGCTGCGGGGACGGGTGATCCGCGGGGTGGCCGACCCGGCCATCTTCGACGAGAGCCGGGGCGAGAGCATCGCCGCCATGATGGAGCGTCCCCCCAACGGCGTCCACTGGGCGGCGGCGGATAACACCCGGCTGGCCGGCAAGATGCAGATGCACTACCGCCTGGCCTTTGACGGGGAGGGCCGGCCGATGTTCCAGGTGTTCAGGACCTGCAGGCACTTCATCCGCACCATCCCGTCGCTGGTCTACGACGAGAGCAACGTGGAAGATGTGGACACCCGTCAGGAGGACCACATCTACGACGAGTGCCGGTATGTTTTGATGGAAAACCCCATCAGCCCGCCGTCCCGGCCCGCGCCGCCGCCCCCCGCTGACGACCCGCTGGACCTGCAGCCGAAACGGAAAGGCCATGCGGCATTTTACAGAATTTGAGGTGACAAAATGGAACAGGAATTTTTGACCCAGCCGCTCCCGGTGGGGCCTGAACAGGCCGCGGAGGCCGAGCGTATCCTGCACAAGTATAAAGCAGGAAAGGCCGCGCTGGACCGGCGGCTGATCGACAACGAGCTGTGGTTCAGGATGGCCCACTGGAAGCAGTACAAAAACCGGATGATGGAGGGCAAGCCCCAGCCTTCCAGCGGGTGGCTGTTCAACTCCATCGCCAGCAAGCACGCCGACGCGATGGACAACTACCCCGAACCCTGCGTCCTGCCCAGGGCGGCGGACGACGAGGAGATCGCCCGCACCCTTTCCAGCATCCTGCCGGTGGTGCTGGAGCAGGCGGGCTACGAGCAGGTGTATTCGGACAGCTGGTGGCGCAAGCTCAAACAGGGCACCGGGGTCAAGGGCATCTTCTGGGACCCCGCGGCCCGGGGCGGGCTGGGGGAGATCGCCATCCGCTCGATGAACCTTTTGATGCTCTACTGGGAGCCGGGGATCATGGACATCCAGGACAGCCCCCACTTTTTCAGCCTGAGCCTGGAGGACTCGGAACAGCTGGCCGCCCGCTGGCCCCAGCTGCGGGGCCGCACCGGGGGCACCATCGACGCGGCGCGGTACATCCACGACGACTCGATCGACACCACCGACAAGAGCGTGGTGGTGGACTGGTACTACAAAAAGCCGGGTCCCGGCGGCAAAGAGCTGGTCCACTACTGTAAGTTCTGCAACGGGGTGGTGCTCTACGCCAGCGAGAACGACCCCCGGCTGGCCGAGCGGGGCTTTTACGACCACGGCAAGTATCCGTTCGTGTTCGACGTGCTGTTCCAGGAGGAGGACAGCCCGGCGGGGTTTGGGTACATCGACGTCATGAAGGACTGCCAGACTTCCATCGACAAGATGAACCAGGCCATGGACGAAAATGTCCTGCTGGCGTCCAAGCAGCGGTATGTCCTCAGCGACACCGCCGGGGTCAACGAGGAGGAGCTGGCCGATTTCAGCCGGGACATCGTCCATGTGACGGGGCGGCTGAGCGACGACAGCTTCCACCAGATGCAGACGGCCGGCCTGCAGGCAAGCTCGATCACCTACCGCAACAGCCGGGTGGACGAGCTGAAAGAGATCAGCGGCAACCGGGACGTCAGCCAGGGCGGCACCTCGGGCGGGGTGACGGCGGCGTCGGCCATCGCGGCCCTGCAGGAGGCGGGCAGCAAGCTGAGCCGGGATATGCTCAAAAGCTCCTACCGGGCCTTTGCGCGGGAGTGCTATCTGGTCATCGACCTGATGCGGCAGTTTTACGACGAGGAGCGGATCTTCCGCATCACGGGGGAGCAGGGGCAGAACCTCTACCTGCCCTTCAGCGGGACGGCCCTGCGGCCGGCGCCGGTCAAGAGCCTGGCGGGGGTGGAGCTGGGCAGCCGGGAACCGGTGTTCGACATCACCATCTCGGCGGCCAAGAAATCCGCCTTCAGCCGCCTGACCCAGAACGAGACGGCCAAGGAGTGCTATCAGCTGGGCTTTTTCAACCCCGCCAACGCCGATGCAGCTCTGGCCGCGCTGGAAATGATGGACTTTGAGGGGATCGAGAAGGTGCGCCAGCGGGTGCGGCAGAATGGCACTCTGGCCCGCCGGCTGCAGGCGGCCCAGCAGCAGCTGGCCGGTCTGGCCCGGGCGGCGGCCCGCCGGAAGGCCGGTCAGGCGCAGAAGGGCGCGCCGCGGACAGGCGCCCGCATCCCCAGACCGGCGGGCCCCGCCGACGCGGCCCGGCGCGCCATGAACCCGAGAGAAAGGAGCGTACAAGTATGATCCGAGCATTTTATCACGAGCTGGACGGACCCGACGGCGTCACCCGGCGGCTGACCGTCAAAGGGCACGCGGGCTATGCGCCCGCCGGACAGGACATCGTCTGCGCCGGGGCCAGCATCCTGATGCAGGCGCTGGTCTGGATGACGGCGGGCAGCGAGGAGGTGGACTGCGCGGCGTCCGACGGGCCCGAGGGGCCCCGCATTTCGGTGACGGCTTCCCCCAGCCGGAAGCGGGAGGACAGCGAACGGCTGGCCGGCGGTTTTGAGCTGGCCAAGGCGGGGCTGGCCCTGCTGGCCGAGCGCTACCCCGACCATCTGCGCTTTGCCGACACCAGCCGCCGGGGCGAGGCGGGCATGGTGGACCTGCAGCTGTTTGCCCGGCGGGAAAAAGAGCGGGAACGCCCCGCAAAAGGCCCTGCCCTGAGCCGGGCGCAGGCGCGCCAGGCTGCCGCCGCGGGGACCCTGCACCCCCAGCGCGGGCAGGAGGAGGCCGAGGCCCCGGCCAAGCCCCCCGAGAGACGGGAAAAGCAAGCGCGGCCCCCGGTGGAACCCATGCTGGGGATTGGGGAAGCGGGGCGGTTCATCCGCAGCCTGCACCGGCGCTGGGCTCTGGAAGAAGCCGAGATGCGCCGGGGCGACCCGAAGTTCTCGTTCCGGGAGGCGCTGAAAAAGCCGGCCATGCGCCGGATGATGCGGATGCCGGGGATGCGGATGCAGGAGGCTTACCGGGCGGCCTTTTACGACCAGCTGCTGGAGAACACCGCCCGCGCCGTGGAGCGGGGCGTGGTGGACCGGGTGCGGGAGCGGGGCGCGCGTCCCGCCGAGAACGGCATCCACAGCCGGGGTGCCGCGGCCACCGCCCCCGACGTGGGCCGGATGAGCCGGGCCCAGCGGGAAGCCATCGAGCGGGAAGTGCTGCACGGCGCCAAGATCCGGCTGTGAACTGGGTACGAACCGGCCCGCAGGGCCGGCACACATACAGTAAAAGAAAGGAAACACAAGATGAAATGGAACGAAATCCCCTTTGACCTGCAGCTGTTTGCCGAGCCGGAGACGGGCGGCAGCCTGCTGAACACCACCGAGACCATGAGCGCGGAGATGAAGATCTTCTACGAGAAGCGTCTCATCGACCAGGCGGAGCCCCGGCTGGTCCACGACCAGTTCGCCGACTACTATCCCATGCCGGTGGGCGGCGGCAAGACCATCGAGTTCCGCAAGTACGACAGCCTGCCCAAGGCCACCACCCCCCTGACCGAGGGCGTGACCCCCGACGGCCAGGCCCTGAACGTCTCGGTGGTCAAGAGCGACCTGCACCAGTACGGCGGCTGGACCCCCCTGACCGACGTGCTGCAGATGACCGCCATCGACAACAACGTGGTGCAGGCCACCCGCATCCTGGCCAGCCAGGCCGGCCGCACCCTCGACACCATCACCCGGGATGTGCTGGCCGGGGGCACCAACGTGATCTACGCCCCCAAGGTGACCTCCAGCGGGGAGACCGCGGTGGAGAGCCGCTCGGCCCTGACCATGGACTGCAAGCTGACCCCCAAGCTGTTCTTCCAGGCGGCGGCCCAGCTGGGCGCCATGAACGCCGACACCCTGGGCGACAGCTATGTGGCCATCATCCACCCCTACGCCGCCTACGACCTCAAGACCAGCAAGGAGTGGATCGAGGTGCACAAGTACGCCGACCCTGAGGCCATGTACCGCGGCGAGATCGGCAAGCTGGGCAACATCCGCTTTATCGAGACCAGCGAGGCCAAGATCTGGAAGGACGACACCTGCCCCGCCAACGGCAGCGGCCGCTATGCCGTCTTTGGCACCCTGGTGCTGGGGGCCCACGCCTACGGCGTCACCGAGCTGGAGGGCGGCGGCCTGGAGCACATCGTCAAGCAGCTGGGCTACGGCGACGACCCCCTGAACCAGCGCGCCAGCGTGGGCTGGAAGGGGATGCGCGCCGCCGAGCGGCTGGTGGAGCAGTACATGGTGCGGATCGAGAGCCTGTCCAGCTATTCGGCCTCGGCCGCCGCCAACTGAGAAGGGAGGAAACCGGAATGGCTGAAGAAAAAGTCCGCATCAAGCTGTTCAAGGACAACGGTCGCTATAAGAGCGATTTGTTCGTCAGCGTGAACGGCGTCAACTACATGATCCGCCGCGGGGTAGAAGTGGAGGTGCCCCGGGCAGTGGCCGAGGTGCTGGAACACAGCCAGCATCAGGACGACCTGACCGCTGCCCGCATTGCGGCCGCGGAGGACGCCGCAGGCAAGTAAGGAGAAAAGGCCCGGCGTATCGGAAGGACCGGTGCGCCGGGCTTTTCAGGAAGAAAGGAGGCTTGCAGATGACGGCAGGCGAAGCGATGGAGCAGGCCAGAGCCATGCGCCCGGGCTGCGAAGTGAACGAGGAAAGGCTGCGGGACTGGCTGCGCCGCCAGGACGGCGAGATCCGGGCCCGGATCATTGAACCGGGCGGGGCTGCCGCAGACTTTGCAGAGGCGGGGGCGGACCGGCTGGGCGCGGACGGCCTGGCCGACGGGGCCGCGCTGCTGGTGCCCTTCCCCTTTGACGGGATGTACCCCCACTACCTGTGCGCCATGATGGATGCGGCGCTGGGGGAAAACGAGCGCTATGCCGGGGAAATGACCCGCTGCAACGCCCTGCTGGGGGAGTTTGCGGCCTGGCTGCGGCGGAGCCGCCGCCCGCCGGCCCGGCAGGTGATCTGGTGAGGAGGGATGCGGAATGTATCTGCCTGAACTGCCCGCCATGAAGAACAGCCGCCGGCAGATGCGGGTGTTCGGCGGGCTGAACGAGACTTTTGGCTGCACCGAGGCCGAATACGCGGCGGAGCAGAATTTTTCCAGCAGGGATTTCCCGGCTTTGTCCACCCGGACGCCCCGCCGAAAGCTGCGGGCACTGGACAAGGCGGACGGGATGTACCACCTGAACGGCTTCCTGCTCATCGGCGGGGGGAGCCTGACCTACATCCCCGACAGCGGGGAAGCGCCGGTGGTCCGCAGCGGCGTTTTGCGCGAGGGCAAAAAGAGCCTGGTGGGGATCGGGACCAGGGTCCTGATCTTCCCGGACAAGATGGCCTTTGACACCGCCGACGGCACCCTGAAAGCCCTGGGGGCGGTGTGGAGCGGGAGCGCTTCGGTGGAGATAACCCCCTGCGACGCCGAGGGCAAGACCTATACGGTGAACCGGTGGGGTCTGGAAGAACCTGAGGACCCGGCGGACGGAGAGGTCTTTTTGAAAGTGACGGCGGAGTCCAGCCCGTGGAACGCCGACGGGGTGCTGGAAGTTTACAGCAGCTCGCTGGAACGGTGGACCGCCGTGACGCTGGACTGCTGCAAGATCAGCGCCGCGGGCATCGGGGCGGAGTTTGCGGTGTGGGACACGGTGACGGTGAAGGGGACGGCGGCGGCCGCGGCCGGTATGTGCGATGATCTGGACGGGGAAAAGGTGCTCTACGACGCCGGCGCGGACTGGCTGATGGTGCGCATCACCCCGGGCGGCGAGCACTTTTACGGCAGGCTGCTGCAGACCGGGACGTCGGCTGTCTGGAGCAGTCTGGACGGCAAGAGCAGCCTGACCTACAGCTCGGAGGAGCCGCTGCAGTGCGAGCGGCGGGTGCCCGACCTCGACTATCTGACCGAGTGCGACAACCGGGTGTGGGGCTGCTCGGGCAGCGAGAACGTGATCTACGCCTGCAAGCTGGGCGACCCCACCAACTGGTTCTCTTACCGGAACACCGCCGCCGACAGCTATGCGGTGACGGTGGGCAGCGACGGGGACTTTACCGGCGCGGCCACCTGCATGGGGTATGTATTGTTCTTCAAAGAGAACAGCCTGCACAAGCTGTGCGGGACAAAGCCCTCGGACTTCCAGCTCAGCAGCCTGCGGTGCCGCGGAGTGGCCCGGCACGCGGCTGAAAGCCTCTGCGTCATCAACGAGACATTGTATTATCTCTCGCCGGAAGGGGTGATGGCCTGGGACGGCAGCCTGCCGGTGAAAGTGTCGGGGGCGCTGGACCCCGGTGGGCTGACCGGCATCCGGCGGGCCGCCGCGGGCTGGCTGGACGGGCGGTATTACCTCTGCCTGGAACGGGAGGAGAAAAGCCGGCTGCTGGTGTACGACACCGAGCGCGGGCTCTGGCACGAGGAGGACCCCGGCGGCGCGGGCAGTCTGGCAATGCTGTCCAGCGGGCGGCAGCTCTACCTGTGGGACGGCGCGGCCCTCTGGGCGGCCGGCCCCGCCCGGGAGGAGGACGCCGTTCTGGCCGGGGGCGAAGGGGAGGCCGAGACGGAGCTGCCCTTTGCGCTGGTGACGGGGGAGATGGGGCTGGATGACAGCGAGGACAAGTACCTGTCCCATCTGGTGCTGCGGCTGGACGCCCAGCCGGGCACGACCCTGACCGTCTGGGCCAGCAGCGACGGCGGGCCCTGGGAGAAGCTGGCCTGGGCCGCCGCCCGCACCGAGAAGGAAAAGCTGCGCATCCCGCTGACGCCGCGGCGGCACGACACCTTGCGGCTGCGGCTGACCGGCGCCGGCCAGCTGACGCTGCGCAGCATCAGCCGCACCTTTGCCGCCGCAAAAGGCGGCCTGTGAGAAAGGAGGAAACGCCCATGGCAAGCATTGCAGGGCTGAGCAAGCTGGGCCTGCCCCGGCTGAGCAGCAGCATGGACCCCGAAGATGCCCGGGTGATCCGCAACTATTTGTATCAAATGCAGGAGCAGTTACAGTACGTATTGACCAACATCGACACCGAGAACCTCGCCGAGGGGCTGAGAAGCCGCCTCGAGGGGGAATGACAGAAAGGAGGCTGCCATGGCGGCCAAGAAAAAAGACCCCTACAGCACCCAGGGCCTGAACGACAAGGCTTCGGTGCAGCAGGCGCTGGCCTCGGCCCAGTACCAGCCGGGCGAGGCGGTGAACAACGCGGCCAGCGCCCTGGAACAGTGGCAGGCCAGCCGCCCCGGCGCATATCAGAGCCAGTACCAGGGGCAGATCAACGATCTGCTGGACCAGGCCATGCACCAGGAGAAGTTCTCCTACAACTATGCGTCCGACCCGCTGTACCGCCAGTACGCCCAGGCCTACCGGCAGAACGCCCACGATGCCAGCACCGACGCCGCGGCCCAAGCCGCCGCCCTGACCGGCGGGTACGGTTCCAGCTATGCCACAAGTGCGGCGCAGCAGGCCTACCAGCAGCAGATGAACGGGCTGAACAGCGTCATCCCCACTTTGTACAGCCTGGCGCTGGACAGCTACACCAGCGAGGGCGACCTGCTGATGGACCAGATCGGCGCGCTGAACCAGCAGGAGCAGAACGCGCAGGACCTCTACTACCGCCAGCTGGACGACTATTACACCCAGCTGGAACAAAAGCAGGACGCCTACGAGAGCGCCGCGGCCCAGGACTACGCCCAGTACACCGACTACCTGGCCAACCTGAACGACCTTTACGGCTACTACACCCAGCAGGAGGAGGCCGCCGCGGCCCGCCGCCAGCAGAACTTCAACAATGTGATGAGCGTGCTGGGCCTGATCGGCAATGTGGCGCAGCTGGCCATCAGCGGGACCACCGGCCTCGGCTCGATGCTGAGCGGGCTTGCCCAGACCGGCTACAGTATGTACGCCGACAGCCGCGACTTTGAGGCCGACCGCGCCGACGCCGCCTGGGAGCAGCAGATGCAGGAGCGCCTGCGCCAGGACAGCCTGGCCCGGCAGTCCTACGAGGACAGCACCGCCGCCCAGCAGTACCAGGATGCGCTGGCCCAGCAGCAGTTTGACAACGACGTGACCAGCCAGAAACTGGCCATCGCGCAGGGGGAGTGGGCCCTGAAACGGAGCCAGGCCCAGCAGGAGGCCGCCGCGGCCAGCGCCCGGGCCGCCGGCAGGGCCTCCGGCGGCAGCTCGGCCAAGAGCACGGACCGTTCCGGCGGGGCGTCAAGCGCGGGCAGTTTGGGCAGTTCGGGCGGCGGCACGGCCGGTTCCGGCAGCAGCGGCATCGACTACCAGCAGTTTGCCCGGCAGATGCGCACCCGCGGTTATACCATCGACGAGATCAAGGCGATGTTCGACGCCATGCGGGGCGTATAAAACAAACGAAAAAGGACGTACCTTTGCGGGTACGTCCTTTTTCTTGAGGATTGAAAAAGAAAGGAAACGTGAAATGGAGGCTGTAAAAGTCGAGTGGGTGGGGGAGATCAGCCCTTCTTGATCTTGGTCAGGGCGTCGTTGAGCTGGCGCTTGACCTCGGCGGAGAAGGACTTGCCGGCCATCTTCATCATGTCGGAAAGGCGCATGGTGCCCATGATGCCGCCCTCGCCGTCGTCCTTGTCGTTGCCCATCATGCTCATCATGCTGCTGTGGGCGAAGGTGTCCATGGCGTCCTTGATGATGGCGGCCGTCTCGCTGTTGGCCAGCAGGTCGGTGACCTTGTCCTTGATGGAGTAGAAGCCCTCGGGGTAGTTCAGGGGCTTGCGGGCCTCGCGGGCCTTGGGATCGTCGAACCAGTTGGCGGCGTCGTTGCCCTCGGGCAGGTCGTAGGCATAGTTGTGCTCGGCCACGCCGTTGAAGGCGGCGGTGTCGGACACCTCGCCGCAGCTGGCGGTGACGGTGTTGGCGCCGGCCTTCAGGTCAACGTTCTGGAACACGGCGCAGTGGTCGACTGCCTCGAGGGTGCCCACTTCAACGCCGTTGACCGTCAGGGTGACGGTGGGGCAGTTGGTGTAGACGGTGATGTTCCGCTCGCCGGGGGCGCGGTCCACAAAGCGGCTGCCGCTGATGTGGATCATGGGCTCGGTGGTCCAGTAAGCCTGGTAGACGTAGAAGGGATCCTTCTTGATCTTGCGGTCGTAGGTGACAAGGCCCTTGTTATTGCGGCCCTGGATGCCGCCCTCGTCGCGGCCGTCGGCGGCGAAGTCGAACATATTCCACACGTGGGTGGCCCACAGGTAGGGACGGGTCGAGAAGGTCTTGAGCATATCGTGGTGGTACTCGGTGGCGTACTCCTCGGTATAGTCGTGGTTTTCGGGGTAGGCGGAGTGCCACTTGAGGATGCACTCGGAGCCGTACTCCGAGACGCCCAGGCACCGGTCGGGGTACAGGGCGTGGAACTTGTCCAGCCAGGGGCCGTTGTCGGCGGCCTCGCCGAAGTACCAGCCGAAGTAGTGGTTATAGCTCTCGACGTCGGTGATGACGTTGTGCTCGCTCTCCATCGGGGTCATGGTGACCTGGGCCATGGTGGTCATGCGGCTGGGGTCGAGGGTCTTGGCCACAGCGTTGACCTCGCGCAGGTTCCGGCGCAGGTCCTCGCGGTCCTTGCCGATGAGGATCTCGTTGGAGATGCCCCAGAAGAAGATGGAGGGGTGGTTGTAGTTCTGGGCCACCAGCTCGGTCATCTGGCTGATGGTATTGTCGTGGGCCTCCTTGCCGGGGATGAAGCGGCTGATGAAGGGGATCTCGGCCCAGACCACGAAGCCGGTGTGGTCGCACAGATCGTAGAAATACTGGTCGTGCTGGTAGTGGGCCAGGCGGACGGTGTTGGCGCCCACTTCCTTGATGAGGGCGATGTCCTCCTCATGGTTGGCGCGGCTGATGGCCCAGCCCTTGTCGAGGCGGTCCTGATGGCGGGCGACGCCGTGCAGGGGCACGTTCTTGCCGTTGAGCCAGAAGCCGGTGTTGGGGTCCACATGGAAGGAGCGGTAGCCGTAGTCCACCGAGACGGTGTCCACCGCTTCCTCGCCGCGGAGGATGGAAGCCTCAGCGGTGTAGCAGTAGGGGTCGGCCATGCCGTTCCACAGGTGGGGGTTCTTGACCGACAGGGTCAGGACGGTGTGGGGCCCGGCGGGGGCGCTGCCGCTGGCGACGATGTTGCCGGCGGCGTCTTTCAGGTCCACCGAGACGGTGCAGCCCTCGGCCTCCACCGGGAACAGGTCCAGACGGGTGGTGCCCGAGACGATGGGGGTGACAAAGACGGCGCTGGTGCCGCCCTTCAGCAGGTCGAAGTGGGCGGGGGCCGTCTCGATGAAGCTGACCTCGCGGTACAGCCCGCCGAAGAAGGTGAAGTCCGCCGTCTGGGGGTAAATATCGCTGGGGGCGTTGGAGACGTCCACCCGCAGCAGGTTGCCGGACTTTTTCATGGCGGGGGTCAGGTCGAAGCGGAAGGTGGAAAACCCGCCCTTGTGCTGGCCCATCAGGCGGCCGTTGCAGTAAACGGTCGCCACATGGTTGGCGCCCTTGAACTCGATGTACTGGCGCTTGCCGTCGGTGGGGTCGGGCAGGTCGATCTGGTAAGTGCCGACGCCGCGCCAATAGTCGTTGCCGCCGTCCTGGCCGTCTTTGGCATTCCAGGTATGGGGCAGGGCGACGGGTGCAAAGGCTTCGCCCTCTTTGGCAAAGCGGGCGGCGGTGAGCAGGGTAGTGGTGCGCATAAGGCATACTCCTTTCGCGTCATGCCGGCCGGACCCAGCGCCAGCCGGCAGGGATGCGTGTGTAGTTTAGCTTTAGTATATCACCCCGGCGGAAAAGGAGGTAGGAAAATTTTGGGAAAGTTCCGTATAATTTTTGTTTGTGCAGAGAAAAATTGTGTCGGATGTTCATAAAAATTCTACATTTGAGGCGCAAAAAGCCCCCGGCCGGGCAGGGCCGACCGGGGGTATAACCATTAAATATTAATTAATTTGACACGCACGCGAAGAGTAGTGGTAACAGGTTTGCTCATACTTTCGTCTTGATACGAAATAGTAACTGTTTTAACCTGTCCACAGTCCGAGAGGCCAAACCCGGAGGGATTTGCGGAAAGAGATTTGTCCTCGACATACTCACCAATGTTGGCCGGCGTAATGTACTCCTCATCTCCATTGGAATACTTTATTGTGATTTCAATATCATCACAATAGTTTTGGCTCCACAAGAAGAACTTGAGATCCCAAACTTGGAAGACAGTATCATCATGACCACCGGCACGCCATTCACGAACTACCGGTTGCTTGCTTGTGACTTCAATGCCGGTAACATATGGAGCTTTCACATTGAGGGTAACGGTCGTAGTTTCGCCCTTGTACTCGACAGTCAGGGTACGAGTCCCTGCTGTGAGTTCACCAGTAGGAGCATTCTTGACGGTAAAATCGGTTACTTCTTCTGCAGTGTCTTTATCGTTGTCATAGACAGCGTAAATCGTTAAGTCATCCTTGTCGAATTTTTCGCCAGACCAGTAATTGATGGTATTAGGATTTGCATAGATGCTGGTCAGAACAGGTGCTTTCTTTTCGAACGTAACTGTAATGGTAACGTTGCCAGTAATATAAAGTTCAACGGAGTCCTTTGTGTGCGTAACTTTTCCGTCATTAATGGAGACAAACTCATAACCCTGACCAGCGGTGGCTTCAACCTTAAGCGGTTCACCGTGCTTCACAGTAATAGTTTTACCGTCAAGATAGGACGTCCCATTAAGTTTAACGGTACCATCACCCTCAATATTCAGAGTGACGTCGTACTCCATCTGAGTGAGCGTCACAGTGACGGTAACATCGCCCTGGACGTTGGATACGGTCACTTTGTTGCCGTTGAAAGCAACCTTAGCGTTTTTATTGTCTACGGTAACACCAGTGAGTTTCCAGCCATCTGCAGGCTCGACTTCAAAAGTATTGCTTCCGCCAGCTGTAACTTCGAAAGTTTCGGGAGCTTTACCCTCACCCACCAATTCAACAGTAACGGTGTAGGTGTTGGGCATGACGTTCACACCACAGGAATAATTCAGTTCCTGATAGCCATCCTGCTTGCATTCAATAACAACTTTCGTAAAGCCGTCGGTCTTAAATTTCGTCGGACTAACGGTGAAACGGCTATCGCCCTTAATGGGGAGCCAACCGGTGTCGCCATTGCTATACTTGACCTTAACTTTTACTTCGTTCAGATCAATTTCGTCATCGACATAATAGCTTTCCTTGATACCATCCACAGCAAGGATCTCAGTGATATACACTTCCTCAACAGCGAAACCGACAGAATCAGCGGTAATGCCCTCATAGGAAACGGACAGCCAATACTTGCCAGCGTCCAAATCCTTTTCATCTACCTTTTGGCCTGCAGCAGTGGTGATTTCATAAGTGCAATCGCTCAGATCGACAGTTTTCGTGGTGCCATTGTTAAATTTGACGGTAACGGTAACGGTGCTCGGATTAAAGTCCTCACCGGCTTCATAGACATTCTCCGAAAGACTTACAGTAACAGTAGCCGGTTTGACTTCTGCCACATTCACAGTAACAGTGGCAGTCTTGCCCTGATAGGTAAAGACGACTTTATAAGTGCCGGCGGTTTTGAATACTTTATTGTCGTCATCATCAAACCCGGTGCAGCTCATGCTGCAATCGAGAGTAACATCTTTGGAGGTATTGTTGCTGTAGTAAGCCGTGATGACCATGCCGGAAGTCTCGAAAGAGTCACCGACCCAGTACTCTGTTTTGGGGTTCTTGGTCACCTTGATTTCTGTCAGAACAACGGTGTTGTCCTCATCGCCGTCGCCGGAGCTGGAACCGCCGCTGCCGCCGGAGCCAGACCCGCCGCCGGTGCGGTAGGTCAATACAGCTGCATAGTAGTAGCCGTTGCCTTTGTGCAGGATCATGGCAATTTTGCCCTCAGACTGCTTGCCGGAGACAATATTGACGATGTACTGCTGAGCGATCGCCTGGGCGGCCGCCTCGGCGTCTTCGCCCTGTGCGGCGTAGACATCCAGCTGGTAGCCGGAAGTCAGCAGGTCTTTCAGATTTTCATCTGCGACCATAGCCGTTTTGATGTCGCTCGTCTGGGTGTAGTCCTCCAGGGCGTCCTGAAGGGACTTGGCCAGGTCAGAGTCCGTCTCAAAAACGACGGTACTCTGCGCTTCATTTGCCGCTTTTACTGCTTCGTTGGAATAGTTGGTTCCTTCGCCGCAGCTTGCCAGCGCTGTGACGGCCATGACGGCCGACAAAAGCGTGGACAGTAGTTTTTTTGCGTTCATACGTTATCCTCCTTACGAAAAGTTTGAATCTGCGTGATTTTCCGAAAAAGTATACTTTTTCGGAAAATTCACGCATGGATTCCTTAGAAAAAATTATAACACAAAAACGTCACATATACAATACGCTTTTTGTTATTTTTCCTCCCAAAAAGTTCGTCCGGAAAAGTATACTTTTTCGAAAATCGTCGATGGAGCGTTGTGCGCCGGCCGGCCGATTTTGCGGCCGGTTTTTTTGTGCGCGCGGCGGGCGGACGGCTGGCCGCTTTTTGTCGAAAAAGGATTGACAAGCCGCGGGGCGGCGATGTAGTATTACGAATGGTTCGTTTTTTATGAAGCAAAAGAGCGCCGGCGTTGGCCGGTTCCAGACAGAAAAAGGACGAGAGGTAAAAACCATGAAAAACGCAAGACCCATCACCCCCGAGATGATCGCCGCCTTCAAGGCGGGCTATGACGCCGACAGGGAAGCCCGCGTGCTGACGGCGGCGGCCAGCCACAGCCCCCTGGGCAAGGCGGCCATGGACCCCATGGCGGCGGCCAGGCTGGAAAACAGCTTTTCGGTCGAAGTCAAGACCCGCGGCATCACCGCGCAGCAGCACAGCGGCCGGTGCTGGCTGTTCGCTTCCATGAACGTGATGCGGGAGATCGTCGCCGAAAAGTGCAACCTGGAAAAGTTCGAGCTGTCGGGCAACTGGCTGGGCTTCTGGGACAAGTTTGAAAAGATCAACTTCTTTTTGGAGAGCGTGCTGGACTGCACCGAGCTGCCGGTGGCGGACCGCACCCTGGACTGGGTGCTGAACGGCATCAGCGACGGCGGCCAGTGGGATATGATGGTCAGCATCGTCAAAAAGTACGGCATCGTGCCGGCCAGCGTCATGCCCGAGACGGCGCAGTCCTGCAACACGGCCGAGCTGATGCGGCTGCTGAACACCAAGCTGCGCAAGGACGCCATCGAGCTGCGGGCCCTGGCGGCCGCCGGCGGCGACACTGCCGCCCGCAAGGACGAGATGCTGGCCGAGCTGTTCAAGGCCCTGTGCATCTGCTTTGGCCGCCCGGTGGACCGCTTCGACTTTGCCTACACCGACAAGGACGGCGTCTACCATGTGGACCGCGGCATGACCCCGGTCTCCTTCTATGAAAAGTACATCGGCCTGGCGCTGGAGGACTACGTCAGCGTCATCCACGCCCCCACCGCGGACAAACCCTTCGGCAAGACCTACACCGTCAAGTATCTGGGCAACGTGGTGGAAGGCCAGGTACGCCACCTCAACCTGCCCATGGAGGAGCTGAAAGCTCTGGCGGTGGCCCAGCTGAAGGCGGGCGAGCCGGTGTGGTTCGGCAGCGACTGCGGCAAGTTCGGCAACCGCGACGACGGCATCTGGGACCCCGACAGCTTTGTGTACGGCGAGCTGCTGGGCGGGCTGGACCTGGGCCTGACCAAGGCTGAGCGCCTGGACTACCGCGACAGCGCCATGAACCACGCGATGGTGCTGTGCGGCGTCAACCTGGACGAGAATGGCCGCCCCGACCGCTGGAAGATCGAGAACAGCTGGGGCGAGACCGCCGGCCGCAAGGGCTACTTTGTGGCCAGCGACAGCTGGTTCGACCAGTTCGTTTACCAGGCCGTGGTCCACAAGCGCTTTTTGAGCGACGAGCAGCGGCAGGCACTGTCCGCCGAGCCCATCGAGCTGGCCCCCTGGGACCCCATGGGCTCCCTGGCGTGAGCGGCTACGGACATCAGGAAATAAAAAGGCGGGAGCTGGCAGACAGCTCCCGCTTTTTGCGTGAATCGTTTTACGGCTGCAAATAAATGGCGTCCAGCAGCGCCCGGCCGGAGGCGGTGCGGAACAGATGCTCCCGGGCGCTCTCGATGGCGGCGCGGGGATAGTGGCTCTCGTCGGCGTTGACGAGGTAGTCGGCTTCCAGCAGGATGCGGAAGTCGGGTTCCTCCCCGGCTGAAGGGCTGTGGTGGTGGCCTACCAGCCAGACCACGCGGTCAATGGCCTCGGGGGCAAGGCCGCTGTCCTGCAGGAAGGCCGCCGCCAGAGGCGCGCCCTCCTTTTCCTGATAGGCGCCGTCGGTGTTGCCGTACTTTTCCCGACAGAGGGGGCAGGCGATGTCGTGGAGCAGGGCCGCGGCTTCCAGAACAGTCTGGGCCGCAGGGTCCAGCCCCTCGCTGACACCGATGGTCCGGGCATAGGCGTACACCTTTAGAAAGTGGTTGATGTCGTGGAGGTTGCCGTGGGATTCACGGATCATTTTTTGTGCAATGTGAGAAATCAGCATGGTGCCCTCCTGAAATGGATTTTGAATGTGCCTCAGCAGATGCGGGGCAGTTGCGCGCCGGCCAGCTTGCCGAGGATACGGCTGCCGCCGAAGCTGTTGCGCAGCACCACCTGGCCGGGCCGCGCGGCGGTCACACGGCCGATCTGGACCGCGCCCTCACCGCCGGGGAGGGCGTGCAGCGCTGCCAGGACGGCGGGGACGGCCTCCGGCGCGCAGACCGCCAGCATCCGGCCTTCGCAGGCGGAGTACAGCGGGTCGAGGCCCAGCAGGCTGCAGGCCGCCGCCACCGGCGGGTCCACCGGGATGGCGTCCTCCTCCAGCTCGATGCACAGGGGCGAGCCCTCCACAAATTCGTTCAGGGTGGTGGCGACGCCGCCGCGGGTGGGGTCGCGCAGCATCCGCACCCCGCCGGCCGCCAGCGCCGCTGCGCTCAGCTGGTGCAGGGGACGGCAGTCGGACAGCAGGACGCCTTCGCAGGGCAGGTCCCCGCGGGCCATCAGGACGGCCGCGCCGTGGCAGCCCACGCTGCCGCTGACCAGCACGGCGTCGCCTTCCCGCAGGGCGCTGCGCCCCAGGCCGGGCGCGCACAGCACCCCCACGCCGGCGGTGTTGATGTAGATGCCGTCGCCCCGGCCCCGCTCCACCACCTTGGTGTCGCCGGTGACGATCTGCACCCCGGCCTGACGGGCCGTCTGCGCCGCCGAGGCCACCACGGCCCGCAGGTCGTCCAGGGCAAAACCCTCCTCCAAAATCAGGGAAAAGCTCAGATACCGGGGCGCGCCGCCGGCCATGCACAGGTCGTTGACGGTGCCGCACACCGCCAGCTTGCCGATGTCCCCGCCGGGAAACCGCCAGGGCGAGACCACAAAGCTGTCGGTGGAAAAGACCGGCGGGCCTTCCAGCGCGGGCAGGACCGCGCCGTCCCCCAGCTGGCTGAGGGCCGTGTTGGCAAAGGCCGGTACGATCAGCTCGTCGATCAGCTGGGCGGTCTTTAATCCGCCGCTGCCGTAGTCCAATGTGATGATATCCTGCATGATGCACCTCGCTGTTTATTTCTCCCCGTATTTCCAGGCGGCTGCGCAGGCCCCCTCGGAGGAGACCATGCAGGGCCCCACCGGGTCGGCGGGGGTGCAGGCGCGGCCGAACAGGGGGCAGTCCTGCGGGGCGCATACCCCGCGCAGCACCGCCCCGCACCGGCAGCCGGGGTTCTCGGCCTCCGGGCCGGGGGCAAAGCCGAATTTTCTGGCCGCGTCCCAGGGGGCGAAAGCCTCCCGCAGGGCCAGGCCGCTGGCAGGGATCTCGCCCAGGCCCCGCCATACGCTGGATACCGGCTCGAACACCCGCGCCATGGCCGCCTGCGCCGCGGGGTTGCCGGCGTCGCGCACAAGGCGGGTGTATTCGTTTTCCAGGGCGGGGCGGCCTGCGGCGTGCATCTGGGCCAGCCGCCAGACCGAATAGAGGATGTCCCCGGCCTCAAAGCCGCTGACCACGGCGGGGAGGCCGTACTCTTCGGGCAGGAAGGCGAAGGCCGACGCCCCGGTGATGGCTGCGACGTGCCCCGGACACAGGAAGCCGTCCACCGCAAAGTCCGGCGCGGCGATCAGGGCCCGCAGGGCGGGCTCGGTCTGCTTGAGCAGGCACAGGACTGAAAAGTTGCGGATGTTCTCCCCGGCGGCCGCCAGCACACAGGCGGCGGTGCCGGGCGCGGTGGTCTCAAAGCCCACCCCCAGAAAGACGACTTCGGCGGCAGGGTCAGCCCGGGCCGCGTCCAGCGCGTCCATGGGGGAGTAGACGGTCTGGATCTTTGCGCCCAGCGCCCGGCGGCGCAGCAGGGTGTCCCCCCGCACGGTGCCCGGCACCCGCAGCAAATCGCCGTAGCTGGCAATGACCACGCCGGGCTGCTCGCTCAGCTGGAGCACCGCGTCGATGGCCCCGGCCGGCGTCACGCAGACCGGGCACCCCGGCCCGGACAAAAGCTGCACCCCCGGTGCAAGCAGCCCGCGCAGCCCCGCCTGGGCAATGGCCATGGTGTGGGTGCCGCAGATCTCCATGATGCGCAGGGGCTTCGCCGGGCCGGTCAGGCCGCGGATGGCCCGCACCAGGGCGGCGGCGTTTTTGGGGCGGCGGAAGTCCGCCTCACTGAGCGGCATCGACGGCCTCCTGGATGCAGGCAAGGTTCTCTTTGGCCTGCTGCTCGGTCAGCTTTTCAATGGCAAAGCCGGCGTGGACCATGGCATAGTCGCCGGGCTGGATGTCCGGGACAAAATCGACCCGCAATTTCTGGGTCAGGCCGCCGGCTTCGCCCACGGCCTGCTTGCCCTCCACCGAAAGGATCTTGAGCGGTACTGCCAGACACATAGCGTTTTACTCCTTTTTCTGTGTTTGCCGCGCGCGGGCCGCGATGGCCAGCTGGCCCAGGGCCAGCCCCTCGTCGCTGGGGCTGACGCGGTGATGGGTATGGACGGCAAAACCGCCGGCTTCCAGCAGGCGCACCGTCTCGCGCAGCAGGTATTGGTTCAAAAAGACCCCGCCCGACAGCACGACGGGCAGATGGTCCTGGTTCAGGGCGCGGCACTGCGCCAGCGCCATGCGGGCCAGCGCATCCATAAAGCCCCGCGCAATGGCGGCGGGACAGACCCCTGCCGCCACGTCGGCGCAGACCGCGGCGGTCAGGGGCCGGGTGTCGAACCGGCGGACGCCGCCCTCCTGCGCAAAGGATACGGGGTAGACCCGGCCGGGTACGTCCGGGCGGGCCAGCGCTTCCAGCAGGGCGGGGGCCTGGCCGTCGTAACCGGAATCGACCCGGCCGGACAGCAGGGCGTAAACGCCGTCGAACAGCCGCCCGATGCTGCTGGCCGCGGGGCAGGCGAGGCCCTTTTCCAGCATGGCCAGCAGGGCAGCCCGGCCCGGCAGGGCCCGCAGCAGGGGCAGGGCGTCCAGCACGGCGGGGGACACCCCGGCATCCCAGGCCAGCGCCAGGCCGGTGCGGCCGATCTGCTTGACCGCCGCGTCGCCGCCCGGCAGCAGGACGGGCCGGATGGAGCCCACCCGCTCGAAGGCGTCGTAACCGCCGCGCAGAAATTCGCCCCCCCAGATGCCGCCGCCGGCCCCCAGGCCGGTGCCGTCCCACACAATGCCGAAGGCGGGGCCTTCCAGCTGGTTGTCCGCCATGCAGGCGGCCATGTGGGCCCAGTGGTGCTGGACCTGCAGCAGGGGCAGGCCGCGCGCCGAGGCCATGGCCTGTGCCTCGCGGGTGGAAAAGTAGTCGGGGTGCAGGTCGCACACCAGCGCCCGCGGCGTGATGCCGAACAGCCGCAGCTGCGCTTCGAGGGCGGCGCGGTAGTGGTCGAGGGTCTCGGCGTTTTTCAGATCGCCGATGTGCTGGCTGAGAAAGACGTGGCGGTCCCGCCCGGCGGCAAAGCCGGCCTTCTGCTCGGCCCCAAAGGCCAGTACCCCGTCGGCGGCGCTGTCCGGCAAGAGCAGCGGCTGGGGGGCGTAGCCCCGGCTGCGGCGGAAAAAGTATTCCCGCCCCTGCCAGACCGCCGCGAGGGAATCGTCGCAGCGGTTGACGATGGGGCGGTCGTGGAGAAGGTAGCCGTCCGCGATGCCGCGCAGCCCGGCCAGGGCCTCCTCGTTGCCGGTCATGACGGGGCAGCCGGGCAGGTTGGCGCTGGTCAGCACCAGGGCCGCCGGGCCGCCGGCAGAGCCGTCCGCCAGTAATACATGGAGCGGGGTATAGGGCAGCAGGACGCCGAGGCGGCGGTTTTCGCTCAGGCAGTCAAGGCCGGGGGCGTCTGGGCGCTTTTCCAGCAGGACGATGGGCCGCCGCGGGCTTTGCAGCAGGGCGGCTTCCTCCGGGGACACCGCGCAGAGCTGCCGCGCCGTATCCAGATCGCGGCAGAGGACGGCCAGCGGCTTTTCGGGCCGGTGCTTGCGCCGCCGCAGGCGGAGGACGGCAGCCTCATTCCGGGCGTCGCAGGCCAGGTGGATGCCGCCGGTCCCCTTGACCGCCACCGTCTGGCCGGCGGCGAGGGCCTGCTGGGCCAGGGCGACGGCGTCGCCGGGCAGTTTGCGCCCCTCCGCGTCCAGATAAAAGGCGCGGGGCCCGCAGGCGGGGCAGCAGTTGGGCTGGGCGTGATAGCGCCGGCTGCGGATGTCGGCGTATTCGGCGGCACAGTCACGGCACATGGTAAAGCCGGCCATCGAGGTGTTGGCACGGTCGTAGGGCAGGGCTTTCAGGATGGAAAAGCGCGGCCCGCAGTCGGTGCAGTTGATGAAGGGGTAGCGGTACCGCCGGCCGGCAGGGTCGGCCATTTCCCGCAGGCAGGCGGGGCAGGGGGCAAGGTCGGGGGAAGCCAGGGTGGCCGCGCCCCCGGCGGTACTGGGCAGGATGGTGAACGATGTCTCCCCCCGGCAGGCGGCCAGGGGCTGCACCTGCACCTGTTCCACTACCGCGAGGGGCGGCGGCTGGGTGCGCAGGGCCTGCAAAAACGCTTGCAGCGCGTCGGGCGGGCCTTCCAGCTCCAGCTCGACCCCGGCGGGGGTGTTGCGGGCCCAGCCGCCCAAGCCCAGCCGGGCCGCGAGCCTGTGGAGGAAAGGCCGGAACCCCACCCCCTGCACGATGCCGCAGACCAGAACGCGGACCCGGTGAAAACCGGGCTCAGGCCAGCGCGGCACGGATGCGTCCGGCCATGTGGGCGGCCAGCGCGTCCAGCCCGTCGCCGGTGCGGACCGACAGCTGGAACAGCGGGCCCTTCGGGTTGACGCCGCGGTAGTCGGCCGTGACGCGCTCCACATCAAAATCAAAGTAGGGCAGCATATCGCACTTGGTCAGGGCCAGGCAGTCGGTGTCGGTGAACATGAGGGGGTACTTGGCGACCTTGTCGTCCCCCTCGGGGATGCTCAGCACCGTCAGGCGGAAGTTTTCGCCGATGTCGAACTCGGCGGGGCAGACCAGGTTGCCGATGTTCTCCACAAACAGCACGTCCAGCCCGTCCAGATCGAACTGAGGCAGGATGTGCTGGATGCTCATGGCCTCGATGTGGCAGGCGCCGTCGGTGTTCAGCTGGACGGCGGGGATGTTCAGGGCGGCGATCTTCTCGGCGTCGATCTGGCCGGTGATGTCCCCCTCGATGACGCCGATGGCGAATTCTTCCCGCAGCCGGGCGATCAGCGCGGTGAGCAGGCTGGTCTTGCCTGCGCCGGGGCTGCCCATCACGTTGATGAGGCACACCTTGTGCTCGCGCAGGGTGTCGCGCACCTGGGCGCTTACATCGTCGTTCCATTCCATGACCTGATGCAGGACTTTGATCTCCATTATACGTCTACCTCCAGATTGTCTACCAGAAATTCCCGGCCCGAAAGGCGTTCCAGCTCCACACTGCCGCACGCCGGGCAGGCAATGTGCCGCCGGTCGATCTCGCTCTCCTGCCCGCAGGCGCGGCAGCGCACCCGCAAAGGCAGGGTGACGGCTTCGATCTTTGCGCCCTCGGCGATGGTGCCCTTGGCCAGCACGTCCAGGTACATCTGGACGCACTCGGGCACGATGCCCGAAAAAGGCCCGATGGTCAGCCGGATGGCCCGGATGCGGCGGGCGCTGTGCGCCTGCGCGGCCTTGAGGGAGATGTCCAGGATGCTCTGGGTGATGGCAAGTTCGTGCACGGGGTTCTGTCTCCTTTCCCGGGGCCTGTGCCCACAGAATACTGTTATTATAACACCGCCCGGCGCAAAATGCCAGAGCGGCGGAAAAGCGGTTGTGAAAAAATAGACAAATAGCGCGGCAAAGACGCCGCGCTTTAGGGGGAACCCATTTCTGCGCGCAGTCGCGCGACAGAAATTCCTTCCCCCTAATATCCCCCTGGGGACAAAATTTGCCGCCGAACCGCGCACTCGCCGTAGAACGGCTCGCACACTCTCAGCGGCAAATTTCCCTGGCGGTGTCCCACCCGTACGCACATGTCGTCCGGGCGGGACCTTTTGCAGGGAGGGGCGGTTGTGAAAAAATAGACAAATTGCATGTCTGGGCTTGTCAACCGGAAAAAAGGGGAGTATAATGAAAAACGTGACAAAATAAACGTTTTTTCTTACAAAGGGAGCGTGTATTATGGGCGCAATACCAATCCTGTTGATCGTGTGGCCTGCCCTGGCGGCGGCCGTCCTGCCCTGCATCCGGAACCGCCGGGCGCGCGGCGCGGCCGTCTATGTGGCGGCGGCCGGCGTGATGGGCCTGGCGTCGGCCCTGCTGGCCGCCTGGATGGCGGGCGGCGGGGGCCGGGTCGAGCTGTACGCACAGACCGGCCTGGTGGACCACGCCATGCTGGCGGGCGAAGTGTTCCTGATGGGCCTGATCGTCCTGCTGTCCATCCGGCACCACAAGTACCCCATCATCCTGCTGTCGGCCGGGCAGACCCTGCTGGCGGTGTGGACCGAGCTGGCCCATCCGGCCGGCCCGGCGGCCCATATGCGGGTGGACGGGCTGGCCATACTGCTGTGCATCATCGCGGCGTTCGTGGGCGGCTTCATCTGCATCTATGCGGTGGGCTACATGAAAGGCTACCATGAGCACCACGAGGAATACATCGACCGCAGCGGGTTTTTCTTCTCGATGCTGTTTTTGTTCCTGGCGGCCATGTTCGGGCTGGTGCTGTCCGAAAACCTGGTCTGGATGTACTTTTTCTGGGAGATCACCAGCGTGGTCTCCTTCCTGCTGATCGGCTACACCCGCACCGAGGAAGCGGTGAACAACAGCTTCCGCGCGCTGTGGATGAACCTGCTGGGCGGCTTCGGCTTTGCCGTGGCCATCGCCTATGCGGCGGTGAACGGCGGCACCGTCCAGCTGACCGAAGTGGTCGCCTCGGGCGCAGCCATCCCGGTGGTGCTGCTGGCCTTTGCGGCTCTGACCAAGTCGGCCCAGATGCCGTTTTCCTCCTGGCTGCTGGGGGCGATGGTGGCCCCGACGCCTTCCAGTGCGCTGCTGCACAGCGCCACCATGGTCAAGGCGGGGGTCTACCTGCTCATCCGGCTGGCCCCGGCGCTGGCCGGCACCCTGAGCGGCGTGATGGTGTCCTTCATCGGCGGTTTTACCTTCATCGTGTGCAGCATGATGGCCATTGCCCAGAACGACGGCAAAAAGGTGCTGGCCTTTTCCACCATCTCGAACCTGGGCCTGATCGTGGCCTGCGCCGGCATCGGCGTGGAGGAGACGATCTGGGCCGCCGTGCTGCTGACCATCTTCCACTCGGTGGCAAAGTCCCTGCTGTTCCAGGCGGTGGGCTCCATCGAGAACAGCCTGGGCAGCCGGGACATCGAGTCCATGCACGGGCTGCTGCTCCGCCTGCCCCGGCTGACCTACCTGATGGGCATCGGCATCGCGGGCATGTACCTGGCCCCCTTCGGGATGCTGATCTCCAAGTGGGTGGCGCTGAAGTCCTTTGTGGACGCCGACAACTATCTGCTGGTGCTGTTTTTGGCTTACGGCAGCGCCACCACCATGCTGTACTGGACCAAGTGGCTGAGCAAGCTGGTCTCCCTGCACCACACCAAGGAGGTCGTCCACGACAAGACCCACCACAACCAGTACCTGTCCATGTTCGTCCATGCGGGGGCCATGCTGCTGCTGTGCCTGCTGTTCCCGCTGGTCTCCTCCCGCATCGTGGACCCCATCGTCCGGGCGCTGTTCGGCGCGTCCCACGAAGTGCTGTCCATGGATGTGCTGACCACCATGGCGGTCATGCTGGTGTCGATCCTGTTCGTGCCCACCCTGATGTTCCTGCTGACGCGCAGCGCCCACAGGGACTATGTGCCCATCTACATGGGCGGCGTGAACATGGGGGACAATACCTATTTCGTCAACAGTTACGGCGAACCGGAGCATCTGTACCTGAGCAACTGGTATCTGCGCTTTGAGTTCGGCCGACGGCGGCTGATGCGGCCGTCGGTGATCGTTTCGGCCGGCGTGATCGTGGTTATGCTGTGCATGGTGATCGGGGGTGCGGTATGATGCAGGCTGTGAGTGTCGTTCTCTATCTGCTGCTGGCGCCGTTTGCCGGCGCGCTGCTGGACGGGATGGACCGCAAGATCTCGGCCCGGATGCAGGGCCGGCAGGGCCCGCCCCTGCTGCAGCCCTTCTACGATCTGGCTAAGCTGTTCTCCAAGCAGATGCTGGCGGTCAACAACGTGCAGATCTTTTTGCTGCTCAGCTATCTGATCTTCCTGGCGGTGTCGGGCTCGCTGCTGTTTGCGGGCGCGGACATCCTGATGTGCCTGTTCATCCTGTCCACGGCGGATATGTTCCTGGTCATGGCGGCCTCCAGCGACTCGTCGCCCTTCTCGACCCTGGGCGCCGGCCGCGAGATGATCCAGATCATGGCCTACGAGCCCATGACGCTGCTGCTGGCGGTGGGCTTTTACCTGGCGACCGGTTCGTTCCAGGTGGCGGACATCATCCGCCAGCCGGTCAGCGCCGTTGTCGCCATGCCGGGCTTTCTGCTGGGGATGATGTTCACCATGGCGATCAAGCTGCGCAAGTCGCCGTTCGACCTGTCCACCAGCCACCACGCCCACCAGGAGATCGTCAAGGGCCTGACCACCGAGATGGCCGGCCCGGCCCTGGCGGTGATGAACATTGCCGAATACTACGAGATGACCCTGATGCTGGGCCTGGTGGCGCTGTTCTTCCTCAACAGCGATCCCCTGAGCTGGCCGGTGGCCATCATCGCCTGCCTGGTGGTCTATTTCCTCGAGATCTTGTGGGACAATGTCAGCGCCCGCGTCAAGTGGAAGGCGCTGCTGGACAGCTGCTGGGTGGTCACCCTGCTGACCGGCGGCCTGAACGGCCTGATCTTAATGCTGATCCGATAAGGGGGCGGGAACAATGACGAAGAAACTGGCAAAATCGCCCTGGCTGCTGCACTACGACGGCAGCAGCTGCAACGGCTGCGACATCGAGGTGCTGGCCTGCACCACGCCCAAATACGACCTTGAGCGCTTTGGCATCATCAATACCGGCGACCCCTTTCAGGCGGACATCCTGCTGATCACCGGGGGCGTCAACCACCAGAGCGAAAGCGTCATCCAACAGATCTACACCCAGATGCCGGAGCCGAAGGTGGTGGTGGCGGTGGGCATCTGCGCCTGCACCGGCGGCGTGTTCAAGGACTGCTACAACATCAAGGGCGGCGTGGACACCGTCATCCCGGTGGACGTCTATGTGCCCGGGTGCGCCGCCCGGCCCCAGGCCATCATCGACGGTGTCGTCCAGGCGCTGGAGATCCTGCAGCGCAAGCGGGAAGATTACGCCGCCAGGCGCCGCCGCGGCCAGGCGTAAAAAGGAGGACAATGCGAATGGAAGCGTGCAATACCATTGAACCGGTGGCCCTGGCCGACTTTGTGCCGGAGGTGCTGCGGTTCAAAATGGACGGCTGGCGGGTCGTACAGATCTGCGCCGCCCGCCTGCCCGAGGGCTATGAACTGAGCTACTCCTTCGGCAAGGACTACGACCTGCGGACGCTGCGCCTGACGGTGGGCGAGCAAGAAAAGGTGCCCAGCATCACTCAGATCTACCCCGGCGCATTTTTGCAGGAGAACGAGGCCGCCGAGCTGTTCGGCGTCCAGATCGAGGAGATCGTGCAGGATTACCACGGCAAGCTCTACCGCATCGCGGAAGAAACGCCGTTCAAACATAAGGGGTGAGAGGGCAATGGCAAAACAGAGTATCGTACCGTTTGGTCCGCAGCATCCCGTCCTGCCGGAACCGGTGCACCTGGACCTGGTGCTGGAGGACGAGGTGGTAGTCAAGGCGGTGCCCAGCATCGGCTTTGTCCACCGCGGGCTGGAAAAACTGGTGGAGACCAAAGATTATAAGGAATACGTCTACATCGCCGAGCGGGTCTGCGGCATCTGCAGCTTTGGGCACGGGCTGGGCTACTGCCAGTGCCTGGAAAAGATCATGAATGTGGAGATCCCGCCCCGCGCGGCCTACCTGCGCACCATCTGGATGGAGATGAGCCGCATCCACAGCCACCTGCTCTGGCTGGGCCTGCTGGCCGACGCTCTGGGCTTTGAGAGCCTGTTCATGCAGAGCTGGCGGCTGCGGGAAAAGATTTTGGATATGTTCGACATGACCACCGGCGGCCGGGTCATCTTCTCGGTCAACTGCGTGGGCGGCGTCTTGAAGGACATGGACGACACCATGCTCAAAACGCTGGTCCAGACCATCAACGAGATGGCAAAGGAGCTGCGGCCCATCGCCGAGTCTTTCCTGCGGGATTACAGCGTGGGCACCCGCCTGCACGGCCTGGGCGTGCTGAGCGCCGAGGACGCCCGGATGCAGGGCGCCGTCGGCCCCATGCTGCGGGCCTCGGGCGTGGCGTACGACGTCCGCAGGCTGGGCTACGCGGCCTACGGCGACCTCGAGCTAGAGCCGGTCACGGCGTCGGACGGCGATTCCTTCGCCCGGTGCGAGGTGCGCATCAAGGAGATCTTCCAGTCCTTTGACCTGATCCGCCAGGCCGTGGCCAAGATCCCCCAGGGCCCCATCGCTGTGCCGGTGAAGGGCAACCCCAACGGAGAGCACTTCATGCGGATCGAGCAGCCCCGCGGCGAAGCCATCTACTACGTCAAGGCCAACGGCACCAAGTTCATCGACCGTTTCCGCCTGCGCACCCCCACCACCAGCAACATCCCGCCCATGCTGGAGATGCTCAAGGGCTGCCAGCTGGCCGACGTGGCGCTGCTGATCCTGACCATTGACCCGTGCGTCAGCTGTACCGAGAGGTGAGGAAGATGGAACACAAACACGATCAGACGCACCCCTGGAAGCTGCTCCCCTTTGCGGGCACGGCGCTCAAAAATTTGTTCTCCAAACCGGTCACCACCGGCTATCCCTTTGAACCGGCAAAGTACCCGGACCGGATGCGCGGCCACGTGGAGATCCGCGTCGAGGACTGCATCAGCTGCGGGCTGTGCGCGCGCAGCTGCCCGCCCGGCGCGCTGCAGGTGGACCGCGCGGCCGGCACCTGGACCATCAACCGTTTTGACTGCGTCCAGTGCGGCAACTGCGTCAACGTCTGCCCCAAAAAGTGCCTGGCCATCGTGCCGGGCTACACCGAGCCCGCCGCGCAGAAGGCCAGCGAGACCTTCACCCGGCCCAAAGCGCCGGACGCCGCGCCGGCAGGCAAGGCCGGCGGCAAGCCGGAGAACGACGCCAGCAAGTGCGTTTACTGCACGCTCTGCGCCAGAAAATGCCCCCAGAGCGCCATCACGGTGGACCGCGCCGCCAAGAGCTGGAAGCTGGACGCCGCGGCCTGCGTCGGCTGCGGCCTGTGCGCCGCCGCCTGCCCCAAAAAGTGCCTGACGTTGAAGTGAGGCAGCAAGCAAGCTGAAAACACTGCCCGCCCGGCAGCCGTACTGCGGCCGCCAGGCGGGCTTTTGCATGAATGAAGTGTGGGACAAAGCAAAAAGACCCGAAGCAGTTGCTTCAGGTCTTTGTTGGTGGAGATAAGCGGGATCGAACCGCTGACCTCTTGAATGCCATTCAAGCGCTCTCCCAAACCGTGCGGTTACATACCCCTGTAATTGAAGTTTGGGAGATGCAATAAATACGATAATACGAATAATGTTATTTCTTCTGGAATCATTTTTAATCTGATAGTCTGTAAGAAAAAGCAAAAAGAAGATTTTTTTACGAAAAGAGCATCTTGATTCATGCCGGTGAACCAAGGTGCTCTTTTTTTGTGCCCGGCTAGAGGAAGGGAGGCTATATGTTAGATTACTTTTACGGCGGACAAGCCGACCTGTTTTCCTTTTATCGATTGCCCAAAGCGCTTTTTGTAGATCCAAGATTCCGCGGTATCTCTGCGGAGTCAAAAATCCTGTATGGCCTCTTGTTGGATCGGATGGGGCTTTCGGTCAAGAATGACTGGACGAATGATACCGGCCGGGTATACATCATCTTCACGACAGAAGAAATCATGGAAGCGCTCTACTGTGCGGACAACAAGGCTACCAAGCTCATGAAGGAGTTGGAAGGCGTCGGTCTGATTGAGCGCAAACGCCGAGGCCTCGGAAAACCCAGCCTGATCTATGTGAAAAATTTTATCTCTGAATCGTCAGAACCACGAATCCAGAATCGTGAAAATCACGAGGAATTAAGAATAATCAAAACAATACTGACCTGAGTGAGACTGATCCTTTCCTTTCGGGCGCAGTCGCCGGAACGGAATCCGAAGGGAAAGACGACCGCACCCTGTATCAGGAATATTTTGCCCGGCAGTTTAACTTCGATGCGCTGATTGCAGGCCATCCCAACGATGAGGACATGCTGCGGGAGATGTTGGAGCTTCTGGTGGACACGGTATGCAGCAAGTGCCGGTTCATCCGCATTGCGGGGGACGATAAGCCCGCCGAGGTGGTGAAGGCACAGCTCATGAAACTGAACAGCGACCATCTGCGGTTCGTCCTCATGTGCTTGAAGGAGAACACCACCCAGGTGCGGAACATCCGCCAGTACCTGCTGGCCACCCTCTACAATGCACCCATGACCATGCACAGCTCCTATGCGGTACGAGTGCAGCACGACCTGAAAAGTAGAGAAAAGCTGGTGTAGATAAAAAGACAAGAACTTAATAATATATGGGATATATGGGTCAATGTGTAAATGATTTATGAACGAACTTTCCCTAGGACGCTTTTTTTGCTATACTTAAAAAAGATTGCGCGGCAAAAACCATAGGGAAAGAAGGCTTGGTCTATGAGAAAATATAAACTAACACAGCATTTAAAGGAACTCTGCGAGCAGAATCCAGAATATGCCAATCTTTATTCCACATGGAATCTAAACCAGAAAACCTGTTCGGATCTTCTGAAAAACGTTGTTTTGCACTACCCCCATTTCAGTCTGCATGACGCCAGCCATGCGGAGGCTGTTCTTTCCAAAATGGAGATGGTTTTGGGGGATAGAATCCAGAATCTTTCGCCCACCGATACATGGCTTTTGCTCCACGCGGCCTATGCCCATGATCTGGGGATGGTGCTGGAATGGGAGCGGATCGAGACAAAGTGGAAGGAGCCAGACTTTCAGGATTGGCTGGCCGATCAGGAAAAGTCTCAGGATGGAGACCTGCGCAAGGCCATCGCCTTTATCCGGAAAGCCCATGATCTGGGGGAAGAAGCAGACTGGCCGCTGGAGGCCCGGCGTTGTGTCAGCCTGATTGACGAGGCGCTCTTTCGTGGCAAACATGCCCAAATGTCAAAAGAGTACATCGAGTTTGTCAGGCCCGAGCTGGGGCTGGATCTGGGGCACAACAATCTGATTCAGCCGCGTCTGGTCAAACTGTTGGGACAGATCTGTAAACTGCATACTGATCCGCTGGATTGCGTAATGAAGCTGGATTATGAGACCAACGGGTTCAATTCAGATTACGCCCATCCGAGATTTGTGGCTATGATGCTCCGACTTGGAGACCTGCTGGATATTGACAACGGCCGCTTCAACAAAGGGGCGCTGGCCGCCGCCGGCGGACTGCCGGAAACCTCAAAGCCCCACCTGGAAAAGCACGAGGCAACCATCCATCTGCTGGTCACACCTGAAGAAATCCGGTTTCGCAGCGATTGCCCCAACTCAGAAGTTTATCTGGAAGCGCGCCGCTTTGTCACCTGGCTGGAAGATGAAGTGGACTTTCTGAACAAAAACTGGGCCCTGATTGTTCCGAAAGATCTGGGGGGCTACGCGCCGCGCTTTGACTACAAGGAGCTGCTAATCCGCGGCGTTCCCGACATCGAAGGGGTGGCAGGACTCAAGTTTGAAATTTCCCAGGACAAGGCTTTCCAGATGATTGAGGGGTCCAATATTTATAAGGACCGGTTTGTGTTCATCCGGGAGGTCATTCAGAACGCAATGGATGCTTCCAAGCTGCAGCTGTGGAAAGACCTGTGCTCCAGAAACTATCTTGCCTGGGAAAAACAACCTATGGATGAAGAAAAGCTGAAAAATCTGCAGCCCTATGATGTGAGCCCCGAGATCTATCAAAATTATCCCGTCAAAGTAAAGCTCTCCACTCCGGCCAACGGCCAGGTGGAGATTGAAGTCAGTGACCGGGGAACGGGAATCTCGGTGGATGCGTTCAAGAGAATGTGCAACGTGGGAGAAAGCAATGAAAGCTCGGCCCAGATGAAAAAGACAATCCGTGAGATGCCCAACTGGCTACGGCCTACGGCTGGGTTCGGCATTGGCCTGCAGTCCATCTTTCTGGTGGCAGATCGCTTCGAAATCGACACCAGCACCGGACAGGAAGCCTTTCATGCGGTAGTCCATTCCCGGAGGGAGGGCGGCTATCTGCAGTTACAGCGGGCTAGCAGTGTGACGCCACGGGGAACTACCATTCGGATTAGGACAAACGTCATAAATGATGTTACTTATCCCATTGGCCGTGAAACGGACCAGTACTTGACATTCTATTTGGATCCGTTGGACCCGGAAAATCATACCAGTGAAGTGCATGTTTTGGAAGTCATCCATAAGGTTTGCGGCATGTCCATGTTTCCGCTCCATGTTACCTGCCAAGAACAATCGATGGACGACTATGACAACCCGAATCATAAGGAGGAATTGTGTGACGTTACCTGGAAAACATGGAAAGACCGCTACAGGTACAAACTGACAGATGACTGGGAAACGCTGCTTTTGTGGGATAACGCAGAGGCGGTACATACCAAATTCCAATTCGCTAGTGATGGCAGATATAGTTTGAATCTATACTTCAAAGGAATCAAAATGAACAAAAGTCCATTCAATATAACAACCCGAAAATTCTTTGTTAAGATGGACCTGTATGGACTGGACACTAGGCAGACCATTACCCTAGACCGGGAATCCCTGACCAGAGAGGGTAGCAGAAAAGTTTATGAGTTGTACGATCAATATCTGGAAGTGTTCAAGGAGATTTTTCTGGATAAGATTGAAAACGAGAGCTGGAAGATCCCTAAAACATTCGATCCTTATCCGCTCTGGTTGTGCTGTAGCGATCAACAGCGCGCACGCATTCCGAAAGGTGTCACTGAAGGAATTATAGATATGGTTGTTTGCATCGTCAGAGGTGAGGACGGTACATATAAGAAAAAGCGTAAATCGGTTTATGAGCTGATCGAAAAAATCAAAGATCAATGGTATGTCGATATAGAAAAATTCCGCACCTTGGGCGGAGGGCAGAATTCTTACAACCTTGAGGCGATTTGTGCCATCCTCGATCAGGCCGCAAAGGAAAATGATCCGCTGGATCAGCCAGATCGAATATACATTGCCGACGAGGAGCTAGAGAGAAATGAAAGGAACACCCATTGGATTGATCAGGTGCAGATTGTTTCTATGCCTTCTCACAAATCTCTATTACGCTATACTTTTAAGGCAGAACAGGGGACGATTCAAGTTCCAGAAACCCAGCAGGATTTTTTTCTGCGCGGTTTGGGTGAACCAATTTTGGACTGCAGCTACAGCATGTATTTCAGGGATAAGAAAGCAAAGCGTTATGCCATCCCGGCTTTAAAAGAATACGAAACCGTTGCGGTAAAAGGCATACCGTATTATATAGGAAATCCAGATAAATTGAAAGCAGCTTGGATTGTTTCACCTTTTACCCGGGAGGATCTGGAAGCCTATGAGAAGCTGAAGCCGGGCAAAGAGGCCTTTGCAGAACAGATCCTAAACGCAAAAAGTTTTTCTTGGGTGGTGGACTGGGTGCAGAAATACCATCTGGGCGATGCGATGCCGGGGAAGGCGGAGATATTCAGCTGCTACAAAAAGCTGATCTACGCATACTGTGAGGCACTGGAGAAAAAAGAAACCTAATGAAGCTGAACACGAGCCATTGCAGTGATTTAGAGAAGTTGTGATCGATGATTTTACCGTGAATAAAATTGTGGCCTACAAAACTGGAACATCTCATACTGTCAATCTGGTACTGTATACGCAACCGCCCTACGAAAGTCCGTACTTGACAGCGGATGGAGCAGCTTAACCATTCTGTGTCCGCATTTTCAAATCATGATCACCCAGCACAGCACGGGATCGTCAGCGGTCGCAGGCGTAGCCTGCCAGAGCAGGAAAAATTTATTTTCTAAGTATGACCAGAAAACCAAACTCTACTCCGGCAAGCACAGCATCCTGTACACGGAAATAATGTTGCCGTCTCACACTCCGCCGGAGTATGCCAACCGGAAAGTCCTCTGGAACTCGGTGGAGGTGCTGGACAAGGCAGAGAGTAAACAGACTGAATAGAACTACAGCTACGATCAATGGATCTAAATAACTCTCTGGCACTACTGTTCCGACCCCCGGAAAAGGAACTGGGCAAGATAAAACATCCTCCAACGACCTCGACCAAATGGCGATCTATGCGAAAATATACGAGTGTATTTACCTCAAGCCCCTGCAATGGAATTTTCTTTAGGTAAGGCTGTTGCAGAATGCCCCAAAGTCTGCACGCTCTAACTAGACTTCCTCTTATAAAAGCCGCAGATCTATCATGCAAAACGCTGTTCCTCGATTTTCGTCAATCGGGAACAACGTTTTTGCATATTTCTAGGAAATCTAGAATTTCAACAGGGCTAAATCAGGCCAGAATCGGAAAACTTTATCGACATACCGAGATTCTGTTTTACAACAATCCCGTTTTTGTTTTCCATCTGGTCTTTCCCTCTTCGGCCTTCGGTGCTAAAATAAAATAGATTCTTTTTCACTCATTCTCCGGAGGTGACCCTGTGAAAAATGCTTTGAAACGTGCCCTGTACGCCTGGCTCGGCTTCAGCCTTTTTTTCTTTCTGTTTGACCTGCCGCCTACTTTTTGCCTGCTCTTTCTAGACGGAGTTCTGGCCTTGAGCCTATTTTACTTCAAATCCCACCGGAGCCTTTTCTCCTCAGTGCTGAGGCTGGTCCTCAGCGCTATCGCCGCTTTTGTCTGTGTGGGGCTGCTGCGGGGCTATCCCGTCCGTCCGCCCCAGGGTTGTGAGGGACCGCTGGGTTTTTTGGCGGCAGTTCTGGGGCTAGCGGTGTTCCGACTCTCTTTGCCCACCTCCGAATGCTCACCGAACCTTCCCCAATGTCCGCCGGACGAGCTGTTCCGGGAACAGAAATACGATCTGGACCGGCTGCGGCAGTATGTTTCCCAATTTCGGCTGCTGGGGGTCAACGCCCGCTGGGGCAACGGCAAATCCTTTCTCTGGGCGCGGCTATGCGCCGACCCGGAAATCCGGGAAGCCTTTGAGGTGGTGCAGATCGACCTTTTGACGGTGGATCTGGATTCGGTGGAGCTAATCCTTATCGACGAGCTGGAAAAGCTGCTGGAGCGGCATGGGATTTGCCCCCAGAGCTCCCGGCGGCTGAAGGTGCTACTGAGCCGGAATTCCTGGCTTCAGTGGGCAGGCTGGATGCTAGACGGTCCGGGCGAGGGGCTGGCCGCCTCCTTCGAGGCGCTACGGCAGGACCTGGCCAGGCTGGACAAAGGGGTTCTCATTGGCTTTGAGGATATTGACCGCATCCAGGACCCTGAAAAGATTAAAAAAATCTTTGCCATCGCTGAAAAGCTCGCCTGCAAGCAAATCCACCTGCTCTTTCAGTACAACGCAGACCTTTTGACCTCCAAGGGCGGCGGGCTGGACCAGGATTATCTGGAGAAGTATCTCCCCCACACAGTGAGCCTGACCCCCATTTCCTTTGAAAGTCTGATCCACGTTCTATGGGTGCGATGGGGGCTGGAAAGCCTGCCTCTGGAGGAGAACAAGGTAAAGTACATCGGCGTTTTCATCCCCAGCGCCCGGCCCCTGAACCAAATCTGCGGGTTGAATCTGCAGATCCATCTCCCGATGGAGGAGTTGACCTCCATCCGCAAGGTACGGGACTACCTGCTGGAACTCAAAGAGATGGTTAAGGCAGGCGGGGAATTTGCCCGCGAGGAAAACGTTGAGACCGTTGCTTACGGGCTATTCCTCAAGCACTTTTTCCCCGACGATTACAGTCTGCTGAAGATCGGCGAAAGCCCTCTGGACACCTTTTTCTTTCAGGAGGGAGAAAAGCGATGGACCTTGCCGGGGATCCTGAAACAGTACCAGCACAAGGCCGGCGAGACTGCGGAAGAAACTCAAACGCGGCTGGAAAAACTCCAGCGTATTTTTGAATTTTCCGAAGCGAAGGGTTCTTCTGACTCCCGCGAGAACAGCCGCCGGCTGGCGCTGCTGATGCTGCTGGGATATGATTTTTCCTTCTCCAGTGCCCGGTCCACCGAAATTTTTACACCGGAACAGCGGATGGAGGAGAAAAACAGAAAGATCGACCATCTGATCTGGAACCTCATTGCCAATGGCGGGCCGGAGCTCACCGACGCCGAAAACGATGTCGCGCAACTGGAGGCCACGGTGCTGAGCCAGCCGCCGGACAAACAGCTGGAAGCCTGGGACAAATTCCGGAAGGACCGGTACTACGGCAGTTTTCCCAAAAACAATCAGACAGTGGAACGCCTTGGCGACGGGCCTTTTGTGGGCAGCTTCCGGGCCATACAGCTCGCCGGCAGCGCCGCGCGGGTCCAGAGCCAGTTTCTTCCCCTCTTTTTTACACTGTATCTCCGGCGCAACGAAAAGCACACCATCTCGCTGGAGCTTTTAGACTGCCTTGTCTGTTGCGATCTGACCCGCAAGCAGGACTTTTTCGTCATTCTGAAATTTTTCAATTCCCTTGCTGTAGCTGGGACCCCTGCCGCCGCGCCGGTCTACCGGACCTTTTTCCTCCGGTATTTCCAGAACATTCCTTTGCTGGGATACTGTAATCGGACCGAGTACTGGATGCTGGATCTGCCACTGCCCTCTCTACCCTCGAGCATTCCTCCTCTGCGCGCCCGATTTTCCCAAAAAGATGCGGAAGAGATAACCCGCACGGCACTGTCTTTGCTGGAAGACCTGCATCAGGATCTTTCCCGGGCAAAGGCCCGGCCGGAGCCGCCCTATTCTCTCCGCTATGTGCAGGAGGAATATGCACTGCTTCTTACCTTCGTGGAGAAAAATCAGGAGTTGCTCCAAGCCCCTTCTGAACTGAAGGAGTCCCGCGGCAGTGTAAAGACCTCGTTTTCTTCGAGCAGCACCCTTCATCAGAAAGAGATGGACCGACTGAAAGCTTTCCGTCAGGAGCAGCCCGAACTCTTTGAACAGGAGGCGCAAAAGAGCTACGAGGAGGGAAAGCTCTATCTGTACGAACTGGAAGAGCTTTTTTCCGGCCAGTCGACCGCTTTTGTGTAAACAGAAATAGAGCTGTTGCAAAACGGCCTAGACGAAAAATGAGATAGGCTTTCCCAAAAGGGGGTGCCTATCTCATTTTTTTGCTGTGGTCTGAAACTGCAATGAACCAAACTCAACGAGAAAAGTATAGCAGAAAGGAAAGACATATCAACTAGCCAGCAGCAGGAATTGGCGGCACTCCTGATTGACCGTGTGGAGCTTGGGAGGGGCGGCATCGTTCGTATCCATTGGATCTTCGGGGGTACTGCCTGCTTGGGTGCGGATGCAAGCGGCTGAATGGCATCCACAAACCAGGTCAATATTTTGCAAAAACAAGTTAAAAAGAAGGATTTTTTGCCAAGGCGAGTATTGCAAGGGGGTATAGCTGGCTTGGGCGCAGCCGAAAAATGCCTTTTGCTTTGTGGCGCACGCAAAAAAGAAAAACCTTGAAAACGTAGTGTTTTCAAGGCTTTTCGCGTTTGGTGGAGATAAGCGGGATCGAACCGCTGACCTCTTGAATGCCATTCAAGCGCTCTCCCATCTCATGCGGTCACGCACCCCTTCAACCGGGCAGAGAAAGCACGAAAGAAAACGTGAATACGCTATATTTTTGGATGCTGCATGAGTGCCTTGTTTCACACTGAACCAGGGAGCCCTTTTTCTTTGTCCGGACAAGGCAGAAAGGAAGTAGCCGTTTCAATCATGGCAGCCGGTAGGCCCAATACTTGCCGGAATGGACTTTCACCAGGCGTCCACTGGCAACCAAAGCGACAAGGATACGGTTGGCCGTCGCAGCCGACACGCCGCACAGCGCACGTACGTCGGCGTTTCGGATGCAGTCGTGGCTCTTGAGATACGTCTCGATTTGACGCCAACGGGCAGTCTCCTTGTCGGGTGCTTCATCGCTCATACCATCACCCGCGCTGATGGCCTCGGTGAGGGCTGCCTGAATGGCCGACAGCATGAACTCAATGAACGCGGTGGATTCCCCCGCGTTGTTGGAAATGTTGATGGCATCATAATACCCCTGCTGGCGGTCATGGATGACGGATTCCACCGGAAGCCAGGCAAAGGCAGGATTCCACCGAGAGAGCAACAAGGTATGCCACAGTCGACCCACCCGTCCGTTGCCGTCGGCAAAGGGGTGGATCAGTTCAAACTCATAATGAAAGACACAACTACGGATCAGCATATGCAGATCACTATTCCGGATCCAGTCCAGCAGGTTTGCAATCAGGCCAGGGACATACTGAGGCAGCGTCCCAAAATGAACCACCCGCCCCTGGCTGTCTACCACGCCCACTGGCCGGGAACGGAATACCCCGGCTTCTTCTATCAAACCGCGCATCATGATGCTGTGGGCCATCAGCAGGTCATCTACCGAGTACGGGTCCAGCTCGTCCAGGTGTTCATAAATCTCATAGGCATTTTTGACCTCGGCAATGTCTTTGGGCGGCGCGAGAATGTGTTTGCCGCCCAGCACAGCCGTGACCTGCTCAAGAGAAAGCGTGTTCTGCTCGATGGCCAGAGAGCCGTGAATGGTCCGAATCCGATTGGACCGGCGCAGAGTGGGGTTTGCAGGCAGTGAGCTGACAGCAGTCAGCCGGCCCACCAGTTCGGCAATCTGCGCCACGCTGTCAATGATCTGGTGCGTGATTTCAAAGGGTGGCTGTTTGCTTTTCATGCATGGAACCTCCACAGAAGCAAAATGAACACCATTATTGTAACACACATCCATCATCACATCAATCGAAATGATGATTATAAATGAGAGATGAAAAAGAAGAAGGACGATGTGACCCCAAAAGCAACTGTAATTGCCATTGTCAACCAGAAGGGAGGTGCAGGAAAGACCACGACCAGCGAAGATTTGGGCGTTAGCATTGCCCTGGAGGTTTGCGGGTGGACGTAGCTCCCAGGTGCTTCGATCATATCCACGCCTGCACATCGGGAATATCTGGATGACCATAGCCAACAGCTGAACGAGCTTCAGAAAGGAGATAACGCTTAGGCGTATGACGGTAAAATGAAGGCTTTTGAACAGCAGAAAAAGAATGAAGGGCAAGGGCGTTACTCAACCCAATGTCATCCGTCCCCAAAAAGCCGGAGAATATAAAATTGTGTCCGAACGCGGCTACCAGAAAGCCAGCGAGCTTGCCAGGTATGCGGATATGTCTGTAACTTGGTGAACAATACAGATATCACACAGATGGTGAAGGACAACACAAATCAGCGAGAAGAAAATTTCCCCGAATACGAAATCAATGGTCCACCGAACAATGTCCCGGCGCTATCGACCCGGCCCCCGAAAAAGGAACTGGACAAAGCGTTGGACGTCTGAGAGCTGGCGTCCCTCCAGCGACGCTGCACTAACAACAACCAAGTAGCGATCCATGTGAACACCTATAGTGGAATTACCCTGACGAGAGCAAGGCACTGCAACGGGGCTTTGCTGACCTATATAAAGGGATTTCCCTGTAAGATAATGCGGGAAACAATATAGACCTTCGGGGGTACTGCTTGCTTGGGTGCAGGTGCAGGCGGCTGAATGGCATGGATAAACCAGGCTCACATTTTGTAAAAACGAGTCGAAAACACAGGTCTTTTTGCCAAAATCAAGATTGCAAGGGGGTATAGCTGATTCGGGCGCAGCCGAAAAATGCCCGTTGCTTTACGCCGCTTATGAAAAAAGAAAAGCCTTGAAAACGTAGTGTTTTCAAGGCTTTTCGGGTTTGGTGGAGATAAGCGGGATCGAACCGCTGACCTCTTGAATGCCATTCAAGCGCTCTCCCAGCTGAGCTATACCCCCATATTCGGTTTTGTTTTGCTTGGTTCGCCGTGGTCTTGACCGGCGACGTCAGTTATTATAGCAGAGGCGGGGGCAAATGTCAACAGGTTTTTTGCATTTTTTTGCAAAAAAGCCGCCGGGCAGAAAGTCCGGCGGCAGAGCGATGTTTTTGCAGGGGCGCGTCAGGCGGCTTTGCGCTCCTGGTAGGCGAACAGCTGGGGAGCGGCCTTGCAGATGAGCACGGCGGCGACCACGGTCAGCAGCGTTTCAGGCAGCATATAGCTGGCGTTGTAGCCCAGGCTGTAGGTCCAGGCGGACAGGCCCTCGTTCAGGTTGCCCCACACGAGGACGCCGGACAAGAAGCTGCACAAAAAGCGCAGCAGGCAGACCGCGAAGGTGCCGACGGCCACGCCCACCATCCGGTTGTGGAAGGGGCGGGCAAACAGCCCGGCCAGGCCCAGCGCCGTGAAGGCCAGGACGTAGTCCAGCAGCACCTCGCCCAAAAAGTAGAGGAAGGTGGGGACCGGGGGCGCCCAGAAGCCCAGCAGCATCTGCAGCAGGCTGTTGACAAAGCCGGTGAACACGCCCCACTTGACCCCGTGCCGGAAGGAGATCAGCACGAAAGGCAGCATGCTCAGGAGGGTGACGGAGCCGCCGTTGGGCAGCTCGTAGATCTTGACGTTGGCCAGCACGGTGCCGATGGCGATCATCAGCGCGCACTCGACCAGGATGCGGGTTTTGGAATAGGTTTTTGCCATAGGGGAATCGCTCCTCATCAAAATAGTACATAAAAACAAATGCGCCCGCTGGTGTACAGCAGGCGCACGGGGTGTTTACAAAACCGGACGTTCCGCAAACTTACCTACGCCGGCATTACCCGGATCAGGTTGGAGGGTACTCCGCGCGAGCGGATCTCAGCCTTTCGGCGCCCCTGTTTTCATGTCCAATGTCAAGTATAAGCACGGCGGGCAAAATGTCAAGCCCCCGCGCGGCAAGCCGCGCCGCAAAGGTTCCTTTTTGGGGCGGGATGCGCTATAATGGAGTTACCATTTTCAGAAAGGCGGCGGCAGCATTGAAGATCACGGCATTGGTGGAAAACACAGTCCCGGAGGACCTGGCGGCACAGCTGGGCCTCGGGAAGGAACACGGCCTCTCCCTTTACATTGAGGCCTGCGGGCACAAGATTTTGTTCGATATGGGGCAGAGCGGCCTCTTTGCCCGCAACGCGGCGGCTCTGGGGGTCGATCTCGCGGCGGTGGACCTGGCGGTTCTCTCCCATGGGCACTACGACCACGGCGGCGGGCTGGCCCGCTTTCTGGAGCTGAACAGCACCGCGCCGGTCTACCTCAACGAACACGCCTTCGAGCCCCATTACCACGGCGCGGAGCGGTACATCGGTCTTGACCCCGCCCTGGTGGCCAACCCCCGGCTGCACTTGACCGGGGAGGAGGCTGTCCTGGCGCCGGGCCTGACCCTTGCCGCCTGCAACCGGCGGCCCCGCCGGTACGACCTGGGCAGCTTTGGTCTGACGGTGCAGGAGGGCGGGGCCTTCCAGCCCGAGGATTTCCGGCACGAGCACTACCTGCTGATCGAGGAGGCGGGCAGGCGGGTCCTCATCAGCGGGTGCTCCCACAAGGGGATTTTGAACATCATGGACTGGTTCCGGCCTGACGTCCTGGTGGGCGGCTTCCATTTCAGCGGCTTGCCTCTGGACGAGGCGCTGGCCGGCTACGCCCGGCAGCTGGACAGCAGCGGCGCCGTGTTTTACACCTGCCACTGCACCGGCCGGCCGCAGTACGAGTTCATGGCCCGGCAGATGAGCCGGCTGCACTACCTTTCCACTGGCCAGACCATTGAGCTATAAGCAGGCATAGAAAAACGCACCCTCCGGCGCGGGCCGGGGGGTGCGTGTGTATGTAGGGGATGCTCAGCGCTTGATGTCGTAGTTCATGTTCATCAGGTTGCGGATGGTGTTCACATCGTCGGTGATGTTGGCGTCGCCGTGGATGGTGTGTTTGATGGCGCTGCTGGCCACCGCAAAGTTGATGATGTCCATGGCCTTGTAGTTGTGCAGCATGGCGTAGATCAGGCCGCTGGCGAAAGCGTCGCCGCCGCCCACGCGGTCCAGGATGTTGAAGGTGAACAGCTTGCTCTCGAAGGTATGGCCGTCCAGCCACATGAAGGCTTTCAGGCTGTTCTCGCTGCCGCTGTGGGCATAGCGGACGTGCCGCGCGATGCACTTGAGGTTGGGGTAGCGGTCGATGAAGCGCTGGAACACTTCGTCCTGCTGCTCGTAGCTGGGCTGCAGGGGCACGCCGTCTTTCCAGTCGCCCTTGGAGTGGTCGTTCTCGTCCTTCCACAGGTGGTAGGGCTCGATGCCCAGCAGCACGTCCACATAGGGCAGGCATTCGGTGCAGAAGTCGCGGGCCTCCTCCCAGCTCCACAGGCTGCTGCGGAAGTTGCCGTCAAAGCTGACGGTCAGCCCCTTCGACTTGGCCACCTTCAGCAGGTCCATGGTCAGGGTGCGGCAGTTGGGGGCCAGCGCCGGGGTGATGCCGCTCAGGTGCAGCCAGTCGTAGCCGTCCAGCAGGGCGTCCAGGTCCACGCGGGAGAAGTCGTACTCGGTGATGGCGCTGTGCTTGCGGTCGTAGGTGACTTTCGAGGCGCGGATGCCGTAGCCGGTCTCCAGATAGTAGGTGCCCAGACGGTGGGTGGGCACATCCTCCTGGGTGGCCAGGATCATGGGGGTGCAGTGGACGTCGTTGGAGCGCAGCCAGCGCACCGCGCTCTTGCCCAGGCTGTTGTTGGGCACCACGCTGAAGAAGGTGCTGTCCACGCCGAGGTTGGCCAGGGCCAGGGCGATGTTGGCCTCGCTGCCGCCATAGCTGGCTTCAAAGCTGGAGGTCATGCGGATCTTCTCGTAGTTCGGCGGGGTCAGGCGGAGCATGATCTCGCCGCAGGTGATGAATTTGGGGGCGTTGCTGTCGGGGTTGAGCAGAGGGTTGTAGTGTTCCATGAGGACTCCTCCTTATTTTACCGGTGGCAGGATGCGGCCGGACTGCCGCATGATACATCTTGTATCCATTATATTGCTTTTTGCCCGGAATTTCAAGCAGGCTTGCCAAAATGGCCTGCAGCAGGGTGCCGAATTTTCGTCAAATCTACTGTGCATCTGGTCGAAACCGCGTGTGTACGTCCTTCGGATAGAGCAAAAGTCCCGTCTCAAAAGTCCCGCCCAGCTGGCATGTACAGATGGGCCGTTTGCGACACGCCTTTACACGCCGGTCAGGTCAAAGTCGGGGGTGTATTCCTCTTTGGCGCTGCTCTTTTGCTGCATATAGCCGCTGGCCAGCCCTTTGTCCACTGCGTAGTTGATGACCCGGCGGTACTCGTAGGTGGTGATGCGACGGCCGATGCCCTGTTCCGCCGCCTTGTAAAAGGGGGTGTACTGGCTCATCAGGCTGGGGATGAAGCAGCCGGGGGCGGCGTCGTTCCAGGCGGCCATCTGGTCCAGCACGGCGAAACTGTCCTCTACCTGACCCGGCAGGGCCAGGTGGCGCAGGATGACCCCCTTCTGCAGAAGGCCGTCCTGGTCAAAGACGGGGCGGCCGGCCTGGGCCATCATGGCCTCGATGGCGGCTTTGGCCACCTGGAAGTAATCGGGCGCGGACGAGAGCCGGGCCGACAGGGCAGGGGAGACGTATTTCAGGTCGGCCAGCCAGATGTCCACATAGCCCTGCCAGCGCCGGATGCTGTCCAGCGTTTCGTAACTGCCGGTGTTGCAGACGATGGGCAGGCGCAGCCCGCCGGCCCGCGCCTGGTCCAGCGCGGCGATGATCCAGGGCTGCCACTGCCCCGGCGTGACCAGGTTGATGTTGTGGGCGCCCTGGCGCTGCAGGTCGAGGAAGATTTCCGCCAGGCGCCCGACGCTGATCTCCTTGCCAAAGCACTGGGCGCTGATGGGGTAGTTCTGGCAGTAGCAGCATTTGAGGGCGCAGCCCGAGAAAAAGACGGTGCCGCTGCCGCGGGTCCCGCTGATGCAGGGCTCCTCCCAGAAATGGAGGGCGGCGCGGGCCACTTTGAGCGTGCCGGCAGCCCCGCAGAACCCGGCCCGCCCGGCGGCCCGGTCGGCCCCGCAGCGGCGGGGGCAGAGGGTGCAATGGTCCGGGATGGTGTACGATGTTGGCATAGTGCATAAAGTCCCTTCTAAAAGATTTACAGATCCAGCCTGCAAACAGTATACCATTTTTTGCCCCGGGCGTGTTATACTGATAGGGAAAAACTTTGTAAAAAGCGCCCGAGACGGCGCAGGGAGGGCACCATGCGAACCGAGACCGAGGAGATCCGCCGCAATTTGAAGTATCTGAGCCTTTTGGCACGGGACTATCCGTCCCAGGCGGCCGCCGCCAGCGAGATCATCAGCACCCAGGCGCTGCTCAAGCTGCCCAAGGGCACCGAGCATTTCATGAGCGACCTGCACGGGGAAAACGAGGCCTTTGTCCACATCCTGAACTCGGCCTCGGGGGTGATCCGCGAAAAGGTGGACCAGGTACTGGGGCAGGGGGTGCCCGCCGCCGAGCGGGCCGAGCTGGCCACCCTGATCTATTACCCCGCCGAAAAGCTGCCCCAGCTCAAGGCCCGGCAGCCCGGCGAGGCCGCCCTGGAGGGCTGGTACAGCGAGACGCTGTTCCGGCTGATCGACATCTGCCGGCTGGTGTCCTCCAAGCACACCCGCAGCTATGTCCGGGCCTGCCTGCCCGCAGGGTGCGGCTATGTGCTGGACGAGCTGCTCCACGCCCACTTTGAGGACCACGACAAAGACCTCTATTACGGCCAGATCGTGGGCAGCATCATCGAGAATGGCCGGGCCGACCGGTTCATCACCCGGCTGTGCGAGCTCATCAAGCGGCTGGCGGTGGACAAGCTGCACATCGTGGGGGACCTGTTCGACCGCGGCCCCCGGCCCGACATCATCCTGGATCTGCTGCTCCACCACCACAATGTGGACATCCAGTGGGGCAACCACGACGTGGTGTGGATGGGGGCGGCCGCCGGCAGCCCCATCTGCTGCGCCACCGTCATCAAGACGACCCTGGCCTACCACAACCACGGGATGCTGGAGGACAGCTACAGCATCAACCTGCGGCACCTGCAGCGCCTGGCCGACCACTACTACGGGGAGGACGATCTGTCCATCTGGATGCCCCACACCGACGCGGCCCGCGGCCCCTACACCCAGGGGATGCTGCACCGCTGCGCCGTCATGCACAAGGCCATTTCCATCATCCTGTTCAAGCTGGAGTGCGCCGTCATCGACCGCAACCCCGATTTCCAGATGGCGGGGCGGGACTACCTGCGCCGGATCGACTTTGCCAAAGGGACGGTGGACATCGCGGGCAGGGAATACCCCCTGCGGGACACCAGCTTCCCCACGGTGGACCCGGCGGACCCCGCAACCCTCAACGCCGACGAACAGCTGGTGCTGGGCAAGCTGGTGGCCTCGTTCCGCCAGAGCGCCAAGCTGCAGCAGCACGTCCGCTTCCTCTACGCCAAGGGCAGCGTCTACCACATCGAGAACGGCAACCTGCTCTACCACGGGGCGGTGCCCATGACCGAGAAGGGGGCCTTTGCGGCCGAGCGGTTCGAGGGGCGGCTGTACGCCGGCCGCGCCCTGATGGACTACTGCGACGAGCGGGCCCGGCAGGGCTACTACGCCCCCGAGGGCAGCGCCGCCCGCCAGAGCGGCCAGGACTTTTTGTGGTACCTGTGGTGCGGCAAGCTGTCGCCTTTGTTCGGCCGCAGCGCCATGACCACATTCGAGCGGCTGTATGTGGCGGACAAGGCCACCCACACCGAGATCAAGGACCCCTATTACACCTGGTATAACGAGGAGTCCGCCTGCCGGCGCATCCTGGCCGAGTTCGGGCTGCCGGGGTCGTGCCACATCATCAACGGGCACGTGCCGGTGCAGGAGAAAAACGGCGAGAGCCCCATCAAGGGCGGCGGACGGCTGATCGTCATCGACGGCGGGTTCTGCCGCGCCTACCACGAAAAGACCGGCATCGCCGGCTATACCCTGACCTATTCCAGCCGGGACATGTCCCTGCGGACCCACCAGCCCTTTGTCAGCGCCGAAAAGGCCATCACCGAAAACATCGACATCGTCTCCCGCGAAAACGTCCTGGAGCAGGAGAACCGCCGCGTCCTGGTCGAGGACGTGGACGAGGGCGAGATCCTGCGGGAAAAGGTCCACGACCTGAAACAGCTGGTCATCGCCTACCAGCTGGGCTGGATCAAGGAGGCCGAGAGCCAGGACCGGGTGTGGTGAGGCGCCGCGCCGCCCTGTCGAATCATGAACATTCTGTGTAAAAGAGAGAAAATCAGCGAATGTATTTGGAGAATCTGGGCAAAACAGAAAATAAGAGCAAAGGCCGGGCCTGAAACTTTGCTTTTTTTTGCAAGTTGTGTATAATAGGGTAGCTGCAGCAGGCGGCGGCGCATCTGCGCCGCCCCAAAAACCGGCCTGCCATAGTGGAATTTCCGGCAGGCCCCATCCAACCTGCAGCGTGGGACGTACTCTTTTTTTGCGGACCCCATAAAGGAGATCATTACTTTGGAGAAGTTTGTTATTACAGGCGGCAAGCCCCTGATGGGCGAAGTCGATATATCCGGCGCAAAGAATGCGGCGGTGGGCATCCTGCCCGCCACCATCCTGGCCGCCGATGTCTGCGTCATCGAGAACCTGCCCAACATCAGCGATGTGTCCGTCAGCCTGAACATCCTCAGCGCCCTGGGCGCCCGGGTGCGGATGCTGAACCGGAACACCTACGAGATCGACACCACCCATCTGGTGAGCACCAACGTGCCGGACGACCTGTCCCGCCAGATGCGCGCCAGCTATTATTTCCTGGGGGCGCTGCTGTCCCGGTTCGGCCGGGCGCAGGTGGCCATGCCGGGGGGCTGCAACCTGGGCCCCCGCCCCATCGACCAGCACCTGAAGGCTTTCAGCGCCCTGGGCGCGCAGGACAGCGTGGATTACGGCATGATCACCGTCCGCGCCAGGGAAAAGCTGCAGGGCGCCCGCATCTTCTTTGATAAGGTCAGCGTGGGCGCCACCATGAACGCTATGCTCTCCGCCGTCATGGCCGAGGGCCAGACCGTGCTGGAAAACTGCGCCAAGGAGCCCCATGTGGTGGACCTGGCCAACTTTTTGAATATGTGCGGGGCCGACGTGCGGGGCGCGGGCACCGACGTGATCAAGGTGCGGGGGGTCAGCCAGATGCACGGCTGCACCTACAGCATCATCCCCGACCAGATCGAGGCCGGCACCTATATGGTGGCCGCGGCGGCCACCGGCGGCGACGTCCTGATCCGGAACGTCACCCCCAAGCACCTCGAGCCCATCACCGCCAAGCTGCGCCGCTGCGGCGCCGAGGTGGAGGAATTTGACGACGCCGTCCGGGTCACCCGCACCGGCGACATCCTGCCCACCAAGATCAACACCATGCCCCATCCGGGTTTCCCCACCGATATGCAGCCCCAGATGGGGGTGCTGCTCAGCGTGGCCAGGGGCACCAGCACCATCACCGAAGGCATTTGGGACAACCGCTTCCGCTACGTGGACGAGCTGCGCAAGATGGGGGCCAACATCCAGGTGGACGGCCAGGTGGCCGTCATCGAAGGGGTGGAGCGGCTGCAGCCCGCCCCGCTGCGGGCCAGCGACCTGAGGGCCGGCGCGGCCATGGTGATCGCGGCCCTGATGGCCGGCGGCACCAGCGAGATCGAGGAGATCGGCCACATCGAGCGCGGCTACGAGAACATTGTGGAAAAACTCAGCGGCCTGGGGGCCGACATCCGCAAGGTGGAGCGGGTCCCGGCGGCGCTGGAACAGGCTTTGTAAAAAATACACTTTGCCGGGGGAGCCGCGCAGAATGTGCGCGGCTCCTCTGGTGCGTTATGCGTGAGGCGGGGAGGGCCTCGTAGGGATGGCAGAATTTATCTCCCTTTATTCCGGTTCGTCGGGGAATTGCAGCGTGGTCCGCTGCGGCGGCAGTTATCTGCTGGTGGATATGGGCAAGGGGGTCCGGGTCACCACCGGCGCCCTGCGGGAAGCGGGGCTGGAAGCCGCAGACTGCGGGGGCATCCTCATCACCCATGAGCACAGCGACCACGTCAAGGGGCTGGCCACCTTCCTCAAACGGCACCAGCTGCCGGTTTACGGCGCCCAGGCCACCATCGAGGCGCTGGAAGCGGCGGGCATCCTGCCGGCGGGCTGTCCGGTGTGCGTGCTGGACCCGGCCTCGGGGGAGATGGCCGATGTGGCCGGGTTTGGGGTGCGGGCTTTCCCCACCAGCCACGATGTGCCCTGCGTGGGCTACCGCATCGCCGCCCCCGACGGCAAGACCATGACCATCGCCACCGACCTGGGCGTGTTGACCCCCGCCGTCCACGCCGCCCTGGCCGGGTGCGACCTGGTGGCCCTGGAGAGCAACTACGACCCCTATATGCTCCGCAACGGGCCGTATCCCTATTACTTACGGGCCCGCATCGAAGGGCCCCGGGGGCACCTTTCCAACGACGAGTGCAGCGAAAAGCTGCTGGAACTGGTGCAGGGCGGGTGCGAAAAGTTCGCGCTGTGCCACCTTTCGCAGGAGAACAACACCCCGCCCCTGGCGCTGCAGACCGTCTTTACCACGTTCGGGGCGGCGGGGGTGGTGCCGGACCGGGACTGCATCGTCCAGACCCAGCGCCGCAATGAGATCAGCCCCGCGCTGGAATTTTGAGCGAAACGGTTGACAAACGCCGCCCGCACGCTTATAATTTAAGCGGTGCAGGACGCCGCGAGGCTCCTGCGCCCCAAAACCGATAAAGCAAACTTGGCTATGACAGGGCCAGGGATGTGCGCGCAGCCGCCCAGAGAGCGGGCTTTGAGCTGAAAGGCCCGCCGGTACTGCACACCCCATGCCACCCTCGAGCTCCCGGTGAGATAAGCCGGGCGCGGCGCAGCGTTATTGCGGCAAAAGAGGCGGCGGTTTTTCACATCGCCGCAAATTGGGTGGTACCACGGAGCAGTTACGGCAGCCTTCGTCCCTTTGCCGGGGCGGGGGCTGTTTTTGTTTCTGCCGCGCTGCCGTGACTGTCAATGAGAGCAAGGAGAGAATCGTTTATGCAATGGACCGGTTTGAATGAACTGCGTGAAAAATACCTGACCTTCTTTGAGGGCAAGGGCCACCTGCGCCTGGGCAGTTTCCCCCTGGTGCCCAAGGACGACCCCAGCCTGCTGCTGATCAACAGCGGCATGGCCCCCATGAAAAAGTGGTTCCTGGGCCAGGAAGAGCCCCCTCGCCACCGCGTGACCACCTGCCAGAAGTGCATCCGCACCCCCGACATCGAGCGGGTGGGCATTACTGCGCGGCACGGCACCTTCTTCGAGATGCTGGGCAACTTCTCGTTCCAGGATTATTTCAAAGAGGAAGTCATCCCCTGGGCCTGGGAGTTTTTGACCGGCGAGGAGTGGATGGCCATTCCCAAGGACAAGCTGTATATCTCGGTCTACCTGGACGACGACGAGGCCTATGATATCTGGACCCAGAAGGTGGGCATCGCCCCCGACCACATGGTCCGCATGGGCAAGGAGGACAACTTCTGGGAGCACGGCTCCGGCCCCTGCGGCCCCTGCTCCGAGATCTATTTTGACCGCGGCATCGAGTACGGCTGCGGCAAGCCCACCTGCGGCCCCGGCTGCGACTGCGACCGCTTTATGGAGATCTGGAACCTGGTGTTCAGCCAGTTCGACTCGGACGGCAAGGGCCACTACGAGCGGCTGCCCCGCCCCAACATCGACACCGGCATGGGCCTGGAGCGTCTGGCCTGCGTGATGCAGGGGGTGGGCAACCTCTTTGAGGTGGACACCGTCCAGAGCGTGCTGCACCATGTGGAGCACATCGCCGACAAGACCTACGGCCAGAACGAAAAGACCGACATCTCCATCCGCGTTATCACCGACCACATCCGCAGCTGCACCTTCATGGTGTCGGACGGCATTCTGCCCTCCAACGAGGGCCGCGGCTATGTGCTGCGCCGCCTGCTGCGCCGCGCGGCCCGTCACGGCCGGCTGCTGGGCATCCAGGGCCCCTTCCTGGTGGATCTGGTGGAGACGGTGATCCAGTCCAGCGAGAGCGCTTACCCCGAGCTGCGGGAGCACGCCGCCTATATCAAGAAGGTGATCGGCACCGAGGAGGCCAACTTTGCCCGCACCATCGACGCCGGCATGAACATCCTCTCCAACCTGATCGACGCGATGGAGAAGGCCCATCAGCACGTGCTGAGCGGTCTGGACGCCTTCAAGCTGAACGACACCTTCGGCTTCCCCCTGGACCTGACTCGCGAGATCGCGGCCGAGCAGGGCCTGGAAGTGGACGAGGAAGGCTTCCACGCTGAGATGACCAAGCAGAAGGAGCGTGCGCGCTCCGAGCGGCTGAAGAAGAACATCTCGGGCTGGAGCGCGGACCTGTTCGGCGCGCTGGACGCCGCCCCCACCGTCTTTACCGGCTACGACACCCTGACCGACACCGGCGTAGTGGTGGCCCTGTCGGACGAGGAGACGCTGACCGACGGCATCGCTACCGATGACCAGGCCAAGGAGGGCGTCCTCGTGGTCCTGGACAAGACCCCCTTCTACGCCGAGATGGGCGGCCAGGTGGCCGACCACGGCGTCCTGACCGGCGACAACTGCACCCTCCGCGTGCTGGATGTGAAAAAGACCCCCAAGGGCTACTTTGTCCACACCTGCGTGCTGGAAAGCGGCTATGTCCGCGTGGGCGACACCCTGACCGCCCAGGTGGACAAGGAATACCGCTGGGCCATCGCCCGCAACCACACCGCCACCCACCTGCTGCAGGCGGCCCTGCGGGAGGTGCTGGGCGACCATGTCCACCAGGCAGGTTCGTACCAGGACGCCCATGTGACCCACTTCGACTTCACCCACTTCAGCGCCGTCACCCCGGAGGAACTGGCCCAGGTGGAGCGGATCGTCAACGAGAAGATCTTTGACGCCATGGATGTGGATGTCCGCTCCATGCCGCTGGACGAGGCCAAGAAGATGGGCGCCATGGCCCTCTTTGGCGAGAAGTACGGCGAGATCGTCCGTGTGGTGGACGTCTGCGGCTGGTCCACCGAGTTCTGCGGCGGCACCCATGTGAAGAACACCGCCCAGATCGGCTGCTTCAAGATCATCAGCGAGGCGTCGGTGGCTGCGGGCATCCGCCGCATCGAGGCCGTCACCGGCAAGAACCTGCTGATGCGGGCCAACGCCAACGAGCTGGTCCTGCGCAGCACCGCCGCCGCCCTCAAGGCAAACAACGTGGCCGACCTGGCCGGCCGCGCCGAGGCCGTCATGGCCGAGAACAAGGCCCTGCACAAGGAGCTGGACAACGTCAAGGCCGAGGTGGCCGCCGCCAAGGTCCAGAGCCTGTTTGAGAACGCCGAGGAAGTGAACGGCGTGCGCATCATCGCCGCCTACTTTGCCGGCACGGCCAGCGGCACCCTGCGCGGGATGTGCGACACCCTGCGGGAAAAGGCCGTCAAGCCGGTGCTGGCCGTCCTGGTGGGCAGCGAGGGCGAGAAGATCACCATGGCCGTCTCGGTGAACAAGCTGGCCCAGGAAAAGGGCCTCAAGGCGGGCAACATCGTCAAGGAGCTGGCGGCCATCGCCGGCGGCAAGGGCGGCGGCAAGCCCGACTTCGCCATGGCCGGCCTGAAGGACCCCAACAAGATCGACGAGGCCCTCCACGCCGCCGCCGAAGTGGCCGCCAAACAGATGAACTGAGCTGCAAGGCGCCCGCACCGGGCGCTGACGATAACACCATCAAACCCATGAAAGGAGCTGTCTGTCATGGAAGATTGCCTGTTCTGTAAGATCGCTGCGGGGGAGGTGCCCTCCAAAAAGCTGTACGAGGACGACCAGCTGCTGGCCTTTTACGACATCGACCCCCAGGCCCCCATCCATTTTCTGGTCATCCCCAAAAAGCACATCCCCTCGGCCGCCGCGCTGACCGAGGAGGACGGGGCCCTGCTGGGCCACATCTTTGCCACCATCGCCAAGCTGTGCGCGGACCTTGGCTGCACCGGCGGGTACCGCATCGTCTCCAATGTGGGCGAGGACGCGGGCCAGAGCGTCAAGCACCTGCACTTCCATGTGATGGCAAAGCGCCCCATGGGCTGGCCCGCGGGCTGAGCCGGGGCCGGAAGGAGGATCATACACAATGGCTGAGACTTATACCCTGAAGGTCGCGGGGCTGACCCGTGAACTGACCATCTGCAAGGTGAACGACCACATGGACATTGCGGCTTTCATCATGCTGGGCGACACCGAGCTGACGGTGGCCGCCGCTGCCGAACTGCTGAAAAAGTGCCCCGACTTTGATATCCTGCTCACCGCCGAGGCCAAGGGCATCCCCCTGGCCCACGAGATGAGCCGGCAGAGCGGCAAGCCCTATGTCTGCGCCCGCAAGAACGTCAAGCTGTATATGAAGGACCCGGTCATCGTGGAGGACCAGTCCATCACCACCGAGGGCAAGCAGAAGCTGGTCATCGACCGCAAGGAGCTGGACGAGATGAACGGCAAGCGGGTGCTGGTGGTGGACGACGTGATCTCCACCGGCGGCTCCCTCAAGGCGCTGGACGCCCTGGCCGAGCAGACCCATTGCGACATCGTGGGGCAGGCCGCCGTCCTGGCCGAGGGCGACGCAGCCAAGCGCCAGGACATCATCTTCCTGGAGCCGCTGCCCCTGTTCTTCCACTGATGGGGTGAGGCGGCCGGTCTGCGTGCTGTTTGCCGGTGCGCTGGGCGCGCAGTTGATCGCTGCTTTTGAGCCGCAGGCGGGCTTTTGGCCCCTTGCGGCTCTTTTTGGTTTTGCGGGCCTGGTGCTGGCAGCGGGCGGCCGGGCCCGCGGCTATGGCCTCTGGCTGCTGCTGGGCGCAGCGCTGGGCCTGGGCTTTTCGGTGCGCACCGGCGCACAGTTCAGCGCCCTGACGGAACGGTACGACGGCCGGACGGTGCGGCTGACCGCCACGGTGGAGGACGTCCAGGAGGGCTACACCCGCGCCACCGTCCGCGCGCGGCTGCGGGTCGAGACGGCGGACGGGGAGGCCGCGGCCTTCTGCTGTCAGTGCGACGGCCTGCCCCTGTGCGAGGCGGGGGAAACGATCGAGGGCTGGTTCAGCCTGGAAGCCCCCGCGCAGGCGGACCGGCCCGGCCGCTATGCCGATGGGGTGGCCCTGCTGGCCGGGTACGAGCGGGGGTTCCGGCGCATGGGGCCGGGGCTCGGTTTCCGGGCCTGGTCGGCCCGGCTGCAGGTGCGGCTCAGCGCAGCGCTGTGCCAGGCGCTGGACGGGGACGAGGCCGGCGCCCTGGCCGCCATGATCGTGGGGGACCGCACCCGCATCACCCCCGAGCTGAACAGCGCTTACCGGGCGGCGGGGCTTTCCCATGTGCTGGTGGTCAGCGGGATGCACGTGACCATCCTGTGCGGGGTGGCTCTGCCGGCGTGGGACCGCCGCCGCTGGCTGGAACGCGGCCAGCAGCTGGCGGCAAACCTGCCCGGCAATCTGGGCGCAAGCCTCCACCGGCGGCTGGGGGTCCGTCTGATCCAGCTGCAGCTGAGCGAGCCCAGGCCCGCCCGGGGCGGCTTCCATCCGGCGCTGGTCTGGCGCAGGCGGCTGACCGCCCTGTGGCCGGTGGTGCTGGCGGCTCTGCTGACCGGCATCACGGGGTTCACCCCGTCGGTGCTGCGGGCGGGGGCCGCCGTCTGCATCGGGGCGCTGGGGGTCTGGCTGATGGCCCCCTCCGACCCGTTGACCAGCCTGGCCGTGGGCGGGCTTGCGATGAGCGCGTTCAACAGTTACGCCGTCTGCGACATCGGCTTTGAGCTCTCGTTTGCGGCGGTGGCGGGCACGCTGGCCGGCGCGGAACTGGTCCGCCGCCGGTCCGCCCGCAGGGCCTCCCGGGATGAGGAGGGCCGGCCCCGCCCGCTGGCGCTGCGCCTGGCGTCCCGCCTGTGGGGCGCGGTCTGGGAGGCCGGCTGCATCACGGTCTGCGCTTCGGCGGCCACCTTCCCGGTGCTGGTGGCGCGCGGGCTGAGCACCAGCCCCTACGCGCTTTTGTCGGGGGTGGCGGTGCTCTGGCTGGTCCAGCCCATGATGGTGCTGGGCATCGCGGCGGCCCTGACCGGCATGGTCCCGGCGCTGGGGCCGGTCTACCGGGCCTGCGCCTGGGGCGCGGCCTTTCTGGTCCGGCTGCTGAACGGCTGGGCCGAAATGGTGGCCGCCTGGCCGGGCGCGGAGCTGGCGTTCGATACCGGCTACGCCGCGCTGGTCAGCCTGGGGTTGATGGGCCTGTGCTGGCTGGCTTTCCGGTGGCGGGTGCGGGCCCGGGTCTGGCTGCCCGCCTTGGCGCTGGCGGCTGCGGTGGGAGTGGGCGCGGGGGTGTGGCTCAGCCGGGACGTGGTCCAGGTCGAACTGGTCGGCGGGGCGCGCACCCCGTCGGTGGTGCTGGCCCAGAACGGCCAGACGGTGGTCCTCTACCGGGGCGGCAGCAGCGGCCGCAGCGCGGTGGAGCGCTGGCTGGCCCGCCACGGCCAGGAGCAGGCCGTCCTTCTGGTGGACCTGCGGATGGACCCATCGCGCACGAACCAGCCCCCGGCCCGGCGGGTGGTGACGCCGGGCCGGTTCGAGCCCTATACCGATTACCAGACCGCCCTGGGCGGCATCCGGCTGGATATGCTGCGCACCAGCGGCGGCGTGGGCGTCCGGGTGACGGTGGACCGCTGGCGTCTGGGCGCTGTGAGCGGGGAGTTCGAACTGGCCGGCACAGCGGCGGTGGACTGGCTTTTGGCTTCGCCGTCCAGCCCCGCGGCGTTCCGCTGGGAGGATATGCTGGCGCTGGGCCGCTACGACTGGATGCGCGCCGACGCGCCGCCTGCGCCCGCCCGGCTCTGGCTGCGGCCGGGCGGCGGGACAAAAATACGCTAGATGGGAGGCGTTAGGATGCCTGCAGAAAACAAACTGGCGGCCCTGGTGGAACAGGGCTGCCCGGTGTTCTATTTTTACTCGACGGAAAAATACCTGGTGCGGCAGGCGGTCGGGGCGGCCTGCGCCCTGCTGGCCAGGGACAGCGGGGAGGAAGTGACGGTGCTGGACGGCCCCGCCCCCGATGTGGAGCAGCTGATCGCTGCGGCGGGGACCATCTCCTTTTTTGGGACCCGGCGGGTGGTCTGCCTGCCCGAGCTGGACCCCGGCGCTTACAGCGAAAAAGATTTGGAGACCTTTGCGGACACGGTGGCCGATGTGGAAAACGCGGTGCTTGTATTCGGCAGCGTGTTTGAGGCCGACCGCACCGGCAAGGCCAGGCCCGGCAAGCGGGCCCAGCGGGTGATCGCCCAGTGCAGGAAGCTGGGCTGGGCCGAAGAACTGGCCAAGCCCGGCCCCTCCGAGCTGCGCCGGATGATGGCCGACCGGGCCGCCGCCCAGGGCGCGGAACTGTCCGGCCCGGCCGGCGCCGCCCTGCTGGAGCGCTGCGGCGACGACCCCTACCTGCTGGAAAACGAGGTGGACAAGCTGGCGGCTGCCGCCGGCTACAGGACCATCACCCCGGCGCTGGTGGCCGAGATGGGGGTGGTCAGCCTCGAGGCCGACGTCTTTGAGATGGTGCGGCTGATCACGGCCCGCAACGCGGCGGGCGCCTGCAAAAAGCTGCACATCCTGCTGCGGCTGGGGCAGGAGCCTATTGCCATCACGGCCGCCATGATCGGCAGCTATGTGGACCTGTACCGGGTCAAACTGGGCCAGCAGCACAAGAAAAATTACAGCGCCGTCTTTAAGGACTTCGGCTATAAGGGCAGCGACTTCCGGCTCAAACGGTCGGCCCAGACCGCGGCGGGTTACACCCTGCCGCAGCTCAAAGCCTGCCTTGCCATCCTGCTGGAACTGGACAAAAACCTGAAAGGCCAGCCGGTCAGCCCCCAGATCCTGCTGGAAACGGCCCTGTGCCGCCTGGCGATGGAAGGGGGCGTCCGATGAGCGGCCCCGAACGCATCCACACCGGCCGGGTGCTGGTGGTGGAGGGCAAATACGACGCGGCCCGGCTGGCCCGCCTGACCGACGCCATGATCCTGTTGACGGATGGCTTTGCCATTTTCTCGGACAAAAAGCGCCAGCGCCTGCTCAAGGAGCTGGCAGTCAAGAACGGCCTGCTCCTGCTGACCGACTCGGACAAGGCGGGCTTCCAGATCCGCACCTACATCACCAACCTGGTGGGGGCCGAACACGTCGTCCAGGCCTACGTCCCGGCCCTGCCCGGCAAGGAGCGCCGCAAGGCTCTCCCCGGCAAGGAGGGCCTGCTGGGGGTGGAAGGGGTGCCGGACGAGCTGGTCCGCCAAAGCCTGCTGGATGCCCTCGGCCCCGAAGCCGGCCAGACGGCCCCGCCGGCCGCCGGCCGCCCCATCACCTACAGCGACCTGTATGACTGGGGCCTATCGGGCACGGCCGGCGCGGCGGAGCGCAAATACCGCCTGCTGGCGGCGCTCGGCCTGCCGCCGCGCCTTTCCAAAAAGGAAATGCTGGAAGTTTTCAACCGGCTGTATACCTTCGAGCAGCTGGATGAGCTGCTCAAGACTGCAGAACAGGCATAAAACAGCGAACCGCTCCCCGTAGCATGAGGAGCGGTTCGCTGTTTTGCTGCGAAGCGGCGTTTTACATCCCGGCCTCGATCACGCGGCACAGGGCCCCGAGGTCCGAGCCGGCCAGCAGCTCGAAGCGGACGGTGCCCAGGCCGGAGAACCACAGCTGGAGCTCGCCGTCCAGATCGGCCAGGCCGGCCGACTCGATGGCGTAAGCCTGGACGCGGCGGTAGGGCAGGATGGTGAAGGCTTTCTTCATCCCTGTGACCCCCTGCACGTTGACGGCGATGACCCGGCGGGTGGTAAAGACCACGCCGTCCCGGACGCTCTGGAAGGTCTGGACGATCTCCTCGCCGGGGCAGAGCAAAGGCTCGACCATCCGCTCGAGCTTGGAGTCGCGGACGGGGCGCAGCTTGAGATAAGCGGGGTTTTCAAAGTCGATCATGGGGCGACACCTCTTTCTTAGTAGTTGTTTGCGCGTGGAACAGGGCCAGGGCCCGGCGGTAGTCCCGGCGGCGCAGGCCCCGGCGGCTGTCCACCAGGACCAGGCAGGGCTGCAGGTTTGGCACGGCGGCAAATTCGTCGGCGCGGTCGTCCAGGATGACGCAGGGCGCGCCGGGCCGCCGGGCGATCCAGGCGGCGATCTCCTCCCCCTTGCTCACCCCCAGGATGGGGGCGATGCCGGCCACCGGCGCGCCGTGGGCGGCCAGGCAGCGGTAGAGGTTTTGCAGGATGCGGCGGGCCAGCGCGTCACTGTCCCCCAGGCTGTACCGCCAGGAGGAGGACAGGACCACCTGCGCGCCGGTGCGGCGGACCAGCCGCTCCAGCCAGAACAGGGCAATGGGGTCGAACAGCTGGCGGTCCATGGGACGGCGGAGCAGCCAGTCCAGCCGGACGCTGAGCGGGGTGCAAAGCACGCCGTCCACATCGAGGAACAAAACGGGTTCGGCCATCGGGGCCAGCCTCCTTTCCGCCTCTATCATAGCACACTAGGCGGCCGGGAGCAAGGTGTGGGCTGCACACAATTCCCGATTGACGAAACGCCCCAAACGCGGTATACTATACCATACCGCCGGGGTGTTGCGCAGTTGGTAGCGCGCCTGCTTTGGGAGCAGGAGGCCGCGAGTTCGAGTCTCGCCACTCCGACCAAGAGATAGAAATCCGAACTTGATCTTCCCGGTGGGAGACGGGTTCGGATTTCTTCTTTCTACCGAGAACCTGGATTTGACGCGGTGAGCGGAAAGGGCGGGCTTTCCTCTGAGGAAAGGGGAGAGCCCGCCTTTGCGGCGCAGTGACCGGATTTTAAGGGGCACAGAGGCACTTTTCCATTGCTCAAGGGACTTTTCTTGACCGATGACATAAGCCTTTTAGAACTTGTTATTCGCTGTGCTGTCTTGGGAAGAGAAAAGTTTCAAAACCATAGTCTATAGGTTTCATAGGACAGTATTTGTCGAAAAAGAAACCTTACTAAATAATTGCCATGTATTGAATGAACAGGGATTATGTGCTACACTAAACAAAATAGGGGAGGTAATCAGATGAGCGTTCCTAAACTTACCAATGAAGAAGCGCATAGACTCCTTGAAATGACAAAGCGTTCTCTGGTTGCTGAAGTGGGATTCCCCAGCTGTGGCGGCGAGGAAGAATTTGATGTTATTGGGGATACTAAAAAGGATGTTTTTGCCGTAAAAATATACCGAGGCAGAATCAAACCTTTTAAGTATAATATTGGAGCCCGCATCAGAAAAAATGGAACAATGCTGTTGGAGCTTCATATCAATCCAACTACCATTCATTATAACCCGGATGGCAAAAAGATTTGTGGTAGTCACTGGCATATATATACAGAAGAATATGGGCGGGGTTATGCTTTTCCAGCAGAAGATATCCGAGAAGATACTTTTGTGGAAAATACGATTGCTTTTTTGACAAAGTTTAATGTTGTTGAGCAACCACAAATCAATTATCAACTTGAAGTATTGTAATGAAAGGAGGGAGAATCTTGGATATTCAAAAACTTATTGATGATTACGCATCATGGCTGAAACAGGAGATTACATTTGAAAAAGTAGGAGAGTATTACGAGATTACAACTCCTTATTTGGATAATGCGAATGACTATCTTCAAATTTATGTGCGTCAAATCGAAAATGATATTTACTTTACAGATGATAGTGCCACAATTCGAAATTTGAAGATGGAAGGATTTCAATTTACAGCGGCACGGAAAAAGCATCTACAACGAATATTAAATCAGTACGGTGTAAAACTTGAAGGAGATGAATTGACTTGTAAGGCTCCTGTAAGTTCTTTTGCACAGAAAAAGCACCTATTTATTCAGGCAATGCTGCGAATTGATGATATGTTCACAATTTCTAAAGCCAAGGTGAGCTCGCTTTTTCTTGATGATATTCAGGAATTCTTTTCAGAAAAGGATATTTTTTATTCGGACAATGTTCAGTTTACTGGAATTTCCGGATTTTCTCATAACTATGATTTCTTGTTGCAAAGAAGTAAAACAAAGCCAGAAAGGCTTTGCCAAGCAGTTAATAATCCAAATAAATCAAGTATGGGAAATATTTTGTTTGCCTGGAATGATACGAAACCTGCAAGAAGAAATGATAGCCAATTGATTGTAATTTTGAACGATCAAAATACAATTGCCAAAGGAATTGAGGATGCATTCTTAAATTATGAAGCAAAAGTAGTTCGATGGAGTGAGCGAAACAAGGACAGTAATTTGCAATTGTTTGCAGCATCCTGATCTTCCCTAAAATAGTTCCCAGTCCGGTAAAAAAGATGTGCCTTCTTCCCTGATTGAAAGAAGGCACATTTTCTATTTTGAGGGTTACCTTTGATATACGATGATTTAGTATTATGTAGGTCCAGTGCTCACTTGAGCACTAGACTTGAAAATTAATTTACTTACCCAGCCATAGGGAGGTTCTGCTGTTTTAGCTGCTGTTCCTCTTTCCACTGAGCAAACTGGCGCTGACCTTCTTCGCTGGCGTAAAATTTTTCAATTTCCGGCAGCAGGACTCGAGCCAGCGCTTCCATCTCGTGCTGTGGAATGCCGGTGTCGTAATCATTGATCGCTTTCTTTTTTGCCAAATGATTACCTCCCAATGCTCATAAGCCCTGTTTCATGGGGTGATCACGTTCTGTGGTTCCCATGTGGGTATACGCATCCAGAATCTCTTTGGGAATGCGTTCAAGAATGACTACGGTCTCCTGATACTCCCGTTGGAGCTTGGCATCCTTCAGCTGCTTCAGAACGCTCTCGTGAGTCGCCTCGTCCAGGGACTCCGAGAGCTTTTTGTTTTTCTTCTTGAGCTTCTCATTCTCGGCCTTGGTGCTGGTGAAGGCCGTACTGTACTTTTTGAGCTGGGTCCGCATTTTCTCCACGGCCGGGATATAGCCGTCCAGCAGTTCGGAAATCTCGGCGGCGCGCTTCTTGCTGTTCAGAGGCCCGATGCCGGTGAGCAGCTGGTCCAGCTTTTGGCGCTGCTTGGTCAGGCGGGTCATCTCTTTGAAGATACGGGGCGGTATATGGTCGCGGCCCGTCTGGCTGGCGTTCTCGCCGCGCTCCAGATCGGAATACTTGACGACCATGTGCTCCCAGAACTTGTCCTGCCACCAGCTCAGTTTCTTCTTGTTGCCCACAATCTCCTTGGCACTGAGTCTGCCATCTGGTGTCAGCGGGACAAAGGAAAGGTGCATATGGGGCGTCTTCTCGTCCATATGCACCACGGCGGAGATGATTGTTTCTTTGGCTTGATACTGCTCCAGGAAGTGGAGTGCTTCTTCAAAATACTGCCGGATTTCAGGCAGCTTCTTACCCTGAAAGAATTCCGGTGTGGCGGTGAACAGGACTTCCACCAGTCGGACACTGTCCTTCCGAGTGCGGCAGCCGGCAGCGCTGATCTGTTGCTCTGCTTCGGTCCGGTAACGCTGGGACGGCTCGATCAGATGGAAGTTTTGCTTGCTGCGGGAAAGGTCAATATCCGGGTTACTGGCGTACTTTTCTTTTCTGCGCTCGTTATGGGCCTCGATGTTGGTGATCTCCGGCCCCTTGTACTTGGCGAAGCGCATGATGGCGTATTGTGGTTGGCTCAATGGCGGCCCTCCTTTTTGGCAATTCAATCGTATTGATGACGGGCATAGTACAGACTCCTTTCTTTTAGGTAGGTGGATGAGCTTCGATTATAAAAGTGGTGCTGGACATTTTGGAGCTGTTGACAAATAGCGAAATCGTACAGACCAA
>LBJMR02800__coassemble_164_pt1 | contig 167162 bp, 160 predicted proteins | sample LBJMR02800__metabat2_high_PE_029 | metagenome-assembled genome bin LBJMR02800
AAAAGATAGCGGCTTCCCTGAACGAGCGGGGCCTGCGCACCCGCACCGGGAAGCCCTTTGTCAAGAACAGCTTCTTTCAGATCTTCAAGAACCGCCGCTACATTGGGGAGTACAGCTACAAGGACATTGTGATCCCCGGTGGTGTGCCCGCCATTGTGGACCAGGCTCTGTTCGACCGGGTGCAGGAACGTTTCACAAAGAACAAGATCACCCATGGCCGCCCGGCCAAAGAGGCGATCAACTATCTTCTGACCACCAAACTGTCTTGCGGGAAATGCGGCACCCTGATGGGCGGCGAGAGCGGCACCAGCCACATGGGCACCACCTATCACTACTATAAGTGCGGCAAAGCCAAGCGCAAGGGGCAGGCACATTGCAGCCTTAAAGCGATCCGCAAGGAACCTTTGGAGCGCTTTGTGGTGGATACGGCGGTCAAATTGGTTTTGAACGATCCGGTCATCGAACACCTGACCGATTTGATTCTGGAAGCCCAGAGCCAGGAAAACACCTGCCTCCCGGTTCTGAAAGAGCAGCTCCGGGACACAGAAAAACGCCTGTCCAACCTGCTGGAGGCCATTGAACAGGGCATCTTGACCTCCACCACCAAGCAGCGCCTGAACGAGCTGGAAACCCGCCGGGATGCCCTCAAGGCCAGCATCCTGGAAGAAGAACTGCAGAGGCCGACTCTGAGCCGGGAACAGCTCCTGTTCTGGTTTGAGCGGTTCCGTCAGGGAGATGCAAACAGCCCTATGTACCAGCGGCAGATCATCGACAACTTCGTCAACTCGGTCTATGTCTTTGAGGACCGGGTGGTGCTGAACTTCAACTTCAAAGAGAACGCCAAGACCGTCCCCCTTCGTGAGGTTTTGGGTTCGAGCGCTGATGGGAATGGCCCACCAAACGAAAGCCCGAGGCCGCAGGCCCCGGGCTTTTGTTTTGCCCGGACATAGCAGACGCGGCCTGTTCGAGTCCTGTACTGCTGCGCAGCCGAGCCGCGTCCAGCGGACGAAACAGGCGAGGCAGAGCAGGGGCCGCGCTCTGATTTTTGCAAGCCCGCGGCGACGGGCGCAGGAAAAATCAGCAAGCGCAACCCGACCCATCAAAACAAAGCCCGAGGCCGCAGACCCCGGGCTTTGTTTTGCCTGGGCATAGCAGACGCGGCCCGTTCGAGTCCTGGACTGCGCCGCAGAAAGCAAAAAGCTGGCAGTCTGTGATTTTTCACAAACTGCCAGCCTTTCTTTTGCCTATTTCACCGCCGGTATAGGGGGACGGATGGCGTCCATGCCGCCCTATCCATCGTCAGAGCGCGATCACATCCGGCGCAGGACATCCTCCACCTGCTCGCGCGCGGGCATCGAGCGGATGGCGCCCTTTTTGGTGGTGACCAGATAGGCCGCCGCGTTGGCAAAGCGGAGCATCTGGTCGAGGTCCGGCCGGGTCAGGCCCTCGATGCCGTGCTCTAGCACAAAGTTCAGCACACTGGCGCAGAAGGTGTCCCCGGCGCCGGTGGTCTCGATGACGCCGCCCAGAGTGCACCCCGGCGCAAAGACGTGCTGTCCGCTGTAATAGGCATGGCTGCCCTGTGCCCCGGCAGTGACGTTCAGCAGCCGGATGTTGGGGTACTGGCGCTGCAGAAGGGCCGCGCCCTTGTCGAAATCCTCCTCGCCGGTCATGAACGTCAGCTCGTTGTCGGCAATCTTGAGGATGTCACATTGGGCCAGGCCCCAGCCGATCTGGGCGCGGGCCTCCTCCAGGCTGTCCCAGAGGGGAGGGCGGAGGTTGGGGTCGAAGGAGATCAGGGCGCCGGCCTTTCTAGCCAGGGCCACCGCCTCGCGGGTGGCGCTGCGGCAGGGCTCCCCGGTCAGGGACAGGGTGCCGAAGTGGAAGATGCGGCAGCTCTCCAGCAGACCGCGGTCCAGATCCTCGACGGTCAGGTTGGCGTCTGCGCCGGGCTTGCGGTAAAAGCTGAAGTCCCGGTCGCCCCCCGGCAGGGTCTGGACGATGGCCAGGGTGGTGTGCACCGCCGGGTCATACCGCAGGCCCTGCAGGTCGATGCCTGCATCCGCCGCCACCGCAGCCAGCTGGCGGCCAAAACCGTCCTGGCCCACCTTGCCGATGAAAGCGCAGCGCTTGCCCAGCTTGCGCAGCATGGCCAGCACATTGCAGGGCGCGCCGCCGGGGTTCGCCTCGAACAGGGGGTTGCCCTGCTCCGAAAGGCCGTTCTGGGTAAAGTCGATCAGCAGTTCGCCCAAAGCCGCCACGTCAAATGTTTTTTCGCTCATTGTGCCTTCTCCTCCCTGAATTCCAGACTGTATTTTTCCACGTCGATGCGGGCCGCGCCCTCGTCCACCTCAAAGCTGACCGCCTGGGCGCTCTGAGGGGTGTACAGGGTCATGCTGGCGGCCTGCTCGCCGTCGTTGACGAACACTTCCAGACTGTAGCGGTCCATGACGATCCGCAGCTTGACCGCGCCCCCCTGAGGCCGGACCGGGAAGTCCCGCACGTTGACGATGTCGTAGGGGAAACCGCTGTGGGTGCGGTCGATGCGGACGGTGCTGTTGGCCACCTTGTAGCGGATCACCGTCTCCCGGTTGCCGTCCTTGGCCAGCCGCAGCTTGAAGGTCTGGTAGGACGGGCTGCCGTCCACCGGGCGGATGGTGACGGTCATGTCCAGCAGGCGGCCCTCCACCCCGTGGAGGCTGACCTCCCCGGCGGTGAGCAGGATATCCTTGTAGCTGACCCGGCGGCCGTGGTAGTTGGCCAGTTCCCGCACCGGGTTCTGGATCAGGCGGCCGTCCCGCAGTTCCAGCTCCCGGGGCAGGGTCATCTGCCCGAACCAGCGGCAGCCCTGGGGCTGGCTGCCGGTGGTGGCCCAGTTCTGCATCCAGGCGATCATGATCCGGCGGCCGTCGTAGGTCTCGAGGGTCTGGGGCGCGTAAAAGTCGGTGCCGTAGTCCACCGCCTGGACGGCCTCCCGCTCAAAGTGCCGGGAGGCTTTGTTGTAGCTGCCCAGCAGGGCCGCCACCCCGTAGCCGGCGTGGAATTCCAGCCCGATGGCGGTCATCTCCTGGGGGCTGACCAGCAGCACCTGCCGCCCGTCCAGCGGGAAAAAGTCGGGGCACTCCCACATCCGGCCGTACTCGTTGCAGCTGGCGTCCAGGGTGGCGGCGTAATGCCAGTGGGTGCCGTCGTAACTCTCGAACAGGCGGATGGCGCCGCTGCCGTCCTCGGTGCGGTTGCCCGCCACCATGTAAAAGGTCCCGTCTTCCTGCCAGATCTTGGGGTCCCGGAAGTCCAGCACGCTGCCCCCGGCGGGCAGGTCGCTGCCGTCCAGAACGGGGTTGCCGGGGTACTTTTCATAGTTGACCCCGTCGCCAAAGGCCACGCACTGCTGCTGGAACTCCTCCATCCGGCCGTCGGGGCGGCGCACCCGGTAGACGCCGGTGTACATCAGCATCTGGCGGCCGTCGGACAGTTCCAGCGCGCTGCCGGAAAAGCAGCCGTCCCGGTCCGCGGGGGTGTCGGGGGCGATGGCCACCGGCAGCTGCTCCCACCGGATAAAGTCGCGGGTCTTGACGTGGCCCCAGTGCATCGGGCCCCAGTTGGTGGAATAGGGGTGGTGCTGGTAGAACAGATGATACTCCCCTTTGTAGCAGGAAAAGCCATTGGGATCGTTGATCCAGCCGATGGCCGCCGTCACATGGAAGGCGGGCCGCTCGGCCGCGGGGATGTGGGGGGCGTACTGCGCCTCAAAGTCGCGCGCTTTTTGCAAGGTATCGCTGATCATGGAGGGACCTCCTGAGTGATGATTTATTTTTTGCCTTGGTTTTAGTATAGCACAATTTGCGCCGGGGGTATATCCCCTTTTCACCGGCAAGGCCCTGCCGTGTCCCTGGTCAGGGGCAGCACGGCAGGGCCCAGCGCGGTGTAGGAGAAGTGAAGAAGAATACGTGTGTTGAGATAAAAGGGATCAGCTTTCGCTGGTGTAGCGTGCGTAGGCGTCCTGGTAGACCTGCAGCAGCTGATCCATACCGCAGGTATCGGCCAGCATCTGCTTGTAGGCTTCCCACTCCTCGTCGGTGGGGCCGCCGTCGCGGATCCACAGGCCCTCCTGCTCCGAGACCATGCTCTCGAAGTCGGGCTTGTAGCGGTCGATGGTGTCCAGCTCGTCGGTGGTAAAGACGCAGTCCACCGGGTAGACCGCCGTATCGGTGACCTGGGGCATCCAGTAGTCGTACAGGTCGTTCAGGCGCTCGATGGCGCGGTCCTCCATCTTGAAGGTGGTTTCGTAGTACTCGGACAGGATCAGCTTGGGCCCCCAGACTTCATACTCGCCTTTCAGTTCACCGGCACCCTTGCCGTACTGCGCCTGTGCCTCCGCTTCGGTGATGGAATTCCACACGCCGTTCTCGTCCTGGCCGGTGAAGTAGACGCCGATGGGGCCGTACTGCAGCTGCATGACGTTCTCGCCGGTGTACCACTGGTCAAAGAACTTGAGCAGGTTGATGGGGCTCTGGCAGACCGAGGTGATGGAAAGCTGGCCCGAGTTGGTGCCGCCGCCGGTGCGGACGGTGACGTTCTTGGTGCCGTCCGGGCCGCTCAGGACAGGCAGGAAAACGTAATCCTTGGCGTAGTCGCCCATCAGCTCGTCGATGTACCACCAGGTGGACACGCCCACCCAGCCCTGCTGGCACTTGGACATCAGCTGGGTATCCGACTGGGAGAACATTTCGACATCCATCAGGCCGTCAGCGTACCAGTCATGGAAATAGGTGACGGCCTCGCGGTACTTGTCGTCCACGCACATGAATTTGATGGTGCCGTCCCCCTGCAGGACCAGGTCGTTGCAGACATCGTTGGGCCAGTTGGTGAAGCCGAAACCGGCGTAAAAGATGTTCTGGCCCCAGCACCACTGGTCAAAGCCGGTGGACATCGGAATAGTCGTGCCGGCGTCGTTGCCGTAGTACTTGTGGCTCATGTCGTTGTCCTTGAAGGCTTTCAGGACGGTGTGCAGTTCGTCCAGGGTGGTGGGGACGGCCAGGCCCAGATCGTCCAGCCATGCCTTGTTGATCATCGAGAACTGGGGGATGGTGTAGATGGAGTAGTCCTCCTCCTTGCCGACGCCGGCGGTGCCCATCTGCTCGGCGGCGGGCAGGCCGTAGATGCAGCCGTCGCTCATGGTGATGGCGGCTTTGATGTTGGGGTGGGCCTCCAGGATGGCGGACAAATTGGGCATGATGTCGGGGGTGATATAGGGTTCGAGGTTGATGAAGGTGCCGTCCGCGCCGTAGTTGGTCAGGTCGTAGTTGGAGAAGCCCACGCCCATGAAGGCGTCGGGCAGGTCGCCGCCGGCGATGCGGATGTTCACCTGCTCGGCCAGGGAGTCGCTCATGGTGTTCCACTCGATGTGGATGCCGGCGGCCTCCTGCATCTCGTTCAGCACCTGGTTGTCGGCGTAGCCGGGGGACAGGGCCCCCTGGCCGCCGATGATGGCAAAGTCGGTCTGCTCGGTGCTCTCCACCACGCCGTCCTCATTGGCGACGGGGGTGTTGGCCTTGGACCCGCCGCAGGCAGTCAGCGTCAGGGCCGAGCCGGTCAGTGCGGCTGCTTTGAGGAAGTTGCGGCGGGAAATCAGCTTTTTCATACGGGTACTCCTTTTCTTCTTATCTTCTGGTCGTATTCTGTGTGCGGCAGGGAAGGGGCGGACGGCTCAGCCCTTGACGGCGCCGGCCATGAAGCCTTTTTCAAAGTATTTCTGGACGAAGGGGTAGATGATCAGCATGGGGGCGGCGGCCACGATGATGGACGAGAACTTGATCATCTCGGTCAGCTTGTTCAATTCCGCATAGCCGCCGGATATGGTGCTGGCCTGGCTGGCGCTGGCCTCGCTTCGGATCAGCACGTTGCGCAGCACTAGCGGCAGAGGCGCCTTTTCGCTGCCGGTCAGGTAGATCAGGGCGGTGAACCAGTCGTTCCAGTAGGCCACCATGCTGAACACCACCATGACCGCCATGATGGGCATGGACAGGGGGATGATGATGCTGAGGAAGGTGCGGAACTTGGAACAGCCATCGATCTCGGCCGCCTCGATCAGGTCGTGGGGGATGCTGTTCTGGAAGTAGTTGCGGACGATGATCATGTTGCCCACCGCCACGCCGCCGGGCAGGAACAGAGCCCACATATTGTTGATGAGGCCCGTCTCCTTGACCACCAGGTAGGTGGGCACCAGGCCGCCGCCAAAGTACATGGTAAAGACGAAGAACAGGCTGATCCATTTGCGGCCGGGCAGGCTGCGCACCGACAGGGGGTAGGCGGTGATGTACAGCATCACCACCGAGAAGATGGTGCCGATGATGGTGTACTTGATGGAGTTGAGGTAGCCGGTGAAGATGTTGTCATCCGCAAAGACCGCCTTGTACCCGTCGAAGGTGAAGCCGCTGGGCAGCAGGAAGGTCTTGCCGGCGTAGACGTCGTAGGGGTCGGAGAAGGAGGCCACCAGGACGTAATAGAGAGGGTAGGCCACGATGAACATGATCACGGCGGTGATCAGCACAAGGATCACGTCGCTGGTCTTGTCCGAGAGGCCGTGCAGCTTTCCAGATTGTCTTGCCATTCTGCGTTCCTCCTTTACACGAATTCGACGTCCGAGGCCTTGGACGCGATCCGGTTGACGATGATCAACAGGATCAGGTTGATGGCCGTGTTGAACAGGCCCACCGCCGTCGAATAGCTGTAGTTGGCGTTTTCAATGCCCTGCTGGTAGACGTAGACGGCGATGACGTCCGAAGTCGCCTTGTTCAGGTCGGTCTGCAGCAGCCAGACCTTTTCAAAGCCGATGTTCATCAGGTTGCCGGCGCTCATGATCAGGTTCAGGATGACCATGGGCATCAGGGCCGGCACGTCGATGTGCAGGATGCGCTGAAAGACGGAAGCGCCGTCCACCTTGGCCGCCTCGTACAGGGTGGTGTCCACATTGGACAGCGTCGCCAGGTAGATGATGCAGCCCCACCCGGCGTCCTGCCAGATGCCCGAGGCGATGTAAATGGTGCGGAAGGCGGAGGACTCGGTCAGGAAGTCGATGCTGGTGCCGAGGATCAGGTTGATCAGGCCGCCCGACGGGCTGAGGAAGATGCGGATCATGCCGCAGACCACCATGATGGAGATGAAGTGCGGCGCATACAGCACGGTCTGGACCACACGCTTATACTTTTTGAACCGCACCTGGTTGATGCACAGGGACAGGATGATGGGGATGGGGAAGCTCCACAGCAGGCTGTACAGAGCCAGCAGGAAGGTGTTCTTGATCATGCGGGCGCAGGTAGGCGCGGTGAAAAACCGCTCGAACCACTCCAGGCCCACCCACTCGCTGCCCCAGATGCCGCGGGAAGCACGGTAGTCGCGGAAGGCGATCTGGATGCCGTACATCGGGATATACTTGTAAATAAAGGTGAGCACGATCGGGATCAGCAGCAGCGCGTACAGCTGCCAATGTTCCCGGATGCGCAGGCCCAGCCCCTTGCGGTGCTGGACAGCGGCCGCTTTTGCTTGTACGTTGGAACTCATGATTGTTCCCTCACTTCCTTTCAAAGAATCAGACACATGGATAACGGACCACTGCTTCCCTCCTCTCCTGGCGTTGGGCAGACGGCCGGCGCCTGGCCGCTCTGATCAGGTTTGCGTGTAACGTTTCATATTCTCGGTCTGTAAAAGCCCCTGCTGCCAGGGGTCGGATAGGAGCGGATGTATTTGTGAAACGTTACATTGTCGTTGTGCCTTTATGATATCCCAGAATTTTTCTCTTGTCAAGAATTTTTTGTGTGAAAACTGCACTTTTACAGTTTGCACAAAAGTGCCCCCTCCCTCTTGTACGGATTCACAGAAAAGAACGTTTCACGCATCTTTTCATGAAAACATCCTTTACATTTCACGGCAGGACTGCTATAATCAGAACAGCAGCAGGCGCATCACGCGCCAGACGGCCCGTTCGGGCCTTTCTTTTCCCTCATTCCATGAAACGTTCCACGAAACATCCGATTTCCTTTATAGAGAAAAGGAGCTTATCCATATGACCAAAAAGCCGACCGCCGCCCCCACCATGAAAGACGTAGCCGCCGAGGCCGGGGTGGCTCTGGGCACTGTGTCCAAAGTGTTCAACAACATTCCCGTTGGCGAGGAATACCGCGTCCGCGTGCTGGACGCCGCCCAGAAGCTGGGCTACCGGGTCAACAGCTACGCCCGCGGCCTCAAGACCAATAAGACCAACACCGCCGCCCTGGTCTGGCCCACCCTGCGCCACCCCTTTTTCGGCAGCCTGGCCGACGCCATCATCGGGGCGCTGATGCAGCGGGGGTACCGCACCATCGTCACCATCACCCATTACGACAGCCAGGCCGAGCAGCGCTGCATCGACCTGGTGCGCCAGAACAAAGTGGACGGCATCATCGCCCTGACCTATAACCCCGACCTCGAGGTGGACGCCGACCTGCCCTTTGTCAGCATCGACCGGCATTTCAGGGCCGAGGTGCCCTGTGTGGCCTCCGACAACTTCAGCGGCGGGCAGCTGGCCGCCCGCAAGCTGCTGGAACTGGGCTGCCGCAAGCTGCTGTTTCTGCGGCAGGGGTCGGGGGTGGCCGGCGAAGCCGACAAACGCCGCATGGGGTTTGAGGCCGCCTGCCGGGAAGCCGGCGCCCCCTTCGAGTCCCTGTTCCTGCTGGACGAAGCCGGCTTCGATCCCTTTGACGCCTTTCTGGCCTCCCACACCCACGACGGCACGTTCGATTACGACGGCATCTTCTGCAACACCGACCGCCTGTGCTACGAGATCCAGAAACGGCTGGAAGGGCTGGGCATCCGCGTCCCTGCCGACGTCCAGATGATCGGCTACGACGGCATCCACAAATTTGATTCGGACGAGCTGTTTTGCTCCACCATCGTCCAGCCGGTCGAGCAGATGGCTCAGACGGCGGTAGACCTGCTGCTGGAGGACGACCGTTCCGCCCTGCCGGCCTTGATCTGCCTGCCGGTGCGCTACCAGCCCGGCGGCACCACCCGCGACAGCCTGTAAAGGAGGCGTCTCCATGAGCGAATACCTGAACTGGAAGTTTCGGGACGTGAAGCCCGACGGGCCGGCCCCGGCCCTGACGGCGCGCCAGAAGCTGGCCAACTGGTGGCACTATTCCAAATGGTTTGTGGCGGCGGGGGCGGTGCTCTTGTACATCGCCGGGGACCTGGCCGCCAGCGCCCTGGGCGCCGGCCAGGTGCAGCCCGACTACCAGATCGCCTATGTGGGCTCGACCGCCCTGCCGGAGCAGACCGTCCGGGCGGTCGAGGACGCCTTTGCCGCCCTGGGCGGGGACGCCAACGGGGACGGCCGGGCGGAGGCGGTCCTGCATCAGTACCTGGTGGGGGACGTCCTGGATGAAAACGCCGGTTACGCCTATGCCAACCAGGTCACGCTGATGGGCGATTTGGAGAGCTGCGACAGCTACTTTTTTCTTTTGGAAAATGCTGAAACGTTTCAGGCTGGCTACGCCGCCCTCGCGGACGCCGGTGGCGGCCTGGCCGAGGGCGCGGCGGCTTACAGCATCCCCTGGGCCGAGTGCCCCGCTTTGACGGATCTGGACCTGGGCGGTTACACCCAGCAGGTGCTGGGCCAGACGTTCAGCGGCAGCAATCAGGACCTGCTGGCCGGGCTGCAGCTGGCCCGCCGGGGCTTCTGGCAGGACCGCACCTGTGAAAACCTGGACGCCTGCAGCGCCCTCTGGGACACTTTGACGAAAGGAGCCGGCCCCGCATGAAAAACCTGTTTCGGCAAAAGAACGTTCTCTATCTGTTGTTCCCCTTCGCGCTGATCCTGGCGCTGATCGCGGCGGGCAGCCTGGTGGACTTTTCCCAGTACCCCAGCGCGGCGGCCGACGGCGCGGCCTGGGACAAAAACTGGGAGATGATGGCCAAGGCAGTGGGCATCGAAGCCCCCGGCGGCGGCCTGACCCTTTTGACCAACAACTCCGTCCTGGCAGGGGAGGACACCTACTACGCCTCCTGGACGGCGGGCGAGCCCGCCCCCTACACCAACGCCGACGGCGATGAAGTGGACCTTTATCCCGCCCAGCTCTATGTGCTGCTGTACGGCTGCGCCGACCAGGCCGCCGCCGAAAGCGCCTGCGCCGACTTTCTGGCCCGGGAGCAGGAGACCTACACCGTCCAGGACCAGCGCACCGAGGAGCACAACGCCCAGCGCTATACCGTTCTGGACTACACCGGCGGCTCGGCCGGCAACCCATACGGGCGGGGCAGCTCGGCTTTCGCGGTGCGGGGCAATTACGTCCTGGTGGCCGAACTGCTGGCCCAGGACAGTTTTGACGGGGACGTATCCCGGATGCTGTCGGCTTTCCTGGACGGCGTCCACTACAGCGCAGACCTGTAAGGAGGAAGTTACCATGGGCCTTTTCTTTGCCGATGACCGTTACGACGAGAGCCGCCGGATGCAGGGTTTCGGGCGGTACAAGCAGCTCTTGTCCTTTTACGCGGGCAGGTGGGTCAAGGTCAACCTGTTGGCTGTCCTGGGGGGCCTGCCTCTGGCAGCGGGCATCGCCGCCGCCATCCTCACGTCCAGCGTCCTGGTCCTGATCCCGGCCAGCCTGGCGGGCGGCGCGGTGTTCGGACCCTTCCTGGCCGCCCTCTACGACAGCATTTTCCGGGGCCTGCGGGACGCACCCGGCTCCTGGCGGGAGCACTTCCGCCGCAGCTGGAAGCAGAACGCCAAAGCCAGCCTCCTGCCCGGCGCTCTGGTGGGGCTGCTGGTGGGGATGTACGCCTTCATGCTCTATATGATGTGGGTGGCCCAGACGCCGCCCACCCTGGACACAGTGGCGGTGGTCCTGTTCGGCGCGCTGCTCTTCTTGGCCTTCAACCTCCTGTACTGGCCCCAGCTGGTCCTGTTCCAGCAGAGCGCCGGGGCCCGGCTCTACAACGCCGTCCTGTTCACCCTGAAATACTTCTGGCGGGTGATGGGCGCGGCCGCCCTGCTCCTGCTGTGGACGGTGGTGTTCCTGCTCTTTGCGCCCTGGACCCTGTTGCTGGTCCCGTTCCTGGGGCTGTGGTTCATCCTCTTTGTCTGCGAGCTTGCCCTCTACAGCCGCCTGGACAGCGCCTTCCACATCGAGGCGCAGTTCCGCGCCCTGGAGGGCGACCCCTGGCGGGAGAGCGATGAGAACGAGACGTGACGCGCTGTTTTTCCTGCGCGCCAAAAACGCCCGGAGCTTATGGCCCCGGGGTTTTGTTTTGCCTGCAAGGCATACACCATGCAAGGCGCCTTGTGCGGGTTTTGCCTTGACGGCGCCGGAAAAGCGTGCTATATTCACTTGCGGAGGGAAACGGAGAAGGAACCTTTCTGAAAGGAGCACGAAACGGATGGAATCGTATGTCATTTTTACCGAATCTACCGGCGATTTGACCCCGGCCCTGATCGAACAGGCACAGCTGCGGGTGCTGCCCATGAGCTTCAACCTGGATGGGCAGGAATACCGCAACTGGCCGGACGGGCGGGAGATCAGCTCGCACGACTACTACGATAAGCTGCGTGCGGGCAGCGCCTGCACCACCAGCCAGGTGACCCTGGCCGATTACGAGGAGGCCTTTACGCCGGTACTGGAGGCCGGGCAGGACATTTTGTACCTGGCCTTTTCCAGCGGGCTGTCGGGCACCTATCAGGCCAGCTGCGTGGCCGCCGGTATGCTGCAGGAGAAGTTCCCAGGCCGCCGCATCGCCTGCGTGGACTCCAAGCAGGCCAGCATGGGGGAGGGGCTATTCGCCTATCTGGTGGCCCGCAAACGGCTGGCAGGGGCCAGCTTTGACGAGGCCCTGGCTTATGCACAGGAGCTGGCGCCCACGGTCTGCGCCTGGTTCACGGTGGACGACCTGATGTTCCTCAAACGGGGCGGGCGGCTGTCCGGCGCGGCGGCGGTGGCCGGCACGCTGCTGGGCATCAAGCCGGTGCTCCACGTGGATGACGACGGCCACCTGGTGGCCATGGAGAAGGTCCGCGGCCGCCGCGCCAGCCTGGACGCTTTGGTCAAGCACTTCCAGGCCACCGCCCGCGACCCCAAGGGCGGCACGGTGTTCATCAGCCACGGGGACTGCGCGGACGACTGCCAGTACGTGGTGGACAAGCTCCGCGCCCTGGGCGTCACCGACATCCAGCAGGGGGACATCGGCCCCGTCATCGGGGCCCACAGCGGCCCCGGCACCGTCGCCCTGTTCTGGGTGGGCGGCCCCCGCTGAAACGGTTTTTGACAAACTGTAAAATAAAGAAGGGCGCGCCTAAACCGCTCCAGCAAAAGTGAACAATGAAAAATCGGGCCTCCTGTGATATTGTGCGGACAGGATAAAAGAGAGGCCTGTGAAGGTGAGAAGAACTCAACAAAGACTTGCCCGGCAAAGCGAGAGCTGAGCCAGGCAAGTCTTTGTTTCTGTTTTGGGTAATTACGGGAAAGCTCGAGTTTTTAATTTTGTGTCCTTTCAGACGTTTTACATTCTCTTTTCTATATGAGCCAGGTACCAATCCATTGACTGCCGCAGCGGTTTGTCTGGTTCAAAGACATAGCTGCGATCTAAAATTTCCAAACCCAACGGGCCATCATAATGGATAGATTCAAGTTTGGTCAGGGCAGTTTCCAGATCCAGCGCGCCGTCCCCCAAGGCCAGATGGCCGCCAGGATGGCCGTCTACAAAGTGGACATGGCCCAGGTTTTCGGCACCGATGACATCGATAAAGCTGGAAAAGGTATCCACTGCGGTGGTGGCGATCACATCAGTATCGGCCAGGCCCTTCAAACAGGGGCTGTTTACCGCCTTCAGCAGCCGCACCAGCTGGCTGGCCTGGTTGCAGATGTGGGTTGTATATTTGGTGAAGGGCTCCACTGCTAATGTTACTCCTTCAGCCTCAGCCTTGCGGGCGATACGGTCCATTGCTTCAACACACCAGTTGAAAGCGTCCTCGGCGTTTACGTCCAGATAGGCAAACCCGGTAGAGACCACCATGCGGTCACAGCCCAGCTGAACACTGGCCTCAATGTGACGGTTAAAAAAGTCTACAGTGCGATCCCGGTAGGCTTTGTCCGGATGGGAGACACTAATGGCATAAACGCATTGCTCCGGCGTAAAGCAGCGCAGCGTCAAATTGTGAGCGCGAATGCTGCGGGCCAGAATATCCAAATCTGCACGATCGTAGTCCTCCAGATGGAGATGCGGCCCGGAAGCCCACAGCTCGATGGACTGGTAGCCAAGCCGTTCGGCAGCGTCAAGAAAAGCTGTCAGGGTATAACGCTTATAGTGGTAGTTGGCTGCACAAAGTTGATTTGCCTGCATAAGAATGCCTCCTTTTCAGATGGAATGTCCGTATGGTTCGATACTGGTTCGGATCACTGATCGGGATATGGGTTGAACTGTTGGATGATGCGGTTAGCCTGCGCTTTGCCGCGGGCCATACATGCGGGAATATCCTCATCCAGGCTCAGACCGTAGGTAAAAGCAGCAATGTAGGAATCGCCTGCTCCCACCGTATTGACCACTGGCAGACGGTCGGCTGTCAGCGCATAGAATTGCCTGCCGTCCCAAGCCAGGCTGCCGGCTTCGCCCAGCATGGCAATGGCACAGCGGCAGCCCTTGCCCACGGTCTTTTGCAGAAAGTCCCGGATATAGTCGTCATCTTGATCGTAAGAGAAAAACGCATAGTCCAACCAGGGCAGCAGGTCATCATTTCCGGGCTGGTCCAGCCGGCGCGAAAAATCGTATACCCAAATTTGTTCCGGCCGGCGCAGCGTGCGGATGTAACGTGCCATCCGAGTCCAGCGCTCACAGTAGACGATATCGAAACCACGGATAAAATCGAGATCCTTCGGCTCCAGTTCGATCTCCTCCATAGCATTGCCGTGGAATTCCAAATGCTTTTTGTCGCCGTCCACAAGATCCATCTTGGCCATGCCGGTGGGGCGGTCTACCCGCTTGAGCACCCGCAGCGGGATACCCCGCTGGGCCAGCCGCTCCACCAGCGCGTCGGCGAAAACATCGTTGCCAAGCACGGTCATCTCGGTTACATCGCCGCCCAGGGATTTATAGTTCAGTGCAAAGTCGATGCTGTTGCCGGTCAGATAATAACGGTCCATTTTATAGTAGACATCGATGCAGTTGTCTGCCATGGCGATGGCTCGTTTCACGCTGTACACTCCTTTCAGTCGCCCATTACATAAATCATGTAGGTCCGGTTTTTGATACCGTCATATTCGCAAAAGTAGATATCATCTGCTGTGCCCAGTTTTACTTCGCTGTCCAGCACAGGGAAAACGCAGTGGTTGCCGGTCAGCAAAGATTTCAGGTGCCCCGGTGCATTGCCGCCTATGGTACCGTAACTGGGCAGGTAGTGATTGTGATGATAGGGATAGTTTTCTGGAGCCAGCCGGTCCAGAGTAGCCATGATGTCCTTTTCAACACAGGGCAGGCTTTCGTTGACGGTGATGCCGGTCGTGGTATGCTTGGTGATGACAAAGACGATGCCATTGTGAACGCCGCTTTCCCGGACGAAAGCCCGAACCTGATCGGTGATGCGGATCATCTCGAATTCCTTGTCGGCACAGATGCTGACCTCTTTATAGTGATACTGCATATTCAGAAAAGCCCCTCCAGGCTGAAAAAGTGTGCGGCGTTGCGCCAGTAGATGGCTTCCCGTGTTTCGGGCAACAGTTCAATGCTGTCCAGGCCGCGCTTGCTGCGCACCGGACGGATGCGTGGCGAATCAGACCCAAACATGACCTGGCTTGCCAGGTTGTGGTCCAGCCAGTACGGCCCCATATCCTGCTTGAACACTTTTTCAAATAACTGGTAAGGTCCGTCAAAGCTCATCAGGGCGGTGTTTGCGTATAAGTTGGGGTATTTCAGAAGCAATGCCGCAGTTTCCTGTACCCAGGGCCAGCCAAAGTGCGTCAGGCAGAGGTTGAGGTCGGGATAGCGCAGGGCGATCTCTTCAAATTCCATGGGATGGGCATATTTGGCCAGTGCGTTGCATTCCAAACAGAACCCAGCATGGAAAATAATGGGTTTGTGCCATTGGCGGCAGATATCATACAGACGGAGCAGGCGCGGGTCGTTGGGATAGATTTGCAGTCGTGCTGTATTGACGGTCAGACCTGCCAGACCCAACTCGCCGAAGGCACGGGCCAGTTCCTCCTCTGCGTCAGGGCACCGAGGGTCCACTGAGGCCATTCCGATATAAAATCCGGGGTCCTGCGCTACCAGCAGAGCGATGTCATCATTGGAAATAGCGGGCATACCAGTCTCGGCTGAGCAGTCCTCCGGCAGCAGCACCGCACGCACGATGTCTGCCAGGCCATACTGTTTTTTCAGCAGCGCCATATCGGTAGGCTTCATTTTGTGATAGTTCATCTGGTCGCAGCGGCGCTGGAACTGCTCGCTGTCCTGGCAGATGGGCGCGAACAGCGCAGGGTGAATGTGAGTGTCGATGACCATGGCAAAACCTCCTTCTGGTCCTTATGCCAGCGCGTACATACGCTGACGGTTGGCAAGATACAAATCCCGGAAAATGGGGTACCTGGCCGCATAGAATTGATGCACACCAGCATCCGGCCGGAATATTTCGCCCGGCGGCAAAGCCTGGCGCAAGTCGGCAAAACCATCCAGAGCCCCGCAGCCTAGAGCCGCCAGCATGGCGTCGCCATAAGCGGAACACTGGAACGGTTCGGGGACAGTCAGCTCCATACCGGCCATATCGCAGATAATCTGCATCCAGGTACGGTTTTTGGTGCCTCCGCCTGCCGTGATCAACCGGCGGGGCGGCAGCCCCAATTCATCAAATAGGATCAGATGCTGCATGGTTGAGTAGCCAACAGCCTCCAGGGCGGCGCGATTGATCTCCCGCCGGGTATGACTGCCTTTCAGACCAAACAGCATGGCAGTGGCGCTGGGGTCCTGCAGAGGGCTGCGCTCGCCATATAAATAGGGAAGCATCATCAGGCCACTGCTGCCCGGCGGGATCTCAGCGGCTTCTCGCGCCATGACAGCGTAGGCATTTTCGCCGCCCCGCCGTTCGTCGGCAACCTCCCGGGAATAAAGCAGATCCCGTACCCAACGAGTCAGCGTACCAGCGGCATTCGTGCCATCACCCAGACAGAATGTGCCGGGTACGGTGAATTCTTTGCCGCCTTTCAAGGCGCCATTGCCTGCAGGGGAGATGTAGCTGGTTACGAGATGATCGGTGCAGTAATAGTAGTACAGAGAGGAGCCATACTGGAAAAAAGCCGTACCAGCTTCCACCAATCCCACGCTGATGGCTTCGGCAGCGGAATCGCCTGTGCCGGTGATCACCGGCGTACCTGCCATCAAGCCAGTCTGACAAGCGGCTTCTGCAGTGACTGTACCTACGATCTCGTGGGCTGGCAGGCAGACAGCAATCTGGTCCGGGCGGCAGTACAGGCGGCACTCATCCTCCCAGATACTGCCATCAGCACGGTACAGGGGCCGAAACGATCCCTTGCCCAGCGCCTGATCAATGACCGCACGTCCAGTCAAACGTGCAGTCAAGAAGGAACTTCCAGTCAAAAACCAGGCAGCTTTATTCCATAAATCCGGCTCGTGGTTTTTCAACCATAGGATTTTGGTGGCAGTGTCGCCAGAACAGATGGGGTGGCCGAACAGCTGCTGGACCCGCTGCGTGCCATAGTGACGGGTCAGCCAGGCAGCCTCTGCATCGGCGCGGGCGTCAATTCCATAGAGGATGGCGGGCCGCAGAGGGCGGAAGTCTCGGTCTACTGGCAGGCAGTCGGTGCCCAGGGTGCTGGCTCCCACGCAGGCAATCTGTGCAGGAGAGACGCCGCTGTGGTCCAGCAGCCGGCGGCAGAGGTTGCAGAAATCTCCCCACCAGACAGCCTCGGCATCCTGTTCAAACCAACCTGGATGGGGGTGATCCATCCCGTGGGGAAGAGAAAGATCCGCAACGACAGCGAAACTCTGGTCGATCAGCATCCCGCGGGAAGCATGCGTGCCGATGTCGATCCCAAGAAAATATTGCATAGGAGATGCCTCCCATTGACTACAGGCCGGCGCGGATGTCCCGCACAATGTCCATAAAACACTCCACTCGACTCCGGTCTACCCGTTCATTGAAAACGCCGTCCTTTTTGAAGGCAGTGCCCATACAGACTGCATCACAGCGCTGCAATTTGTCCCGAACATTTTCGTGGCGGCAGCCTGTATTGCAAAAGACTGGCACCCCGCGGGGCCGTGCTACCTGCCATACCTTTTCCAGAAGGACGTCGTCCGGCTCGCTGCCGGCCGCAGCTCCGGACACGCACAGTCCGTCGGCAAATCCACCAAAAAGAATAGAACGGCTCACCACCTGAATGTCCCGCTGAACCAGATAGGTATCGGCCTCGGGGTTGACTTTGTACAGCAGCTTCAAATCGGGGATGCCCAGCGCCTTTCGGCGGCGCACGGCCTCTCCGCTGTTGGAGGTGTACAGGCCATATTCGCCCATATACGCACCTGAAAAGCAGCTGCGTGCAAAACGGGCTCCGGTAGCAGCGGCCAGATCGATGGTAGCAATGGGGTTTTTGACTACATTGACGCCGAAGGGCAGCCGCAGCAGCGGTTTCAAGTTCCCGATAATGTACGCCATAGCCGAAATAACAGCAATGTCCGCCACCGGCTGATACGGCAGACTGAACTCATTGGCAAACAGGATGCCGTCCACGCCGCCATCCTGCAGAGAGATCAGATCGTCGCGGGCGTGCTCGATCACCTGCTCCATGCTGCCGCAGTAACCCGGATCACCAGGCAGGGCATCCAAATGCAGCAGCGCGATGATGGGCTTTTCAACACCAAACATTTCCTGTGTCCACATAATAGCCTGCCTCCTGTTAATCCAGCTCGTGAGTGTTTTCGCGCAGCCAGTGTACAAGATCGTCGATAGCCTTGTCAGGGTCACAGTAGTAACGGCGGTCGCAGATCTCAAAGGAGCAGCTGCCTTCGTATCCGTGTGCAATGATCTCGTCGTAATAGCGCTTCATGGGAAAGTCGCCATCGCCAGGCACGGTGTGACCGCGGTCGTTAAAGTGTATGTGCCCCAGGCGGCTGCCCAAGTTGGTAAAATAGTCGTCCACCGTTTCTCCGGCATAGGTCATCTGGTCCATGTCCACCATTCCTACGACCGCGGGGGAACTGATCTCATCCAGCATCGCGGCCAAGTCTTGGCTGGTGATCAGTACGTTGGTGGTGGTGACCTTTAGTTCCTCCAGCAGCAGAGTCACACCCTTGCGCTCACAATAGACGGCCAGCTGCCGCAGCGAATCCCGGCAGTAGTTCCAGGCTTCTTCGCGAGGGGCGTCAAAATAGCCGAAGCCGGTGCTGATCTGTACTTTGGGACAGTCGAGGAAGGCGGCGGTGTCGATGGCGCGCTGGTAGTAACGAAGACTTGCCTCACGGGTGGTGCGGTCCTGTGTACAGAAGTTGACAGGGTAGGTGCAGTTTTCTGGCGTCATGGCCATTACCGAGAGATGACGGCGGCGGATCTCCTTATCCAGTGTCAGCAGATCAGACAGGGAATAATCGAAGATGTTCAGCTGCGGCGCTGAGCAGTACAAATCGATGCTGTCAAAGGGGGAACGCTCCACTTTGTCCAGAAAGCGGTTGAGGGGATACCGCAGGTAATGATAATTCATAGGGGCCAGTTTCATAGTGAAGCCTCCTTTGGCTCATGTTTTTTCAATGTGCAAGACGCCCGGCGGCCGCCGCATATGTGCAGAGGGTGACGCCGGGCGCTTGCGCGGGTTTGAGGAATAAAGATATGGAGGATAGAGAAGATCAGTAGACAACCAGACCGATCAGCAGGGCAGCCGCAACAGTGACAACTGTCATCACCAGGCCGGGCAGCATATAGCTGTGATTGAAGACGAATTTACCGATCTTGGTGGTACCGGCAGAGTCGAAACCGATGGCGGCGACGCACTGGCCGGAAGCAGGAATGAAGTAGTTGGCGTTGCAAGTCACCCAACCAGCGATAATGATATAGACAGGAAGATTCAGGGCCATACCGATGGGAATCATAATCATGGTGGTGGAAGACTGGCTGGTAGTGATGGCTGCAACAATGAACACTGCAATGATGTAGATCCAGGGGTACTGGTTTGCCAGAGCGCCCATGGTGTCCGAAATATAAGTGCTCTGGTCGCCGATAAAGGTATTGACCATCCAGCACAGACCATAAGCCAGAACAACAGCGAACATACCAGTTTTAAAGACAGGCTGGTCCAGCATGATATTGCTGTCAAACTTGCCCGTCAGGACGATGGCGGCTGCACCTACCAACATAAAAATCTCGATGACGGTGGTCATTTCCAGCTGGCTTCCATCAGCAAAGACAGGACGCAGAGCGGAAATGGCACCAAGTGCAACGATAAGGATCATGGCGACAAGGAAGATGCCAACAGAGATTTTGGCGGGTTTCGTAACAGGTTTTTCGTTGGATTTATCCAGTTTGTAGTCCTTGACCAGGCCGGCTTTGACGCGCTCAAGATATTCGGGGTCTTCGTTCAATTCCTTGCCGCGGCGCAAGACCGAAACGCCAGCGGCGAACGCACCCAGAAGGGTAGCGGGAATGCAGACGATCAGCAGGGTAAACAGATTGACATTGCCGTAATCGGCCATCAGGCCCAAAATGCCGGCGGTAGCTGCTGAGATGGGGCATGCAGTGATGGCATTCTGAGAAGCGACCACTGCAGCAGAGATGGGCCGCTCAGGACGGACATTGGTCTCCATGGCAATTTCGTTGATGACAGGCAGCAGACTGTAGATGATATGACCGGTGCCACACATGAAGGTAAAGATGTAGGCGACCACAGGTGCCAGGATGGTGATGTGCTCAGGGTGCTTGCGCAGGATTTTCTCCGCCAAACGGACCATATAGTCAAGGCCGCCTGCCGCCTGCATCGCAGATGCAGCCACAATAACGGCAATCATGATACGAATGACAGTGATGGGAGGGTCTGACGGTTTTACGTGCAGGAAAAAGGTCATGATGAACATGCCAATGCCACCGGCCAGCGCCAGGAACGGTCCGCCTTTGCGGGTCCCTATAAAGATCATAGCCATGACAATAATTAACTCGATCCAGAACATGATGTTTCCTCCTTTGCGGGATGAAGGTATGATGGTTAGTGTTCGGGATGCGCTGGTATTGGCGCCAAGATACCAGGCCACACACTGCAATACAATACAAGACGCAGCACATGGCGCTGCAGGTATATTGTATTGTTTTGTATTGTGATATTAAAATACAAAAAGAAACAGAGATTGTCAACAGGTTCTGTAGAAGTTTGTGTATATTAAATATAATTATGTGGTTTATTTTGTACACATTTACATCAAGTATTATTATGTATTTTATGGAACTGGCAGAAATGTGCGTAAAAATACCCTCCTTCTTCCCTTTCTAAGGAAGAAGGAGGGTGCTTTTTGTATGATGGAGTTATATCGTATGAACAAATCGTGTGTGTCCAATCGGGCCGGTATTGGAGCGCATCCGACCTTCTTGCGGAAGGAAACAGATGCTTACACCATCAGTTTGAACTTATCGGCAATGCACAGCTGATGGCTCAAGTGGCGGTTTTCGCCACTGTCATCCTGTACAGTGCTTTTGATGGAAAGCAGCGGATGACCTTTGCTTACCCCCAGATAACGCGATTCCTGATAGTTGGCAAAGACAATTTCCAGCAACTTGGAAGAACGGGTGAAAACGATTCCTGTTTTCTTCTGGATCGTCTCATATAAAGAAACATCGTTCAAATTTTCATTGAAGAGAAAGAAAAATTTTTCCGGAAATTTATTCACCTCTAACATAACAGGGTTGCCGTCAGCCAGTCGAAGGCGCTCCACCACCAACATCTGTTCCTCTTTGGCCAGGTGGAGATTGGCTGCGTCGTCCTCGCTTGGATCTTCCAAACCAATGCGAATGGTGCGGGCGCCCGGCTCATACCCCATGCGGCGGCACATCTCGCTATAGCCCAGCACACCAGACAAACCGCGCTGGAATTTCTTCTCAGCCACAAAGGTGCCTTTACCAGGCTTGCGCACTAAAAATTCACTGTGAGACAACTCATCCAATGCCTTGCGTACCGTCACCCGGCTGACAGAATATTTTTGGCATAGTTCATTCTCGGTGGGCAGGCGGCTGCCGGCGGGATATTCCCCTGTCTCAATGGCGGTGCGCAGAGTATTGGCCAGCTGCTGGAACAGAGGGGTTGAAATTGTATTATCAAGTGGCATGAAAACGTCCCTTCTTCTCAAAATGATTGAAACATATATAACGATGATACAATGTTATATAGCAACTGGAAGCCATATGGCTGCTTAAACTTGTAACAATACAAAGCTGTTCTCTATGTTCTCATTATACAGAAAAATGTTCATTTCGTAAAGAGGAAAAGCACAACCTGTTTTTCGATAGCACAAGCCCGCTCTAAACTTTGCGGGCGGGGCCAACGAAGGAAAAGCGATGTTCTTTGGTAAAAGTACACAATTCTACACGAAAGTTTTTTGTATTGACAAATGTATTATATTGTATTATTATGTTGACAAGACAAATCCGCGCAAAAATACGCGGCCAACAAAATTATTCTTGAAGGAGATGTACGACAATGCATTACAATTATACCGACATCAAGGCCATCATTGCAGAGATCCTCGAAGCTAAAAAGGACGACGGAGGCGTGAAAAACCTCTATTTTGTGGGCTGCGGCGGCTCGCTGGGTGCGCTGTATCCTGCCAAAGAATTGATCGAGCGTGAAAGCACTACCCTAAAGACCGGCTGGGTCAACAGCAACGAGTTTGTCCACAGCACGCCAAAGGACTTCGGTAAGAATTCCATCATCTGCCTGGCCTGCCACAAGGGCAACACCCCTGAGACCATTGCTGCTGCCCGTATGGGTAAACAGATGGGGGCTGCAGTCATCATTCTGACTTGGCTGGAGGAATCCGAAATCATTGAGTTCGGCGACTACATTATCCACTATTCCTTTGACGCCAGCCCCGACCATCTGGCCGGCGACATTGACTACGCCGGCGAAAAGACCATATGCGCACTCCAAGTGGCCGTGGAACTGCTGAACCAGACGGAGGGCTATGCTCATTATGATGCCTTCCAGCAGGGGGCCGGCATGATTACCGGCATCATCCGCAAGGCGCGCGCCCATGTGGCTGCCCGCGCATTGGCTTTCGCCCAGGAGTACAAGGATGATAATGTTATCTACACCATGGGCAGCGGTGCAGGATGGGGCGCTGCTTATATGGAGAGCATTTGTATCTTTATGGAAATGCAGTGGATGCACTCGGCCTGTATCCATACAGGCGAGTTCTTCCATGGTCCCTTTGAAGTTACCGACGCCAATACCCCCTTTGTCATCCAGATCTCGGAAGGAACCACCCGCGCCCTGGATGAGCGCTGCTTGAAATTCCTGCACACCTATGCCAAGCGCATCGAGGTTCTGGATGCCAAAGAGCTGGGACTTTCCACCATCGACGCATCCGTTGTGGATTACTTCAATCACTCGCTGTTTAATAATGTCTATCCTATCTATAATCACGCCCTGGCAGAGGCACGCCAGCATCCGCTGACGACCCGCCGGTATATGTGGAAGGTGGAGTATTGAGCAAGAAAGGCGGTATGACAGTATGGAACCCGTCAAGATCATCGCCATAGGCGATAATGTGTGCGATAAATACCTTTCCCGCGGCAAAATGTATCCCGGCGGGCAGTGCGTCAATACCTGTGTTTACGCGCAGCTCAACGGTGCACAGGCTGCCTATCTGGGTAAATATGGCAGCGACGAGGTGGCAGCCTATAATCGCAAACTGTTGAAAGAGCTGGGCATCGACGACAGCCGCAGCCGTCAGTTCGAGGGTGAAAACGGCTTTGCCATGGTCACTCTCAAGGGCAACGATCGTGTGTTTCTGGGATCAAACAAGGGCGGCGTTGCTAAGGATCATGGCTTCGACTTTACATCAGAGGATTTGGATTACATCCGGCAGTTCCAGCTGATCTACACCAACCTTAACAGCTATATTGAAGATGATCTGCCCTTTTTACAGTCCTCTGGCGTACCCATCGCCTACGATTTTTCTACCCGTTGGACTGATGAATATTTGGCCCGCGTGGCGCCATATGTGCAGGTAGCGATCCTTTCCTGTGCACACCTGAGCGATGAGGCGCGCACCCGTGAGATGCAGAAGGCTGCCTCTCATGGTGTCCAAATCGTGCTGGGCACCATTGGCGAAGCTGGCAGCTATGTGCTGTACGACGGACAAACGTACTATGCGCAGGCAGTACACGCCAACGATGTCATTGACACGATGGGCGCCGGCGACGCTTACTTTGCCGCATTCCTGTGTGATTTGCTCAAGAGCTCCCGAACCGGCGCGCTGGTAGAAGACAAAGCCGGTATGCCGGCCCGGCTACAGCATGCCATGGCTGTAGGGGCTACCTTTTCGGCCCGGATGTGTGCAAAGGAGGGCGCTTTTGGGTACGGCGTCCCCATCACCGGCCGCATTGAACTGTGATAAAGAGCAAAAAGGAGGCTCCCTCTCATGAAACCGAACTGTTACGAAAACAACAGTGAAGGCATTCTGTGTGTCTATAAAAATCCCAAATGGCTGGTCTGCATCAAGAACTGGAAGCCAGATAACGATATCGGCGGCATCGCGCATCTGGAGGTCCATCACTCCACCGACGAGCAGTTTGTTCTTACCGCCGGCAAGGCACTGCTCATCACTGCCGAGCGGGAAAATGATGCTTTCCGTAACATTGAGCTGACTCCCATGGAGCAGGGCAAGGTGTACAATGTACCCGCCGAGTGCTGGTTCTACTCGATCACCCAGAAAGACACGAAGATCGTCTATATCCAGGACTCCAACTGTTCAATGGACAACAGCGACTTTGCAGACCTTATGCCTGAACAGATTGCCGACATTCAGGCTCGCGCCCGCCGGCTGCTGGAAGATTGACGGAGATGTGGCCGCAAGGCTGATGGCAAAATCGCTCACTTACTGAAATCTCTGAAACTAAGCAGCCGCAAGAAGGCGGAATGACGTCAACAGTTAGCCCCCTGGTTTTACCGGGGGGTCTAACTTGTATTTAGGAGCAAGTTATCGCAGCTTAGCCGATTGCCCTGATTCGCCTCTCCTCCAAAGAAAACGAAAAATCCGAACCTTTTTCCAATAGGAGAAGGGTTCGGATTTTTCGCTTGCACTACAACCACGACGGTTACAGTAGTGGCTGCCGCTTTTGTTTTGCGCCTGCAGCGCCTGGGCCGGCTGGTCCGGGCGCTTCTTTCTGCCTGGATGCAAAAACAAATCCGGTGTGTTGAAAAACAGACGTTCGATTCGATAGTATAAATCTTTCAAATTCTTGAGTTCTGTTTGTGGATTCTGCACAGAATAAAAAACGTTTTGTCTCCACGAAAAAACAGATTATTTCCTGATTGACCGGTTGTTTTCGGCCGCAAAAACGGTGACAAGCGGCTTTTTGCGGATTATACTGGCTTCAGCAGTCGGGGCTGGAAAGCCCCCGCGAGGTCCACAAAAAAACACAGCAAAAAACAGAAAGGAGAACACACCTATGGATGAAAACCTGTCGGATGCCATTGTGATGAACCTGGTAGTCAACAGCGGCGAAGCCCGTTCCATCGCCATGGAAGCCATCGAGCTGGCGCGCCAGGGCCAGTTTGAGGAGGCCGCCGCCAAGATCGCCGAGGCGCGCGAGACCATCAATGCGGCCCACAACTTCCAGACCGAGCTTGTGCAGAAGGAGATCAACAACGATCCCGTCCCCATGAGCCTGCTGATGTGCCACGGCCAGGACCACCTGATGACCGCGATGGTGGTCATCGACCTGGCTGAAAAGTTTATCGAGGTCTACCAGAAAATGGCTCAGTGAGCCGATTCGTTCCAAGGTCCACAACTGCAAAACTGTATTGATGAAGGAGAATGTGTTATGAAGATCCGTCTGTTCTGTGCCGCCGGTATGTCCACCAGTCTGCTGGTGACCAAAATGCGCGAGGCCGCCAAGGCCATGGGGATCGACGCCGACATCGAGGCCGCCGGCGAGACCCGCATGAATGAGGAGACCGAGGGCTGCGACGTGGCCCTGCTGGGCCCCCAGATCCGCTACAAGCTGGCCGCAGCCAAAAAGATCTGCGACCCCAAGGGCGTGCCGGTGGACGTCATCCCCATGGTAGACTACGGCACCATGAACGGCAAAAAAGTGATGGAGTTCGCCCTCAAGCTGGCTGAAAGCAAAAAGTAAGCGCCCTGCACCTTTGCGGCGTGCGAAGTAAAATCAAACTGAAGGAGGAACCCATTCCATGGCAATGATGGATAAATTGCAGGCCACTATGGAAGCTACCCTGGTGCCTGTGGCGTCCAAGATCAACGGTCAGCGCCATGTGGCGGCCGTCCGCGATGCTTTTACCCTGGCTTTCCCCATGACCCTGGCCGGTTCGCTGGTCATGCTGGTCAACTACGCTGTGCTGGACCCCAACGGCTTCATCGCCAAGATCCTGCACCTGGGCGCCCTGATTCCCAACCTGGCGGACTACCAGGCGGCCCTGACCCCTATTCTGCAGGGCACCACCAACATCATGTCCCTGCTGATCGTTTTCCTGACCGCCTACAAGCTGGCCGAGACCAAGCAGGGCGACACTCTGCTCAGCGCCCTGTGCGCTGTGGGCGTGTTCTTCATCATTTATCCGCCCTATGAGGAGAGCGGCGCCCTGCCCATGACCTTTATGGGCGCGCAGGGCCTGTTCGTGGCCCTGATCGTGGGCCTGCTGGTGGGCGAGGCCATCCCCGCCCTGGGCAAAAATGAAAAACTGCGGATCAAGATGCCCGACGGCGTGCCCCCGGCTGTTGCCCAGTCCTTCAATCTGGTCATCCCCGTCATCATCGTGTTCGTCATTGCCAGCATCTGCAGCTTCATCTTTGGCATTGTCACCGACGGCGGCATCCAGTACATCATCTACAACGTCATCCAGGTGCCGTTCCGCAGCCTGGGCAACAACATCTTCGCGGTGCTGATCTTCGCTCTGGCGCAGCAGTTTTTGTGGATCCTGGGCATCCATGGCCCCAACACCCTCAGCGCCATCCGCACCATCATGTTTGCCGAGCAGGGCGTGGCCAACCTGGCTTACTACGGTGAGACCGGCACCACCATCGGCACTCCCTTCCCCGTGACCTGGGCGGCCATCAACGACGCCTTCGGCAACACCGGCGGTTCGGGCGCGACCCTGGGCCTTATCATCGCCATCTTCATCGTCGCCCGCCGGGACAAGACCCAGATGACCATCGCCAAGCTGGCCTTTGCCCCCGGCCTGTTCAACATCAACGAGCCGCTGATGTTCGGCCTGCCCATCGTGATGAACCCCATCTACGCCATCCCCTTCATCCTGACCCCGCTGGTCTGCAACGTCTTTGGCTACGTCTGCACCATGGTGCTCCAGATCATCCCGCCCGTCACGGTGGACGTGGGCTGGACCACCCCCGGCTTCCTCATCCCATTCCTGGGTTCGGGCGGACATAACCCGCTGTCGCTGGTCATCGGCCTGCTGTGCGTGGTCATCAGCACCCTGATCTACCTGCCTTTCGTCATGGCGGCAGCCAAAGCCAACATCGCCGCCCAGGGCGACGAGGAATAACCCGCGTTTTTCACTTTGCTCCGCAGGGTCCCCGCCCCTGCGCTGCAAGACTGGAAGCTCTGTCCTTTCCAACAGGGGGCAGGGCTTCCGCTTTTATCAAAGACACAAGGAGAAAACTGCCATGAGCTTCCGCAAAGATTTCCTGTGGGGCGGCGCGGTCGCCGCTCACCAGCTGGAAGGCGCCTACCGCGAAGGCGGCAAGGGCCTGAGCATCATGGATGTCGTCACCGCCGGCGACCACACCCATCCCCGCCGTGTCACCGACGGCATCCTGCCCGGCGAATACTACCCCAACCACGAAGCCATCGACTTCTACCACCATTATAAGGAGGATATCGCCCTCTTTGCCGAGATGGGCTTCAAGTGCTTCCGCACCTCCATCGCCTGGACTCGCATCTACCCCAACGGCGACGAGGCCACCCCCAACGAGGCGGGCCTCCAGTTCTACGACGACCTGTTCGACGAGTGCCATAAGTACGGCATCGAACCGGTGGTCACCCTCAGCCACTTTGAGATGCCGCTGCACCTGGCCCAGGCCTACGGCGGCTGGAAGAACCGCCGGATGATTGAGTTCTTCGTCCGGTTTGCCCGCACCTGCTTTGAGCGGTACAAGGGCAAGGTCCGCTACTGGATGACCCACAATGAGATCAACAACCAGGCCAACTTTGCCCACGCCAACAGCATGTACTTCAACTCTGGCTTCCTCTGCGGGCCGGAGGATGACAACGAGCGCCTGATGTACCAGGCCGCCCACTACGAGCTGGTTGCCAGCGCCCTGGCCGTCAAGACCGGCCACGAGATCGACCCTGCCAACCAGATCGGCTGCATGATCGCCATGACCCCCATCTATCCCGCCACCTGCAAGCCCGAGGACATCATGATGGCCGAGCGGGCCATGCAGCGCCGCTTCTATTACATGGACGTCCACGCCAAGGGCTACTATCCCCCCAACATCCTCACCCACTGGGCGCGCAAGGGCTGGCAGATGGACGTGACCAGCGAGGACCTGGCCGCGCTGCGGGAGGGCTGCGTCGATTACATCGGCTTCAGCTACTACATGACCTTTGCCATCGAGCACAAAGCTGACAATCCCGACTATGAATATCGTGAATCTACCGACCTGGTCCGCAACCCCTACGTTCAGGCCAGCGACTGGGGCTGGCAGATCGACCCGGTAGGCTTGCGATACGCGCTGAACTGGATGACCGACCACTACACCCAGCCCCTGTTCATCGTGGAGAACGGCCTGGGCGCCTACGACACGGTGGAGCCCGACGGCAGCATTCACGACGACTACCGCATCGCCTATTTCCAGCAGCACATCGCCCAGATGAAAAAGGCGGTGGAGGAGGACGGCGTCAACCTGATCGGCTACACCCCCTGGGGCTGCATCGACCTGGTGTCGGCTGGCACCGGCGAGATGGACAAGCGCTACGGCTTCATCTATGTGGACAAGCACAACGACCGCACCGGCACTTTGGCCCGCAGCCGGAAAAAGAGCTTTTACTGGTACAAGAAGGTCATCGCTTCGAACGGCGAGGACCTCTCCAACGACTGACAGGAAAGCGGGGTGTGACACAATGGCAGGCATCTGTCTTACCATGGACGTGGGCGGCAGCTCGATCAAATACGCGCTGATCGGCCCCGACCGTCATCTGAGCGAACACGGCAAGGTCAAGACCCCTCACGGCGACCGCGCCGCCTATCTGGATGCGCTGGCGGAGATCTACCGGCCCTTCCGGGGCCGGGTGGAGGGCATCGCCATGTCGGTGCCGGGCATCATCGACAGCGAGGGCGGCCTGTGCAAAACCACCGGCGCCCTGGGCCTGGGGGAGGACTTCCCGCTGGTGCAGGAGCTGGAAGCGCGCTGCGGCGTCCCCGTCACCATCGTGAACGACGCCAAAGCCGCCGCCCTGGCCGAAGCCTCCTGGGGCAGCCTGGCGGGCTGCGCCTCCGGCATCGTCATCGTGCTGGGCACCGGCATCGGCGGGGCGCTGCTGCTGGATGGCAAGGTGCTGGCGGGCAAACATTTTGCCGCCGGCGAGTTCAGCACCATCTGCCTGGACAGCCACCACGACGACATCGGCCACACCTGGTGCGGCCTGAACGGCAGCAGCAAGCTGATCTCTACCGCCGCCTACGCCAAAGGCGTGGACCCCGCCGCCGTCACGGGCGAGGACGTGTTCCGCTGGGTCAACGCCGGGGACGAGGCCGCCTGCATGGCGCTGGACAGCTTCACCCTGACCCTGGCCGGCATGATCCGCAACCTGCAGCTGGTCTTTGACCCTGAGCGCTTTGCCATCGGGGGCGGCATCTCCCAGCAGCCCAAACTGATGGAGTCGCTGCACAAAAACCTCGACCAAATCGAGCGGCTCACCGCCCGCCACGGGATGCCCCGGGCCGACGTCGTCACCTGCAAATACTACAACGATGCCAACCTGATCGGCGCCTACGCCTATTACGTACAGCGCCAGGACTGAGCCAACCTCGCCAACCTCGCCAACCCCGCCGGCCCGGGCCGTGTGGACCTGCCCGGCTTGCTGGCTGTGTTCTCTTTATTTTGCCAAAGCCCCCTGCGGAACGTGTGTCCACAGGGGGCTTTGGCTGTAAAACAAAAAACGGCAACCACTGTTGTGGTCGCCGTGGTGCGGATAAGAGGACTTGAACCTCCACCGAGTTGCCCCGATTAGAACCTGAATCTAACGCGTCTGCCAATTCCGCCATATCCGCTTATTCACTTGGTGTCCGGCTGCCCGGAACGATGTTTATTATAGCGCAAAAGGCGGCAAATGTCAACAGGGGAAACAGGATTTTTTCCACAAAATTTTGCGGCGATTTTGCTGCACTCTGCGCGCGGCAAATATGGTACAATAAAGGCATTCTGATCGTATGGAAGGAGAAGCTCATTTTGTTCAACGTCATTTTGTTCCTGGCCGGCGCGGCGCTGATGCTGGTCATGGGGGTGCGGGCCACGAGGGCCCGTCAGGCGCTGGTGCGCAAAGGGACCCGGGTGCAGGCCGTGGTAGCCGGCACCATCCAGACGCGGGACGGCGTGTCCCTGGCGCTGGCCTTTACCACTCCGGCGGGGGACACCCGCCGCCTGCCCTACCCGCTGCCCCGCAAGGCCAAGGGCTTTGACCAGGGCAGCGAAGTCACCCTCTACTACGACCCCGACCACCCCGAAAAGGTGTATGTGGAAGGGGACCGCGCGGTGCTGGGGGCCGAGGTCATCTACTACGCGCTGGCCGTGCTGCTGCTGGCGCTGGGGCTGGTGCTGCTGGCCATGCTGTGAGGGGAGGGGAGCGACGAATGATCCTGGAACATCTCTATCAGGGGGAGCCGGGGGCCTGGAAGATCGTGTTCCGGGCCAGCGCGGCCGAACTGGACCGCGCCCTGGAGGCCGAGCGGGCGCAGGCCGGCCCCGGCCGGGACGAGGAGGACCTGCTGGCCGGTGCGGTCAACCGGGCCATCCTGGCGCCGGACGGGTTTTCCACCGTCTGGGCCGAAGCGGTGGAAAAAGCAGGCCTGGAACCGGTGAGCGATCCCGACTTCCAGCTGCTGGCTTTGAACCGGGCCGAGGGCTTCCGGGCTGAGGCGGTGCTGTTCGCCCTGCCGCCCCTGACGCTAGGGCGGTACACCGGCTTTGTCCAGGCCATCGAGCCGCGGCCCATCCGCCGCCTGGCCATCGAGCTGGAGATCAACCAGCATCACGGTCCCGAGGAGCGGGCTGCCGACGCCGCAGGCAAGGCCGAACTGCGCCGGCAGGTGACAGCGCAGCTGTACGCCAAACGCTGCGAGCAGGCCCGCCAGCTGGCCCAGCGCAAGCTCATCGTCCAGCTGGGGGACGAGGTGCGCGGCCCGCTGCCCCGGAAGCTGGCGGCCGACCACTACTTTGCCGAGCAGCGCCGCTTCCATTTGAGCCTGCAGGCGCAGCGGGTCAGCTTCGACCAGTTTTTGCAGGTGCGGGGCCAGACGGTGGAACAGTTCCGGGCCGAGCTGCACGCCGACGCCGAGCGTAAGCTGCGCAGCCGTCTGGGGCTGCTGCTGGTGGCGGACAAGGAGGGCCTGCAGCCCACCCCGGCCGAAGTGGACGCGGCCCTCGCCGCCTGGGACGAACAGCGGGACGGCGCGCGCACCTTCCCCGCCAACGACGCCCGCAAGGCCCGCCAAAAGCTGGCCAGCAGCCGGGCCGAAGCGTTCATCCTGGCCCATTCCACCCTGCTGCCCCCTCCGGCCGAGCCGGTGGTGGTGGAGACTGCCTGACCCGGCGGGGAGCCGAGCAGCGTTTATCACAGACAACAAGAGCCTCCGTCCATCTGGACAGAGGCTCTTGTCATTTGCCTTTAGGTATGGTATTCTTTTGTTGGGTGTTGTCGATAAACGGCAAGCGGTATGCCCCTCTGGTCCGACTTTGTGCGGTCAGGGGCGCTTCTTTGCTCTCCCGACCGTCAGGAAAGGAGGGCTGGCTTATGGTTACATACTCCGATTTGATTCAAACCGGCATTTTAATCATCGGCCTGATTGACTTGGTCCTCCGGCTCATGGAAGCCGACAGGAACAAAAGGCAATAAAAAAGAAGTAACCGCCCACAGCTCCCAACCTGTGCGGTTACTTCTCTAACCAGACCAGGGGGACTACCGTTTGTCCGGCAGCACCCTTTCTATATTCAGTATAACGCAGGCAGGCCGGATTGTCAAGCGGCCGGACCGGAACGTTTGGAACGTTTGGAACGATTTTGCGACAGGGAACGATAGGAACGAAACAGCCTCAAAACCGGCATTTCGTTCCCATCGTTCTTTTCGTTTCTACCGTTCTTTTCGTTCCTGACCGTTCCTACCGTTAGAAACGTTCCTACCGTTCCAATCGTTCCAATCGTTCCACACCGGAAAAACGTTCCTGTCGTTCCTACCGTTCCTGACGTTGCAGGCGGCGGGGACGGAAGTCACCAGCGGGAGCCCATGTCGGAGAAGGCCAGCAGGATGCACTCGACGCCGAAGGCGATCAGGCACAGGCCGATCAGGTAGCCCAGCGTCAGGAAGGTGAGGATGGGCTGCAGCAGCATCACGAAGCCCAGCACCAGGCCCAGGATGTTGACGGCCAGGGAGAAGTAATAGTAGAAGTTGCCCGCCACATAGCGGATCAGGGCGGTGTGGGCCAGCCGCGAGATGCAGTGGGTGATGAACCACAGCGGGAACAGCAGGCTGATGATCCACTCGGCGATGCCGGGGTAGGCCAGCAGGGCGATGCCGGTCATGATGCTGAGGATGCCCGCCACCAGCGACACCACCGGCCCGAAGCCGGAAAAGCGTTCCTCTTTGATGTAGATGACGATGTCGCAGATGCCGGTGATGACGGTAGCCACACCGTAGATCACCGCAATGCCGGTGAAGATGCTGCGGGGGCGCAGGCAGGTGAACGCCCCCAGCACGATCAGGCACAGCCCCATGATGAACTGGCTGATGCCAAAGCCGGAACGGCCTCTCATCCCTCTCATTGCGCTGCGCCTCCTTCGGTGGCGATGGCTGCGGGCAGGGCGGTGTCCTCCTGCCGCAGCAGCTGCATGAACTCCTCGCCGGTGATGGTCTCTTTCTCGTACAGGTACTGGGCCAGGCGGTCCAGGGCGGCACGGTTCGTTTCCAGCAGGCGCTTTGCCTTGGCGTGCTGGGCCTTGACCAGGGCGATCACCTTGCGGTCGATGGCCTGCTGGGTCTCGGCCGAGCAGGCCAGGGAGGTGTCCCCGCCCAGGTACTGGTTGTTCACCGTCTCAAAGGCCACCATGTCGAAGTCGTCGTTCATGCCGTAGCGGGTGATCATGGCGCGGGCCAGCTTGGTGGCCTGCTCGATGTCGTTGGAAGCGCCGGTGGTGATCTGCCCAAAGGCCACTTCCTCGGCCGCGCGGCCGCCGGTCAGGGTGGCGATCTTGTTTTCAAGCTCCTCTTTGGTCAGCAGATTCTTGTCGGCGGTGTCCACCTGCATGGTGTAGCCCAGCGCCCCCGAAGTGCGGGGGATGATGGTGATCTTCTGCACCGGGGCGCTGGCGGTCTGCAGGGCCGCCACCAGGGCGTGGCCGATCTCGTGGTAGGCCACCACCCTCTTTTCCTGGTCGGAGAGGATGGCGTTCTTCTTCTGGTAGCCCGCGATGACCACCTCGATGCTCTCCTCAAGGTCGGCCTCGGTGACGACGGTGCGGCCGGCGCGCACCGCCCGCAGGGCCGCCTCGTTGATGATGTTGGCCAGCTCGGCGCCCGAAGTGCCCGCCGCCATCCGGGCGATGGTGTGGAAATCGACGTCCGGCGCCGTCTTGATCTTGCGGGCGTGCACCTTCAGGATGGCCTCGCGCCCGGCCAGGTCAGGCAGCTCCACCGGCACCCGCCGGTCGAACCGGCCGGGCCGCGTCAGGGCGGGGTCCAGGCTCTCGGGGCGGTTGGTGGCCGCCAGGATGATGACGCCGTTGTTGCTCTCGAAGCCGTCCATCTCGGTCAGCAGCTGGTTGAGCGTCTGCTCGCGATCGTCGTTGCCGCCAATGCCGCTGCCCGAGTTGCGCTTCTGGCCGATGGCGTCGATCTCGTCGATAAACACGATGCAGGGCGCTTTCTCTTTGGCCTGCTTGAACAGGTCGCGCACTTTGGAAGCGCCCATGCCCACGAACATCTCGACGAACTCCGAGCCCGACATCGAGAAGAAGGGCACCCCCGCCTCGCCGGCCACCGCTTTGGCCAGCATGGTCTTGCCGGTGCCCGGAGGGCCTACCAGCAAAACGCCTTTGGGCATCGAGGCGCCCACGTCGGTGTACTTTTTGGGGTTGTGGAGGTAGTCCACGATCTCGGCCAGGTTCTCCTTGGCCTCGTCCTCGCCGGCCACGTCCGCAAAGCGGATGCCGTCCGAGGACTGGACGTAGACGCGGGCGTTGGACTTGCCCATCCCGAAGGACATGCTGTTCTTGCCGCCCATCTGCTCCATCATCTTTTTGCTCATGTACTGCCCCAGGCCGATGAAGATGACCAGCGGCAGCACGAACGACAGCAGAAAGCTCAAAATGGGCGAGCCCTCGTTGCTGACGCTGTCAAAGGTCGCGCCGGCCTCATGCAGCCGCTCGGTCAGGGTGGGGTCGTACATGGCGCCGGTCTCGTAGACTTTGGTGTTGTCCTTGTTGGTAAAGGTGATCTCGGTGCTGGTGACTTCCACCACGCCGACATCCTTTTCCTCGATCATATCCATGAAGGTGCCGTAGTCCACCTCGTCGATCTGGGGCCGCATCAGCATGGGCGACACGATCAGATTGAACAGGCACAGGATGGCCAGCACCAGAACATAGTAGTAGATCAGAGGCTTTTTGGGGCTTTTGACTTCTTTCATCGTCTGTCTCCTCCTCTGGGTGTAAAAAGGGCCGAACTGTACGCTACCGTACAATCCGCTTACGAACTTAGTATAACCCCCTTGTGCGGCACCCGCGTGTATAAATTGTTAAGAATGTGATAACAAGGCCCGCGCCGCCTGCAACGTTAGGAACGATTGGAACGATAGGAACGTTTTTCCGGTATGGAACGAAAGGAACGATTGGAACGGTAGAAACGAAAAGAACGATGGGAACGAAATGCCGGTTTTAGGGCTGTTTCGTTCCTATCGTTCCCTGTCGCAAAATCGTTCCAAACGTTCCAAACGTTCCGGCCCGGCCGCTTGACAATCCGGCCTGCCTGCGTTATACTGAATACAGAAAGGGTGCTGCCGGACAAACGGTAGTCCCCCTGGTCCAGTTACAGAAGTAACCGCACGCTCGGGAAAGCTAGGGCGGTTACTTCTTTTTTATTGTCTATGGTTCCGTTCGATCTCAATGATCTGAAGGACCAATCCAATAATACCAACGATTAAAATGCCGGTTTGAATCAAATCGGAAAATGTAACCATGGTCAGGCCCCCTTTCAGTCAATGTGACGGGGGCCAAGAAGCGCCCCCATCCATATGAAATGGACCAGAGGGGCATACCGCTTGCCGTTTATCGACAACACCCAACAAAAGAATACCATACCTAAAGGCAAATGACAAGAGCCTCTGTCCAAATGGACGGAGGCTCGTGTTGTTGTGGCTTTCCTTTCAGGCTCGCCTGCCGGTTGCCCTCTCCGTCACAGTCCGCTTGCGCGTCCTGTGCCACCTCTCCCACAGGGCGAGGCAAGTGTACGCCCGTGGGTGGCGGTCGGGCGGTGGTAAGGCAGACTTGCTCGCGCCTTCGCCTTACCACTCCGTTTGCCGGGTTTGACGCACGTACACTTGGCTCCCCCTGCGGGGGCACGAACAGCGACCGCGTCCAGTGGACGAAGCAGGGAGCTGTGAGTGGCGCTGCGCTCCGGTTTTTGCAAGCGGGCACCGCCCCGCGCCGCAAAAAGCGGCTAAGCGCAAGAGGAGCTGGCGCGAAGCGCCTGAGAGGGGAAAGTCCGGCCCATAACGCGTGGAACGAAAAGAACGATGGGAACGAAAGCCCAAAACAGGCATTTCGTTCCCATCGTTCCCTGTCGCAAAATCGTTCCAAACGTTCCGGGGGCCAATATACAGCGCAGCTTACTGCACCGTCTCGAACTGGCTGTTGTAGAGTTTGGCGTAAAAGCCGTTTCGGGCCAGCAGGGCGTCGTGGGTGCCCTGCTCGACGATCTTGCCGTCCCGCATCACCAGGATGACGTCGGCCTCGCGGATGGTGGACAGCCGGTGGGCCACGATGAAGCTGGTGCGGCCCTGCATCATCTTGGCGAAGGCTTTTTGGATGCGCACTTCGGTGCGGGTGTCGATCGAGCTGGTGGCCTCGTCCAAAATCAGCATGGGGGGCAGGCAGAGCATCACCCGGGCGATGCACAAAAGCTGCTTTTGGCCCTGGCTGATGTTGCCGCCGTTTTCGGCCAGGACGGTGTCGTAGCCCGCTGGCAGCCGCTGGATGAAGCTGTGGGCGTGGGCGGCTTTGGCCGCCGCCACGATCTCCTCGTCGGTGGCGTCGGGTTTGCCGTAGGCGATGTTCTCCCGCACGGTGCCGGCCCGCAGCCAGGTGTCCTGCAGCACCATGCCGTAGCTGCCCCGCAGGGAGGCGCGGGTGGCCTGGCGGATGTCGGCGCCGGCTACCCGGATGCAGCCGCTGTCCACGTCGTAAAAGCGCATCAGCAGGTTGATGAGGGTGGTCTTGCCGCAGCCGGTGGGGCCCACGATGGCCACCCGCTGGCCCGGCTGGACGTCCAGGCTGAAATGCTCGATCAGGGGCCGGTCGGGCAGGTAGCGGAAGGACACGTCCTCCAGCGCCACCCGGCCGTCCGGCTGCAGGACGGCGGCGTCTGGCGCTTCGGGGGTCTGGTCCTCGGCGTCCAGCAGGGCGAACACCCGCGCCGCGCAGGCCAGGGCGTTCTGCAGCTCGGTCACGACGCCCGATATCTCGTTGAAAGGCTTGGCGTACTGGTTGGCGTAGCTCAAAAAGATGCTCAGCTGGCCGATGGTGATGCCCCCGGCCGCCGCGTAGAACGCGCCCACCAGCCCCACGCCGGCGTAGACGATGTTGTTCACAAAGCGGGTGGCGGGGTTGGTCAGGCTGGAAAAGAAGGTGGCTTTCAGGCTCATGTCGGCCAGCCGCTCGTTCACCTCGTCAAAGGCGGCCAGGCTCTCGGCCTCGTGGCCAAAGGCCTGCACCACCTTCTGCCCCTCGATCATCTCGTTGACCAGGGCGGTCTGCTCGCCCCGCACCGCGCTCTGGCGGTGGAAGTAGCCGTAGGAGTGGTTGGCGAGGAAGCCCGCCACCACCAGGCTGAGGGGGGTGATGAGCACCACCACCAGCGAGATCAGCACGTTCTCCCGGAACATGAACAGCAAGGTGCCCACAATGGTCAGCAGCCCGGTGAACAGCTGGGTAAAGCCCATCAGCAAACCGTCGGCAAAGGTGTCCACGTCGGCCACCATCCGGCTGACGATGTCCCCGGCGGGGTGGCTGTCCAGGTAGGAAAGGGGCAGGGACTGGATCTTGTGGATGGCGTCGTTGCGCAGGTCCCGCGTGACCGAGAAGGTGATCTTGTTGTTGCACACGCTGAGCACCCACTGGGCCAGCGCGGCCAGGGCCATCACCACCAGGATGCCGGCGATGATGCCGGATACCCCGCTCTTGTCCACCTGGCCGGGGCCCAGCATGAGGTCGATGGCGTCGCCGCACAGCAGGGGGATGAACAGCTGGCCCGCCACGCTGCCCGCCGCCACCAGCAGGCTGGCCGCCACATACAGCCGGTAAGGCCGGATGTAGGCCAGCACCCGGCGCAGGGCCTGGCGGCTCTCGGCGGTGGAGAGGGGGTTGTTCTTCTTGGGTTGGCTCATGCCGGCGCGCCTCCTTTCACAAGCTCCGAGGGCTTTTTGAACTGGCTGGCGTAAATTTCCTGGTAGACCGGGCAGCGGGCCAGCAGCTCCTGATGGGTGCCGCAGCCCACCATGTGGCCGTCGTCCAGCACGATGATCCGGTCGGCGTGCTGCAGGCTGGCCGCCCGCTGGCTGACGATAAAGACGGTCATCTCCCCCGGCAAGGCCGCAATGGCCTTGCGCAGCGCCGCGTCGGTGGCAAAGTCCAGGGCGCTGGCGCTGTCGTCCAAAATCAGGATGTCGGGCTTTGCCACCAGGGCCCGGGCGATGGTCAGGCGCTGGCGCTGCCCGCCCGAAAAGTTCTGTCCGCCCTGCTCCACAGGCTCGTCCAGGCCCAGGGGCTTGGCGCGCACAAAGCCGGCGGCCTGGGCCGTCTCCAGAGCGGCCCACAGCTCGGCGTCGGTGGCGCGGCGGTCCCCCCACAGCAGGTTCGAGCGGATGGTGCCGGTGAACAGCTGGGCTTTCTGCATCACGATGGCCACCCGGCTGCGCAAAAGCTCCCGGGGCCAGGATGCGGCCGGCCGGCCGAACAGCTCCACGCTGCCCTCGGTGGCGTCGTAAAAGCGGGGGATCAGGTGCACCAGGCTGGATTTGCCCGCGCCGGTGCCCCCGATGACGCCGATGGTCTCCCCCTGGCGGGCGGTGAAGGTGATGCCCGTCAGGCTGGGCGCGCCCGCCCCGGCGTAGGTCAGGCCCGCATGGTCGAAGCGGACGGCCTCGCCCGCCCGGCGGCTGTCCGCCGGCCCGGCCACCGCGTCGGGAAAGGTCATGCCCGGCCGGGTGTCCAGCACCGCCTGGATGCGGCCGGCGCTGGCCAGAGCCTTGCTGATCTGCACGATCAGGTTGGCCAGCTTGACCAGCTCCACCAGGATCTGGTTCATATAGTTCACCAGGGCGATCAGGTCGCCGGAAGCCATGCTGCCCACGTTGATCTCGATGGCGCCGGTCCACAGCAGGGCCACGATGGCCAGGTTGATGAGAACATAGGTCAGGGGGTTGGTCAGGGCGGACAGGTGCCCCACTTTCAGCTGCAGGCCGGTCAGCTGGCCGTTGGTCTGCTCAAAGCGCTCGACCTCGCTGGCCTCCTTGCCAAAGGCCCGCACCACCCGCACGCCGGTCAGGTTCTCCCGCGTCAGGCCCAGCACCTTGTCCAGCCGGCCCTGCACCTTGCGGTAGAGGGGGGCCGTCACCGCCATGATGGTGAACACCACCACCGACAGCGCCGGGATGGTCACGACGAAGATCAGCGCCGCCCGGGCGTTGACGGCAAAGGCGCAGACCATCGCGCCCACCACCACGAAGGGGCTGCGCAGAAACAGCCGCAAAAACATATTCAGCCCGCTCTGGACCAGGTTGATGTCGCTGGTCATCCGGGTGATGAGGGTGGAGGTGCCGATGGTGTCCATCTCGGAAAAGCCGAGGGACTGGATGTGCGCAAACAGCGCGTGGCGCAGGGCGGCGGCGTAGCCCACCGCGGCCCTGGCCGAAAAATACTGTGCGGTGACGCTGCACCCCAGGCCCACCATGGCCAAAAGCAGCAGCAGCCCGCACCGCGTGAGGATGTAGCGGGCGTCGCCCGAGGCGATGCCCACGTTGACGATATCGGCCATGACCAGAGGCACCAGCAGGTCAAAGCAGGCCTCCAGCATTTTGAACAAAGGGGCGATGACGCTCTCCTTTTTATAGCCGTTCAGATAGGTAAGCATCCGGTGCAATCGCAAAAACTCCTTTCTGATGCGGAATGTGCGGATATCTCTCATTATACCGCGCTGCGGCCCGAATTACCAGACAAAACCCGCCCTTTTGCCAAAAAGCGGCCCCGCCCCGCTGCAACCGGTTGAGAAAAGGCGAAAATCCTGCTATACTAAAGCAGAAACAAAAGGGAGGGCGCAAAGCTATGCCAAGCGGGAAAAAGCATATCCGGTACCGGCCGGTCAAAAACCGGAAAAAGACCCCGGCGGGGGGCCTGCGGTACGGGCCGGTGTTCACCGGGTGCCCGGCCGTGGAACTGGCCGTCGAGCGGCTGTACCAGGCCGACGACGCCGGCCGGGAGGAGCGGTTCTGGGGCCTGGTCAAGGCGCTGAACTACGCCATGCAGGTGCAGACCCGCGTCCTGGTGCCGGTCCAGCTGACCCCCGAGGGCAGCCAGAGCCAGTTCAGCTGGGCTTCGGACCCCATCCCGCCCGAAAAGGCCAGGGGCCTTGCCCTGTGGACCCTGAGCACCCCCAAGGGCTACAAGATGCTGGCGGCTTTCACCAGGCCCGAGGAGGCGGACGCCAGCCCCTCGACCCTGGGCCTGCCCATGGCGGAGCTGCCGTTGCAGCAGGTGATGGAGCAGGCGCTGGAACGGGAGGACCTGACCGGCATGGTGCTGAACCCCTGGGGCCGGTCGGCCACCCTGGACAAGGGGCTGCTGCGGGGGCTGCTCTACGCCCACGGCCCCGACGACGCCCCCGGCGAGGCCGAGGCCGGGCAGGGCCGCCAGCTGGCCGGGCAGGGCCGTTGGGAGGAAGCCGCGTCCCTCTTTGCCGCGTCGGCCGCAAAGGGCTGCCCCGAGGGGATGCGCCGCCTGGCGGGCTGCTGCGACACCGGCCGGGGCGTCGCGCGGGACCGCCGCCGGGCTATGGCCCTCTGGCGCAAGGCTGCCGCCGACGGGGACGTGCTGGCCCAGGTGGCCATCGGCGACCGGTACGCGGCGGGCACCTCCCGCACCCCCGGGGACCCCGGCAAGGCCCTGATGGCCTACCGCAAGGCCCGGGCCATGGCCGAGACCGAAATGGACATCACCACCTGGCCGGTGATCTGCCTGCGGATGGCCTGGGCCGAGGCCCGCGCCACCGACAGCGAACAGGCCGTCCGGCTGCTGGCCGAGGCCGCGCACGGGCTGCACATCCTGGCCCGGGAGGAGGACGACGGCGTCGTGGGGCAGGAGCTGGCCCACGCGGTGGCCGGCCTGACCGAGTACGCCAAGGCGGTGTACGCCGGCGCCGAGAACCTGCAGGAGCTGCTGAAAAAGCTCGCGGCCCAGCTGAACACAGAATCTTTACAATTCAACTGAAAAAGCGCCATATTCCCACGCTACAATAGAAAAGGTAAACTGCCGGGATGCGCCCTGCCGCACCCCGGCAAAGGACAAAGCAAGGAAAAGAGGAATTCAACATATGGGCAAAGTGATCGGCATCGACCTGGGCACCACCAATTCCTGTGTCGCGGTGGTGGAGGGCGGCAAACCGGTGGTCATCACCAACGCGGAGGGCGAGCGCACCACCCCCTCGGTGGTGGCCTTCACCAAGGACGGCGAGCGTCTGGTGGGCGGCGCGGCCAAGCGCCAGCTGGCCACCAACGCCGGGCGCACCATCTCCAGCATCAAGCGGCGGATGGGCAGCGACTACCGCGTCCACATCGACGGCAGGGACCTGACCCCGCAGGAGATCAGCGCCATGATCCTGTCCAAGCTGCGCCGGGACGCCGAGAGCTACCTGGGCGAAAAGGTGACCGAGGCGGTCATCACGGTGCCGGCCTACTTTGACGACAGCCAGCGCAAGGCCACCCAGGACGCCGGCCGCATCGCCGGGCTGAACGTGCTGCGCATCATCAACGAGCCGACGGCCGCCGCGGTGGCCTACGGCCTGGACAACGAGGCGGCCCAGAAGATCCTGGTCTACGACCTGGGCGGCGGCACCTTCGACGTGTCCATCATCGAGATCGAGGACGGCGCGTTCACGGTGCTGGCCACCGGCGGCGACACCCGCCTGGGCGGCGACGACTTCGACGCCCGCATCGTGGACTGGCTGGTGCAGGAGTTCAAAAAGAGCGACCGCATCGACCTGAGCCGCGACCCCGCCGCCATGGGCCGGCTGAAAGAGGAGGCCGAAAAGGCCAAGAAGGAGCTTTCCAGCGCGCCCTCGGCCCAGATCAACCTGCCCTTCATCGCGGTGGGCCGGGACGGCCCCCACCACATCGACGTCACCCTGACCCGCCCCCAGTTCGAGATGATGACGGGCGATCTGCTGGCCCGCACCGTCGAGCCGGTCAACAACGCCCTGCGGGACGCCGGGCTCTCGGCGGCCGACCTGGGCCGCGTGCTGCTGGTGGGCGGCAGCACCCGTATGCCGGCGGTGGCCCGCCAGGTCAAGGAGCTGCTGGGCAAGGAGCCCAGCCACGCTTTGAACCCCGACGAGTGCGTGGCCATGGGCGCGGCCATCCAGGGCGGCCTTCTGCAGGGGGGCGGCAAGCTGGCCGGCGCCACCGGCGCGGCGGCCCAGGGCCTGGTCCTGATGGACGTCACCCCGCTGACGCTGTCCATCGAGACGCTGGGCGGCGTCGCCACCCCCCTCATCGCCCGCAACAGCATGATCCCCACCCGCAAGAGCCAGATCTTCACCACTGCGCGCCCCATGCAGACCTCGGTGGAGATCAACGTCCTGCAGGGCGAGCGCCGCTTTGCCAAGGACAACAAGTCGCTGGGCAAGTTCAAGCTGGGAGGCATCCGGGCCGGCTTTTCGTCCAAGCCCCAGATCGAGGTCACCTTCGACATCGACGTCAACGGCGTGGTCAAGGTCTCGGCCAAGGACCTGGGCACCGGCCGGGAGCAGAACATCACCATCACCGGCTCCACCAACCTGTCCGAGAGCGAGATCCAGCGGGCCATGGCCGATGCCGCCGCCTACGAGGCGGAGGACAGCCGCCGCAAGGGCCGGCTGGAGCTGCACAACCAGGCCGAGATCCTGGCCTACAAGGTGGACGAGGCCCTCTCCAAGTGCAAAAAGGAGATCGGCAAGGACGAGAAGAACCGCGTCAAGACCGACCTTGCCAACCTGCGCCGCTGCATCCGCAAGGACCACCCCGAAAAGATGAACGACGCCGAGGAATCCGCCCTCCGCGCCGCCAAAGAGACGCTGGAAGCCAGCGCCAGCCACCTGATGGTCCTCTACACCCAGCAGACCGGCCAGGACGGCTCGGACGGGGAAACGCTCTGAGCCCTCTCCGGCCCTGCGGGCCACCTCTCCCGCACGCAGGAGAGGCAGTAACCTGCAAGTTGCGCTTTGGCTCCCCCGCGTGCGGGGGAGCTGGCGAGCGAAGCGAGACTGAGAGGGCCGGGGGGAGGTGAAAAAGCAATGTCACCCACCATTATGGTTGGGGCCGGCATGGTCCTGACCATCGTCATGAACCTGCTGCGGTGCGGCTGCTACCTGGCCGTCATCCTGGCGTGTATCAAGTATCTGCGCAAAAAGTAAAAACATCCGTCCCGGCGGCCTGCCGGGCGGATGCCCTCTCAGTCACAGGCCCCTGACGGGGCGCTGTGACAGCTCTCCCGCACGCGGGAGAGCCAAAGATGAACCTTTAGGCTGCATTTGCCTCCCACGCGTGCGGGGGAGGTGGCACGGCCGAAGGCCGTGACGGAGAGGGCAATATAGAAAAACGCCCGGCGGGACATTTCCTGCCGGGCATTTCTTTTTGCGTTATAACATTTTGGAGAGGAACGCCTGCAAACGCGGGTTCTTGGGGTGGGCGAACAGCTCCTCGGGGGGCTCGTCCTCCTGGATGACGCCCTCGTCGATGAAGATGACCCGGTTGGACACCTCCCGCGCAAAGCCCATCTCGTGCGTCACCACCAGCATGGTGATGCCGGTGTGGGCCAGCTCCTTCATCAGAGCCAGCACCTCGCCCACCATCTCGGGGTCGAGGGCCGAGGTGGGCTCGTCGAACAGGATGACGTCAGGGTCCATGGCCAGCGCCCGCGCGATGGCGATGCGCTGCTGCTGGCCGCCCGAAAGGCTGGCCGGGTACACGTCCGCCTTGTCCGAAAGGCCCACGCGGGCCAGCAGCTCGTCGGCCCGCTTGGAGGCCTCCTCCTTGCTTTTCAACTTGAGCAGGACGGGGGCCATCTCCAGGTTCTGCTTGACGGTCATGTGGGGGAACAGGTTGAAGTGCTGGAACACCATCCCCATCTTCTGGCGCAGCTTGTCGATGTGGGCTTCGTCCACCAGCGCGCCCTCAAATTTGATGGTGCCGCCGGTGGGCTTTTCCAGCCGGTTCAGGCACCGCAGGAAGGTGGACTTGCCGCAGCCCGACGGGCCGATCAGGCACACCACGTCCCCGCGGTAGATGTCGATGTCGATGCCCTTCAAAACGTCCAGGGTGGGGGTCAGGCCCTTGTAGCCGCGCTTCTTTTCGCCGCCGTAGGTCTTTTTCAGGCCCCGCACCTCGATGATCTTTTCTCTTTTACCGGTCACTGCGCGCCAGCCTCCCTTCCATATAGCCCAGCAGTTTTTCCAGCACCAGCACCAGCGCCAGATACATCAGCGCCACCGAAATGTAGGGGAAGAAGGGGCTGTAGGTGCGGCTGCGGACGATGTCGCCGGCCTTGGTCAAGTCCTGCAGGGCGATGTAGCCGCTGATGGACGTTTCCTTCAGCAGGACGATCACCTCGTTGCCCAGCGCGGGCAGCACGTTCTTGACGGCCTGGGGCAGGATGATCTTCCAGGTGGCCTGGGTGTAGTTCAGGCCCAGGCTGCGGGCGGCCTCCATCTGTCCCGGAGGCAGGCTCATGATGCCGCTGCGGAAGATCTCGGCCACATAGGCGCCGCTGTTGATCCCGAAGGCCAGGATGGCCACCGGCACCTTGCCGACATTCACCGAGCCGAACACGATAAAGTACATGATGAGCAGCTGGATCATGGTGGGGGTGCCGCGGATGACGGTCAGGTACAGCTTGCACAGCCCGTTCAAAAAGCGCAGCCGGCCGGTGTGGTCGTGGGTGGTGCGGATGTAGGCGATGACGAAGCCCAGCACCACGCCCATCGCCGCCGCACCAAACGCGACGATCAGGGTGGTCTTGAGGCCGTTCAGGAACAGCAGGTACCGCTGTTCGGTGATGAAGGTGGCGGTGAACTCGCTGACAAGCTCCGCCCACAGGTTTTGGAAAAATGCCATGGAATTCCCTCCTTGCGGGACAGATGGGGTGGATGGGGCCGATATACATAAAAACTGAATTTTTATGCATATATACACAAAGAGAAGGGACAGAGCCGGCATAGAACCTGCTCTGTCCTCTGCATCTCCTATCAAACCACAAAAGCTGCGATTTGTAAAGAGGTTTTTTCAAATCTGTCCAGACCGGCTGCATCCGGCCGGGAAGCAGGCCGCTGGTTTACTTCAGAACGATGACGTTCTGGGCGGCGGTGCAGTAGGTGTCGGTGAAGTCGATCTGCTCCTCGCGCTCGGGGGTGACGGTCATGCCGGCCATGCCGAAGTCGGCCTTGCCGCTGACCACAGCCGCGATGATGGAGTCGAACTCCATGTCCTCGATCTGCAGGTCGTAGCCCAGCTTGTCGCACAGGGCCTTGGCGAACTCGGCGTCGATGCCCACGATCTCGCCGTTCTCAATGTACTCGTAGGGGTCGAAGGCGGCGTTGGTGGCCATGACCAGGGTGCCGTTGGGGTACTCGGTGCCCTCGGGGCTGACGTAGCCGGTGGCGCCCTCCACCTTGGCGATGTACTTGTCCAGGATGGCGTCCAGGGTGCCGTCCTCCTTCAGCTCGGCGATGGCGCCGTTCAGGGCCTCGGTCAGGTCGGGGTTGTCCTTGCTGACGGCGATGGCGTAGCTCTCCTCCGCGAAGGCGGTGTCCAGCATGGTCAGCTCATCGGGGTTGGCGGCCACAAAGTTCTTGGCCACCTGGTCGTCGATGCAGACGGCGTCGATCTTGTTGGTCAGCAGGGCCTGCACGGCGTCGGCGGCCTTGTTGTACTGCTCCACGCCGGCCAGGTTCAGGCCGTCGGCCTTGCCCACTTCCTCGCTCATCATCAGGTCGCCGGTGGTGCCCAGCTGGACGCCGACGGTCTTGCCGTTCAGGTCGTCCAGGGTCTGGATGGCCTGGGTGGAAGCCTCGCTGGCGGCAGTGGAAGCGGCGCTGCTGGCGGTGCTGGAAGCGGAAGCTGCGGTGGAAGAGCTGGTGCTGGAGCAGGCGGTCAGGGCCAGGGCGGCGGACAGACCGACAGCTGCCAGAAAGCTGCGGCGGGTGATCTTCTTCATATTCATACACTCCTCTTAGATCTGCAATAGACAAACAAGCAGGGGGACGGGCGCGCCGTCCCCGGCCGCAAACAGACGATGCGGCGTGCAGCCGGGCATCTTCCCGGCGACAACCTGTAGTATAGTTTGTACAAATGTAAATGTCAAGTCTTGTGCAGAAAAGCAGGCCAAATTGAAACCGAATTGAGATAACTTATGCAAAATCCTCCAATATTCGGCGCATATATGCAAAAATCCCCCGCCCGCACGCGCGGACAGGGGAGGCTGGCTCAGACAAAGCGCGCGATGCCGGCGGCGGCCCGCTTGGGCACGCAGTAGTCGCGGTTTTCGTCCAGGTAGTACTTCACGCCGGTGGCCTCGGTCAGGGGGACGACGCGGGAGGCGTGGGCGGGGTAGCCCAGGGCCACCATGCTGTGCAGCTTTTCGTTTTCCGAAAGGCCCAGCAGTTCGGTCAGCCGGGGCCGGTCGATGGCCCCCATGATGCAGCTGCCCACCCCCTTGGCCCAGGCGGCCAGGGTCAGGTTGGCCAGCGCGATGCCAGCGTCGGTGTCCTTGTCGCCGGGGATGGAGGCATCCTGGACCACGGCCACGAACAGGACGGGCTGTTCACCGGGCTTCGGCACACCCTGCTCGGGGGGCAGGTAGGCCGCCCATTTGACCAGGGGCTGGACCTTGGCCACCATCGCGGGGCTCTGGACCACCACCAGGCGGATGGCCTGCCGGTTGGCCCCGCAGGAGGACAGGCGCACCGCCTCCACCATGTCGGCCACGACACCGGCGGGCACCGGCTTTTGCAGAAAACGGCGGTAGGTGCGGCGGCCGGCGAGCAGTTCCATGATATCCATTCAGCATTCTCCTTTCGCTTCACGCAGCAGGTCGGCCAGGCTGCGGACGGTCCGCTCGCCCCGGCCGGTGACGGTCTCGGCGTGCAGCAGCGAGGAGAGGACGCTCTCCTCCACGCATTCGGCCGCGGCCCGGAAAAACAGGTCGATCCGGTCCTCGTGGATGGCCTGCAGGGCTACAACGTCCCCCTGCGGGTAGTGGGGGATGCGGTACCCGGTGGAAAAGGCGATGACGATTTCGCCGCTGCCGTTGCCGCAGTAGGAGCCGGTGCGGCTCAGCCCCACGATGGCCCGGCGGGCCACCCGGCCCAGCTGGCGGCAGGTGAGAGGGGCGTCGGTGGCCAGCACCGTGATGATGGACCCCCGGTCCTGGTGGGGCGGGACGCTGGCGGCAGCCAGCCGCTCCCGGATGGGGACGCCCGCCAGGATCAAATCGTCAAAGCGGGCGTGGTTGGAGAGGACCAGCGCCCCCAGATGGTAGGCGCGGCCGTCCAGTTCCAGCCGGCGGGAGGCCGAGCCGATGCCCCCTTTCAGCCCGTGGCAGCGCATCCCGCGGCCGGCCCCCACCGCGCCCTCGGCAAAGCCGGCGCGGCAGCCGGCCAGGGCCGCCCGGACGTGCTCCCCGGTGACGTGGAGGCCCCGGATGTCGTCCAGGCCGCTGTCGTTGCACTCGCACACCACCGGGTTGACGCTGCCGGTGGTCTCGCAGATGTCGGGGCACAGCGCCAGCATATGACGCACCAGGGCGTCGTACACCGTGCCCACGCTCAGGGTGTTGGTGAACAGGATGGGCGTCTCCAAAGTGCCCAGCTCCTGGATCTGGACAAGGCCGGTGGTCTTGCCAAAGCCGTTGATGACGTGGGCCGCCGCCGGCACTTTTTCGTGAAAGAGATCGCCGGGGTGGGGCAGAAGGGCGGTGACGCCGGTCTGCACCTCCCCGTCGGCGAGGGTGCAGTGGCCCACCGTCACCCCCGGCACGTCGCTGATGAGGTTGCGGGGTCCGTGGGGCAGGCTGCCCACGGCAAAGCCCCAGCTTGCTTCAATGCCCATAAGAATATACCTCCCGGTAAGCTGTTACGGCGTGGCGTCGTTCAGAGTGTCCAGGTCGTAGGGGGTGTTCTGGTAGACGTAGTAGTTCAGCCAGTTGGAATAGAGCAGGTGGGCGTGGGCCCGCCAGCGAAAGACCGGCGGCTGGGACGGGTCGTCGCCGGGGTAGTAGTTTTTCGGGGGCGCGATGGGCAGCCCCCGGGCCACGTCCCGGCGGTATTCGGCGTCCAGGGTCAGCTTGTCGTACTCGGGGTGCCCGGTGACGAAGATCTGCCGGCCGTTCTCGGTGCTCAGCAGGTAGGGGCCTGCCTCATCGCTGGCGGCCAGGATGCGCAGGGCCGGGCACCGGGCGATGTCCTCCGCGCACACGCCGGTGTGGCGGCTGTGGGGGGCGTAGAACACCTCGTCAAAGCCGCGGACCAGCGGGTTCGACGGCCGGGTGACCCGGTGGGGGAAGATGCCGAACATCTTGGCGGGCAGCAGCTGCTTGCGCACCCCGTAGTGGTGGTACAGCCCCGCCTGCGCCCCCCAGCAGACGTGGAGGGTGGAGTAGACGTTGGACTTGGAGTAGTCCATGATCTCGCACAGCTCGTCCCAGTAGTCCACCTCCTCGAAGGGGATGGTCTCCACCGGCGCGCCGGTGATGATCATGCCGTCGAAGCGGCGGTTTCGCACCTCGTCGAAGGTCTTGTAAAAGGCTTCGAGGTGGGCGGCGGAGACGTGGGTGGCCGCGTGGCTGGCCGTCTGCAGCAGGGTCAGGTGGACGTGCAGGGGGCTGTTGGCCAGCAGCCGGGCGATCTGGGTCTCGGTGGCGATCTTGGTGGGCATCAGGTTGAGGATGGCGATCTCCAGCGGCCGGATGTGCTGGGAGCGGGCCCGCTCCCGGTGCATGACGAAGATGTTCTCGGCGTACAGCGCGTCGTAGGCGGGCAGGGTCTTGGGGATGATGAGGGGCATGGCTGTTTCCTTTCAAAGCCCTCTCAGTCAGCTGCGCTGACAGCTCCCCCGTAAACGTGGGAGCCTAAGAGGTCGTGATTTGAAATGCCTTCCTTACAGCCTCCCACGCGTGCGGTGGTGGGAGGTGGCCCGAAGGGGCGGAGAGGGGCTCAGACTTTCTCCAGGGCCTGGGCGATGTCGGCGATCAGGTCCTCGCTGGACTCCAGGCCGCAGCTCATGCGGACCAGTTCGGCGGGCACGCCGGCGGCCTTGAGCTGCTCGTCGTTCATCTGGCGGTGGGTGCTGGAGGCCGGGTTGAGGCAGCAGGTGCGGGCGTCGGCCACATGGGTCTCGATGGCGGCCAGCCGCAGGGACTTCATAAAGGTGCTGGCGGCTTCCCGGCCGCCGGCCAGCCCGAAGGACACCACGCCGCAGCTGCCGTTCGGCAGGTACTTCCGGGCCAGGGCGTGGTAGGGGCTGGACTCCAGGCCGCAGTAGTCCACATAGGCTACCTTGGGGTGCTTTTCCAGGAAGCGGGCCACCGCCAGGGCGTTCTCGCAGTGGCGGGCCATCCGCACATGGAGGCTCTCCAGGCCCAGGTTGAGGATGAAGGCGTTCTGGGGGGACTGGCAGCAGCCAAAGTCCCGCATCAGCTGGGCGGTGGCCTTGGTGATGAAGGCGCCGCCCTGGCCGAACCGCTCGGCGTAGGTGATGCCGTGGTAGCTCTCGTCGGGGGTGGTCAGGCCGGGGAACTTGTCGGCGTGGGCCATCCAGTCAAAGTTGCCGCTGTCCACGATGGCGCCGCCCACCCCTGCGCCGTGGCCGTCCATATACTTGGTGGTGGAGTGGGTGACGATGTCGGCCCCCCACTCGATGGGCCGGCAGTTGACCGGGGTGGGGAAGGTGTTGTCCACGATCAGGGGCACCCCGTGGGCGTGGGCCGCCCGGGCAAACTTTTCAATGTCCAGCACGGTGAGGGCGGGGTTGGCGATGGTCTCGCCGAACACCGCCTTGGTGTTGGGCCGGAAAGCGGCGTCCAGCTCCTCCTCGGTGGCGGTGGGGGAGACGAAGGTCACCTCAATGCCCATTTTGGCCATGGTGACCGCGATCAGGTTGAAGGTGCCGCCGTAGATGGTGGAGGAGGAGACGATGTGGTCCCCGCACTGGCAGATGTTGAACAGGGCCAGGAAGTTGGCGGCCTGCCCGCTGGAGGTCAGCATGGCGGCGGCGCCCCCTTCCAGGGCGGCGATCTTGCGGGCCACGGCGTCGCAGGTGGGGTTCTGCAGGCGGGAGTAGAAGTAGCCGTCGGCCTCCAGGTCGAACAGCTTGCCCATGTCCTCGCTGGTGTCGTACTTGAAGGTGGTGGACTGGATGATGGGGATCTGGCGGGGTTCGCCGTTGCCGGGCGTATAGCCGCCCTGGACGCAGATGGTATCGCGGTTCATAGGGTTGCTCCTTTCATGCTTTCTCCCGGTCACGGCCGCAGGCGGCTGTGGGGAGGCTTATTTTCTCAAACGCTTGTCGCTGTGGGTGGCGATGGCGGTGCCGATGGTCTGGAACAGCTGCACCAGCACGATCAGCAGCACCACGGCCACCAGCATGATGCCGGCCTGGTAGCGGTAGTAGCCGTAGGAGATGGCCACCTTGCCCAGGCCGCCGCCGCCGATGGCGCCCGACATGGCCGAATAGCCCAGGATGGTGGTCAGGGCGGTGGTCATGCTGGAGACAAGGCTGGGCAGGCTTTCGGGGATCATCACCTTGGTGATGATCTGCAGGGGGGTGGCGCCCATACTCTGGGCGGCCTCGACCACGCCGGGGTCCAGCTCCCGCAGGCTGGTCTCCACCAGCCGCGCCACAAAGGGGAAGGCCGCCGCCACCAGGGGCACGATGGTGGCGTTGGTGCCCACCGTGGTGCCGATGATCAGCCTCGACAGGGGGAACACGCAGATCATCAAGATCAAAAAGGGGATGCTGCGCAGGATGTTGATGACAAAGTTCAGCGCGTGCATCAGCCAGCCGGGCAGGGGCAGGACGCCGTCCTTGTCCCCGGCCACCAGCAGCACGCCCAGGGGCAGCCCCAGCACCAGGGCAAAGGCGGTGGAGAGGACGGTGATATAAAAAGTCTCCCACACCGCGAAAGCAAAATCCATAGCGGTCACAGGCCGGTCACCTCCTCTACCGTCACGCCGGGCTGGGCGCGGATGTATTCCGCTGCCCGGCGGGCCTCGTCCACGCTGCGGGGCAGCCGCAGCAGCATGCTGCCAAAGCACTTCTGGTTCAGATCGCGGGTGTCGGCGCTCAGCACGCTGACCAGGATGCCCGTCTCGGCGGCCAGGGCGGCCACCAGGGGCTTTTCGGTGGAAGAACCGTTGAAGGTCAGGCGGATGACGTGGTCGTCCGGCGCAAAGGAGGCCAGATCCCGGGAAGCCCTGCCCCCGCTGGGGGCCACCAGCCGCCGGGCCGCGGCGGTCTTGGGCTTGGCGAAGATCTCCTGCACCATGCCCTCCTCCACCACGCGGCCGCCGTCCAGGATGGCCACCCGGTCGCAGATGGCCTCGACGACGCTCATCTGGTGGGTGATGACCACCACTGTGATCCCCAGTTTCTGGTTGATCTCACGGATCAGGCTGAGGATGGAGCGGGTGGTGTCGGGGTCCAGGGCGCTGGTGGCCTCGTCGCACAGCAGCACCTTGGGGTCGGTGGCCAGGGCCCGGGCGATGGCCACCCGCTGGCGCTGGCCGCCCGACAGCTGGGCGGGGTAGGCGCCGGCCTTGTCGGGCAGGCCCACCGTCTGCAGCAGCTCCCGGGCCCGCTTTTCGGCGTCGGCCTTTTTGACGCCGGCCAGCTCCATGGGGAAACAGACGTTGGCCAGGCAGCTGCGCTGCATCAGCAGGTTGAACTGCTGGAAGATCATGGCGATCTTCTGCCGGCGCTGGCGCAGCTGGGCGGGGGTCAGGGACTGCATCTCGGTGCCGTCGATGACCACCTGGCCCTCGGTGGGGCGCTCCAGCAGGTTGATGCAGCGGACCAGGGTGCTTTTGCCGGCCCCCGACATCCCGATGATGCCATAGATCATCCCGTCGGGGATGGTCAGGTTGATGTCCCGCAGCGCCTGGACGGCGCCGTCCTTCATCTGGAAGGTCTTGGACAGATGTTTCAGTTCGATCACAGCGGGGTCCTCCGGTGTCTGTCAGCCCTGGATGGGGTCGAGGCTGGTCTGCTTGCCGCCGTAGATGCCCATGGGCTCGATGTGGATGCCGGCGACGGTGACCAGGTGGGTGCCGTTCTGCTCGTTGAAGTCGTCCAGGTAGGGCTGGTGCTGGAAGTAGTTGGTGTCCACGGTGCCGTCCTCGACCACGTTGTTGGGGATGATGTAGTCGTCGTATTCCTGGATGTCCAGGGTGACGCCTTTGGCCTCCAGGATGGGCACGCAGACTTCCAGCACTTCGCAGTGGGGGGCGGGGGTGGCGGCGCAGCTGACGGTCTGGCCGGCCAGGGCGTCGTAGTCCACCTCGGGGTCATAGCCGTCGGTGGGGTTTTCCACCACCGACACCACCGCGCCGCCGTACTGCTCCAGCATGAAGTCCTTCACCTGCTGGCTCTCCAGGGCCGCGGCCAGGGCCTTGATGAGGGGCTGGTTCTCATTGCCCTCCTTGCACACCAGCACGTTGACGTAGCTGGAAGTGCCGTCCTCCATGGCCAGGGCCTGGGTCATGGGGTCCAGCCCGGCGGCGATGGCGTAGTTGGAGTTGATGACGGCGTAGTCCTCGTCCTGCAGGACGTTGGGCACCTGGGCGGCCTCCACCTCGTCGATGGTGATGTTGAGGGGGTTGTCCGCGATGTCGTTCTTGGTGGCGGTGATGCCGGCCCCTTCCTTCAGGGTGAAGAAGCCGTTCTTTTCCAGCAGCTGGAGGGCGCGGGCCTCGTTGGTGGTGTCGTTGGGGACGGCCACGTGGAAGCTGGCGCTGCTGCCCGTGCCGCCCGAGCAGGCGGACAGGGCGGCGGCCGCGGCGGTCAGGCCGGCGGCTTGCAGGAATGCGCGGCGAGAGATCTTGTTCATAGCAAAGCTCCTTTTTGTATCCATTGTTGTTCCATGCTTCGTGTGTACAGACGGGATGGGAAGAAAAAAGCTCCCGTCCCCACAGGTATAAAACACCTGCAAGGACGGGAGCTGGAATGCTTCCGTGGTACCACCTTGGTTCGCCGGCCTCTTGCGGGGCGCGGCCTCAGCGCTGCGGCGGGGCGCAAAGGGCCCGCGTACAGCCGGACGCTGTAACGGGCGCACCCGTCGCAGGCTTGCGGCTCTTGCCTCTCGCCCGCGCAGCTCCAAGACCATTTTCAGCCCCCTGTTCCCCGCCTGCTTCCACCATCCAGGCTCTCTGGTTGGGGTCAATGCGAAGGCCTACTCTTCTCTTCACAGCCAATTTTGTGATATCGTGTTTTATTGTAGCCCGCCCGGGGCGATTTGTCAAGGCTTTTTCTTGCGCGGGGGCAGGGGCAGGCCCAGCACCAGCGAGATGCCGATGGCCAGCGCCGCCGCGATCTTGACCGTCTCGGCGGCCGTGGCGGCCATCTGCAGGTTATCGTTCTGGATAAAGTAATAGGCGGTGTAGTAGATGCCCGCCCCCGGCACCAGCGGGAAGATGCCCGACAAAAGGAACACCGTCACCGGGGCCTTGAGCCAGATGGCGAACAGCCGCGCCAGCAGCGTCAAAGGGATGACGGCCAGGAGGTTGGCGGTCACGGCCCCGACGCCCAGCATGACGGCCAGCTCGTAGGCGAGCCAGCCCACCGCGCCGGTGGCGGCGCAGGCTAAGTAACACTTGCGGGGGATGCCGAACAGCATCCCAAAGCACAAAGTGCCCACCCCGCCCAGCAGGAACTGCCGCAGCAGCTCGAAAAACTGCGCGCCCGTCATAGCACCGTCACCCCCGTCAGCAGGGTGTGCATCCGCAGCACAAGGCCGGCCCCGCAGGCCAGGCAGGCCGCCACCAGCACCGCGTCGATCAGCCGGATGGTGCCCGAGAGGTAATCGCCCCGGACAAAGTCCCGGATGGACATGGTAAAGGCGACGCCGGGGGTCAGGATCATCAGCGCGCCGATGGCCGCATGGTTGACGCTGGCGGCCAGCACCCCGCTGGCCAGAATGCACACCAGGGTGATGAGGGCCGCGCCGGTCAGTTTGAGAAAGAGGGCGGGCAGGCGCCGGCACACCCACAGGTAAATGCTGACGATGCAGCCCGCCAGGGCGGCGGCGGCTGCCTCGCCCGGCCCCCCGCCGAACATCAGGGCAAAGGCCGCCGACCCCACCGTCCCGCTGAGGACCTGGGCCGCCGGCCGGGGAAAGGGGATGCGCCGGGCCGCCGCCAGCTGCAGCTCGGCCTCGTCCAGGCCCACCCGGCCCTCGGCCAGCTCGCGGGAGAGCTCGTTCACCGCCGCCACCCGGCCCAGATGGATGGTGCGGACGGGGACGTTGCGCACCTCGCTGATCTCGGCGGTGCCCGCCGACGCGAAGATGCCGTTGGTCAGCACATAGACGTGGAACTCCCGCAGGTGGAGGCTGCGGGCCATGATCTGCATGGTCTGTTCGACCCGGAACACCTCGGCCCCGTTTTCCAGCAGGGTCTGCCCTGCCGCCATGATAAAGTCCATGATCCGGCGGCGCTGTTCGCCGTCCGGGTGCAGCTGGATATCAGCCATCGTTTTTGTCCTCTCAGTCTTGCTTGGTCCGCCGGTGTCCGGCCGCTTCCGGTCCGCCGCGCCGGCGGGGCGGGCGCTTTTTGACCGTGTAGCCAAAGGTGCCCAGGCACCGGCCCAGGGCGCGGTATTCCCCGTGGCTGTAGGCGATCAGCCGGGCGCGGTCCAGGCAAAGGCGGCCGTCGCCGTCCAGCAGGTCCTCGTCCACCATCACCCCCGCCACCTCGGCCAGAAACAGCTCGTGGCTGCCCAGCGGGATGGTCTGGGTCACCCGGCACTCGAGGGCCAGGGGGCTCTCGGCCAGGATGGGGCAGTCCGGGTGGACCGCGCCCGGCTGGGCGTGCAGGCCCAGGGCCGCGAATTTGTCCACGTCCCGCCCGCTCTTGACCCCGCACCAGTCCACCGCCCGGACCAGCGCCTCGGTGGGGAGGTTGACGGCGAACAGGCCGCTCGTTTTGATCAGGCCGTAGCTGTACCGCTCGGGCCGCAGGCTGATGGACACCATGGGCGGCCGGGTGCAGACGGTACCCGCCCAGCCCACCGTGATGAGGTTGGGCTTTTCCAGGCTGCCGCAGGATACCAGCACCGGCGGCACCGGGTTCAAAAGGGCCGAGCCCTTCCAGCTTTGTTTCGTCATCCGTGGTACTTCCTTTCATAGGGGGCCCAGGTCCGCTCGCTGATGATGTAGCGGGGCCGGGCTTTGGTCTCCATATAGATCTTGCCGATGTACTCCCCGATGACCCCCAGGCAGACCAGCTGGATGCCGCCCATCAGGCAGACGATGCAGACGGTGCTGGCCCAGCCGGCCACCGTGCTGCCCAGCATCGCCCCGATGAAGGCCCACACCACCCCGATGAAGCTGAGGATGCTGAACAGCATCCCGATGCCGGTGATGAGCCGGATGGGTTTGTTGGAAAGGCTGGTGATGCCGTCAAAGGCCAGCGCCAGCATTTTGGAAAGGGGATAGTGGCTCTCACCGGCCAGCCGCTCGTGCCGCTCGTAGGCCACGGTATCGCTGGCAAAGCCCACCAGCGGCACCATCCCCCGCAGGAAGATGTTCACCTCGCGGTAGTCGGCAAAGCTGTCCAGCACCCGGCTGCTGATGAGGCGGTAGTCGGCGTGGTTGAACACGATGTCCGCCCCCAGCAGGTTCATCAGATGGTAGAACCCCTCGGCGGTAAAGCGCTTGAAAAAGGTGTCGGTGTCCCGGCGGCTGCGCACCCCGTAGACCACCTCGGCCCCGGCCAGGTATTTGCGGACCATCTCGTCCATGGCGTTGATGTCGTCCTGGCCGTCGCAGTCGATGGAGATGGTCACGTCCACGCCGTTGTCCCGCGCCTCCATCAGGCCGGCCAGCACGGCGGCCTGGTGGCCCCGGTTGCGGCTCTGGCTGATGCCGATATAGTGTTCGTCCTGCCGGGCAAAGCTGCAGATCAGCTGCCAGGTGGCGTCCTTGCTGCCGTCGTTGACAAAGCAGACCCGGCTCTTGTCGCTGACAAGGCCCGCCGCGGCCAGGTCTTTCACCTTCTGCAAAAACTGGGGCGCGGTGATGGGCAGGACCTCCTGCTCGTTGTAGCATGGAATGACGATCCAGAGGATGGGTTTTGCGGTCATGGTCTTTACTCCTTTGTTTGCTTCCGCAGCCTTGCCGCGTGCTTTGCCGGGGCCGGCGGCAGCTTATTGCGATAATTTTCGCAGCGCGTCGGGCTGGAGCAGCTTGAAGCTGCTGCGGTAGGTATCCAGCAGGCCCTCCCGCTGCATCCGGCTCAGCTCCCGGCTCAGGGCGCTGCGGTCGCAGTTCAGGTAGTCGGCCAGCTGCGCCCGGGTGAAGGGGATGCGGAAGGTCAGCTGCCCGGCCCGCTCGGCCTCGGCCAGCAGGTAGGCGGAGACCTTGGCCCGCAGGCTGCGCAGCAAAAGCAGGTCCACCCGCCGCGCCAGCAGGAAGTATTTGTCGCTGATGGTGCGCACCAGGTTTTGCAGCACCTGCTGGCCGGCGGCGCTGCCGTCGGGGCGCAGCAGCCGGTCGTAGGGCACCAGCAGCACCTCGCAGGGGGAGCGGGCCGTCACCGTCACCGGGCTGGTCAGGCTGGAGCCCCCCAGCACATCCCCGAACACCCCGCCCGGCCCCATCCGGGTGATGGGCAGGCGGCTGCCGTCGGGGGCCAGCCGCACGGCCTCGATGGCCCCTGCCAGGATGATCCCCACGCTGCGGCTGGGCTGGCCCGCCTGGACCAGCACCGCGCCCCGGATATAGCTGCGGCGCACCGCGCCCAGCCGGCCCAGAAGGCCGTCCAGGGCCTCGGCGCTCAGGCCGTGGAAAAGGGAAGTCGATTGTAAGATGGAAAAGTCGTCCATAAGGCTGTCCTGTCCTGCACGGGAGGGGCTTTGTTGCCCCTGCAACGGTAATTTCCCTCCCATTATAGTAGAATGATGGCTGCAAAGCAAATGGTTTTGTGGCATTTTGAAAAAATTTTACAAAGAAGGGACTTTCCAACCATGAAAAAACTTGCTTCCCTGCTCTTGTCGGCGGCCATGCTGCTCGGCCTGGCCGCCTGCGGCGGGACTTCTTCCAGTGTGACGGCGTCGTCTGAAGCCACCGCTTCCGAAGCTGCATCCAGCAGCGCCGCCAGCTCCGAGGCCGCCAGCTCTGAGGCTGCCGCGGAGGAGAACATCCTCTCCACCACCGATTCGGTGCGGATCGCCGGCCTGAAGGGCCCCACCACCATGGGCCTAGTCAACCTGCTGCCCATGCAGGAGGACGGCACCGCCAACCTCAGCTATGACCTGCAGCTCTACGGCGCGGCGGACGAGATCGTCCCCCTGCTGACCAAGGGCGAGCTGGATATGGCGGCCATCCCCGCCAACCTGGCCGCCACCCTCTACCAAAAGACCGAGGGCGCCATCCAGGTGATGGCAGTTAACACCCTGGGCGTGCTGTATGTGGTGGAAAAGGGCGACACCGTCCAGTCGGTGGCCGACCTCAAGGGCCGGACCATCCTGTCCACCGGCAAGGGCACCACCCCGGAATACGTCCTGCGCTACATCCTGACCCAGAACGGCATCGACCCTGACAACGATGTGACCATCGAGTTCTACAGCGAGGCCACCGAAGTCACCGCCCAGATGGCCGTGGCCGGGGACGCCATTGCGGTGCTGCCCCAGCCCTACGTCACCAGCGCTTCGATGCAGGACGACACCCTGCGGGTGGCCCTGGACCTGACCGCCGAGTGGGAAAAGGTCTGCGATACCCAGCTCATCACCGGCGTGACGGTGGTCCGCACCGCCTACGCCGAGGAGCACCCCGATGTGGTGGCGGCCTTCTTGGAGGACTACGCCGCCAGCGTGGACGCTGCCAACACCGACCTGGACGGCACCGCCGCCCTGTGTGAGGAGCAGGGCGTGGTGGCCAAAGCCGCTATCGCCAAGGCCGCCCTGCCTGAGTGCAACATCGTGTGCATCACCGGCGAGGACATGAAGGCCGACGTGGCGGGCTATGCCCAGGTGCTGTACGATGCCGACCCCGCCTCGGTGGGCGGCGCCATGCCGGACGACGGGTTCTATTATCTGGGCTGAGTTTCCGAGCCAGAACGGGACGTCTCTTGCGGGGCGTCCCTTTTTCGTTTATACTGCTTGCAGGAAAGGAGGCTGTGCGTTGAAAACATCCAAAAAATCCCTGCCCGCCCGGCTGGCCGCGGCGGCCTTCTGGCTGGCGCTGTGGCAGTGGGCGGCCATGGCGGTGGGGCAGGAGGTGTTCCTGGTGTCCCCCCTGCGGGCGCTGGCTACCCTGGTCCGGCTGCTGCCCACGGCGGATTTCTGGGGCCGGGTGGCGTTTTCCAGCGGGCGCATCCTGGGCGGGTTCGCGCTGGGGTGCCTGTGCAGCGTGGCGCTGGCAGCGGCGGCCCGGCTGTCCCGCACGGTGGAGCTTTTGCTGGACCCCGTCATGCAGCTGGTCAAGGCCACCCCGGTGGCCAGCTTTGTGATCCTGGCGCTGGTCTGGGTGCGGGGGCGGGAGCTGTCCATCCTCATCAGCTTTCTGATGGCGCTGCCGGTCCTTTACAGCGCGGTGCGCACCGGCATCGCTGCGGCGGACGTCCAGCTGCTGGAGATGGCGCGGGTGTTCCGCATCCCGGCCGGGCGGCGGCTGCGGGCCATCTGGCTGCCCGCCGTCCTGCCCGCCTTCCGGGAGGGCTGCCGCACGGCCCTGGGCCTGTGCTGGAAAAGCGGCGTTGCCGCCGAGGTGATCGGCCTGCCGGACGGCAGCATCGGCGATGCCCTCTACCGGGCCAAGATCACCCTCTCGACGGGGGAGCTCTTTGCCTGGACGTTCGTCATCATCTGCTTGTCGGCCGTGTTCGAGCGGGCCTTTCTGGCCCTGCTGGATGCAGCGGTGCGGCGGGTGTGCGGCGCGCCGCCGCCGGAACAGGAGGCCCAGCCATGACCCTGCAGATCGAAAATCTGACCAAGCGCTTCGGTGCGCACACTCTCTTTGAAGGGCTGAGCCTGACGGTAGAGGCCCCGGCGGTCCTCTGGGCCCCCAGCGGCTGGGGCAAGACCACCCTGCTGCGCATCCTGATGGGGCTGGAAAAGCCCGACGCCGGCGCTGTGACCGGCGCGGGGCGGGTGGCCGCCGTCTTTCAGGAGGACAGGCTCTGCCCCCAGCTCTCGGCCGTGGAAAACGTCCTGCTGGTCCTGCCCGACGGCAAGGCCCGGCGCGGGGCGGTGGAGGCCGATTTCGCCCTGCTGGGGATGACGGGGGAGGCGCTCACCCTGCCGGCGGCCCGGCTTTCGGGCGGGCAGAAGCGCCGCGCCGCCCTGCTGCGGGCGGTGTGGGCCAAAGCGGACACCCGCTTGTTCGACGAGCCCTTCACCGGCCTGGACCCCGTATCCATGGGGCAGGCGGCCGCCCTGCTGAAAGAGCGGTGCGCCGGCAAGCCTGCCCTGCTGGCCACCCACGACCGCGCCGCCATCGAGGCCCTGGGCTGGCCGGTGATCGAGCTGGGGTAGATCAGCTCCTGCTCCGCAGGTGACTGGAAGGAGACAAAATATACATTTCCGGCTTATCCGCAAAAATGTTGCAGAGCGTCCCGAAAACGGGGCGCTTTTCTTTTTGCTCCCCTCTCAGGCGCTGCGCGCCATTCCCTCTTGCGCTTAGCCGATTTTTGCGGCGCGCCGCGGCGGGCGCTTGCAAAAACCGGAGCGCTGCGCCAGTTTCGCCTCCCTGTTTCGTCCGCTGGACGCGGTCGGCTCAACTGCCCCCGCGGGGGAGCAGCCTTGCCCCTTACAGGAAAAGAGAGGCGCAGAAAAAGCCCGCAGGGCGTCCCCTGCGGGCGGTATGGGCAAGCGTTATGCCAGGAAGGTAAACCAGACAAAGGAGGCGGCCACGGCCAGCATCATCAAGATCAGTGCGCCGTTGGCAAACCCTTTCGTCACCGATGTTTCACAGTGTTCAAACAGCAATAGTTTGCGGCGGTCGTCAAGGATTTCCTGGTCCACAAAGCCGTTCATCTTCTGCCAGGCAATGTCGTGACCGTTCAAAAGGAACCAATCCTGTAAAAGATTTTAAAAAATGACGGCGGCAAACATAAAGGAAAAGATCCATAGTTCATTCCATTGAAGATTGTTTACAGCCTCTTTAAATCCAGCTGGCCTCAGTGCAGCTACGCTGCTAACATACAGCACTGTATTCAGAAAATGGTTCGTCAATGGACCTTTTTTCAATTCCATCAGTTACGACTCCTTTCTTTCAGCACAGAAGATACAAACGGATTCTCAAAGTGAAACGGTGGACGAACATACGGCCAAAGCTCACCTCCCGTCAAGCGTGAAGAATAAGAGTCATTCGGCGGCCGTTGATTGTATACTTGTATTACAAGTATATTATAACGCATCGCTGTTTCGTTGTACATACACAATTTTCGCATGCTTTTAACACAATTTTATACTGCTTGCACAAAACACCCCGTTCGGGAGAGTTTGGAAGGACAAAGCTGCAAAAAAGTTTGCCTTACCACAAAGTTTGCCTATGTCCACGGGCGTACACTTGGCTCTCCCTCCGGGAGAGCTGGCACAGGGTGCGTAAGCGCCCTGTGACTGAGAGGGGAGCAAAAGGGCGCGCTTGCCCTCTCCGGCCCTGCGGGCCACCTCCCCCGTAAACGTGGGAGGCCGAGCCTAAAGGTTACGTTTTGGCTCCCACGCGTGCGGGGGAGCTGTCGAGCGGAGCGAGACTGAGAGGGTATGAAAACGGCTCCTTCTGCTGAAAACATCCAGCAAAAGGGGCCGTTTTTCGCGTTAGATCAGCTCTTCCAGAATGGCGTTCTGGACGATCATCCCCAGGGGGGTGAGGGTCAGGCGGTCCGGGGTGAGGGTGAGGTAGCCGGCCTGCTGGCAGTGGGCCAGAAAGGCCCGCTGATGGGGCGTAAAGGCGGGGCCACCCCGGCGGCGGTACTCGGCCAGGTCCAGCCCGGTGGACAGACGCAGCTGTAAAATGAGGTAGTCCTCGGCGCCGCAGTCTCCGTCGGGCGCCGGCCGGGACGTCCCGGCGAGGAAGGCGGCGGTGTCGGCGGGGTAGTAAAAGCGCTTGCCCCCGAGACAGCTGTGGGCGGCCGGACCCAGGCCCAGATAGTCCCCGCAGTCCCAGTAGATGCGGTTGTGCCGGCCCTCAAAGCCCGGCCGGGCAAAGCTGGAGATCTCGTACTGGCGGTAGCCGGCGGCGGCCAGCTGCTCGACCGCATAGAGGTAAAACCCGGCGGCCTCGTCGGCGTCGGGCAGGCCCTCGGGCGGGCGGCGGCCAAAGGCCGACCCCGGCTCGATCTTGAGCAGGTAGGCCGAGATATGGTTTGCGCCGCCCGCCTGGATGAGGGCGAGCGTCTCGTCGAACTCGGCCCGGCTGTAGTGGGGCAGGGCCAGCATGATGTCTCCGCTGAGGTTGGCAAAGCCCGCCTGCCGGGCCATCTCGAAAGCGGCCGACGCCTGACGGGCGGTGTGGGGCCGGCCGAGGGTGCGCAGCTGGCTGTCCCGGGCCGACTGCACCCCGATGGACAGTCGGTTGACCCCGGCGGCGCGGTAGCCCCGCAGCTGCTCCGGGGTGACGGTTTCGGGGTTCGCTTCCAGCGTCACCTCGGCGCCGGGACGGGGCGCGGCGGCCGCGAGCAGGCGCTCCACCTGGGCGGGCGTCAGCAGGCTGGGGGTGCCCCCGCCGAAATAGACGGTGTCGGGCGGCCCCGGCAGGGCGGCCGAAAAGCCGGCCAGCGCTTGCAGCAGGGCGTCCACATAGGCGTCCGGCACGGCGCGGGAGGCCCCGGCGGCGTAAAAATCGCAGTAGCGGCACCGCGAAAAACAGTAGGGGATATGAAAATATACACCAAACGGCAAAACAGTCACAGCCTTTTCATGAATCGTTCATTTCTCTATAGTATACTGTAAGCATCAGAGCGGGGCAAGAGGTCTGGGGCTCCGCCTGCAGAAAAAGGAGTGTCATTATGAACTACTACAACAACGATTACGACCGCGGCTACACCGAAGCGACGATGTCCGCAGCCGATTATATGGCCCGGACTTACCGCTGGATGGCCGGCGGCCTTGCCGTGACTTTTGGCGTGGCCCTGCTGACCGCGGCTACGCCCCTGTTTTACCTGGTCAATTCCCTCTACCTGCTGCTGACCATCGCTGAGCTGGGCATGGTGTTCTTCCTGAGTGCCCGCATCCAGCAGATGTCGGTGGGCACCGCCCGCGGCGTGTTCCTGGCCTACTCGGCCTTGAACGGCATGGTGCTGAGCTATTACTTCCTGCTGTTCTCGGTGGGCACCCTGGTGATGGCCTTCCTGAGCACGGCGGTCTACTTCGGGCTGATGGCCTTCTACGGCCACACCACCAACCGCGACCTGACCAGCTGGGGCCCCAAGCTGATGATGGGCCTGATCGCCATGATCTTCACCGGTCTGGTGGGCGCCCTGTTCGACTTTGGGATCGGCTCGGTGCTGCTTTACAACGGCATCGGCCTGGTGGTCTTTATGCTGCTGACCGCCTACGATACCCAGAAGCTGCACCAGCTGTACGCCTACTACTCGATGGACAGCGCCCTGGCCGAGAAGGCCAGCGTCTACGGCGCTCTGACCCTGTATCTGGACTTCATCAACATCTTCCTGCTGGTGCTGCGCCTGCTGGGCATGGGCGGCCGGAACCGGGATTAAAACCTGCCCGCCCTTCCGCGGAACCCCCTCGGGAAAAATCAAATCAACCAACCAAAAGCGCCTGTCACGTGTTCCCCACGCGGCAGGCGCTTTCTTGTGCTCAGCGGTCCAGACGGTATTTTTGGATGCGCTTTTCGGCCAGCTCATAGACCTCCTCGTCGGCACGGACGCCAACGACGATGACCAGCATGGACGTTTCGGTGCGCTGGAGTTTGTAGACGGCCCGCAGCCCGGCGGTGCGCAGCTTGATCTTACAGCAGCCCGCCAGGCTGCCGCTCAATGGCTTGCCGTAGCCGCCCTCCGCGGCGGGCAGCGGGTTCTGACTGACCTTTTTGAGCGCTTTCTGGATCAAGCTCCATTGGCTTTTGTCCAGGGATTGGATGTCTTTCTTTGCTTCCGGCAGGAAATCAACCGTCCAGTTCATTCAACCTCCACGTCCTCCCAGCCGGCTAAATCGTCCTCGGTGAGGCCCAGTTCCTGCATCATCTCATCCCAGGAAACCAGCGTTTTGGGGTCGTAGTGGGCCAGCCGTTCGGCGGCGATGGCTTCCAGTTTGGCGTCGTTCACCGCGTCCATCAGCCGGACGTATTCCTCCGGCGAGAGAAGGACGCACTCGGCGACGTTGTTCTTCATGACCACCTTTGCGCCACTCTTGCGGACATCTTCAAAAATTTTGCCCGCCTGCCCCCGGTTGAACAGCGAAATGGGGACGGTGTTCTTGATTGCACTGATAACAGATGCCATACAGATCGCTCCCTTCTACCTATAGTATAGCATAGGATGGAGAAAAGAACAACAGATTTGTCGATGAATTTGCTGTCAAATGGGGACGGTATGTAGAAAAGCGCCTGTCACGCGGTTTCCGCGCGGCAGGCGCTTTTTCATTGAGCTGAGAGCGATTCGGACGGATGCCAGTAGAGCTGTATACCGCTGGGGACTGGCTCGCTGGCTTCTGTAGGCCGGATATAAACAGAAAAACCCCCGCCTAAAATGAAGGCGGGGGTTTCGGTAGACTTTGAGGCAGAAAAAGATAAAATCTTTTCCTGCATGGTGTATCAGAAACTAAGACACGGTTTTGCTTCTCTTGACTCAAGTTCCATGCTTTGCGATTCTATTTAAGGAGAAAAGATTTGCCGCAGAAAGGGCAGTGATCCAATTTTCCAGCAGTAATGGAAATATGGTTTCCGCAATAGGGGCAACGCCGGAATACAAAATCAAAAAGATAGACAAGCACAAGTAAGGCAATACCGATAATGTAGTGCTCAAAAGCAAAAAAGCAACATGCAATCAATACACCTAGGATAAAAATAGCTTTGAACAAACCAAGCAGAAATTTGATACGCATTACACTAATTCCCCATAGGATGGAAGATTGTGAATAAAGCAATAATATCCTTTTTCCAGAAGATAGTTATTATTATTATAATTTGGTGCAGTTCAATTTCAAAAAGTCTTTACGAGATATTATACTCATGAGGTTGCTCCTTTCAATTTTATAAAATGATTTATGAAATTAGAAGGACTTTGTAAAGTCCTCAACAACCGATAATACAAAGGAAATCTTTTGTTTTCTTCTCAGAAAGGTAAGTTACAGGTTGAAGTAGCGCTTGGCGTTGTCGAAGCAGATGCCGCGGACGATCTTCTCCAGGGCCTTCTCGTCGTTGGGATACTCGCCGTCCTCGACCCACTGGCCGATGATGTTGCACATGATGCGGCGGAAGTAGTCGTGGCGGGTGTAGCTCAGGAAGCTGCGGCTGTCGGTCAGCATGCCGATGAAGTTGCCCAGCAGGCCGAGGTTGGCCAGGGACTTCATCTGGTTCTCCATGCCGATCTTCTGGTCGCAGAACCACCAGGCGCTGCCGGCCTGGATCTTGCCGGGCACCTCGTCGGACTGGAAGCAGCCGCAGATGGTGCCGATCTGCTCGTTGTCGATGGGGTTCAGGCTGTAGATGATGGTCTTGGGGCACTCGTCGGTGTCGTTCAGAGCGCTGAGCAGGGCCGCGATGGCGCCGCCGCAGGTGTTCTGGGCGATCATGTCAAAGCCGGTGTCGGGGCCCAGCAGGGCGTTCATCTTGCGGTTGACGCCGCGCAGGCAGGAGTAGTGCAGCTGCATGGCCACGCCGTGCTTGTGGTACAGCTTGCCCAGGTGGATCAGGATGGCGGTCTGGTACTTCTCGGCCTCCTCGGTGGTGACGGCTTCGCCGGCCATGGCCTTCTTGTAGATGGCGTCCACTTCCTCGATGGTGGCCTCACGGTAGGGCACGTAGTCCAGGCCGTGGTCCGCAGCGCGGCAGCCCATCTTGACAAAGAACTCCAGCCGCTCGGTCAGGGCGTCCATCACGCAGTGGATGCAGGCCAGCTTCTCTTTGCCGACGCTGGCGGCCAGCTTGCCCATGTACTCCACGAAGCCGGGCTTGTTGATGTTGATGGCTTTGTCGGGGCGGAAGGAGGGAGCCACGGTGAACTTGATGGTGGGGTCGTTCTTGATCTTCTCGTGCCACTCCAGGCTGTCGATGGGATCGTCGGTGGTGCCGATGAAAGCCACGTTGGACTGCTCGATCAGGCCGCGGACGGTCAGCTTGGGATCGTTCTGCAGCTTTTCGTTGCAGAAATTCCAGATGTCCTCGGCGGTGTCGCCGTTCAGGATGCCGTCGTAGCCGAAGTAGGTGTGCAGCTCCAGGTTGGTCCAGTGGTACATGGGGTTGCCGATGGCCATGGGCAGGGCCTCGGCAAACTTCTGGAAGCGCTCGCGGTCGGGCTTGGTGCCGGTGATGTACTCCTCGGGCACGCCGTTGGAGCGCATGACGCGCCACTTGTAGTGGTCGCCTGCCAGGCTGCCGTCGGGCTGGCGGCCGCCCAGCCAGACCTGGGCAATATTCTCAAACTTGCGGTTCTCGTAGATCTCGCGGGGGGAGATGTGGCAGTGGTAGTCGCAGATGGGCATACCGGCCGCGTATGTATGATACAGGTGCTGGGCGGTAGGCGTCTTGAGCATGAAGTCCTTATCCATAAATGCTTTCATGGTGGTGATACTCCCTTTCCTTGCTTTGTAAGAACTTGACAGTCCGGCCTTTGGGCAGACTCTCACTTATCCATAGTATACTCTAAATCTGCCTTTGTATACAACTGAAAAATTGCCGAATTTTTATAGAATTCCTTGTTGAAACCGCTGGAATTTGTGGATAGGGCCTCTTTTTGACGGAAATTCCAAAAGAAACACTTGACTTCTTTGTATACAACATTCTAAAATAGAGGAAGGAACCCGGCGGGGCCTGTCCCTGCCGGTGCTGGCTAGAGAACGTGTAAACGTGTAAAGGAGATCGTGAGATGGAAACTTTGAATTATAAGGTACTCGCGCAGACCGGTTACGACGGGTACATCCTGAAGGACGCCCCCATCAAGGTGATGCAGTTCGGTGAAGGCAACTTCCTGCGCGCCTTTGTGGACTACTTCTTTGACATCGCCAACGAGAAGGCCGGCTGGAACGGCAAGGTCAGCCTGGTGCAGCCCATCGGCAACTTCCCCCAGATGGCGGACTGGATCAACGCCCAGGAGGGCCTGTACACCCTCTACCTGCGCGGCAGCGAGAAGGGCCAGAAGGTGGACGACAAGCGCGTGATCTCCTGCGTGGCCAACTGCGTGTGCCCCTACAGCGAGGGCAAGTGGGCCGAGGTGCTGGCCCTGGCCGCCAGCCCCGATTTGGAGATCATTGCCTCCAACACCACCGAGGCCGGCATCGCCTACACGAAGGGCGACAGCGCCTTTGACCAGGTGCCCCCCAACAGCTTCCCCGCAAAGCTCACCCGCGTGCTGTACGAGCGCTACAAGGCTTTCAACGGCGCCGCCGACAAGGGCCTCATCATCCTCTCCTGCGAGCTGATCGACAACAACGGCAAGGAGCTGCAGAAGTGCTGCAACAACTACGCCGCCGACTGGGGCCTGGAGCAGGCCTTCATCGACTGGATGAACAACGCCAACACCTTCTGCTCCACCCTGGTGGACCGCATCGTCCCCGGCCGCATCCGCGACCCCCAGGAGATGGCCGCCATCGAGGAGGCCAACGGCTACCACGACCAGGTGCTGGACGTGGGCGAAGTGTTCGGCGTGTGGGTCATCGAGGGCCCGGCCTGGCTGGAGGACAAGCTCCCGTTCAAGAAGGCCGGCGTCAACGTCATGGTGGTGCCCGACGTCACCCCCTACAAGAAGCGCAAGGTCCGCATCCTGAACGGCGCCCACACCGGCTTTGTCCTGGGCGCCTACCTGGCGGGCTACGACATCGTCCGCGACTGCATGCACAACGACACCATCCGCGAGTTCATGAACAAGATGCTGTACGAGGAGGTCATCCCCACCCTGCCTCTGGACAAGGACGACCTGATGCAGTTTGCCGCCGCCGTGCAGGACCGCTTCAACAACCCCTTCATCAACCACGAGCTGATGAGCATTTCTCTGAACTCCACCTCCAAGTGGAAGGCCCGCAATATGCCCAGCTTCCTGGAGTACATCAAGGAGAAGAACGAGCTGCCCAAGTGCCTGACCATGAGCCTGGCCGCCTACATCGCCTTCTACTCGAACGACATCCAGGAGCGCACCGAGGACGGCCTGATCTGCAAGCGTCCCAAGGGCAACACCTACAAGATCCAGGACGACGCCTGGGCGCTGGACTTCTACTACGCCCACAAGGACGACTCGGCCGCCGGTCTGGTCCACGCCGTCCTGACCAACACCCAGATGTGGGATCAGGACCTGACCGCCATCCCCGGCGTGGAAGCCGCCGTCCTGGCCGATTTGGAGCTGATCCGCACCCAGGGCGCCGAGGCCGCCTACAAGAGCTGCCTCTAAGCGGGCTCTAGGGGGAACCCATTTCTGCCTGCTGCGCAGGACAGAAATTCCTTCCCCCTAGTATTCCCCTGGGGACAAAATTTGCCGCAGAACCGTGCACTCGCCGCAAGGCGGCTCGCACACTCTCTGCGGTAAATTTCCCTGTATGTGTCCGGCCTGTACGCACATGTCGTCCAGGCCGGACGAATGGAAAAACAGCTTCCTGAACAACTGACGAGGAGAACTGCTATGGCGCAGGCAATTCATATCAGCCCCATCGACAACGTAGTGGTCGCGCTGCACCCCATCGCCAAGGGGCAGCTGGTGGAGACCGACGGCCTGTCGGTGACCGCCCTGGAGGATATCCCCCAGGGCCACAAGATGGCGGTCAAGCCCATCAAGGCAGGGGAGGACGTCATCAAGTACGGTTTCCCCATCGGCCATGCCACCGAGGACGCCCAGCCCGGCCGCTGGATGCACACCCACAACATCAAGACCAACCTCTCGGGCGAGGTGGAGTATACCTATAACCCCGCCCCCGATCTGGCCCCCCTGCCCAAGGTGGAGCCCGAGACCTTTATGGGCTTCCGCCGCAAGGACGGCCGGGCGGCCATCCGCAACGAGATCTGGATCATCCCGGTGGTGGGCTGTGTCAACGAAAACGCCAAGAAGATGGTGCAGGACAACCAGGATCTGGTCACCGGCAGCATCGACGGCCTGTACACCTTCCCGCACCCCTTCGGGTGCAGCCAGACCGGCCATGACCACGCCCAGACCCGCAAGCTGCTGGCGGCCCTGGTCCGCCACCCCAACGCGGCCGGCGTGCTGGTGCTGCACCTGGGCTGCGAGAACATCCAGCCCGACCAGTTCAAGGCCGAGCTGGGCGAGTACGACCCCGACCGGGTCAAGTTCCTGGTCTGCCAGGACGTGGAGGACGAGTTCGCCGCCGCCCGCAAACTGCTGGAAGAGCTGGCCGATTACGCCCGCCAGTTCCAGCGGGAGCCCATCCCTGTGTCCGAGCTGGTGGTGGGCATGAAGTGCGGCGGTTCGGACGGCCTGTCCGGCATCACCGCCAACCCCACCATTGGCCGCTTCTCGGATATGCTGGGCCAGCGGGGCGGCTCCACCGTCCTGACCGAGGTGCCCGAGATGTTCGGCGCCGAGGGCTTTTTGATGAACCGCTGCATCAATCACAGCGTGTTTGAAAAGGCCGAGCATATGCTGAACGGCTTCAAGAACTACTTCATCAGCCACAACGAAGTGGTCTACGACAACCCCTCGCCGGGCAACAAGCAGGGCGGCATCACCACCCTGGAGGACAAGAGCTGCGGCTGCGTCCAGAAGGGCGGCACCGCCCCCATCATGGACGTGATCGACTACGGCGACCCCGTGGTCACCAAGGGGCTGAATATGCTCTACGGCCCCGGCAACGACCTGGTGTCGGCCACCGCGATGACCGCCGCCGGCGCGCACATGATCCTGTTCTCCACCGGCCGCGGCACGCCCTTCTCGGCCCCGGCCCCCACTCTGAAGATCTCCACCAACACCCCGCTGGCGGAGAAAAAGCCGGGCTGGATCGACTTCAACGCCGGCGTCATTGCCGACGGCAAAAAGACCATCGACGAGACGGCCCAGGACCTGCTGCAGCTGGTGATCGACACGGCCAGCGGCAAGCAGACCAAGGCCGAGATCAACGGCTTCCGGGACATCTCCATCTTCAAGGATGGCGTAGTGCTTTAAAAAATCAAGGGTCATGCCGCAAAAGGCATGGCCCTTTTTTGAAAAATCTGCTACAATAGAGAAAACGGGGCCGCCGCCACGGCCCACACCTACAAGGAGGTATCTTTATGAATCAGATCAGCACCCGGTACGTCACCGAAGGCGAAGCCTGCTACGAGCAGTACGTCCTCACCGACCCCGCTGCAAAGACCGAACTGGTCATCACCCCTGAGCGGGGCGGCATGATCACCGGCTTTGCCCTGGACGGGGACGAATACATCTGGGTCCGCCGCCCCAACTTCAGCGAGTGCAACCGCCCCCGCTTTGCGGTGCCCATTTTGTTCCCCAGCTGCTCCAACCCCGACGGCGGCGTCCATATCTTCGACGGCAAGCCCTACCCCATGGAGACCCACGGCCTGGCCGACCTGTGCCCCTGGGAGGTGGACAGCGTCGGGCCCGACGGCGTCACCCTGATGCTGCAGTCCACCCCGCTGACCAAGTTTCTCTATCCGTTCGACTTCACCCTGCTGGTGACGTATAACCTGGCGGGCCGCACTGCTACCATCGACCTGACCGTCATCAACGACGGGGACAAGCCCATGCCGTTCAGCTTCGGCTACCACCCCTATTTCGTGGCCAGCAAGCTGGAGAACGTAGACTTTGACATCCACTGCGCCACCTGCTCGGAGGACGCCAAGGGCGAGCAGCCCGCCGCCCCGGAGAAGATCACCCTGACCCGCAAAGAGGGCGCGGACAACTCCATCCGCCTGCTGACCGGCGTGGAGTTCCCCATGGTCTTTACCGACCGCGGCAACGGCCACAAGGTGACGGTGGACGCCGACGACAGCTTCACCAACGGCGTGCTCTGGCAGCAGGACGCCGAGAGCTTCGTCTGCATGGAGCCCTGGAACGGCTGGGCCAACAGCGTCAACGAGGAGGGCAAGCACGAGGTGCTGGAGCCCGACGAGGCCATGACCAGCACCTGGTCCATCACGATCGACAAGATCTGAACCCACCCGCCCGCCCTTTGAGAGGTGCCCCCACCGGCCCTGCGGGCCGACTCCCCGGTGGGGAGTGAATCAACAAAAAACTGCTCCCTTTTCCATTTACGCAATGGTCGAGGGAGCAGTTTCTCTTTTATTTACCCCCCGTCAGGGGGGTGGCATGGCGCAAGCCATGCCGGGGGGATTCCTCTAACAGGGCGGGTGGGTGGGTTTATTGCGGCTGGTGCCCCAGGTAGGCCAGGATGCCGCCGTCGGCGTAGAGGATCTGGCCGTTGACAAAGTCGGAGGCATGGGAGGCCAGGAACACGCAGGGGCCCACCATGTCCTCCGCCTCGCCCCAGCGGCCGGCGGGGGTCTTGGAGATGATGAAGGCGTCGAAGGGGCTGCGGCTGCCGTCGGGCCGGCGCTCCCGCAGGGGCGCAGTCTGGGGGGTGGCGATGTAGCCGGGGCCCATGCCGTTGCACTGGATGTTGTACTGGCCGAACTCGGAGGCGATGTTCTTGGTCAGCATTTTCAGGCCGCCTTTGGCCGCCGCGTAGCCAGAGACGGTCTCGCGGCCCAGCTCGCTCATCATGGAGCAGATGTTGATGATCTTGCCCGCCCGCTTTTCGATCATGGCGGGCAGCACCGCCTTGGAGCAGTTGAAGGCGCCCACCACATGGACTTTCAGCACCTTTTCAAAGTCCTCGGTGCTGGTCTCCAGCATGGGCTTGCGCTGGATGATGCCGGCGTTGTTCACCAGGATGTCCACCGGGCCCACTTCGGCGGCGATCTTGTCCACCATCGCCTGGACGGCGTCCCAGTCGGTGACGTCGGCCACATAGCCGTGGGCCTCGATGCCGGCGGCCTGGTAGGCCGCCATGCCCTTTTCGTAGCTTGCCTGGGACGAGCAGTTGAAGCAGACCGTCGCGCCGCAGCGCGCCATCCCTTCCGCGATGGAAAAACCGATGCCGTGGGCGCCGCCGGTGATCAGCGCGACCTTGCCGCTCAGGTCAAATGCAGAGAGTTCCATGGGGGTAGCTCCTTCCTTTCTGTTGTATCCTTCGATGTATACTAGATAAATGTTTCACAAAAAGCCCCGCACCCGGCGTGCACCGGATACGGGGCGTTGTGACCCCGGTCAGCCCGGAGCTGTGTTTTTCTGGCCTGTCCGGGCGTGCGTGGCGTCCGGACGGGATAACTGGCCTTTACCGCAGGTCGGTGGTGGCGATGTTGTCCATGTCGTCAAACTCCATGTTCTCGCCGCCCATGGCCCAGATAAAGGTGTAGTTGGAGGTGCCCACGCCGCTGTGGATGCTCCAGGAGGGGCTGATGACAGCGTCCTCGTTGTGCATCACGATGTGCCGGGTCTGGGTGGGCTCGCCGCACATGTGGAAGACCACCTGCCCCTCGGGCAGCTCGAAATAGGTGTAGATCTCCATCCGGCGCTCGTGGGTGTGGCTGGGCATGGTGTTCCAGTTGGAGCCGGGCTCCAGCTCGGTCATGCCCATGCTCAGCTGGCAGGTCTTGAGCACGTCGGGATGGATGAACTGGTTGATGGTGCGCTTGTTGCAGGTCTCGGTGCTGCCCAGCGGCCGGTGGTTGGCGTCCGCCATCTTGATCAGGCGGGTCTCATAGGCGCAGTGGGCGGGGGCCGACACCATGTAGAACTTGGCAGGGTGGGCGGGGTCAGCCGAAGCGAAGGTGACTTCCTTGGTGCCCTGGGTGATGTACAGGCAGTCCTTGTAGCCCAGCTCGTACCGGACGCCGTCGGCCACCACGATGCCGGTGGAATCCTTGCCGATGTTGAACATGCCGATCTCGCGGCGCTCGAGGAAATAGTGGGTGCCGAAGTTGGCCCACACGTCGATGCCCTTGTCGATGGACACCACCTCGTTCACCGGCATGCAGCCCAGGGTGACCATGCGGTCCACATGGCTGTAGACGGCCACCACCTGGTCGGCCTTGTACAGGCCGGTGATGAGCATCTCATCCCGCATTTCCTCGGTGGTGTAGCGCTTGAAGTCCTTCTGGTTGCAGGAATAACGGATATCCATAGCGGTATGCCTCCCGTGCAGCCGGTGCTCAGCGCTGGATGCGGCCGGAGCCGTCGCCGCCGGCCAGCTTCTCGACCTCGGAGACGCTGACCATGTTGTAGTCGCCCTCGATGGAGTGCTTCAGAGCGGAAGCAGCCACCGCGAACTCCACGGCGTCCTGGGTGCTCTTGCCGTTCAGCAGGGCGTAGATCAGGCCGCCGCCGAAGCTGTCGCCGCCGCCCACGCGGTCGATGATGCGCAGCTCGTACTTCTTGGAGAAGCAGTACTCGCCGGTCGCAGCGTCGTACAGCATGGCGCTCCAGCCGTTGTCAGAAGCGCTGTGGCTCTCGCGCAGGGTGATGGCCACCTTCTCGAAATGGAACTTGTCGGCCAGCTGCTTGGCCACGCTCTTGTAGCCCTCGTGGTTCAGGGTGCCGCCGTAGATGTCGGTGGCCTCGGCCTCGATGTCGAACACGTCCTTGGCGTCCTCCTCGTTGGAGATGCAGACGTCAACGTACTGGCACAGGTCGGTCATGGCGGCGCGGGCCTGCTCACGGGTCCACAGCTTGCCGCGGTAGTTCAGGTCGCAGCTGATCTTGACGCCGTGGGCCTTGGCAGCCTTGCAGGCCTGGCGGCAGATCTCCACCACGTTCTCGCCCAGAGCCGGGGTGATGCCGGTGAAGTGGAACCAGTCCACGCCCTCAAAGATCTTCTCCCAGTCGAAGTCGGAGGGCTGGGCCAGCTGGATGGCGCTGTTGGCGCGGTCGTAGATGCAGACCGAGCCGCGCTGGGAGGCGCCCTTCTCGTTGTAGTAGATGCCCACACGGTCGCCGCCGCGGACGATCATGCTGGTGTCGACGCCGTAGCGGCGCAGGCTGTTGACTGCGCACTGGCCGATGGCGTGTGCGGGGAGCTTGGTGACGAAGGCGGCGTCCACGCCGTAGTTGGCCAGCGAGACAGCCACGTTGGCTTCACCGCCGCCGAAGGTGAACTCGAGCGTGCTTGCCTGGACAAAGCGCTCGTAGTTGTACGGCTGCAGACGGACCATCAGTTCGCCAAAGGTAACGACTTTCATTGTAGTGTTCTCCTTCACTGTTTCGTTTTTATGTGTGGGTATACTTCAAATGTCCCGCCGCAGGCCGGGACCCGCGGCGGGAGAGATAATGAGGGAAAAGATCAGACCTTGACCAGGTGGATGGCAAAGCCGCCGATCTCGTCTGCCATGTAGCAGGAGATGGTCTTGCCGTTCTTGACGTTCTTGGAGTCGAGGTCGAACTTGACGCCGCGGCGGCTCAGGTGGTAGATGGCGCGGTCGACGTTGTTGCAGCCGATGGCGATGTGGCCGTTTTTGCCGCGGCCGGGCTTCTTCATGATCTCGAATTCCTTGTTGCCCACGAAGATGCTGGAGTTGCCCGGGGTCACCTTCATGTTCAGCAGGGCGGCCAGGGCGTTGGCGGTGGACATGGCCTCGTCCTCATTGGCGGTGTTGATGCCCACGTGCACCAGCTTCAGGCCCAGCATGGTGTCCACGGCCTCTTTGCACATGGCGGTGATCTTGGCCCAGTCGCCGGCCTTGATGACGTCGCTCTTGCACATCCAGGTGCCGCCCACGGCAAAGATCTGGTCATAGCCCAGGTAGTCGTTGACGTTCTTGGCGTTGACGCCGCCGGTGCACATCCACTTGGCGGTCTTGAGGGCGCCGCCGATGTTCTTCAGCATGCCCACGCCGCCGTTGGCCTCGGCAGGGAAGAACTTCAGCGCCTCGCAGCCCATGTTCATGGCCTGCTGCATCTCGCCGGCGGTGGCGGTGCCGGGCATGGCCAGGCAGCCCTTGTCGATGACGTACTGGGTGACGTTGGGGTCAAAGCCGGGGGCCACGATGAAGGAAGCGCCCGCATCGATGGCGCGGTCCACCTGGTCCTTGGTCAGGACGGTGCCGGCGCCCAGCAGCATCTCGGGCATCTCCTTGTGGATCAGGCGGATGCACTCTTCGGCGCAGGCAGTGCGGAAGGTGACCTCAGCGGCGGGCAGGCCGCCGTCCGACAGAGCCTTGCACAGGGGCAGGGCCTCGTCCACGCTGTTGAAGGCGATGACGGGGATAATGCCGATCTCGTAAACACGCTCCAGGACAGGATTCGTAAACATAAACGCATTTCTCCTTTACTTACTGGCTTGCGCAGTATGACCACAGCCATGGGCATGGCTTGTCCAGGCACACTGTTGTATGATACTAGTATAAACCAAGGCAAGGCATTTGGTAATACTCACAAAGCACAATATTTGCCGGGATATCTTGTATACATTGCATAAAATCGTTTCAGGGCCAGGGGTTACAGGCCGGTCAGGCCCAGCCGGGCGAACAGCTCGGCCACGCCGTCGTGGTCGCAGTCCTGTTCCGAAACGATGTCAGCCAGAGATTGGATGGAGGGCATCCCGTTGGCCATGACGGCGGCCACGCCGGCGGCCTCCAGCATTTTGCGGTCGTTCTCGCTGTCGCCCACGGCCAGCACTTCGGCCTGGGGGATGCCCAGATGCCCGGCCAGGGCCAGCAGGGCGGTGCCTTTGTTCACCCCGGCGGCGGTGGCCTCCACATTGTCGGGGGAGCCCTGGGTGGCCTCCACCCCGGGGATGGCGGCCAGCTGGGGCAGCACTTCTTCGGCCGCCTCCCGGGAGCCGAAGAACATACAGAATTTTTCGATCTCGCCGGTGTGCGCCTCAAAGTAGGGGTGCAGGTCGGGCAGGATGGTAAAACGGCCGTCGTCCACCTGTTTGGCCTCGGTGGAAAGCAGCCGGGCCATCCGGGCCCGGGTCCAGGCCAGGCCGGCGGGGGTCTTGAAAGTCCGCCCGTCGGCAAAGAAGTTCAGCTCCCCCTCGTACCGCTCCAGCAGGGCGTAGACCGCCCGGGCCGTCTCGGCCGGCAGGGTGCGCCGGTACAGGCAGACGGGCTGGGCCACCGGCTCCGGCCCAGGCTCGCCGTAGCGGCTGCGGACGGCGGCCATGGGGTCGGGCCCCAGGTCCCAGACGGCCGCCCCGTTGGAGGTGAGGGCGTACCGCACGCCGGGGATGGAGGCAACCACCCGGGGCAGGGCCGACAGCCCCCGCCCGGTGGCGGGCAGCACCACCACCCCCCGGCGGATGGCCGTGACGAGGGCCTCCAGGGTGCGGGGAGTGATCCGGCTGGTGCGGTCCAGCAGAGTGCCGTCCAGATCCAGGGCGGCCAGTTTGATCGCGTTGGTTTTCATAGAGCCTCCTTGCCCAGCACAAACTTTTCCACGGCCAGCGCCACCCCGTCCTCGTTGTTGGAGGCGGTGACGTAGTCGGCGGCGGCTTTCACTTCGGGAAAGGCGTTGGCCATGGCCACGCCCAGCCCGGCGGCGGCCACCATGGCGGTGTCGTTGCCGCCGTCGCCGCAGGCCATCAGGGCGCTGGCGGGCAGGCCCAGCTGTTCGGCCAGGGCCAGCAGCCCCGCGCCCTTGTTCACGCCGGCGGCGTTGATCTCCATGTTCAGGGGCAGGCTGGACACCACGTCCACCCCCAGGGCCGCCGCTTCGGCCCAGGCCCGCTGGCGCTCGGCTTCGTCCAGAAAGAAGATGGTCAGCTTTTCGATGCCCCGCTCCTGGGACGCGATGAAGGCCCGCAGGTCGGGCAGGATGGTGCGGGTGTTCAGGACGTAATCCCGCAGGTTGTCGGGCACAAAGCGGTAGGCCGCAGCCCGGTTGGCCGCGGTGGTATAGCCTTTGCCGTCCTGGAACAGGTCGGCCATGCAGTCGTAGCGGGCCAGGATATCGAAGGCGGCCAGGGCCGTCTCCCGCGGGAGGTACAGCTCCCGCACGGCCTGGCCGGAGGTCAGGTCCATCATCCGGGCGCCGTTGGAGGTGATGGCGTAGTGGACCCCCGGCAGGGCCAGCAGGGCAGCCGGCAGGCCGGCGGCGGTGCGCCCGGTGGCGGGGACGATCTCCACCCCGCGGGCGGCAGCCTCGGTCAGAGCCGCGGCAGTGCGGGGGGTGAGCTGCTTGCGGTCGTTGAGGACGGTGCCGTCCAGATCCACCGCAAGCAGGCGAATGGGTGAAGTATACATCATAAAACCTCAAACTGTCAAGAATGACAAAAACAGAACGATTTTCCCGGCCGCACCGGGCCGGACCCCTCTGGGAGCAGACAAGCGCTCCCCACTATTTTACTGTACTTGCCGCGTTTGCGCAAGGGCGCGAGATATGGTACAATAGCAAAGCCCGGCGGGAAGATCCTCCCGCCGGCCCGAACGGTAAAAGAACAGAAAAGAAACGGTAAAATAAAAGGAGCAAGCTATGACCCAAATCCTGAAGAGCCGGCCCCATCTGTGGTTCCAGCTCTACTGGGTGATCTATCTGGTCTGGTTTTTCGCGCTGGACTGGACCATCACCGACCCCACCTACATCATCCACAGCCCCCTCGACGACCTGATCCCCTTCAACGAGTGGTTCATCTTCCCTTACTGCAGCTGGTTTTTCCTGCTGGCGGGGGTGACGGGGCTGCTGTGGTGGTTCGATACCAGGTCCTACGACAAGCTCTGCCTAATGATGTTCTCGGGGATGACCTTCTGCCTGATCTTGTACATGATCCTGCCCAACGGGGTGGACCTGCGCCCCACCGCGGAGCAGGTGGGCCGGGACAACATCGCCATGGACATCATGCAGCTGATCTGGAAGGCGGACGCTTCCAACAACGTCTGCCCCTCCATCCACTGCCAGAGTTCGGGCTGCATGGCCCTGGCCTTTGCCAAGAGCAAACTGGCCCAGGGGCGGCCCTGGCTGAAAGTGCTGGCCTTCGGGTGGGCGGGGCTGATCTGCGTGTCCACCGTGTTCACCAAGCAGCACTCGGTCATCGACGTGGCCTGCGGGCTGGCGCTGGCGGCGGCGTGGTACTGGCCCCTGTATGGCCGCAGAAAGGCCCGGCAGTCCGCCCTGTGAGCGGCAGGGTGCGCAGAGTGTAGAAAATCCCTGATAAAATTTGAACAAATGGCCCATTGACGCATCTGGAATATCAGTTTACAATGATAGAAAACAAGACCTCCTGTCATACAGGGGAACAGAAAGGAGACACGCCGTCATGGCAGCACCTGAAAGCGCGCGTGAGATAGCGTACCAGACCCTCTGGGGCAGGATCGTCACCATGGAACTGAAACCGGGCGACCCCCTCAACGACCGGCAGCTGGCGCAGGAAATGGGGATCAGCCGCACCCCCGTGCGGGAAGCCCTTATCATGCTGAATATCGCCCACATGGTGGTCATCAAACCCCAGAGCGGCACTTATGTGGCCCCCATTGATCTGAAACTGATGCGGATGGAGCAGTTTGCCCGCTTTACGCTGGAAAAGGAGATGCTGACCCACGTCTGCAGGCACTGCAGGCCGGCGCATCTGGTGGCTTACCGGGCCAACATCCGGGAGTATGAGGCGGCCGCCGCGGCCCCCGAGACCCCCCTCAAGAACAGCCATATGCTGGAGATCGACAACCGCTTCCACCGGCTGGCCTTCGAGTTCTGCGGCATGGAGGACCACTTCGACCATATGCTGTCCACCTTCAAGCACATCGAGCGGCTGCGGCTGTTCAGCCTGATGCTGGAGGAGAACTTTTCGGTGCCCGGCCAGCACGGCAAGATCGTGGACGCGCTGGAAGCAGGGGACCTCGAAGCGCTGGAACAGGCTTTGCGGGAGCACCTGACCCGGTACCGGGTGTCGGTGGACGCGGCCCGCAAGGTCCACCCCGACTACTTCATTGAGGGGTGAAACGGGCAGAGCGTTCTGCACGACTTTTGAAAATTCTGTTAAAAATAGAAAAATCCGCCGTGAGAAACAGTAAATTTTTCTCACGGTTTTTGTTGTTTAGATACAATCCACAAAAAACAAACCAAAAGAATGGAAAGATTACCACTTGCCAAATTGAGATTGATATACTAGAATGGGATGTAACAGGATGCCGCTCTGTGTCCGGCACGGGGCGGCTGCGCGAATTTCAGCACAAAGGAGAGAAAGACTATGCCAATGCAAATGGGTTTCCGCTGGTATGGCGAGGGCAACGACAAGATCACGCTGTCCGACATCAAGCAGATCCCCGGCGTCACCAGCATCGTCTGGGCCCTGCACAGCAAGATGCCCGGCGAGATCTGGGAGGTCGATGAGATCGCCGAGGTCCAAAAGCAGCTCGAGCCGTACGGCTTCAACATGGACGTGGTCGAGTCGGTCAACGTCCACGACGACATCAAGATCGGCCTGCCCACCCGCGACCAGTACATCGCCAACTACATCCAGACCATCCGCAACCTGTCCAAGTTCGGCGTGAAGGTCATCTGCTACAACTTCATGCCCATCTTTGACTGGACCCGCACCGACCTGTTCCACCCGGTGGGGGACGGTTCCACCGCCCTCTACTACCAGAAGGACATGATCCAGAGCGACTACAAGGCCATGGCCGAGTACATCATGAGCTTCACCGAGAAGTACAACATGACCTTCCCCGGCTGGGAGCCTGAGCGCATGGCCAAGCTCGACGAGCTGTTCAAGGCCTACGCCCCCGTCACCAAGGAAAAGCTGTGGGAGAACCTGAAGTACTTCCTGGAGGCCCTGATGCCGGTGTGCCATGAGTGCGACATCAAGATGGCCATCCACATGGACGATCCCCCATGGGATATCTTCGGCCTGCCCCGCCTGCTGACCAGCGCCGAGAACATCGACCGCTTCCTGTCCATGGTGGACGACCCCTACAACTGCCTGACCCTGTGCTCCGGCAGCCTGAACGCCGACCCCAACAACAACGTGGCCGACATCATCTACAAGCACTGCGACCGCATCGCGTTCGCCCACATCCGCAACGTCAAGCACTTCCCCAACGGCGACTTCTCTGAGGCCAGCCACCGCGACTGCGACGGCGACACCCACATCCTGGACATCCTGAAGGCCTACCACGACTGCCACTACGAGGGCTACATCCGCCCCGACCACGGCCGTCACCTGTGGGGCGAGGGCCCCGGCACCGTCCGGCCAGGCTATGGCCTGTACGACCGCGCCCTGGGCATCATGTATATGTGGGGCATCTGGGACATGCTGGACAAGCTGGACGCTGAAAAGAAGTAAGCGCCGTCTGCACAAACAGGAAAGGGAGCGTATTTCCACATGAAACTGACTGACATTGAACACGGCCCGATCAGCCCTGTCTGGGCGGAGAAAGGCTACCAGCTGCCCAAGTTTGACCGCGAGGCCGTCAAGGCCAAGACCGCGGCCGAGCCCACCTGGGTCCACTTTGGCGCGGGCAACATCTTCCGCGCCTTCCCGGCGGCCATCCTGCAGCAGGTGCTGGATTCGGGCAAGTACGACCGCGGCGTGATCGTGGCCGAGAGCTTTGACTACGAGATCATCGACAAGGCTTACCGCCCCTACGACAACCTGAGCCTGCTGGTCTGCCTGCAGTCCACCGGCACCATCGAGAAGAAGGTCATCGCCTCGGTCACCGAGAGCCTCAAGGCCGACCCCCAGTTCACCGACGACTGGGCCCGCCTGATCGAGATCTTCCAGAAGCCCAGCCTCCAGATGGTCTCCTTCACCATCACCGAAAAGGGCTATGGCTTCAACCCCGCCGACCTGGAGCGCGGCATGGGCGCACAGTTCGCCATGGGCAAGGTCACCGCCCTGCTCTACGAGCGCTACAAGGCAGGCGCCCTGCCCCTGACCCTGCAGAGCATGGACAACTGCTCCCACAACGGCGACAAGGTCAAGGCCGGCGTCTTTGCCTACGCCGAAAAGTGGGCCGAGATGGGCATCGTCCCCGCCGGCTTTGTGGACTACGTCAAGGACGAGAGCAAGGTCTCCTATCCCTGGAGCATGATCGACAAGATCACCCCGCGCCCCGACGCCAAGGTCCAGAAGATGCTGGAGGACGACGGTTTCGAGGACAACTACACCATCGTCACCGACCGCCACACCTTCACCGCCCCCTTCGTCAACGCCGAGGAGACCGAGTACCTGGTCATCGAGGACAAGTACACCAACGGCCGGCCCCCGCTGGAGCTGGGCGGCGTCATGTACGCCGACCGCGAGACGGTGGACAAGGTCGAGAAGATGAAGGTCTGCACCTGCCTCAACCCGCTGCACACCGCCATGTCCATCTATGGCTGCCTGCTGGGCTACACCCTCATCAGCGCCGAAATGGCCGACGAGGACATCCGCGGCCTGATCACCAAGATGGGCTACATCGAGGCCATGCCGGTGGTGGTCGATCCCGGCGTGCTGAAGCCCGCCGACTTCATCGACGCCGTGCTGAACCGCCGCCTGCCCAACCCGTTCATGCCCGACGCGCCCCAGCGCATCGCCACCGATACCTCCCAGAAGCTGTCCATCCGCTTCGGCGAGACCATCAAGGCCTACAAAGAGCGCGGCCTGGATATGAACGATCTGGTCCTGATCCCGCTGGTGCTGGCCGGCTATGCCCGCTACATCAAGGGCATCGACGACGAGGGCAAGGCGTTCGAGCCCTCTCCCGATCCGCTGCTGGCAGAGCTGTCCGCCATCGTGGCCCCGCTGGAAGTCAAGGAGGGCCCGCAGGACTTCAGCTGCCTGAAAGCCCTGTACACCCGCAAGGACGTCTTTGGCGTCGACCTGTATGAGGCAGGCCTGGGCGAGAAGATCGAGGGCATGGTGGCCGAGCTGTACGCCGGCCCCGGCGCTGTCCGCAAGACCCTGCACAAGTACGTTTCCGCCCGCTGATAAAGCCGGCTGTCTGAACGCTATCCCCGCCCCGCGCTGTGTTTGCTTTGCCGCAGCGCGGGGCTTTTTGCGCCCTGCGGCGGGGGCGTATAGGCAGTTCTTGCTTTTTTTGTAGCAGATTGTGCACTTGGGATACAACACGCCGCTCGAGCCTTGACATCGGGGCGGCGAGGCGGTATCATTAAATCAACGGGCGGCGCTTCCTGCGCCGCAGAGCAAACGGCGCGCTCTGACTGCGCCGTGACAGGAGGTATACAAACAATGTCTGTCTGTACTGCAAAATCCTTTGATTTGACCGGCAAGATCGCCCTGATCACCGGCGCTTCCTACGGCATCGGCTTCGCCATCGCCACCGCTATGGCGAACTGCGGCGCCACCATCGTGTTCAACGACATCAAGCAGGAGCTGGTGGACAAGGGCCTGGCCGCCTACAAAGAGGCCGGCATCGACGCCCACGGCTATGTCTGCGACGTCACCGACGAGGACGCCGTCAACGCCTTCATCAAGCAGGTCACCGAGGAAGTGGGCCACATCAACATCCTGGTCAACAACGCCGGCATCATCAAGCGCATCCCCATGTGCGAGATGACCGCCGCCCAGTTCCGCCAGGTCATCGACGTGGACCTGAACGCCCCCTTCATCGTCTCCAAGGCGGTCATCCCCGACATGATCCAGCAGGGCGGCGGCAAGATCATCAACATCTGCTCCATGATGAGCGAGCTGGGCCGCGAGACCGTGTCGGCCTACGCCGCAGCCAAGGGCGGCCTGAAGATGCTGACCAAGAACATCGCCTCCGAGTACGGCGAGTACAACATCCAGTGCAACGGCATCGGCCCCGGCTATATCGCCACCCCGCAGACCGCGCCCCTGCGTGAGCGCCAGCCCGATGGCAGCCGTCATCCCTTCGATCAGTTCATCGTCTCCAAGACCCCGGCCGGCCGCTGGGGCAACGCCGAGGACCTGGGCGGCCCCGCTGTGTTCCTGGCCTCCGAGGCTTCCGACTTTGTCAACGGCCACATCCTGTATGTGGACGGCGGCATCCTGGCTTACATCGGCAAGCAGCCCCAGTAAGTTACTTTTCTAAAGTAACCAAAAGACTTTTCTCTGCCCCCTGCCGGCGCGCTGTGCCGGTCCCCCCGTTGGGGGGAAGCAAAAGAAAGAAACTGCTCCCTCATCTGCGAAAGGCGGGTGGGGGAGCAGTTTTTTGCGTTCAGCCGCTTTGATCCAGCCGCCGGAGGTACTGCCGGGTCTCCTCCGCTACCTGGCCGGAGAGGGCGAAAAGCCCGGCGAGGTTGGGCAGCATCATCAGGCCGTTGAAAGTGTCGGACAAGGCCCACGCGGCGGTAAAGCCGGCGGTGGCCCCGGGCAGGATCAGGGCCAGAAAGGCCAGCCGGTAGGCCCAGACTGTTCCCGGCCCAAAGAGGTAGGCCCAGCACTCGGCGCCGTACTGGCTCCAGCCCAGCACCGACGACCAGGCGAACAACAGCACCGCCCCCGCCACAAAGCCGGGGCCCAGCGGCCCCAGGGCGGCGGAAAAGGCTTCGCCCGCCAGGTCGGGGGCCGGGGCAGGGGAGAGCATCCGCCCGGTGTCCAGGTCCACCAGGCCGGTGGTGAGCATGGCCAGGGCGGTCATGGTGCAGACCAGGAAGGTGGAGACGAACACCTGAAAAATGCCCCACATCCCCTGCCGGGCAGGCTCCCGGGTGGAGGCCGGGCCGCTGGCAATGGCCGAGGAACCCAGCCCCGCCTCGCTGGAAAAGCTGCCCCGCATGGACCCCCACTGGACTGCCGCGGCCATGCCGTAGCCCACCGCGCCGCCCCCGGCCGCCCGCAAGCCGAACGCGCCCCGGAAAATGCTCCCGAACGCCGCCGGCAGGGCGTCCGCGTGGGTCAGGACCACCAGCGCCGTCCCCGCCAGATAAAAAACGGCCATGAAGGGCACCAGCCTGCCGGCGGCGGAGGCCACCCCTTTCATCCCGCGCAGCAGGACCAGCGCAGTGACCAGAGCCAGCGCTGCCCCCGTCAGGGCGGGCGGCAGCCCGAAAGCGCCTTCCAGGCTGGCGGCGATGGCGTTCACCTGGCTCAGGTTGCCGATGCCGAAGGAGGCCAGCACGCACAGCAGGGCAAAGGTCCCCGCCAGCACCCGGCCCGCCAGCCGGCCGCGGGGCAAAGCGCCCACCCCCGCCGAAAGGTAATACATGGGGCCGCCGTGCCAGCTGCCCGCGCGGTACTGCCGGTAGCGCAGGCCCAGCAGGTTTTCGGCGTAGGCGGTCATCATCCCGAAAAAGGCCGTCACCCACATCCAGAAGATGGCCCCCGGCCCGCCGCTGATGAGGGCCGCGCCCACCCCCACGATGCTCCCGGTGCCGATGGTGGCCCCCAGCGCGGTGCACAGGCTCTGCAGGGGGCTGATGCTGCCCGCGTCCTCCCGGGCGAGGTCGGGGCTGCGCCGCAGGATGGCCCCCAGCGTCTGCCCCAGCCAGAGGGGCAGGCGGGTCAGCTGGAACCACCCGGTCCGCACCGTCAGCCACAGCCCCGCCGCGGCCAGCAGGCCCACCCCCAGCGGCCCCCACACCACCCCGTTGATCGCAGACAGCAGTTCCATACGCAGCCCCCCAAGCCCCGGAGATACAAAAACAGGAGCCATACCACGGCGGTACGGCTCCTGTTATGTGTATGCAGGGCAAGAGCTGCTCATGCCTTTTTGGCCTGATGGACGCTGCCCTTGGGCTCGCGGCGGGGCAGCAGGCCGGCGCGGTCCAGAGCGGGACGGACGGCCAGGTACAGCAGCACCGCGCAGACGGTGGAGACCAGACTGTTCACCAGCGTGACGCCGCCGGCCACCCCGGCCAGGGCCTGGGCCACCGAGTAGTCCTGCCCGAAAATGTAAACGTTGCGGAAGTAGCCCAGCAGCGGGTCGGTGATGACGTTGACCAAAAGGCCCGAGCCGGCCGACGCCGTCACCCGCAGCACATAGGGCAGCCGCCGGGCGGGGTCGGCCGTGTCGATCCGGCACAGGTGGTGGGCCGTCAGCCCGCACACCACACCGATGATGAATTTGAGCACAAAGGTGGTGATGGCGTAGCCAGGGTCCCCGGCCAGCACGTCGGCCAGGGCCAGCCCGATGGCCCCCGCCAGCCCGCCCGAGACGCCGTCCATCAGCAGGGCGGCCAGGGCGGTGAAGGTGTTGCCCAGGTGGAACGACGACCCGCCGTAGAAGGGCACCCGGAAAAACAGATAGGCCGCAAAGCTCAAGGCCGCCATGACGCCGGTCAGGGCCAGCTCATGGGGGGTGAAGGTGCGCTTATACAGCACACTGGCGAACAAGATAACGATGACCACGACTGCCAGCAGCAGCCACATCGCAGTAGATGACATGGCGATCCCTCCAGTTTGTAAAATTCCGCCCGCCCCCTTGACAGAAGCTGCCCGGGCGGGTATGCTCCTATTATAACGAAAACTGGCTCCATGAAAATACCCAGAACAGAACTTTTTTATGAGGTCAGTTTGCAAAGGAGGGATGGATATGCTGCATTTGACCGCCGCGCTGGACCCGGCCTCCCAGGTGCCGCTGTACGAGCAGCTCTACCGCAGCATCGCGCAGGAGATCAGTGCGGGCGCCCTGCCCGCCGGCGCCCGGATGCCCGGCAAGCGCAGCCTGGCCGAAGCGCTGTCCGTGTCGGTGAACACGGTGGACGGGGCCTATCAAATGCTGGCCGCCGAGGGGTATCTGGCCAGCCGGCCCCGCAGCGGCTTTTACGTACAGGAATACCCGGCACGGCCTGTCCTGACGGGAGAGACAAACCGGCCGCCCGAGCTGCCCGCGGCCCCTGCGCCGGAAGGGCCGCCGGTGCAATACGACCTTTCCACCAGCGGGGTGGACACCCGGCTGTTCCCGGCCCGGACCTGGGCGCGGCTGCAAAAGGAACTGCTGTACACCTCGCCCGGCCTGCTGGCCCGCGGCGACCCGCAGGGGGAAATGGAGCTGCGGCAGGCGCTGGCGGGCTATCTGGAGGAATACCGCGGGGTGCGCTGCGCGCCGGAACAGATCATCGTGGGGGCGGGCATCGAACACCTGCTCAGCCTGCTGGCCCCGCTGCTGCCGGGGCCGGCGGCGGTGGAGGACCCGGGCTATCCCCGGGCGCGGCAGGTGCTGGAAAACAGCGGCCGGCCCTGCCGGTTCATGCCGGTGGATGAGGGCGGGCTGTCGGTGGCGGCGCTGGCGGCGTCGGACGCGGCGGTCTGCTACGTCACCCCCAGCCACCAGTTCCCCACCGGCGTGACCATGCCCGCCCCCCGCCGGGCCGAGCTGCTGGGCTGGGCCGCCCGGCGGCCGGGCCAGCGCTACATCATCGAGGACGACTACGACTCGGAGTTCCGGTTCGACACCCGGCCCCTGCCCAGCCTGCAGGGGATGGCCGGGGCCGACGGGCCGGTGGTCTATCTGTCCACGGTGGCCCGCAGCCTGGCCCCCGGCATCCGCATCGCCTATATGGTCCTGCCGGCCCATCTGCTGCCCGCCTGGAGGCAGCGGTACAGCCTCTATTCGGGCACGGTGGGCCGCTTTGAGCAGCAGACCCTGGCCCGCTTCATCCGGGAGGGGTATTTTACCCGCCACCTGGCCCGCAGCCGGGTGGCCTACAAGGCCCGGCGGACCGCTTTAGCCGCCGCGCTGGAGGATGCATTCGGCCCGGCGGCGTCCCTGTCGGGGCTGCACACCGGCCTCCATCTGCTGCTGCGGCTGCGCGGGAAAAACATCCCGCCCGACACGGCGCTGGCGGCCGCCGCCCGGCAGGCCGGCATCCGCCTGTCGGCCCTCAGCAGCTACTACATGGATGGCCCGTCGGCCTGCCCGCCGGGGACACTGGTGTTGGGGTACGGCGCGCTGGACGACGCGCTCTGCGCCCCGCTGGCGGCGGCGCTGTCCGACACATTGAAGAAAGCCTGCACGGCGGCGTCTGCTGCTTCGTCCAGCGTGTAAAGCCCGCCGGCGCGGTCCCAGCGGCCGGGCAGGACGCCGCTGGTGACGGCGGCCTGGCCGTTGGCCAGCAGTTCGAGGGTGTCCTCCAGGGTCAGCAGGTCAGCGGCGGTCAGGTCGGTGAGCAGGGAATCACTGGCCGAACGCAGCGCGCCGGGCAGGGAGGCGGGCAGGGCGTCCAGGTTCTGCCGGAAAAAGGCGTCCCACACGGCGGCCCGTGCCGCGGCTGTGGAGGCAGGGGGCAGGCTGGCGGCCAGCTCCTCCAAAAAGGCGTGAGCCGAAACGCCGTCCCAGTCCCCCACCCCTGCCTGCTCAAAGCGGGCCAGCTCCTCGGGGGACAGCGCCCCCGAAAAGCCCACCCGCAGGCTGCCGTACCCGTCGCAGAGACCGGCCAGGGTCTCGGGGGTGGCCGCAAGATAGTGGGCGTCCTCCGGCAGGTCCAGCACCGCCCGCAGCCCCTGCAGACAGCGGGCGGGGCCCGCCGCGGTGTAGCAGTCGGCCAGGGCCGCCTCCCCATCGCTGAAGGGGACGGCCAGCTGGCCCGGCACCGCCAGCAGGTGGATGCAGTTCTGGTCGGCGTTCAGGTAGAGCAGGACGAAGGCCGGGTCCTCCCCGGCCACGCAGGCCAGCAGGGTCAGGTGGTTTTCCTCCCGGGGCAGCTGCACCGGCACCCCGCTCTGGCTCTCGGAAGCCCGCACCCGCCCCGCTGCCTGCCGCTGGGCCAGCACGGCGGTGCCCGCCACCAGAGGCAGCAGCACCAGCAGGCTGACCCAGAGGGCTGTCCAGAAACTTTTCCAGCCTTTGGTCTCCATCAAAACACCTCCTGTGCGGATATAGTCTGGCCCGCCGGGGCAGACTGTATGCACGAAGGAGGCGATTCGCCATGACCGACAAAAACAGCCGCCCGAAGGCCGCCAAGGCCGCCCAAAATGCAAAAAAGGCGCAGGACGCCAGCGAGGCCGCCCGCCTGCCCGAGCCAGAGGACTTCTGGCTGGAACTGGGGCCGACGTCCGCCTACTACGGCACCGACGCCTATGACGCGGCCCGCCAGAACGGGGACGCATCCCCCGACGCCGAGCGTCTTGGCTGGACCGGCGCCGAGCCCGGCGCCGGCGAACAGAACCCGTAACGGCCCGCCCCGCAAAAAATTTGCAAAAAGCGCTTGACAATCCGCCGCAATGTGGTATAATAACACACGTCCCAGCCAGAACGGCTGGCCACACAAAACCAAATAAGCGGATATGGCGGAATTGGCAGACGCGTTAGATTCAGGTTCTAATCGGGGCAACTCGGTGGAGGTTCAAGTCCTCTTATCCGCACCACGGCGACCACAGTAGTGGTTGCCGTTTTTTGTTGTGTCAGAGACAACAAAACGCCCCCGGCGGGTTTCACCGGGGGCATTCCACAGCTTTTGTTTTTCAGTAGCCGTCCAGGCCCAGGCTGACGTCCAGGGCCTGGTTGACCCGCTTCTGGTCCTCGGGGGTGATCTGGCCGGCGCGCTGGCGCAGGCGGTGCTTATCCAGGGTGCGGATCTGCTCCAGCAGGACCACGCTGTCCTTGGCCAGGCCGGTGTCCGCCGCACGGATGTTGATGTGGGTGGGCAGGCGGGTCTTATCCAGCCGGGATGTAATGGCCGCTGCGATCACGGTGGGGCTGTGGCGGTTGCCGATCTCGTTCTGGACGATCAGGACCGGGCGGACGCCGCCCTGCTCCGAGCCGACCACGGGCGATAAGTCGGCGTAGAAAACTTCTCCTCTGTGTACCTCCATGGAACTCCCTCCTTGCTAGTGTGAAGGGCGCGGTGTCTGGCCGCTCTATGTGTCGGCGTGCCGGCGGCCCGCGCTTTTGTGGACACTGAGAGTATGCCCCGAAGCGCCGCCCGCTATGCACGGCCTGGTCTATCTTATGCGGAGGGAAGATTTAGTTTTCGTCGCCGGCGGCCTCCAGCAGGCAGACGGCCATGGCCGCGCCGCCGTCGTGGCTCAATGTCAGGTGGGCGACAAGGCGGCGCTGGGCCACCCAGTCCGCCGTCCGCCCCGAAAAGCGGTAGGCCGGCGCGCCGGAATCCAGCCGCACCGCCTCGATCTCGGCCAGGGCAAAGGGCCCGGCCAGCCCGGTGCCCGCCGCCTTGAGGAAGGCTTCCTTGGCGGCGAAGTCGGCCGCCGCGCTGGCGGCCCGCCGCGGGGTAAGAGGGTCCGGGCCATCCAGGCCCAGAGCCGCCCGCTCGGCCGGGCCGAACACCCGCCGGGCAAAGGCCGGTCCGTGGGGGCCGGTCAGGCTTTTTTCCATCCGGGAAATGGCGCACAGGTCGCACCCGATGCCAAAGATCATCTGCTGCTCCTTCCCGCGGCCGCAGGGACCGCATTTTGTATTTATTTTGTAAATATTTGCATCTGTACTTGAAGTTTGCCCCTGATTCATGTAGAATAAAAGAAGCATTCGGCGGCCTGCGGCCGCAGACAGCCTTGCCTGCCCGCAAGGCAGAAGGGAGTGGATTGTTATGAGTGAACCTACTGCTATTTTTTCGATCCACGATGAAAAGGACGAGCAGATCCGCGAGATCCTGCAGCAAGTTTACGCTGCCCTGAAAGAGAAGGGGTACAACCCCGTCAACCAGCTGGTGGGCTACATCCTGTCGGAGGACCCCACCTACATCACCACCCACAACGGCGCGCGCTCCCTGATCCGCAAGGTGGACCGCGACGACCTGCTGCAGGCGCTGCTGCGCAGCTACCTGGACGTGTAAAGCCACCGGCCCGTGTCCCGAAAGGACGCGGGCTTTTTTGTGTCCCATCCGGCGGCGCGTGTCTGCCGGGTGGGACTTATTTGCGCAGGGGGAGGGTGAACAGCTGGCCGACCGTCACTTCGTATTCCCAGGGGTCGCGGAACTTTTTCAGCTGCTTGGCCAGCTTGTCCGAGCCCTCGAAAAGGCCGGCGGCCTCGTGCCAGTGGGCTTTCATCCGGCTGATGGCTGCCTGGGGGCTGCCGAAAGCGGCGGTGTACCCGGCGTACAGCTCGGCAAAGTAGCCCCGCAGCTCCTCTTTGGAGGCGGCGGGCCCGCCCCGCGCCCTGCGCAGCAGCGCCGGGTCGGCGATCAGTCCGCGGCCCGCCATCAGGCCGGCCAGGCCGGGCCAGCGCGCCGCCAGAGCGGCAAAGTCCTCCGGGGCAGTGATGTCCCCGTTGTAGCAGACGGGGGCTTTGCAGGCGGGCAGGGCCGCCTCGAAGGCGTCCCGGTCGGCCTGCCCCCGGTAGAGCTGGCGCATCACCCGGGGGTGGACGATCAGCCCGGCCAGGGGGTATCGGTTGTACACTTCGAGGATGGGGCCGAACTCCTCCGGCCGCTCCACCCCAATGCGGGTCTTGACCGAGATAGGCCCGCCCGCCTCGGTGAACACGGCGTCCAGAAAGCGGTCCAAAGCGTCCAGCTCCCGCAGCATCCCGGCCCCCTTGCCCTTGGCGGTGACGGTGCCGGAGGGGCACCCGAAATTCAGGTTGACCTCGGTGTAGCCCATGTCCCGCAGCACCCCGATCATCCAGGCGGCGCAGCTGCCGTCCTTGCCCAGCAGCTGGGGGATGACCGGCGCGCCGGGGTTGGCCGCGGGGGCCAGCTCGGCCATTTTCTTTTTGACGGGGATACGGTTCTCGGGCGGGGAGAGGAAGGGCGCGTAATACCGGTCCGCCCTGCCGAACCAGCGCTGGTGGGCCTGCCGCCAGACCCGGTCGGTCAGCCCCTCCATGGGGGCCGCGTCGTATCGCATCATCGTTTGTCTCCTTTGCACGTTTCCCTGACACGATAGCATAGAGTCAGGGGCGTTGTCAAGAGATGCAAAAAGGACCCGCCCTTTTGGGGCGGGTGCAGTTTGTCAAAAAAGTCCCGTCCAGCCGACATGTGCGGATGGACGGGACACAACCAGGGAAATTTGGCGCTGAGAGTGTGCGAGGCCGCAAGGCCGAGTGCATGGTTCAGCGGCAAATTTTGTCCCCAGGGGGATATTAGGGGGAAGGAATTTCTGTCGCGCGACTGCGCGCAGAAATGGGTTCCCCCTAACAGCTTTAGCGGATAAAGTTTGTCTGCTGGGGGGCTTCCTTGGCGGGCAGGCCGTACTTTTCCTTGCCAAGGGCGATGCTCTTGAGGAGGAAAGCCATGTTCCGGGCCAGCACCCGCATGGTCTGCAGGCCCTCGGCGTCCTGGGCGGCCTCGCCGGGCAGGCGGCCGTGGACGCTGTTCCAGTACCGGCTGGAGGCCACCGGCATCCCGGCGATGGTGAAGTACTTGTTCAGCTCGTCAAAGGTGGCCGACAGGCCGCCCCGGCGGGCCACCACCACGCTGGCGCCCACCTTCATGGTCTTGTCAAAGGGGGTGCTGTAGAACAGCCGGTCCAGGAAGGAGACAAGGGTGCCGTTGGCCGAAGCGTAGTAGACCGGGGAGGCCACCACCAGCCCGTCCGCAGCCTCGAACTTGGGGGCCGCCTGGTTGACCGCATCGTCAAAGACGCAGCGGCCCAGTTTGGCGCAGCTGCCGCAGGCGATGCAGCCGCGGATGGCCTGGGCGCCGATCTGGATGGTCTCGGTCTCGATGCCTTCCTCTGCAAAAACTTTTTCCATTTCTGCGAGCGCAATGCTCGTATTGCCCCCGGCCCGGGGGCTGCCGTTGATCATAAGGACTTTCATGGTTTGCACCTCGCTTGGGTTTTGGTTTGCTTTGTATGGATGAAACAGGCGCGGGCCTGCTTTCAGCAAAACAGCGTTCTGGAATATGCCCCTATTATAACACGGCGTCAAGGAAATGGAAAGCCGACCCGCGCCTCTTGACAAGCGGCGCGGCGTGTATTATAATAACGGGCGCGAAAGCTATATCTTTCCTTGTTTCTGATTCATAAACAGGGCGGATATGGCTTTTTTGTTGTGCTTTTTACGGAAAAAGGAGAGTTACGCCCTATGCAGCAGAGCTTTATGAAAACGCGGCCCGTCCTGCCGCTGGTGCTGTCCATGTCGCTGCCGATGGTGCTGTCCATGATGGTGTCGTCGCTGTACAACATCGTGGACAGTTACTACGTGGCCAAGATCAGCGAGGACGCCATGACCGCCCTGTCCCTGGTCTACCCGGTGCAGAATTTGATCAACGCCGTGACCATCGGCTTTTCCATCGGCGCCAACGCGGTGATCGCCTATCACCTGGGGGCCCAGGACGCCAGGAAGGCCAACGCCGCCGCGGCCCAGAGCATTTTGTGGAACGTTTTGCACGGGATCGTCCTGACGGTGGTGTGCATCGCGGTGATGCCCGCCTTCCTGCGGATGTTCACCTCGGATGAGATGATCGTGGATATGGGGGTGCGCTATTCCCGCATCGCGTTCCTGTTCTCGGTGGTGATCGCCGCGTCCATGTCGATGGAAAAGATCTTCCAGGCCACCGGCCGGATGATGATCACCATGGTGTGCATGATGTCGGGCTGTGTGGCCAACATCATCCTTGACCCGGTGATGATCTTCGGGTGGGGGCCCTTCCCGGAGATGGGCATCGAGGGCGCGGCCCTGGCCACCGGCATCGGCCAGGCCCTGAGCCTGGTCATCTACCTGGGCTGCTATGCGGCGGGGATGATCCCCATCCGCCTGCGCTTCGGCCGGGAAACGGCCGACCCCGCCCTTGCCAAAAAGATGTACGCGGTGGGCATCCCCGCCACCTTCAGCCTGGCGCTGCCCTCCCTGCTGATCTCCTGCCTGAACATCATCCTGGCGGCCTCGTCGGAGGTGTATGTCCTGGTGCTGGGGGTCTACTACAAATTGCAGACTTTCCTGTACCTGCCCGCCAACGGCATCGTGCAGGGGATGCGGCCCATCGTGGGCTACAACTACGGCGCCAAGGAGCCCGCCCGCGTGCGGAAGATCTTCCTCACCGGCCTGGCCCTTTCGGCGGGCATCATGGTGCTGGGCACCGTCCTGTGCTGGACCATTCCCGGCCAGCTGATCGGCCTGTTCTCCACCAGCGCCGAGACCATCGCCCTGGGCAGCACCGCGCTGCGGATCATCAGCCTGGGCTTTATCATCTCGGCGGTGTCGGTCATTTCCTGCGGCACCCTGGAGGGTCTGGGGATGGGCGGGCCTTCCCTCGTCATTTCCCTGATGCGGTACGCGGTGGTCATCCTGCCGCTGGCCTTTGTCTTTAACCTGCTGTGGGGCCCGGTGGGCGTGTGGCACGCCTTCTGGGTGACGGAGGTGGCGGCCTCGGCGGCCAGCTGGCTGATCTGCCGGAAAAAAGTCTTTTCCGCCATGCAGTAAGGGGGACGGCTTTATGATCCGCAGAGCAGAGCCGTCCGACCTGGGCGCCGTGCTGCGCATCTGGCTGGACGCCAACCTGGACGCCCACGCCTTTATCCCGGCGGAGTATTGGCAGGGCTGCCGCGGGCTGGTGCAGGAGATGCTGCCCCAGGCGGAGCTGTACGTCCACCAGGACCCCGCAGGCTGGATCGACGGCTTCTTGGGGCTGGAGGGAAACTACGTCGCAGGCCTGTTTGTCCGGCAGGACGCCCGGTCCCGCGGGGTGGGCAGAGAACTGCTGGACTGTGCAAAAGCGCACCGGACACAGCTCAGCCTGAGTGTCTACCGGAAAAACGAAAGGGCCGCCGCGTTTTATCAGCGGGAGGGCTTTGTTGTCCTTGCGGCAGGCGTCGATGCAAACACCGGCGAACCGGAATATACCATGGCCTGGAATCGTTTGGGATAAAAATACAGAACAGCTAAAGGGACAGTCTCCGCGGGGGCTGTCCCTTTTCGATTACTGCAGGTACTGGCGGAAGAAGGCTTCCATCTTGTCAAAGGGGATGACGTCCATCCGGTCGTTCCGGGGGAAGGTCTTGTCCCATTCTTCGGTCAGATGCAGTTGTTCTTCCATATGCAGATGCCCTCCGTTTCGTCTGTGTACTGTTTTTCGGCCTGGCGCATGATAAAGACCAGGTGGTCCAGGCAGTCCAGCCGGGCGGCGTCCTGGTGCAGCTGGTCCAGCAGGCAGGCCCGGTGCCGCGCCAGGAATTTATATTGGCGGCAGCGGTCTTTGGCCTGCTCCCATTCCAGGAACGCGGCGATCTGCTCCTCCGAGCAGCCCGCGTCGGTCAGGACCCTGCGGATGCGGAACACACGTTCCTCCCACTTCATGCTCATGCTCCATGCCTCCTTGCGTGCTTTTATTGTAGCGGCCGTGCAGGAAAATAGCAAATACTTCGTTTTTATTCCATCAAATGCTTCCAAGGCATGGCAAAAAGGTGTATAATAGTGACAACGTGTCAAACCAATGGAGGAGGACAACGCAATGGAGATACGGACGCTGCGCTATTTCCTGGCCGTGGCCCGGGAGGGCAGCATCACCCGGGCGGCCAACTTTCTGCACCTGACCCAGCCCACCCTCTCCCGCCAGATGCAGGATCTGGAGGAGGAGCTGGGCCGGCCGCTGCTGGTCCGCAAGAGCCACCGGGTGGACCTGACCCCCGAAGGGGTGCTGCTGCGCAAGCGGGCGGAGGAGATCGTGGCCATGGTGGACAAGACCGAGGCTGAGTTCACCGCCCTGGAGGACACCGTCAGCGGGGACGTCTACATCGGCAGCGGCGAGACCCGCGGCCTGTGCCCCATCGCCAAGGTGATCCGGCAGCTGCGGGCCGAGAGCCCGGCCATCCGCTACCACCTGTACAGCGGCAACGCTCAGGATGTCACCGACCGGCTGGACAAGGGCCTGCTGGATTTCGGCATCGTCATCGAGCCGGCGGATATTTCCAAGTACGACGCTCTGTCCCTGCCCGCCCGGGACGTGTGGGGCGTGCTGATGCGCCGGGACAGCCCGCTGGCCGCCAAAGAGCGCATCGAAAAGGCCGACCTGCTGGACCTGCCCCTGCTGTGCTCCCGGCAGGTCATCACCCCGCACCCCGGCGAGAACGCCTTTGTGGACTGGTTCGGGGAAGATTTCGGCAAGCTGGACATCGCGGTCAATTATAATCTGGTCTTTAACGCCGCCATCCTGGTGGAGGCGGGGGTGGGCTACGCCATCACCCTGGACGGCCTGGCCGACACCTCGCCGGAGAGCGCGCTGTGCTTCCGGCCGCTGTGGCCCCGGCTGGAATCGGGCCTGGACATCATCTGGAAAAAGTACCAGGTCTTTTCGCCCGCGGCCGAGCTGTTCCTCAGCCGGCTGCGGGCTTTGGTGGAACAGAAGTGAAAATATTTTCTGTTGTATGAACGAGAAAAATATGCTATACTAATGGTGACAGCCAGCGGAGGTTTTGTGTGAGTCAGTTTGAAAAAATTTTGCTTGCCGTTTTGAGTGGCACACGGGACAGCAATATCCAGTTTGCAGACCTGCAGTCTGTCCTGACCAGGCTGGGGTTCCAGTGCCGTATCAGGGGAGACCATTTTATTTACACCAAAGATGGAGTGGAAGAAATTATCAACATCCAGCCCACAGCAAACCACAAAGCAAAACCGTATCAGGTAAAGCAGGTGCGCAATGTGATCCTGCGTTATCAGTTGGGAGGCATCCTATATGACCAAGTATGAGATCATTCTGTATTGGAGCGAAGAAGATGGCGCTTACATCGCCGAGGTGCCGGAGCTGGCCGGCTGCATGGCCGACGGCGCGACGGCGGCCGAAGCGCTGGCCGAGGCCGAACGGGTCATCCAGGAATGGATCGAGACTGCACAGGAGCTGGGCCGTCCCATCCCTGTGCCCAAAGGGCGGCTGCGCTACGCCTGAAACACAGAACAAAGCCCCCGTTCTTCTTTGTGGAGAACGGGGGCTTCGCGGTTTATGTGCAGGCGTAATCAGGCGTTTTTGGCCTTGGGATTCGTCTGTTTGAAGGGCACCAGGCCGGTGCGGTTCAGGGCCAGCATCACCACGGGGATGAGGATGAGCTGCACGATGATGCCGGGGATGGCGTTGAGCAGCGCCCCTGCCAGGAAGATCTGCAGGGTCATGGCGCTGCCGGTCAGCCCCAGCAGCACCGCCTGCACCACGCCCCATACCACGCGGCCGGCCACCATGGCCAGCAGCAGGCAGCGGTACAAAGCGCGGACGCACTGCCAGCGAGACCGGCTGTACAGCAGGCCCACCACCAGGCCGTAGGTCAGCAGCTCAAAGGCCATCGAGGTGGCGGTGGGGAACAGGGGCGGCATCCCGAACAAAACCGAGCGCATCAGGGGCACGATGAAGCCCACCGCCGCGCCGTACTGCCAGCCGCAAATCAGCCCGCAGAGGAACACGGGGATGTGCATGGGCAGCAGCATGCTGCCGATTTGGGGAATCTGCCCGGTGAAAAAGGGCAGCACCAGGCCCAGCGCCAGGAACAAGGCGGCGAGGGTCATGTTTTTCAGGTTCTTGGACATACTTTTTCTCCTCCATACAGACACGAAATGGATGCCAGACTGCGATAGTCTGACGCTGTGTCAGTTATTATACAACAAAAAGGCGGAACTGGCAAGCCCTTTGGCCCGTTCCGCCTGTTTGGTTTATCGGCCGTTCATGGCAAACCAGGCCTCGGCATATCCTGCCAGGTGGGAGATCAGCTGTTTGATCTCCAGCCCGGTGGTATTGATGCACAGGTGGTAGTTGGCCCGGTCGCCCCACTTGACGGGGGAAAACATCCCGTGGTACTTGGCCCGGCGGGCGTCCACCTGCCGGATCTCCTTTTCCAGGGCTTTGGGGCTGTCCAGGTGGCCGGTCTCCTCGTAGCGCCGGCAGCGGGCCAGCTTGTGGTCCATGCTGGCGTAAACGAACAGCTTGAAGGGGGCAAGGTCCTCGAGAATGACGTCCGCCGCCCGGCCCACGATGACGCAGTCGGAGGCCGCGGCGATCTGGCGCAGGACCCGGCGCTTTTCCACCAGAATGTCCACCTGCTGTTTGTACAGATAGGAGCTGGCGATGGTCCGGCCAAAGTGGAGGGGAATATTGGTGAGGGCGCCGTTCCCGATGGAACGGGCGATAAAGCCCTCGTCCAGATCCATGTTCTGGGCGATGCTGGCCTCGATCTCGCTGTCGTAGTAGGCGCAGTGCAGCGCGTCGGCCAGCCGTTTGCCAACCTCCCGCCCGCCGCTGCCAAACTCGCGGCTGATGGTGATGATGCGGTTCATAGTCATGCCTCCTTTGGGCTTACGGGGCGTCGGGGCGGTGCAGGTCGGCCCGGGTCCGGCGCAGGATGACGAGGGCCAGCACCGCCGCCAGGGCCGACGTGGCAGGGAAGTTGATCCACAGCCCGTTCAGCCCCAGAGAGCCCAGCGCCGCCAGCAGGATTACCGGGAACACCAGCGCCGTGGACACCGAGAGGATGGAGGCCGGCAGGGCCTTTTCCACCGCCAGCATATAGCTCTGGGTGGCGAAGGACAGCCAGCGGGTCAGGTAGGTCAGGCTGAAGAAGCGCAGCGCGGTGACGCCCATGGCCAGCGCGCCGCCCTCGGCCCCGGCGATGAACAGCCGGGTGATGGGGGCGGGCAGCAGGGCGATGACCGCCACCGAAGTCAGGCTGATGACCGCCGCCGCGGCAAAGCAGCATTTTTCAATGGCCCGCACCCGGCTGTATTTCTGGGCGCCCCAGTTGTAGCCCACGGCGGGTTGCAGCGAATCGCACATGCCGTACAGCAGCGGCTGGATGAAGCCGTCCACGTACATGAGGACGCCGTAGACCGACACCGCCAGCTCGCCGCCCAGCCGGACCAGGAACAGATTCATCAGGATGGAGGTGACGCGGCCGGCAATGTTGTTCAGGAAGGTGGGGCTGCCGCAGGCCACGATCTGCCGCAGGGTGCGCAGCTCAAATTTGGGCCGGACGAAGTGCAGCAGCGCCTTGCCCCGCACAAAGGGGATGAAGGCCAGCACCACGCAGATGAACATACCCAGCGATGCGCCGAAAGCAGCCGACCACAGTCCCAGGTCCAGCACGCCCAGAAACACGAACTCGAAGGTCACGCACAGCACCGACATCAGGATGTTGATGCACATGCTGCCGCGGATGTAGCCCGAGATGCGCAGGTAGTTGTCCACGGCGTAAAGGATGGTGGTGAAAGGGGAGAACATGGCGTAGGTGCGCAGGTACTCTACCGCCAGGGAGGCGAACTCGCCCTCGGCGCCCATCATCCCGATCAGGAAGGGGGCCGCCGTGAACATGGCCGCGCCCATCACCACGCCCGCGGCGAGGATCAGGATGCAGGCGCAGGTGAATACGTTGTTGGCCTCTTTGCGGTCCCCGCGGCCCAGGGCCACCGAGATGGGCACCGACGAGCCCACGCCCACCAGGTCCGACAGGGCAAAGTTGATGATGACAAAGGGCATGGCGAGGTTGAGGGCGGCAAAGGACGTGCCGTCCAGAAAGTTGCCCACCAGAATGCCGTCGGTCAGCTGGTAAAGGGAGGAGGCCAGCATACTGACAGCCCCCGGCAGCGCCGCCGTGAAGAACAGCTTCAGCGGCGGTGTCTTGGAAAAAAGCGCGGTAGAATCCATACTGTGTACGATCGTCTCCTTTCTGCCATTCGGACGCGCCCGCGCGCCCCTGGTTCGCCTCACAAAGGGCCGCAGGGCCGAAAAAAGCGCCCGGCCATTGCAAACACAACAACCGAGCGCACTCGTCACCTTATCCGGCCGATCCGGGAGCGAAAGCCCCTTGGCGTATTGCGATACGCGGCCCTCCGGTGAGACATTCTTGTTTTTTAGTACAAGTTTAGTACAGGGCCTATTGTAGCAGAAATCAAAGAAAAGTCAAGCTTCCCACAGGGGGCGAAATCTGGCGTTTTGGGCTGTGGTGTGCTATAGTATAAGAGACGCGCGTTTGGCGCCCAATTTCAGAGAGGGGTAACGATTATGTCCATCGAAAAAGTCAGAGCATATTTCAAGACCTGCGGCATCGAGGACCGCATCCGGGAGTTTGACGTCTCCAGCGCCACGGTGGCCCTGGCCGCCCAGGCGGTGGGCTGTGAGGAAGCCCGCATCGCCAAGACCCTGTCCTTCATGGTGGACGGCGGGCCGGTGCTGATCGTGGCTGCCGGCGACGCCAAAGTGGACAACCACAAATACAAGCAGCAGTTTGCCACAAAGGCCAAGATGCTGACGGCGGAGGAAGCCACCGGGCTGGTGGGCCACGCGGTGGGCGGGGTCTGCCCCTTTGCGGTCAACCCGGGGGTCAAGGTGTACCTGGATGAGTCCCTCAAGCGGTTCGAGACGGTGTTCCCGGCGGCGGGCAGCAGCAATTCGGCCATCGAGCTGACCATCCCCGAGCTGGAACAGTATTCCGGCTACACCGCCTGGGTGGACGTCTGCAAGGGCTGGCAGCCAGCCGAGGGTTGAGCGGATGGTCACCGTCACCCTGCTGGGCACTGCCGCCACCATGCCCCTGCCCGACCGGGCCCTGACCACGGCCCTGCTGTCCTGGGAGGGGCACAGCCTCCTGTTCGACTGCGGTGAGGGCACCCAGGCCGCCGCCATGCGGGCGGGGGTGGGCCTGTCCCGACTGGAAGCTGTCTGCCTGACCCACTACCACGGCGACCACGTTTTTGGCCTGCCGGGCCTGCTGCAGACCATCGCCTGCCAGGGGCGCACCCGGCCTTTGCTGCTGGCCGGGCCCAAAGGGCTGGAAAACTTCTGGGCGGTCATGCGGCTGCTGGCCGGGCCGCTGCCCTACCAGGTCATCCCGGTGGATATGCCCGCCGAGGGCCTCTGGTTCGAGGGAGGGGCCACCCTGACTGCCGTCCCCACCAAGCACCGGGTGCCCAGCCAGGGCTACTGCTTCCAGCTGCCCCGGGCCGGCCGGTTCGACCCGGACAAGGCCCGCGCGCTGGGCGTGCCGGTTCGGGACTGGAAAAAACTGCAGCAGGGGGAGAACCTGACGGTCAATGGCCGCACCGTGGCCCCCGGCGACGTCTGCGGGCCGGCCCGGCGGGGGATCAAGGTGGTCTTTTCGGGGGACACCGCCCCCTGTCCGGCCCTGGAAGAAGCCGCCCGCGGCGCCGACCTGCTGATCTGCGACGCCACCTATGACACCGAGGAGCTGGCCCCCGAGGCCGCCCGGTACGGCCACAGCACCTTCCGGCAGACGGCGGCCCTGGCCGCCCGCGCCGGGGTGCGGCGGCTCTGGCTGGCCCACTATTCCCCCCGCATCGAGGACCCGGAAGCCGCCCTGCCTCTGGCGCAGGCGGTGTTCCCGGCGGCCGAGTGCGGCTTTGACGGCAAGGCCGTCACCCTGCGGTTTACAGAAGAATGAACGAGAAGATCAACATAGACCCCGGCGCGGCGCAGGTGCTGGACGGACTGCACCGGGCGGGATACAAAGCCTATCTGGTGGGCGGCTGCGTCCGGGACAGCCTGGCCGGCCGCGCCCCTCACGACTGGGACATCTGCACCAGCGCAAGGCCCGAGCAGACGATGGCCGTCTTTGGGGAAAAGCACTGCATCCCCACCGGGCTGCAGCACGGCACCGTCACCGTCCGGCAGGGCGGGGGCTTTTACGAAGTGACCACCTTCCGGGTAGAGGGCGGCTACACCGACGGCCGCCACCCCGACCGGGTGGACTTTGTGGCCGATGTGGAGGCGGACCTGGCCCGGCGGGACTTTACCATCAACGCCATGGCCTACAACGAGGCCGAGGGCCTCATCGACCCCTTCGGGGGCCGGGAGGACCTGCTGGTCCGCCGGGTGGTGCGCGCGGTGGGCGAGCCGGTCCGCCGCTTTGAGGAGGACGGGCTGCGTATCCTGCGGCTGTACCGCTTCGGCGCAAAGGAGGAGCTGGCGCTGGACCCGGCCACCGCCGCCGCAGCCCTGCAGGAGCGGGAGCGGCTGGCGTGCGTCTCGGCCGAGCGGATCTGGCAGGAGCTGTACAAGCTGCTGTCCGCCCACCGGCCCGGACGCTGGATGCCGCCCGAGATCTTGCGGCAGATCCTGCCCGAGCTGGACGGGGGAGCCTACCCCGCCTGCATCCGGGCCGTGGACGCCCTGCCGCCTGACCCGCTGGTGCGGCTGGTGGCTCTGCTGGCCCCTGCCGGCCCGGCGGGGGCTGCATCGGCTGCGGCCCGGCTGCGCTGTTCCCGCGCCGAGGCCGGCGAGGTCTGCACCCTGGCGGCGGAGAGCGGGCTGGCGCTGACCGGGGACCCGCCCCGGCTCCAAGCCCGGCGGCTGCTGGCCCGATTGGCCCCGGACACGGTCCGCCGCCTGCTGGCGCTGCGCAGGGCCCAGACCGGGGACGAGGGCTTCGCCGCCGTGGCCGCTGCGGCAAACCAGCTGCAGGCAGAACACGCCTGCTGCCGCGTTTCCCAGCTGGCGGTGAACGGCCGGGACCTGCTGGACCTGGGGGTGCAGCCCGGCCCGGCGGTGGGGCGCCTTTTGTCGGCCGCCCTGGAACAGGTGGTGGAAGAAAAACTGCCCAACGACCGCGCCGCCCTGCTGGGCTGGCTGCAAACACGACAAACCACGTGCGAACAGGAGAAGCTATGAACGACGAGACAAGAGAACAGTATGCCCGCACCCGGCTGCTGCTGGGGCAGGACGGGCTGGACCGGCTGCGCAAAGCCCGTGTGGCGGTATTCGGCGTCGGCGGGGTAGGGGGCTATGTGGTGGAAGCCCTGGCCCGCAGCGGGGTGGGGGCGCTGGACCTCATCGACGACGACAAGGTCTGCCTGTCCAACCTGAACCGGCAGATCATCGCCACCCGCTCCACCCTGGGGATGTACAAGGTGGACGCCGCCGCGGCCCGCATCCGGGACATCGACCCGGAGATCGTGGTCCGCACCTACAAGACCTTCTATACCCCCGAGACGGCGGATCGGTTCGATTTTGCCCAGTACAGCTATGTGGTGGACGCCATCGACACCGTCACCGGCAAGCTGTCCCTGGTCATGCAGGCAAAGGCGGCGGGGACGCCCATCATCTGCTCCATGGGGGCGGGCAACAAGCTGGACCCCAGCCGCTTTGAGGTGGCCGACCTCTACGAGACGTCGGTCTGCCCGCTGGCTCGGGTGATGCGGTCCGAGTGCCGCAAGCGGGGCATCGACCATCTGAAGGTGGTCTATTCGAAAGAGCCGCCCCTGGCCCCTCTGGCGGAGGAAGAAACGCTGGAAACCGCCCCCGCCGCGGCCCGGCCCGGCGTGCCCAAAAAGCGGGTCCCGGGCTCCATCGCCTTTGTGCCTTCGGCGGCGGGGCTGGTGCTGGCCGGGGAAGTGATACGGGATTTGAGCGGCGTCAGCCAAAAGTGAGGAAACCATGCAGTACAAATTACTTGCCAGCGATTACGACAACACCCTGGTCCCCTTTGGGGAAAAGCGGCCCCGCCCGGCGGTGGAGGCCGCCGTCCGCAGGATGCAGGCCGCGGGGGGCAAATTCGTTTTGAGCACCGGGCGGGCCTGGCCGGCCGTCAAAAACCCCGGCCAGCTGGGCGCCATCCGCTTTGATTACGCCATCACCTGCAACGGGGCCTATGTGGTGGACCGCGCCGGCGCGCCGGTCTACGAGTGCCCCCTGACCCCCGAGGAGATGTACGCCCTGGTGGACTTCTGCGAGGATTACGACTATCTGCTGCAGTTCAACTTTAAGGACGGCTACTACGCCTACTGCGGCTACGACGCCCTCCGCAAACGGTACGAACAGATGGGCAGCCCCGGCCTTGCCTGCCTGGACGGCGAGGACCAGGACCGCCACCTCATCGATATGCCCCACGCCGCCTTTATGGTCTGCCCGGAGGAGGCGGTGCCGGCTTTTCAGGCCAAGTTCGGCCACCTGCAGCTCCATTTTATGCGGGTGGGCGGCCGGACCGAGGCCGGCTGGTGCTGCTACGACGTGGTCCGGCAGGGCGTCGATAAAGGGGCGGGCCTGGCCGGCCTGTGCCGGGCCATGGGCCTGGACCTGGCGGAAACGGTGGCCGCCGGCGATTCGGCCAACGACGTGGGGATGCTGAAAGCGGCGGGCCTCGGGTGCTGCATGGCCAACGGCAGCCCCGACGCCAAAGCCGCCGCCGGCCGGATCATCGGGGATGTGCGGGAGGACGGCTTGGCCGCCCTGATCGAAGAACTGTGGTTCGGCGGCCCCCGGGCCGAACCCTCGGGGCGGGACTTTGGTTCCGCCTGGGGAGGGATGCTGAAAGGATGAGCTTTGCGCCTGTCTATGGGCCCCGCAGCCGCGCCCTGATCCTGGGCAGCTGGCCCAGCCCCAAAAGCTGGGACATGGGCTTTTATTACGGCCACCCGCAAAACCGTTTCTGGCCGCTGCTGGCCGGCCTGACCGGCGAGCCTGTCCCCGCCCGGGAGGACATTGCGGCCAAGCGGCAGCTGATCCTGCGGCACGGCCTGGCCCTCTGGGATGTGCTGGCCAGCTGCACCATCGAGGGGGCCTCCGACGCCTCCATCCGGGACGCCGTCCCCGAGGACATCGGCTTTCTGCTGGCGCGTGCCCCCATCGAGGCGGTGTTCTGCAACGGCGCGGCGGCGTATAAACTCTACGTCAAGTATATGCAGCCGGTCAGCGGCATCGCGGCGGTGCGCCTGCCCAGCACCAGCCCCGCCAACGCGGCCTGGACCATGGCCCGCCTGCGGGAGGCGTGGGGCGCGGCGCTGGCGCCCTATCTTGCAAAAAATGAGGCAAAATGATTTCCAAGCTGTAAAATCTTTGCCCAAACCCTTGCGTTTTTGTTAAAAGGCTTTATAGTAGAAGCAACAGACTTTGTTCCAAAGGAGATGCGAACATGAGCAAGATCATCCGCACCGAAAAGCCCAGCGTCCTGCCCTTTTACGCGGCGGGGGCCGCGGGGCTCGTGCTGTGCGCGGCGCTGCCGGTGTATAAGCTGTGGGCCCTGCTGGTTGTGCTGGCGGGGGCTGCGGCGGCCTTTATTGCGGCCCGCAGGGTCTGCCCGCCCCAGGTCATCGAGCGGGAGGTGCCCTTCCACACCGGCAGCGGGGATGTGGACGAGATGCTCGCCGGCATCCAAAAGCAGCTGGACACCCTCCACGCCCTGAACGACGCGCTGCCCGACCCGCAGCTTTCCGCCGCCATGGACCGGATGGAAAAGGCGGGGCGCTCCATCATCGAGGTGGTGGAACAGGCCCCCGCCAAGGCTAAGCAGATCCGCCGCTTTGCCAACTATTACCTGCCCGACGCGGTCCACGTGCTGGAACAGTATGCGGTCATGGCCCGGCAGGGGGTGCGGGGAGAAAACGCCGCTGCGGTCCGCAGCGAGGTGGAAAAAAACGTGGGGATGATCGCCGCCGCCTTCGAGCACCAGCTGGACGCCCTCTACGCCGCCGAGAGCATGGACCTTTCCGCCGACCTGGCGGTGCTCCAAACGCTGATGAAAAACCAGGGATTGTAAACCCGCCCGCCCACCCCAAGCGGAACCCCCCTCTGCCGCTGCGCGGCATCTCCCCGCCGGGGAGATGGGCCGGCAGACTGCCGCCCTGCCCGCGAGCCTGGCAGTCCCGCACCGTTTAGAGGAGTCCCCCCCAGCCGCCTGCGGCGGCAGCCCCCCGCTGGGGGGCCGCGCCCCGGCGTCCCATGAGCATACGGTACGATGGTATTCATTTTGAGAAAGGACGAATCTTGTTATGGCAGACAACAACCTGAACTTTGACTTTGAGATGCCCGCAGCCCCCAGCCTGACGCTGGACCCTTCGGCCGAGCTGGCTGACGAAAAGCCCGCCGGGGAGGAAAAGCCCGTCCAGCCCGCCCCGGAGGAAGTCCGCCTCTCCCCCGAGGAACAGAAGATGGTGGACGACTTTGCCGAAAAGATCGACATCACCAACAGCCAGCAGGTGCTGCAGTACGGCGCAGCCAGCCAGAAAAAGATCGGCGATTTCTCGGAGGCGGCGCTGTCCAAGGTCTCTACCAAGGACCTGGGCGAAGTGGGGGAGATGATCACCAGCCTGATCGGCGAGCTCAAGAGCTTCGACGCCGCCGAGGAGGAAAAGGGGATCTTCGGCTTCTTCAAGAAAAAGCAGAACCAGCTGGACAACCTGAAAGCCAAGTACAACAAGGCCGAGACCAACGTGGAGAACATCCAGGCCATGCTGGAAAACCATCAGGTGCAGCTGCTGAAAGATATCGCCATGCTGGACAAAATGTACCAGCTGAACATGGCCTACTTCAAGGAACTGTCCATGTATATCCTGGCCGGCAAGAAAAAGCTGGCCGAAGTTCGCGCCGGGGAGCTGCAGCAGGCCATGGACAAGGCCAAGCGCAGCGGCCTGCCCGAGGACGCCCAGGCGGCCCGGGACCTGGCCGACCAGTGCGAGCGGTTTGAGAAAAAGCTCTATGACCTGGAACTGACCCGGAACATCAGCCTGCAGATGGGCCCCCAGATCCGCCTGCTGCAGAACAACAACAGCATGATGGCCGAAAAGATCCAGTCCACCATCGTCAACACCATCCCCCTGTGGAAGAACCAGATGGTGCTGGCCCTGGGTCTGGCCCACAGCCAGCAGGCTATGGAGGCCGAGCGGGCCGTCACCAACATGACCAACGACCTGCTCAAGAAAAACGCCGAGGCCCTCAAGATGGGCACCCTCGAGACGGCCCGGGAGACACAGCGGGGCGTGGTGGACATCGAGACGCTGCAGCAGACCAACAAGAGCCTGATCGAAACGCTGGACGAACTGAACAAGATCCAGTCCGAGGGCCGGGCCAAGCGCCAGGCCGCCGAGCAGGAACTGACCCGCATCGAGGACGAACTGAAACAAAAGATGATGGAGATCCGCGGCTGATATGGCACAGGCAGAATTTGAACGGAACAGCAGGCAGGGCGGCTTTGACAGCGCCAGCTACCGGGCGCCCGAGCCCGGCGGCGAGGCCAGGGAACTGACCCCCCTGCAGCAAAAACTGGCAGCCCTTGAAAAGGCCCTGCCCAAAGCGCTGCGCACCCGGGCCGCGGCTTTGCTGCTGGCGGTGGTGCTGTTGGCGGCCGGGGCCGTGGGCATCGGCGGGGCAAAGCTGGCGGCCCGCTCCCGCGAGGCGGCAAGCTGGTACACAGCAGGCGTCCCCGCCGACAACGGCTACACCCTCAGCGATGAGCTGAACGAGCGGGCCAACACGGCCGCCAACGTCATCACAACCGCCCTCAACACCCCCGGCCTGGGGGCGGAGAGCGGCGCGGTGCAGGCGGCGCAGGTGGCGCTGGACGGCTTTACGGCCTGTCAGGAAGCGGTGGCCGCTGGCGGCGCGGGGATGTCTGAGATGTACCGGGCCGACGAGGCGCTGGACTCCGCCATCAACCTGCTGTACGGCCAGATGCAGGAGCTGGCCGCCGACCCGCTGGATATGGGCGCGGTGGGCCAGCAGTACGGGCGGTTCAACAGCGCCGGCACGGTGCTGGGCAGCCTGCACTACAATGAAGCGGTTCTGGACTATCAGAAGGATACCGGCGGCCCCTGGGCCAGCGTGCTGAAAGGGCTGTTTGGGATCAAGGAAGTCGAGGTGTTTGGATGAAAACGATCTTGAAGCGGCTGTCGGCCTGCGCCGTGGCCGTTGTGGCGGCGGTGGGGCTGGCCGTCCCGGCCTGGGCCGCCGTCACTCTGCCCGACCTGCCCCAGAGCGAGTGCGTAGTGGATGACGCGGACGTCCTCTCGGAGGACACCACCGCCTACCTCGAACAGCTGAACGGCCAGCTGGAAGCCAGCTGTTCCGGCGCACAGATCGGGGTGCTGACGGTCCAGTACACCGGCAGCGCCTCCACCGAGGAATACGCCCTGGAGGCGTTCAACGCCTGGGGCATCGGCAGCAAGGAGCACAACAACGGCGTTCTGCTCCTGCTGGTGATGGAGTCCCCCCTCTATGCCGACGGCGACTATTACCTGACTTATGGCGACGGCTTCCGCAACACCACCATCGACCGGCAGGCCAGCACCCTGTCCCAGACGATGGAGGACGATTTCGCCGCCCGCAACTATGACGCCGCGGTGCGCACCTGCGCCGATGCGGTGGCCGGCGCCATCGCGGACATCTACGGCGTGGACCTGGCCAGCGGCCAGCCCGCCCCCGCAGACCCGCCCTATGGCAGCGTCATGAACCTGGGCGTGTTCGTCCTGGTGGGGGCGCTGGCCGTGGTGATGCTGATTTTGGTGTTCGGCAACTTTTTGGGCAATACGTTCCCCTTCTGCTTTGGCTGGTGCCTGGGCAGCCACTTCGGGCCCCGCGGCCCGCGCCCGCCCAGAGGGCCCCGGCCTCCGCGCCGCGGTCCTCCGCCGCCCCCGCCCCCGCGTCCCCCCAGGGGACCCCGCCCGCCCTACGGCGGCGGTGGTTTTGGCGGGTTCGGCGGCGGCAGCTTCGGTGGAGGCGGCTTTGGCGGCGGATTCGGCGGCATGGGCGGCGGCTCCAGCCATGGCGGCGGTGGCGGCCGCGGCCGGTAACGCTGCGCTTGCAGTGAGAAAGAAGGAAATGCCATGGAAATTGTGATCGTGGTCATCATCGTGGTGGTCCTGCTGGCCATCCTGATGCCGCGCGGCCCACGCGGCCCCTATGACGGGCCTCCGCCTCCGCCGCGTCCCCCGCGCAGCAGGTTCTGGGGCGGCGGCTATGGCTCCCGTCCTCCCCGCCCGCCCCGTCCGCCGATGGGCGGCGGTTTCCGCGGCCCGCGTGGTCCTCGCCCGCCCATGGGCCCGCGGCCTCCCCGCGGCGGGATGGGCGGCCGTCCCGGCGGATTCGGCGGCATGGGCGGCGGCCGGAGCCATGGCGGCGGAGGCGGCCGCGGCCGCTGACGGCACACTGCCCTTTCCACACGAAAACGCAAAAACTGCCCCTTCATCCGGTCCCAAACGGCGGATGAAGGGGCAGCTTTATTTTTTCAGGCAAGGGCGGGAATCACTTGGTGCCGTAAATGCGGTCGCCAGCGTCGCCCAGGCCGGGGACGATGTAGCCCTTCTGGTCCAGGCATTCGTCCAGAGCGCCCAGGTAAATCTGGACGTCGGGGTGGGCGGTGCGCAGGGCCTCGACGCCTTCGGGCGCGCCGATCAGGCCGATGAATTTGATGTGCTTGGCGCCGCGCTTTTTGATCATGGTGATGGCGTCCACAGCGCTGCCGCCGGTGGCCAGCATGGGGTCGAGCACCAGCACGTCACGCTCGTTGATGTCGGAGGGCAGCTTGCAGAAATATTCCACAGGCTGCAGGGTCTCCTCGTTGCGGTACAGGCCGATGAAGCCCACCTTGGCGGCGGGGATCAGGCTCAGCATACCGTCCAGCATACCCATGCCGGCCCGCAGGATGGGCACCAGGGCCAGCTTGCGGCCGGCCAGCACCTTGGTCTTGGCCATGCAGATGGGGGTCTCGATCTGGACTTCTTCCAGGGGCAGGTCGCGGGTGGCCTCGTAGCACAGCAGGGTGGCGATCTCACTGACCAGGTCACGGAATTCCTTGGTGCCGGTCTGCTTGTTGCGCAGCAGGCTGATCTTGTGCTGCAGCAGGGGGTGCTCAACGATCATGGGGTTCATAACAACACGCTCCTTTGAAGGTTTTGAATAGGGGTCGAAGTTCAGCGGTTTTCCAGCGCCATCAGCTTTTCGATGCGGCGCTCATGGCGGCCGCCCTCGAAGGGGGTGGCCAGGAACAGGTCCACCAGCTGGCAGGCAAGGCCGGGGCCCACCACGCGGCCGCCCATGCACAGGGCGTTGGCGTCGTTGTGGCGGCGGGTGTACTCGCAGCTGAAGCTGTCCGAGCAGCAGCAGGCGCGGATGCCCTTGATCTTGTTGGCGGCCATGCTGATGCCCACGCCGGTGCCGCAGAACAGCAGGGCCTTGCTGCACTGGCCCGCCACGACGGCGTCGCAGGCGGGGACGGCCATGTCGGGATAATCCACGCTGTCGGCGCTGTGGGTGCCAAAGTCGATGTAGGGGATGCCGGTCTCGTCCAGATGGGCGCGGACGGCCTCTTTCAGTTCAAAGCCGCCGTGGTCGGCGGCCAGCGCGATGGGTTTTGCCATGGAGATACCTCACTCACTTTTTTCGTTTTGGCCGGCGGCCAGGCGGGCGGCACGCTCCCGCTCGGCCTGGCTCAGCCGGTGGTAGTCGGGCAGCAGAGCTTCGGGGGGCACGGTCTGCCCCGCCTCGGCCATCCGCTGGGCGGCCAGGGCGACCCCGGCAGCCCGCCCGCCCCGCAGGGCAGGGGGCACCGGCAGGACGCCTTCTGCCTCACTATAGATATTATAACACAGATAAGCCCCGTCACCAACAAAAAACAGGGGCTTTTTGCAGCTTTTTACAAAATCTGCAAGGCTGGCGGCGGCGCGGGCGTCGTCCTCCAGCAGGCGGGCATGGGTCTCGAGGTCAAAGGCGGCGCAGTAGACCTGCCCGCGCCGGGCGTCCAGCGCGCACAGGACGGTGCCCTGGCCCACATGGCCGGCGGCCAGGGCCTCCAAAGTGGAGACCGGCGCGCAGGGGGTGTGCCGGGGGAAGGCCAGCCCCTTGACCGCGGCCAGCCCGATCCGCAGCCCGGTAAAGCTGCCGGGCCCGGCGTTGACGCCGAACAGGTCGATGCCGGCGCAGGTCAGCCCGCACAGCTTGAGACAGGTGTCGATCAGGGGCAGCAGGGTCTCGCTGTGGGTCAGCCCGCCGTCCAGATAGACTTCGTACAGCAGGCGGCCGTCCTGCAGGAGGGCCACGCCGGCGGTCTTGCCCGCGGTGTCCACGGCTAAGATATTCACAGCGACACCCCCTCGATGGTGATCTTGCGGGTGGAGGGGTCCAGGATCTGGATGTCCACCCGGATGGGGTCCTCCTGGGCCAGGAGGGCAGAAAAATTCTCGCTCCACTCGGCGGCCACCACCGCCCCCTGGTCCAGGTAATCGTAAAAGCCGGCGGCGGCCAGGTCGTTTTCGGTGTGGATGCGGTACAGGTCGAAATGGGCCATGGGCCGGGGCCCGCGGTAATAGTTGACGATGGCAAAGGTGGGGCTGCTGACCGGGTCGGTGCAGCCCAGCCCTTCAGCCAGGCCCCGGCAGAAGGCGGTCTTGCCGGCCCCCAGCCCGCCGGTAAAGGCGATGAGCGCCCCGCCCGGCAGCGCGGCGGCCAGGCGGCGGCCCAGCGCGGCGGTCTCCTCGGGGGAGCGGGTGATGAATTCAGCCATGGTTGATACCTCAAAAACAACGCAAAATGCGGCAGGGGAACGGACCTGCCGCATTAAGTATAGTATAAAATAGGGAAAAGTGCAATCAGCTGATTACTACTGGACTGGGGGTTGCTTTTCTTCGTGACTTGATGAAATGGTTTTGATGTATCTGCATTTTGGAAAATTGGAACATCCCCAAAACTTATTTCCGGCATTTGCGCCTCTTGTAGCAGTCCGTAAAACAAGGCGGCCTCCGCAAAGGGGGCAAATTCCATCTTGAGAGCCCTGCGCACTTGCTACAGGTGCTTGGGCAGCCACTTCCTGCTTATGTTGAATTTCTTTGACCTCTTTAATATGTTGAGCTCTTTGCTCTGCGTCGACTTGCGTGAGCGGAAACAGCTTTGCGTATAGGGAGTCAATTTGTTCTGGTGACAATTTGGTGATGGATAATTGGATATGGGAGCTGATTGCGGCGAAGAGATTGCTTCGGTTCGTGACATAGTGCCGGCCGCTTGTCAAAGTAATATCTTTGAGAGTGCATTCATCGCCAAAAACAATGCAAGAATAGAAAAAATGAGAGTCAATGCCAAGATATTCGCCCAACCATTTCAGGTGCGCCTGATTTTGCAGAATGGGGTTAAAGAATTTTACCTTATGCGCTTGACCATAACGTCCCGGCAAGGACTGTGTCCAATACTGTTGGGTTTCGGTTCCAAAAATCCATCCGCTGTAGTTTTTGGATTCAAAGACATAAATCCCGGATTCATGTAGAAGAATCAAATCGACTTCAGTGGATTCACCGTTTCTTTTAGGAAGGTAGCAATTAAACAGGAATTTTTTATATCCAGGTAACTGCTGCAAGGAATCCCAAATCAGATATTCACCCTGAGAACCTTTATCAAACTGCATACTCCAAAAGCTTTTGTGCGTTTGATCATAGTAATCAGTCTTTTTGTAACGAGATTTTGAAGCTACAAAAAAATCGTAGAGTGCGTAAATTGTAGCAGCAAATATGAGGCAAAAAATTAAAATAAAAAAGCAAAAAAACACCAATTCAGCTGACATCGAATCTATAATTTCTTTTTAACTGTATAAGTTTTGCAATCGTTACGCCGCCGCAGCGCTCTCGTTCAAATCATACAGCACGGCGGTGTCGTCCCCGTGGACCAGGGCGAAGGCCGCGTAGCGGTGGGGCTGGGTGCCGCCCTGGGACAGGTACCAGTAGATGTCGTCGGGGCCGTAGGTGGCGGCGGCTGCATCCACTGCCTGCAGGATGTTCTTGCCCATGATGAGCTGGTTGACGGTGCCCCACAGCATACTGCGGGAGTAGACGGCATAGACGTTGTTCACAAAGCCCACCACGGCCCGGGCCCCGGCGTCCAGCAGGGCGTTGGACATGGACAGGTCCAAAATGTTGTTGCCGCCGAAGAACTCACAGGTCTCGGAAAAGACCATGGTGCCGTTCAGCTGGCCGCCCCGGTAGGCCGCCGAGAAGAAGTCCGGCGTGATGCAGTAGTTGCCGTTCACCTTGATGACGCGGTGGGTCAAGAGGTCAAAGCCGTAGCGCAGGTCGTCCCAGAAGGAGGATTCCTCCCGCAGCAGCAGCACCGGGGCGGTGCGCACCTGCTTGAACAGCCAGCCGGTGGTGTAGGTGTAGTAGGCCCCGTGGGTGCTGAGGATGCACAGGTCGTAGTCGTCCATATGGCGCAGGTCGGCCACCGTGACGTCGGTGTCCAGGGTGGTGGAAAGGCCCCAGCCGTTCCAGGCTTCCTGCATGGTGAGGTAGTTGGGGTAGCGGGTGGAGTTGACGGTATCGTCAAAGGCGTAGTAGACGATGGCGTTGCCCAGGGGGCGGACGTCGTTCTCGGCGTCCAGAGGGCCGGGCAGCCCTTCGGGCATCTCGAGGGGCAGGTCCACAAAGGGCTCGTCCTCCCAGTCGGTGAGCAGCACGCCGCCCAGCACGCCGCAGTCGTAGGCAAAGGAGAGCATCCCGTTTTCCTCGTCGTACCGGATCGAGCCGGGCTGGACCAGCCCCTCCCCGGCCAGCTGGTCCAGCCGGGCCTGGGCGGCGGCCTGCCGCTCGTCCACCGTCATGGCGGCATAGCTGCCGCTGTCCAGAAGCTGGTCCAGCGCGGCGTCGGCCTGGGCCATCTCGGCGGCCTGGGCCTGGGTCAGTTCGGTTTCGGCAGGGGTGGCCTCATTGGCGGCAAAGGCGGCGGGGCCGGCCAGAGTCAATACAAGAGCAAACGCGCAAACGGCGCAGACGGTGCGCCGGAAAAGCTGTAAACGGTTCCGATCCATGGTTCTATCCTCCTCACGGGCGGCCGCATATCCGGCTCGCCTGTCCCCATTGTAGAGGCCGGCGGCGGCTTTGTCAAGAATCGGCGTTTCGTTTTACCTTCTTTTTGCAAACCTGTCACAGATTGGCCATATCCATCCGCTTGCACCGGGGGATAAAGTGAGGTATAATGACTAAAATCACGTAAAGAGGGATTTTGGGAGAAAGGTGGTGCTTTTGTGCTCGAAACGGTTCGGGTATATGCGAAACGGACCGACAAGGTCTATCTGCTGCTGTGCCTGTTCAGCAGCGCCATGGCCGTGCTGATGCTGGCCTCCTGGGCGGCGGAACAGGGGGGCGGCTTTGCTGTGGACGAGATCACCGGCCAGATCACCGGCATCGGCGACTACCGCCGGGCGCTGGTCCAGGCGGCGGCCTCGGGGATGGGGGTGCTCATCGCCCTGGCTCTGTCCACGGTGGATTACCGCAGCCTGGTCAAGGTGTGGCCGTTCCATGTGGCGTTCACCTGGGGGCTGGTGCTGCCCACGCTGTTCATCCATAACCTGTCGCTGGGGCCGCTGACCATCGGCTACAACGCCGGCGACACCGACAACTATTCCTGGTACCGGCTGGGAGGGTTCACCTTCCAGCCCACCGAGCTGGCCAAGATCAGCTTTATCCTGACCTTTGCCATGCACCTGAACAACGTCCGCAGCCGCATCAACGAGCCCAAGGAGCTGCTCAAACTGCTGGTGCATCTCTTTGCGCCCATCCTGCTTATCCACATCCAGGGCGACGACGGCACGGCCATCATTTACGGTATCATCGGGTGCTGCATGATGTTCACCGCTGGGCTGAGCTGGAAGTATATCGTGGGGGCTTTGTCGGCCGGCGTCGCGGCGGTGTCGGCGGCCTTCATGTTCCTGAGCGACAGCATCGGCAAGAGCTACCAGTGGTACCGCATCCTGGCGGTCATCGACCCCGAGAACACCACCAACTGGGCCCCCAGCGAGGACGTGTGGAAAAACATCGTCTACCAGCAGGACCGGGGCGAGGTGGCTCTGGGCGCGGGCGGCATCTTCGGCAACGGGATGTTCAGCGGGGAATACTACAGCGTCCCCAACGCCCACAACGACTTTATTTTCAGCTGGGTGGGCAACGCCCTGGGCTTTGTGGGCTGCATGGTGGTGCTGGGGGTTCTGCTCGCCCTGGTCGTCCGCACCTTTGCGGTGGGCGCCCGCAGCGAGGACCTGCTGGGCAGCTTCATCTGCGCGGGCGTGGGCGGCGCGCTGCTGGCCCAGATCGCCGTCAACGTGGGGATGAACCTGCGGCTTCTGCCAGTCATCGGCGTGACGCTACCGTTCTATTCGGCGGGCGGCAGCTCGGTCCTGATGCTGTATATCTGTGTCGGCCTGGTCCTGTCGGTGCATATGCACAACAAGAAAAAGCTGTTCGGCTAAAAAGCAAAAACAAAAAGGCGTGCTGCGAAAGCACGTCTTTTTTGTTTGGCGTTACTTGGCGGCCGCAAAAGCTGCGGCTTCTTTCACCCAGCCCATCAGTTCATCGTCGATCTCCCCAAGGCTGGACACCACGATGTGGTGGGTCCAGCGGCCGGGGTAGGGTTCGGTCGCCACGGCGATGCGGGGGCTTTCCACCCTGCGGGCCAGGCCCACCGTCACCACCATGTAGCAGGGCGGCAGCTGGGCCTTTTTCCGCACCCGCACATAGGAAACACAGGCGAACAGGTGCTTGTTGTAAAAGGTGATCTGGCTTTTCTGCACCTTGATGCGGACGCCGGGGATCTCCTCCAAAATGCGCCCTTCCAGCGCCTCGTAGAGGGGGAGGGCGTCGGAGTGCTTTTGCAGCTCGAAAAAGTGCAGGGTATCGAAGTCCATCGTCTTGCGCCTCCTTTACATCTTGCGGAGGATCTTTTCCATGGGTTTGCCTTTGGCCAGCTCGTCCACCAGTTTGTCCAGGCGGCGGATGTCCCGCATCAGAGGTTCCTCGATGTTTTCCACACGCACCCCGCAGACCACGCCCGTGACCAGCTCGCGGGCAGGGTTCAGGGCCGGGGCCTGACGGAAAAAGTCCCCATAGGCGAGGCCCGAGGCCGCCGCCGCGGCGATCTGCTCGGGGGTGTAGCCGGTCAGCCAGCTGGTGACCTGGTCCACCTCGGCGGCGGTGCGCCCCTTTTTGACGGCCTTGCTCACCAGCAGCGGGTAGACCTTGGCAAAGGGCATGGCGTACACTTTCTCGTTGGATCTGGGCATGGGAGAGCCTCCTTTCAGGAGTAGGTCAACGTTCGATGCCGGTGGCATCATAAAAAGAATCGGAAAATGGGATTCGAGAGTAGGGAAAACCAGCCTGAAGCGCACGTACATATTCGTATGGCTCCGTCATGGGAGCGACACCGAGCCGAGTACGGATGGCGGAAAGGATTTGCTGGACTTCGGGCCGGGCGATGAACGCCCTTTCATCGGGTGAGGCACAGAAGGCCTCAAAGGCGGGCTTATCCAATAAAATGATTTGCTGCATGGAATTTGTGTGCCCGGTTGACAAGAGCAGGGACAAAAAGTCATGGAAATTGCGCGCCACCGGATAGACATAGAGTCCGCAGCAGGTTTCAGGATTAACACAAAAGACCATCTCCTGAAAAGCCGGGATAAAACAGTAGTGGATCCCATTGTCCCAGCCAATGATCTCGGCGCCCACAGGCGTGCAGAAATAAGGTTCGCCGCTCTCGCGGGACAAACCGACCCACGCGGTGTCCAGCTCCAGGCGGCAGAAGCCCTGATACAAATGATTCATAGTCCCCTCATGGCAAAAAACTGTCGCGCTTTTCGATTGACAATCTCACGAAAATGCGTTATACTATCAATAGAAAGGGTGCTGCCGGACAAACGGTAGTCTCCCCTGGCTTGGTTGAAGAAGTAACCGCGTGCCTGGGAAGCTAAGGCGGTTACTTCTTTTTATTGCCTGTGGTTCCGGTCCATCTCAATGATCTTGAGGACGAGGCCAATGATGGCGACGATCAGCAGACCCAACTGAATGGAGTCAGAGTATGTTACCATAAGCCAGCCCCCCCTTCCGCAGAACGGAGGGCCCAAAGAAGTGCCTTCCGCCCCAGTATGAGCCAGGGGAAGACACACCGCTTGCCGTTTATCGACAACACCCACCTATAAAATACCATAGGCGGCCAGAAAAAACAAGCCGCAGACGTCAAAAAAGCCCAGAGCCTGTTTTGCACAGACTCTGGGCTTTTGCGTTGAAAATTATCCGGGATAGCGGCCGGCCATCAGCAGTTCCTCGGCGCGGCGGACTTGTTCGTCGGTGGGGGGGACGGCGTCCGCCAGGGTGTAGGGGATGCCCAGCTTCTGCCACTTGAACAGGCCCAGGGTGTGGTAGGGCAGCACCTCCACGCGCTGGACGGTGGGCAGGCTGGCGATGAACGCGCCGGTCCGGCGCAGGCCGTCCTCGTCGTCGGTCAGGCCGGGCACCAGGACGTGCCGGATCCAGAGGGGGACGCCCAGCTCCGCCACATGCCGGGCCATGGCGAGGATGTTCTCGTTCGATCTGCCGGTGAGCCGGCGGTGCTTTTCGGGGTCGATCTCCTTCAGGTCCAGGATCACCAGGCTGGTGTACTGCATCAGCTGGTCGAAGGCGGCCAGGTAGGCCGGGTCGTCGGGGCGGAAAGGTTCGCCCGCCGTGTCGAGGGCGGTGTGGACCTTTTTCTGGTGGGCCAGCCGGAAAAACTCGGTCAGGAAGGGCAGCTGGAGCAGGGGCTCGCCGCCGCTGACTGTGATGCCGCCCTTTTTGCCCCAGTAGTTGCGGTAGCGCCAGACGTGGGCGAACAGCTTGTCCGCCGTCCAGGGCTGGCCGCAGCCGCAGGCCCAGGTCTCGGGGTTGTGGCAGTAGCGGCAGCGCAGGTTGCATCCCTGCAGGAACACCACGAACCGGACCCCCGGCCCGTCGACCGAGCCGAAGCTCTCCAGCGAGTGGACCAGCCCTTCCGGGCGGGGATCACAGGCGGCCATGGCAGGTGCGGCTGATGACGTCCAGCTGCTGCTCGCGGGTCAGGTCGATGAACTTGACCGCGTAGCCGGACACACGGATGGTGAAGTTGGCGTACTCCTCCTTCTCGGGGTGCTCCATGGCGTCGATCAGCTTTTCCTTGCCAAAGACGTTCACGTTCAGATGGTGCGCGCCCTGGCCGAAGTAGCCGTCCATGACCTGGACCAGGTTCTCGACCCGCTCGCCCTCGCTGTGGCCCAGCGCGTCGGGGTTGATGGTCTGGGTGTTGGAGATGCCGTCCAGCGCCCAGTGGTAGGGCAGCTTGGCCACCGAGTTCAGAGAGGCCAGCAGGCCGTTCTGCTCTGCGCCGTAGCTGGGGTTGGCGCCGGGGGCGAAGGGGGTGTAAGCCTTGCGCCCGTCGGGCAGCGCGCCGGTGTACTTGCCATACACCACGTTGGAGGTGATGGTCAGGATGGAGGTGGTGGCCTCCGAGTTGCGGTAGGTGTGGCGCTTCTTGATCATCTCCAGGAAGGTGCGCAGCAGCCACACGCCGATGTCGTCGGCGCGGTCGTCGTCGTTGCCGTACTTGGGGAAGTCGCCCTCGATGGCAAAATCCACGGCCAGGCCGCTGTCGTCCCGGATGGCCTTGACCTTGGCGTACTTGATGGCGCTGAGGGAGTCGATCACATGGGAGAAGCCGGCGATGCCGGTGGCGAAAGTGCGGCGCACGTCGGTGTCGATGAGGGCCATTTCGGCTTCCTCATAGTAGTACTTGTCGTGCATATACTGGATCAGGTTCAGCACGTTGACGTACAGGCCGGCCAGCCAGTCCAGCATCTGGACGTACTTGGGCAGCACTTCGTCGTAGGTCAGGTACTCGCTGGTGATGGGGGCGTAGCCCGGGCCCACCTGCTCGTGGTTCTTTTCGTCCACGCCGCCGTTGATGGCGTACAGCAGGCACTTGGCCAGGTTGGCCCGTGCGCCGAAGAACTGCATCTCCTTGCCGGTCTGGGTGGCGGACACGCAGCAGCAGATGGAATAGTCGTCGCCCCAGACCGGCTTCATCACGTCGTCGTTCTCGTACTGCACCGAGCTGGTGGCGATGGAGACCTTGGCGGCGTACTTCTTGAAGGCCTCGGGCAGGGCCGAGGAGTAGAGGACGGTCAGGTTGGGCTCGGGGGCGGGGCCCATGTTCTCCAGGGTGTGGAGGAAGCGGTAGCAGGTCTTGGTGACCATGCTGCGGCCGTCCATGCCGATGCCGGCCACTTCCAGGGTGGCCCAGACGGGGTCGCCCGAGAACAGCTGGTTGTAGCTGGGGATGCGGGCAAACTTGACCATGCGGAACTTCATGACCAGGTGGTCGATCAGCTCCTGGGCCTGGGTCTCGGTCAGGACGCCCGCGGCCAGGTCGCGCTGGATGTAGATGTCCAGGAAAGTGGAGATGCGGCCCACGCTCATGGCGGCGCCGTTCTGGGTCTTGATGGCGGCCAGATAGCCGAAATACAGCCACTGGACGGCCTCCTTGGCGTTGCGGGCCGGCTGGGAGATGTCGTAGCCGTAGATGGCGGCCATCTCCTTCATCCCCTTGAGGGCGCTGATCTGGCGGGCGATCTCCTCCCGCAGGCGGATGACGTCGTCGGTCATGGTGCCGTCGCCGCAGTTGGCCAGGTCGTTCTTCTTGGACTCGATCAGGTAGTCGATGCCGTACAGGGCCACCCGGCGGTAGTCGCCCACGATGCGGCCGCGGCCGTAGGTGTCGGGCAGGCCGGTGATGATGTGGCTGTGGCGGGCCCGCTTCATCTCGGGGGTGTAGGCGTCAAAGACGGCCTGGTTGTGGGTGCGGGTATATTCGGTAAAGATCTTGTGCAGCTCGGCGCTGGGCTGGTAGCCGTAGGTGGTGCAGGCCTGCTCGGCCATTTTGATGCCGCCGTAGGGCATAAAGGCCCGCTTGAGGGGCTTGTCGGTCTGCAGGCCGACGATCTGTTCAAGATCCTTGAGATTTTCGTCGATGTAGCCGGGACCGTAAGAGGTCAGGCCGCTGACCACGTCGGTCTCCATGTCCAGCACGCCGCCTTTGGCGCGCTCTTCCCTCTGCAGCTTCTGCAAAGCGCCCCAGAGCTTGTCGGTCGCTTCGGTGGGGCCTGCCAGAAAGCTCTCGTCCCCTTCATAGGGGGTGTAGTTTTTCTGGATGAAGTCGCGGACATTCACTTCTTCCTTCCAGATGCGGCCCTCAAAGCCTTCCCACTGGGTATACTCCTTCATTGGTTACCTCCTTAGTATCGAGATCAGATCGGGCGTGGATAAAGTTAGTAAAACCTAACTGTCTTGCGTAAGAGAAAGGGCACTGACCACCGGACAGCCCCTTCGGACAGCGCGTGCGCTGTCTGGCGGGAGCAGGTGGTTTGTGCTCCACCCGTCCCGGCCTTATATATCATACCATGAAAATAGGAAAAATCAAGAGGCAAAACCTGTAATCCGGTCACAAACAAAAAAGGTTGTTACAATGCACAAATGCGCCCAAGCTGCGCCGCGCCGATTGTGCGGAAAGGCGAGGCGCAAAATTTTTCCAAAAGAAGGCTTGACACAGACCCACGGCTATGGTATGATATGGGTGCGCCGAGGTTAGTATAATCTAACCTGGCGTACCACAACAAAAGCCTTTCCTGCAGCAAGGGGCAGGGGGCTTTTGCGATACGAGAACTCCTCCATTCCATTCTCTCTTTTATCTCACCTTCTGAGAGGGCCGCGGGCGGTTTTGGTTTGCGCCGCCGCGCGCCCGGACGGCAGAACAAAAAGCGGGCAGCCCGGCTTGACCACCCGGGCGCCCGCCTTTTTGTTGCGCGATGCGTTTTAGAATGTGCGTTTGAGTCCTGTGCATTACTCCGCTGCGTCCGGCTGGTTCTGCTGCAAAAGGGCTTCCACCTGGGCCTGCAGGGTGTCGGCGAAAGCCTGTTTGGAGTAGTACCGCTCGTAGAGGGCGCGGCAGGCCGGAGCCATCCGGGCCGCGAGCCCCGGATGGGCAATCAGCTTGGTCATGGTCTCGGCCAGGGCGGCGGGGCTGTCCCCGTGGTAGACAAAGCCGTCCACCCCTTCGGTGATGAGGCCGGCGGTGCCGGTGTGCTCCGAGACGATGCCCGGCTTGCCGAAGATCAGCCCCTCGGTGACAAAGGTGGGCATGGGGTCGTCCCGGGAGCTGCACACCGTGCAGGCGCACTGCTGCATCAGGGACTTGATCTCGTCCCGGCTCAGCCGGCTGACGTAAAAGACGTTTTGGGGGTATTCGGCGGCCAGCTCCTGCACCTGGGCCAGCAGGCGCTTGTCCGCCCCCTTGCCCACAAAGAGGAAGGCGGCCTGGCTGCGCATCTCGTCGGGCAAAAGCCGGATGGCGTCCACCAGGATGTCCTGGCCCTTGCGGGACTCAAAAGCCCCCACGCTGACAAAGAGGGGCCGCCCGCCGGCGTAGCTGATGTCGTAGGGGGCAAAACGGTCCTGCGCGTAGTCGGGCAGGCCGTAGATCAGCTGCCCGATGGCAAAGCCGGGGCGGTGGGCGTGCATGGCGGCGGTGGCGTGGCTGCCCACCGCGCAGACGCGGATGTTGCGCTCCAGCTCTTTGGGGATCAGGTGGGACAGATACCCGTACCCCACAAAGGCGTCGTGGAGCCACCACAGCACCGGCACCGGCCCGCCGTTCAGGGCGCGGATGGCTTTTACCTCCACGATGGTGTTGGCGACCACCAGGTCGGCGGCGGTGGCCAGCCCCCACAGAAGGGAGGAACTGACGCAGTCGGGGTGGGTGATGGCGGTGGCGCCGGCCTCCACAAAGAGGGGCAGGGAACCGCCGTCCCCCGGGCCCATCACGGCCACTTCGTAGCCCATTTGGCGCAGCACCGGCACCGCGCTGACCAGCACGATGGGCGCGCCGGTCATGTCCAGCACATGGCTGAGCAGGAGGACGCGCTTGCCGTTTTGGGAGAACAGGTCCTCCGCGCCGGGCTGGCGGCGGTAGCGCAGCAGCGCCTGGGGGATATGGACCGGCTGCCGGGCCAGCCGGAAAGCCAGCTCCAACAGGGCGGCGGGATCGTCGGGGTCTTTGGCCTGGGCGCGGCAGCGGGCCAGCAGCGGCCGGGAGAGGACGGCGCACTTGCAGCCCTCGGGACGGCCGGCAGCCCGGTAGACCACCGTGTCCCCCTCAAAGCCGAACACAGCGTCGCAGAAAGCGCAGTCGGCCCCGCTCTGCAGCGCGGCCGCAAAGTAAGAGAGGGCGGTGCTGAGGCATTCGGCGTCCTCTGCGGCCACCACCACCCCGTCCACCCCGGCGGGCAGATCGCCGAGGGCCCGGGTCAGCTGGAATTTGCGGTGGAGCTGCAGCTCCAGGCTGGCCGTCAGGCTGACGCAGCGTCCCGGCGCATAGACGGCCAGCCAGGTGCGCTGGGTGTCCTGGTAGGGCTGGGTGGACAGCTGGAACTGCTGGAATTGACTGTAAGTGGAATACATGGCGTACCTCGGCTTATTTGTTCCGCCCAAACAGCGCGCGGATGGGGGCGGTCAGCTTCCAGCAGGCGCTGGACAGCACCGCCTCGTAACTGATGCGGAAATGCTCCTTTTCGGTGATGGCGGCTTCCAGCTGTTCTTCCAGGTGGAGGGCCCGGCGCTCCTGGCCGGCCAGCTGTTCGCCGTAGTTCTGGGCCAGGGCCCGCTGCTCGTCGGCGGCGGCCGCTGAGGAGGCGGCCCGCTCCTGGGCCAGCTCAATGCCCCGGCGCATGGCGTAAAAAACGGTGTCGTCGGTCCCTGTCTGCAAAGGGTAGTAGGTGTAGGAGACCGCCAGCTTGGTCCCGGCCGGCAGGCGGTCGGGGCAGTCCACATAGAACTGGGGGTCAAAGTTCAAAAACAGGGTCTTGTCCCCATCCAGGGCTAAAGCGGCGTTGGGGACGGCTTCCAGCCGCTCGTCCGACAGGGCCAGCCCGGCCACATAGCAGGGCAGCTCGCCGGGGTCGATGCGGATGGCCTTGACCTCCCGGGGCAGCTCAAAGACGGCCGAGACGCTGTGGGTGTTGGCCGAATAGGCCGACACCGGCGCGGCCAGGGTGTCCTGCTCGGAAAAGCCCAGGCCACAGTCCAGGTAAAGGGTCAGGCGGAACAGGGTCATGTTGTCGTAGGTCTCGTGCTTTTCCAGAGCAGCGAGCTGCTGTTCCAGCGCAAGGCAGCGCTGGGCCAGTTTGGACACGCCCTGATCGGAAAGGGCGAGCTGCTGTTCCAGCTCGGCAATCCGCTGGGCGGGGGTCGGTTTGGTTGCAGGGGGCATGATTCTTCACCTCATATCCTTAGTCTGCCCGGGCGCGGGGCCCGGGAATCCGTTTTGCCGTCAGAAATTGAGAACCGGGTCTTTTGGAAGATTCTGGAAGCCGCAGAGGAACAAAAATTTCTGCGGCGGGGCGGACCCTGCCGCAGAAGAAGATGGATGTGTTTTCAGTGGCGGGCGACGTACCGCTGCACCCGCTCCTGCCGGCGCGCCAGCCGGGCTTTCCGGGTGCGGGGCGAGGCGACCCGCTTGCGCAGCTCCAGCAGGAGGCACCCGGCCGCGATGAAGGAGCACCGCAGCAGATACTGAGCCAGCAGCCCCACGATGGGGTTTGCCGCAAACTGGGCCGCAAACAGGTACCAGGGCACCGCGATCAGCTCCACGGTGTGGAGGCAGAAAATGTGGAGGGACCGGCGGCCCACCCCGTCCAGGAAGTGGGTCAGGGCGTTTTCACAGCGGCTGCCCAGCCGGACAAAGAGGGTGATGATCCACAGGCCGATGACGCCGTTGACGAAGATGCCCACGGGGCCCAGGGTCCACTCGCCCATGGACATGTTGTCGGTGGCGCCGGACAGGATGGACCCCACCGCCGACACCGCCATGCAGACCGCCGCCGCCGGGAAAAGCCAGGGCAGCCGGGGCTGCTCCAGCCAGCGGCGCTTTTTCATGATGTGGCCCAGATAGAGGTAGGGCACCACCGTCATGCCCTGAGACAGGCAGAAGGGCAGCTCCCACACAAGGCAGGTGCCCCAGCCCAGGATGGCCGTGACGGCCACCGCGCAGGGTATGTACCGCTCGGGAAAGGCGTTGAACAGGATGTCCAGGATGATCCAGCCTACGGCCATGGTCAGCAGGTACCACATGGGCCCGCAGGAGAAGATGTTCATCCCGAAATAATCGGAGGTGTGGGGCAGCCCCAGCAGAAAGCCCGCCAGGACCTTCTCGCTTTCGGCGACGGCCACCTCCCACGAGCCGAAGAAGTGGTGGTGCAAAAACAGATGCAGCCCCGCCGTAGCCAGCGCCGTGTACAGGAAGGGCGGCAGGATGCCCCGCAGCTGCTGCTGGACGCATTTGCCCACCGACCGCTTGCGGAAACCGTACCCGCTGGCTATGTAGAAGGCGGACATCAGCGCCTCCCGGTAGATGAACAGAAGAAAACTTGTGACGGACAGGCCGCCGCCCAGATCGATGGAATAGGATTCGGCCGTATGCACAAAGATGACGGTGGCCATGCCTATGCCCTTGAACAGGTCGAACATCCCAAGAGTGTTGACCGTGCGCGCTTTGGTTCCTTTCATCGAAGGGTCCTCCTCGCAGAAATCAAAAATTCCTTCCAGCAGGCCCGGCGAAAAAGGAAGGATTGGCAGGTTATACACATCGTGCCTTTGGTTTGCACAAAGATTTGTTCAAATCTAGTATAATGCTTTTTCACCCGGCTGTCAATTTGAATCGGCATTTTGCGCCGGCCGGGGGCCTGACGAAATTTAGTTTAGCATAAATCCCGTCCTGTCCAAGCATTTGGGAACATTTGCATCAAAACGGACGCCGTTCCGGGCGGATGGGGCCCTGTTTTGCTGTGCTGGTGCATCGTATGCAAAAACAGGGGGGAGTGTGCGCCGCAAAAATCCCGCCCCGGGCATTGACAGCCGGGCGGGCGCGTGGTATCCTGTTGATATGACCTGTAATACAGGTTGCCGCGCCGCGGCCCGGCGGCGGCTTTTTGGTTGCAAAGGCATCTGTGTTCCTATATAATGAATACGATAAAACCGGGGCGTATCATGCGCCGCAAGATGGGAGGATGAACGATGATCTCTACAGTCTATCAGCTGGTCAACAACATGGAGGCAAACTACGCCGACAAGACCGCCATCCAGTATTATGACGAGGCCCGGCAGGGCGTGGTCAGCATCCGGTACGGGCAGTACGCCCAGGACATCCGCCGCGCCGCGGGGCTGCTGCTCCACCGCGACCCGGACATCCGGGGCAAGAAGGTCTGCCTGCTGGCCCGCAACGGCTACGATTTTCTGGTCAATATGTTCTCGGTCCTTTTGACCGGCGCGGTGCTGGTGCCCCTCAACCTGCAGAAGAACTGGGACGAGATCCAGTATGAGCTGGACCTGGTGGAGCCGGTCTATATCCTGCACGACGGCGAGTTCGCCGCACGCGAGCCGGCCCTGACCGCCGCCTACGGGGACAAGCTGCTGCCGGTGGACGGGTACAAGACCTCCCAGTGGAGCGATGCCTGCGCCGAGTGCGCCGACCGGGACGCGCTGTCGGTGATCCTGTTCACGTCGGGCACCACCGGCCGCAGCAAGGGGGTCATGATCAGCCACCGCAATCTGTTCGCCCCCATGGACTTCTACTGCCTGCCCTTTGAGGACATCAAGAAGCAGACCGGCTGGGACACCAGCAAGTTCCGTTCCTTCTCGGTGCTGCCCATGTTCCATGTGGCGGCCCTGACCAGCTCCATCTCCTGGGCCATCATGGGCAACACCATCAACCTGTGCAACGACCTGAAGTATTTCTACCGCGACCTGGCCGCTATGGACAGCGAGGTCATGGCGGTGGTGCCGGTGCTGCTGCAGACCATCCACCGGGATGTGGTGCGCGGCCGGCGGGACCGCCTGGGCAGCCTGAAAGCGCTGACCTGCGGCGCGGCCTCGATGGACGCCGAGACCATGTCCGATCTGATCAAGGCGGGCTTTTTCATCTGCCAGATGTACGGCCTGACCGAAACGGTGGGCGACGGCGCCTGGAACAACTCCCAGGACCTGGCCGATATCCACTCGGTAGGCCTGCGGGACCCCAAGCGGGAATATAAATTGGACAACGGCGAGCTGTGCATCCGGGGCGACTCGGTCATGATGGGCTATTACAAGGACCCGGAGGGGACCGCCGAGGTGCTGGACGCCGAGGGCTGGCTCCACACCGGCGACCTGGCCCGCATCGACGAACGGGGGTACATCTTCCTCACCGGCCGCAAAAAGAACGTCATCATCCTGGGCAGCGGCGAGAACGTCAGCCCCGAGGAGCTGGAGGCCAAACTGAACCAGTGCCCCGAGGTCACCGAGAGCCTGGTCCGGGAAGAGAACGGCAAGATCGGCGCGCTGGTCTGGTGCGGCGAGGGCGGCGCCGGGGACAAACAGGCCGCCGTGCAGGCCTATGTCACCGAGCTGAACCGCACCCTGCCCCTGTACAAGCGGATCGCGGCGGTCCACCTGTCGGAAGGGCCGCTGCCCCGCAACGCTGCGGGCAAGCTGCTGCGCTGAGCAGCCGGCGCGTCTCTGGGGAGGAATCGCTATGGGTTACGAGCCGCACATGGTGGACACCGTCTACCAGCTCATCACCGAAAATATGGAGCAGGTCTATGCGGACAAACCGGGCCTGCGCTACCGCGGCGGGGACGGCAGGATCGTCACTGTCACCTTTGGGGCGTATGCAAAGGACATCCGCCGCTGCGCCGGCTGGCTGGAAGCTGCGCTGCACGGCGCGGCCGGCCGCCGGGTCTGCCTGCTGGGCCGCAACAGCTACCCTTACGCTGTGGCCATCCTGGCTTTGCTGGCCGCCGAGACGGTCCAGATCCCCCTCAACCCCAGCAAGAGCTGGGAGGAGCTTTCCTATGAGCTGGGCCTGGTGGAACCCGACGCCATCCTCTGGGACGGCGGAGACTACCCCTGGCGGGACCAGCTGCTGGCCGCTTACGGCGGCAAACTGCTGCCCATCGACGGCTATGAGGGCTGCGCGCCGGCACAGCTGCACGAGGCCGCCGACCCCAGGGCCCTTTCCATGATCATGTTCACCTCGGGCACCACCGGCCGCAGCAAGGGCGTGATGCTGAACCAGTGGTCCATCATGGTCACCGGGCGGGACAGCATCTGCAGCTGGCCGCCCATGGTGGAGCGGGCCAGGGCGATGGGCATCCCGGACGAGAAGTTCCAGCTGAACCACTTTTCCACCCTGCCGCTGTTCCACATCGCGGCTTACGCCAACCTGCTCCACTGGCCGCTGTACGGCACCGCCACCAACCTGGCCGACGCCCGCAGCTTTTACCGCGACCTGGCCGATATGCCCAGCGAGTCCATGGCGGTGGTGCCGGCCATCGCCGAGATGCTGCACCGGGACATCCTGCGGGACCGGCGGGACAAGATCGGCGCGTGCATTTGCTGCGAGCCGGCGGACGAGGAGGCGGTCCGGGACCACATCACCCGGCTGAACCGCACCCTGCCCCTGTACAAACGGATCGCGGCGGTGGAGTTCAGCGCAGAGCCGCTGCCCCGCACCGCCGTGGGCAAACTGCAGCGCAAATAACGCATATGGGCGCGGCCCCTTGGGATACTATAAGGGCCGCCTTGTATAGAAAACATCGAATATTACCGAAAGGAAGCATTTACTATGAGCCGTACCGAGATCATTGCACAGATCGTGGGCATCCTGGAGGATGTCGCGGAGATCAGCCCCGATGAAGTGACGGAGGACAGCGTCCTGATGGACGATCTGGACCTCTCCTCGATGGAGATCTTGACCATCGTGGCCGACCTGGAGGAGACCTTTGGCATCCGCATCCCCGAAAAGGAGCTGCGCAGCTTTGTCACCATCAGCGACCTGGCCGACTACCTGAGCGCGCGGGTGGGCTGATCTATGACCGAGACACTGACCCGCTACAGCGAATTTCTCCCGCAGGGCGCTATGTACTTTTACCGGGAGAAAAATATCTACTGCCGGTACCAGTACGCCCTGAAAGACCCGGTGGACCCCGCCCTGCTGCAGCAGGCGGTGGACGCCGCTCTGGACGCCGCCGATTACTTTAAGATGAAACTGGTGCGGGAAAAACGGGATGTATACCTCGTGGAGAACGACCAGCCCTTCACCGTCAGCCTGGGCAGCCAGCTCAAGGCCATGCCCGAGGAGACAGGGGGGTATCTGTTCAACGTCTCCTGCGAGGGGGACACCGTCTATTTCGACTGGTTCCACTTTTTGGCGGACGGGCACGGGGTCTCCCGCTTTTTGACCCGCATCCTGATGGAATACTGCAACCGCCGCTACGGCGCCGGCTTCGACTGCCCGCCCCTGCCGTCGGCCCCGGCCTACGATATGGACGCGCTGGTGGCCCTGGACCCCACCGCCGGGCAGGAGCGCCTGCCTGAGATCGAGCCGGTCCAGCCCGAGGCCGGGCAGCTCTGCCGCTCGATGGTCCGTCTGGACAAACAGAGCCTGGTGGACGCGGCCCTGGCCTGCAGGGTCAAGCCGGTCAGCGCCCTGCTGGGGCTGCTCAGCCTGGCCATGCAGCCGCTGGTGGGCCGCGAGCGGGTGGAGTACTGCTATTCCACCGACACCCGCCGCACCCTCAAGGTGCCCGACGCCTTTTACAACTGCGTCGCCTCCTTCCGCTATGGGGTGGACGCCGGGCCAAAGGGCCGCCTGGCGGACATCGTCCCGGCCATCGACGCCGATTTGAAGGCCAGCCTGGTGCCTTCCACCCAGCTGGGCCAGATGGCCAAGATGATGAACTGGGTGGTCCGGGTGGACGCCCTGAAAGCCCCCCTCAAGATCAAGCGGCGTGTGTTCAGCATGGGGGAGGCCATGGGCAACTTCCCGGCGGACTTCTGGATCAGCTATCTGGGCGACCCGCTGGACCCCGACCGCCGCTACCCGGCCGCCCTGCTGGACTACATCCGGGACTTTGAGGTCTGGGTGCCGCCCGACGGCGCTTCGGTGGGGTACGAGGTGGCCAGCCTCCACGGCCAGCTGATCCTCTGCATTCAGGACAAGCTGGGCCGCGCCGGCCTGACCGAGGCCATCCGCGCCGTCTGCGAGCGGGAGGGGGTCAAGGTACTCTCCACCGCGCAGATGGGCCCCGCCCTGCCCTATCAGGAATAAGAATACATAAAAAAACGCTCTGAGGTACATTCTCGGGGCGTTTTTTGCGGTGCAGAAAATTTTTTCAAAAACTTGCGGAAAATCCGGCCCCTGCTTCGTATTAGTAGACAGAACGGGCCGTTCACAACAAACGGGAAAGGGGGTGCGGGTGAAGTGGTATGACGACACAGGAGTTTACATCCATGGTGCGGGAGTACCAGGGGCTTGTCTATACGGTCTGCTACCAGCTGGTGCAGGACGCCGACACCGCCCAGGACCTGGCGCAGGAAGCCTTCCTGGCGGCCTGGCGGGCGGCGGACCGGTGCCCGGCCGGCTGCGAAAAGCAGTGGCTGGCCCGCATTGCAGCCAACAAGGCAAAAGACCACCTGCGCAGCGGGTGGGCCCGCAAGATGAGCACCCCCGGCGACGAGGTGCTGGCCTTGGCCGGCGCGCCGCCCGACCAGGGGCCCGAGGCCCGGGCCCTGGCCGACTTGGGGCAGGAGGCCCTGCGGCAGAAGATTTTAAGCCTGCGGGAGCCCTACAAGACCCCCTGCCGGCTCTGCCTGCTGGAAGGGTACACCCCGGCGGAGGCCGCGCGCCTCTGCCGCCGCCCCGAAAAGACCTTGAACGCCCAGCTGTGGCGGGCCAAAAAGATGCTGCGGGCCGAGATCGAACAGGAACGTGAACAGGAAAGGAGGACTGGGGATGGAACTGTTTAGAGAGGATGGCTGCCTGACCGACGAAGGGCTGCAGGCCCTGATCGACGGGCAGCTGGATGAACTGGGCCGGCTGGAAGCAGCCGAACACCTGAGCTACTGCACCAAATGTCTGGACCGCTACACGGCCCTGCTCACCGGCGACAAGCTGGAAACGCCGCCCCGGGACCTCAGCCGCCCCCTGGGCCGCGCCCTCTGGGTGCACCTGATGGCCAATTTCTATGGCCGCGCGGCGGTGGCGGCGGTGGCGGCCGTGCTGGCGCTGACCATCTGGCGCAGCGGCAGCCTGGAGCTGATTCTGGACCGGAACGCTTCCGCGCTGGAAGCGTATGTGCCGGAACAGATCGCGCCGCCGGCCTCGGACACGGTGCCCGAATCGAATTATATAACGCCGCCCCGTCCCGGCGACAAGACCGGGATGGCCGAAAAGGTCCAGCAGGCCGTCGGCGGCTTTTTGAGCGGCTTTGCCGCAAAGACCGGCAACGCCGGTACGACCAACTGATGGGAGAGAGTTGCCATGAAAAAGAACGGTATCCTTACATTCTGCTTTGCCTTTATCCCGGGCGCAGGGGAAATGTACCAGGGGTATATGAAGCGGGGGCTGTCCCTGGTGATGATCTGCGCGGCGGCCATTGCGCTGGGCTCGCTGTTTTACCCGCTGGTGGGCTTCGCCTTTGCAGTCTGCTGCGTCGTGTGGATGTACAGCTTTTTCGACACCTTCAACCTGCGCAGCCAGCTTTTGGCCGGCGCCGCCCCCGAGGACGACTACCTGTTCCATCTGGGCTATGACGTCAGTCTGGAGCGCCTGCTCAAGACCCGCCACAAACTGTTCGGCTGGGTGCTGGTGGCGGTGGGCCTGTACACCCTCTACGACGAGCTCATCATGGGTTTTCTGCGCGAGCTGTACTGGAACAGCGAAAACAACTGGATCATCCGGGTGATCTACAACATCATGGACGAGGTGCCCACCGTTTTGATCTGCCTGGCCCTGATCGCCCTGGGCGCATGGCTGGTGCGCGGTCCCCAACAGAAAAAGCAGGACCCCGCCGGCGACCCCTTCGAGCCCTTTGAGCAGCTGCCCGGCCAGCTGGACGCGTTCAGCGGCTACAGCGAAAAGGAGGACGAAAACCATGACGGAGATGCACAATGAGAAAACCGCCGGGGCCGCCTCTGCCCCGAACCCTCAGCCTAACTCGCAGACGCCCCCTAAAACCCCCGCCGGCCGGCCGCCCAAAGAGGAAAAGCAGCCGGTCCGCCGGGTGGGCAGCATCACCCTGGGCCTGTGCCTGATGGCGGTGGGCGCGTGCTTCCTGCTGTACTACTTTGTGCCCGGCTTTGACTGGCTGCTGGTGGCCAAGGTGGGCGCGCCCCTGGCCCTGGTGGCCCTGGGCGTGGAAGTGCTGTGGTGCGCCTCCCACCCCGGCCGCTGGAAATACGATTTCCTGGCCGTGTTCGGCTGCCTGGTGCTGATGGGCGGAGCCTTCTGCCTGACCTTGCTGCCCCTGTTCTGGGAGCAGGTCGACCCGGCGAAGCGCCGCCAGCTGGATGCGCTGACCACTGAGTATGAAGATGAACTGTACGAAGCCCTGCGGGATGAAGTGCGGCTGTCCGCCATTGACGTTTATGCGGATACGAATTTTGGGACGGACGCCCCCGACACCATCCAGGGCCTGGATGACAGCGGCATCCGCCTATGGATGGATGTAGAGCTGTATGGCCCCTATGACCGGGACAGCAGCAGGGACAAAAATGTTCAGCGGTTTGCCGCCGACTGCTACACCGTGCTGGAAGCGGTCCGCGTCGAAGGCGTTCTGCCGGACCGGATCAGCTTTGAATGGAAACGGCCGGACGATACCGTAGGCTTTGATTTGACCCTTTACGGCCGCCCGCAGATGGACTGGACCGCCGAGCAGATCGAAGAACAGACCTACGTCTGGCTGGACGAAGATTCGAGCCACAGCGGTTCGGCCTACAGCGGGCTGGACGGGACCGATGCGGAAGAAAGCGCCGCCCCGGAAGCTCCCAGCGCCCCGGAAAGCCCCGAAGCGCCGGAGGCCCCCGCCGCTGCTGTGGTGGCCGTCGAGCCGGTCATCCAGTTCCGTATGTACTGAAACGCGCCTGCCCAAACCTGCAAAACAAAAATCGAGATAGAGCAAAAGCCCCTGCCTTTTCCATCATTTCAGGAAAGAGGCAGGGGCTTCCCTTTTCAAGGAAAGTAGTGATATCAAGGGAAATTGAAAACTCCCGTCAATTTGACGGAAATCCCAACAGCTTATTAAAATTTCTCATACCGCCGTCGCTCAATTCCTCGCAGGTTTTCTCCCTCGGTTTCGTCATGGGTGGTCGCTCCTTTCTGCTCATAGGTAAAAGAAAAGAGCAGCCGTTTTCAGATTGAAAATAGCTGCTCTAGGTTGATGTATTCAGTCATTTAAGTTGACGGCAAACTCCCTGATAAATGGGAATTGGTCGGGCTACTTCGGCAATTCGCTTTCTTCAACTGGAACTGCTTCAAGGTCAATATTAGACCAATAAGAGCCAATATCTGAACTTGTAAAGTATTCAAAATTGCCCGTGGACGATTTCAACTTTCCGTTCTTGACGCCATCACAGACATACACCAGTTCGTAGTTTGTCCCATCTGAAAGGTTAAATCGAAAACTGGTCACACTTGCTCCAGTGGTTTCCTCAACTTGTTTGTCTTCCAATGATAAGTCCTCAAACATATCATACAAGGCCGTTATATCACTTTCTTCAACGATTACTTTCTTTTCTGCTGATACAGGTACTCCCGAATAGTGGTACATTTCAATATTTTCAACATCTTCAACCCCAAAGGGAAAGTCGATATTGAACGTTTCTCCGTTACAGCTAACCAGCCCCATCATTAAAATTAGCAAGGATATCAAACCTACCGTCTTTTTCATATCGTCTCACTCCTTTGTCAATGCTGATTTATTGATCTGCTGCTTGGCTAAAGTATAGCACAAACCTGTGAACAAATCCATATTATCTTTCACTTTTCAAATATCAAAATGCCTTTTCAAAAGACAGCGGTAACTGTCCATTCTTGCTATTTGGTGAAACCGACGGAGTTCAGACCATCACTACTTATCTTAAAAAGGGAAGGCAGGGGCTTTTGATTGACAATCCGCAGGATATAGGATATAATAAGCATAGAAGAAGGGTACTGCCGATTTGAACGGTGGTTCCCCCCTCTTGTTACAAGAAGTAACCGTCAGCCGGGAAGCTCAAAGCGGTTACTTCTTTTTTATTGCCGATGGTGCCTGTCCAGCTCGATGAGGTGGAGGACCAATTCGATCACGCCGACGACCAGGATGCCAACCTGGATAAGCTCGGAAAGTGTGACCATGACAAGCCCCCCTTTCTTACCAAAATAAGAGACAGGGGGCAAAGAAGCGCCCCCTGCAAACAACACGAAGTCGAAAGAGAGGGGAACGCACCGCTGCCGCCAAATCGACAGTATCCAACGATACGATAGCATATCTGCCCGCAAATGACAAGCCCCTGCTGTCCATTCACGAACAGCAGGGGCTTTTTGTGCGAAGGTTACTTTGCGATCATTTCAGTGTAGGCCAGCACCAGAGGCCCGACGCCCTTGGCGTCGTTGCAGACCACCGGCTCGCTGTAGTAGTAGGCCAGGCTGCCGTCCCGGTGCTGGGGGCCGCCCAGGCCCGCCACCAGGCAAATGCCGTCCAGCTGCAGGCTGCCGTCCGGGTTCTTGGACAGGTACTTGTCGCAGACGCCGTAGAAGGCTTTTTCGGCCCAGGCGCGCATCCGTGCCGGCAGCAGGCCCAGACGCACCCCCTTGAGCACCGCGTAGGCAAACAGGGCGGTGCCGCTGGTCTCGAGGTAGTTGCCCTCCTCGCCGCCGTGGTCGATCACCTGCCAGAACATGCCGGTCGCCTCGTCCTGGTACTTGTGGATGTCCTCGATGGTCTGCTTGAGCATGGCCTGGATGGCGCGGTACTCGTTGTACAGCTGCTCGTCCATCCGCTCCAGCACGTCCACCATGGCCACCATGAACCAGCCCATGGCCCGCAGCCAGAAGTTGGGGCTGCAGCCGGTGACAGGGTCGGCCCAGTACATCTGGCGGCTCTCGTCGTAGCCGTGGTAGTAAAGGCCGGTCTTTTCGTCCCGCATATGCTTTTGGATGTTCATGAACTGGCGGTAGCTGTCGATGCAGCCGCTCATCTTGTTGAAGCGGGTCTCGTATTCCATATAGAAGGGCTGGGCCATGTAGGCGCCGTCCAGCCAGACCTGCCAGGGGTAGATCTTCTTGTGCCAGAAGTTGCCCTCCTTGGTGCGGGGCTGGCCTTTCAGCTGGCTGTCGATGACGTCGATGGCCTTGCGGTACTTCTCGTCCCCGAAGATGTCGTAGAGGATGAACAGGTTCTTGCCCTGGTTGACGTTGTCGAGGTTGTATTCCTCGGGGTCATAGGTCTTGATGCTGCCGTCGGGCTGGACGAACCAGTCGATGAAGTCTTTGGAAAAGTCGAGGTACTTTTTGTCGCCGGTGGTGTGGTACAGGCTCAGGCAGGCGGTGATCATGCAGCCGTCGATGTAGTTCCACTTGTTGGGCTGGCCGCTGCGCACCTTCTCGATGTTCCACATGGGGGCCTCGGCGCTGGAATGGGCGATCAGGTAATCGACGTACTCGCCCAGCATGGTCAGAATTTCCTGGTGTGTCATGGTGTTCAATCCTCCTCAAAGCTGCCGACATTGGCAAACTGGAGCCGCTCGCCCTCGTACCCTTCGATCTGGACGTTGTGCAGCTCGATCTTCTTGACGTTCTCGGCGTAGATGGCCAGCTTTTTGACCAGGGGGCGGCCGTCGGCCATGGCGGCCTGGCCGGCCTGGGCGTCGGGGTCGAAGGCGATGCGGACGTCCTTCATCACCACTTCGCCGATGGGCATCTCGGGCAGGCCGTCGAAGTAGCACCCGGCATACTGGGCGCCGGTGGCACGGATGTCCTCCATGGTCAGGCTGCCCAGCCGGGGGGTGTAGTCGTCCACCGGCATGGCCTGGCGGCACTGGACGTAGTCGCTGTGGCCGTCGGGGTCGCAGAAATAGAACATATTGATGACGAAGGGGGCTTTCACGCCCTGCATCTCCACATTGCGGAACACCAGCCCGTCGATGACGGCGGTCTTGCCCCGGCCGCGGCGGGTCTTGACCCGCAGGCCCCGGTCGGTGTGGTCCATCAGGCACTGGGTCACCACCATATCCTTGACGCCGCCCGACATCTCGCTGCCGATGACGATGCCCCCGTGGCCCTTGTCCAGCAGGCAGTTGCGGATGATGGTGTTTTTGCAGCTCTTTTTCAGCTTCATGCCCAAAAAGACCTTGCTGGCCTTCATGGCGATGCAGTCGTCGCCCACATGGATGTCCGCGCCGATGATCCGGGTGTTGACGCAGCTTTCGGGGTCGATGCCGTCGGTGTTGGGGGCGTCGTAGGGGTTGCGGATCTTGAAGTCCAGCAGGTCCAGCCCGGTGGAGAACATGGGGTGGATGGTCCAGGAATAGCTGTTTTTGACCGTCACCCCGTGCAGCACCACATAGCGGCTGTCGGTGATGGAGACGGTGCGGGGCCGCCAGGCGATCTTCTTTTTCTTGACGTCCTGCCACCAGTCGCCGTGCTGGGCGTCGGCGTCGATCTCGCCCTCGCCGGTGATGGTCACGTCCTCGGCCTGGGTGACGTTGATGAGGCTGGCCAGGCTGTCGAGGGGGTTGCCCTCCCAGCCGGTGAGGTAGTATTCGTCCACCTCGTTCTCACTGGGCAGGACGCCGGGCAGGATGGGGTAGTGGGTGCGGTCGTTGTCGCCCAGGATCACCGCGCCCTTTTCCAGGTAGAGGGTGGTGTGGCTCTTCAAAAACAGGCTGGCCGAGCGGTAGCGGCCGGCGGGCAGGTAGACGGTGCCGCCCGGCGGGCAGGTGGACAGGGCCGCCTGGAGCTTTGCGGTGTTGTCGGTGACGCCGTCCCCCACCAGCCCGTAGCGGGACGCATCCACAAAGAAGGTCTCGGTCCGGGTGACAAAGTCCAGGGTCAGCTCCTCGCCGCCGGCCCGGACGGTCAGGGTATAGGCGTGGCCCGGCAGCAGGGAGTAGACCGAAAAGACGTTGGTGCTGCAGGCGGCGTAGACCTCCCGGCCGTCCAGCAGGACGGCAAAGGGCTCCGCCGGGCGGAAGCACAGGCCGTTCTCCAGCTCAAAGACGGCGCTGCGGGTCATGGCGCGGATCAAGGTCAGTTTCATAGAAAATCATCCTCTCGCTATTGTTTCGCGTGGTGTGAATGTGTTATGATGGATAAAACGGAAAGGGGGGAACGTCGTGAAGAACGACGCGGGGAGCAAAAAGAGCAGCCAGGACGGCAGGCTGAAGGTGGAGGCGCTGCAGCTGACGGGTCCCGCCCGCCTGCTGAGCGCTGCCAGCGGGGAGGGCGGCCTGTTCATGGTGTTGAGCGGCAGCGGGATGCTGTTCTGGAACCAGGGCCCGGAGGGCGGCGTGGGCGCAGGCCCCGGCAGCGTGCTGCTGCTGGGCCGGCGGGACTGCGATTTCGAGCCCGCGGGGGGCTGGCCCGCCGAACTGCTGGGCTGCCGCTTCCCTCTGGAAATGATGACCGAGGGGCAGAAAGCCCGTCTGGTGGACGGCAGCAAGGGCCCGCTGGTCCTGCTGGGGGACCCGGTGTGGTCCAACCGGGTGCACACCCTGCTGGAACTGGCGGCCGGGGCCTGGCAGGAGCCGGACTGCCCCGGCAGGCTGTACCTGTCCTTGCTGATGCACTATGTGGGCAAGGAGGCCGCCGCCGAGGGCGGCAGCGCGTCCCAGCCCCGCAACGAGACCATCGAAAAGATCTGCGCCTACCTGACCGCCAACTACAACCAGAAGCTGACCCTCAGCAGCGTGGCGGCGCAGTTCTATCTGTCGCCCTACTACCTCAGCCGGCTGTTCCGGCGGGTGACGGGGCAGTCCATCGTGGACTTTATCAATGTGCGGCGGATCGAGGCGGCGCGCCGCCTGCTGGAAAGCACCGACCTCGGCATCAACGACGTGGCCGAGGAGACGGGCTTTTCCACCACGGCCCACTTCCGCCGGGTGTTCCACGAGCAGGTGGGGGTCAGCCCCATGCAGTACCGCAAAGCCTGCCGCAGCGGCAAGGAATAAACCTCGCAAAAAATCCCCTGTGCCGGTAAAGCACAGGGGATTTTTTTCAGCGGGACGCCGGGGCGCCGCCGGACAGGGAAGGGATCAGCCCTTGACTGCGCCGGCCGAGATGCCCTCGACGAACTGGTCCTGTGCACAGAAGAAGACGATCAGCTGCGGCAGGATGGAGATCAGGGACAGGGCCAGGATACGGTTCCACGCGAAGCCGGTATCACCGTCCATCGACAGCTTGACGAACAGGGACATGGGGTACTTGGCGGGGGTGGAGACGTAAAGCAGCGGGCCCATGAAGTCGTTGCAGCTCCACATGAACTGGAACAGCGCGCAGGACACCAGCGCGGGCAGCAGCATGGGGACAATGACTTTGTACAGGGTCTGGAACGAGTTGCAGCCGTCGATAGAGGCAGCTTCGTCCAGATCGCGGGGGACATTGCGCAGGAACTGGATCAGCTGGTAGACGAAGTACGTCTCGGTAGCGAATGCGCAGTGGACCCAGATGGCGAGGTAGAAGGGGCTGTTGATCCAGCCGAAGCTGTTGTACAGCAGGAACTGGGGAACGTTCAGAACGACCTGGGGCAGGAACAGGGTGGACAGCATGATGCTGAACATGATCTTCTTGCCGGGGAAGTCGAAGCGGCCGAAGCCGTAGGCGGCGATGCAGGCCGAGACCACCGTCAGGATCACCTTGGGGATCACGTAGCTGTAGGTGTTGATCATGGCCTGGATGATGTTGATGGAGCCGCCGAAGTCGTTCAGGGCGTTGCGGTAGCCCTCCAGGGTGGGGTTCTTGATCCACAGGCTGATGCCTGCGAAGATCTCGCTGTTGTCCTTAAAGGTGGCGCTGACCATCCACAGCAGGGGATAGATCATGATCAGGCCCACCAGGATCAGGACGAAATACTTAAAGAAGGTGGCGACGCGGTGCGCAGCTTTCATTCCCATACTAGTTCACCTTACCTTTCATCCGAGTAGTAGACCCACTTCTTCTGGCTGGTGAAGGCGATGATCGTCAGCACGCAGACGATGATGAACATGATCCAGGCCAGAGCGGAGGCCATGCCCATTTCGTTCTGCTTAAAGGCGTACTGGTAAACCAGCAGGGCGATCAGCGTGGTAGCGTTGCGAGGGCCGCCGTTGGTGATGATGTAGGGGCCGTTGAATTCCTGGAACGCCTGGCAGATCTGGGTGACCAGGTTGTAGAAGATGATGGGGGTGATCATGGGGACGGTGATGGAGAAGAACTGACGCCACTTGCCTGCGCCGTCGATGGTGGCGGCCTCGTACAGGTCGGCGGGCACGCCCTTCAGGGCAGCCAGGAACAGCACCATGGCCGAGCCGAACTGCCAGATACGCAGCAGGCAGATGACCCACAGGGCGTAGTTGGGGTCGGACAGCCAGGACGGGCCGTCGAAAGCGCCGAAGGTGATCATCTTGATCAGGGTGTTGATCAGGCCGTCGTCGCGGAAGACGGCGCGCCACAGCACGGCGATGGCCACCGAGCCGCCCAGGATGGACGGGATGTAGTAGACGGTGCGGAACAGGTTGACGAACTTGATGTTGAAGTTCAGGATGTACGCAATGAACAGAGCAAAGACCAGCTTCAGGGGCACGGTGATGAACGAATACTGGAAGGTGGTGATCAGCGACTTGGTGATACGGTCGCTGGTAAAGGCTTCGATGTAGTTCATCAGGCCGTATTCACTGATGCCGTTGAAGAAGTTCATGTCGGTGAAGCTGTAGTACAGCGACTGGCCGAACGGAACTGCTTTGAACACGACAAAGCCGATGATCCAGGGAATCAGGTAGAAAAGGCCCTGGTACTTGTCGCACCACTTCTGAAACGGCGTGCGCCCGACCGCAGGCGCATTGTTTGCTTTCATCAGGGGATTCCTCCTTTTTAGGTGTGTTTTTTCTTCAAAATAGCAGCATCGTGCCGCAAAACACTGGTCAAAAGCGCAAAACTATCAGGCAAAAAGCCCAAAGCTGCGCCGGAAAAGGAGGGGCACCCGAATCTTGTAAGGATGCAGGCGCCCCTCCCGTTGGCGCATTGTCCGCACAGCTGCCTTTTTGCAAAAGGAGCCTTACAAAAACGAATTATGCGTTGATGGTGTAGCCGACGCTCTCCATGCCGTCCAGCAGAACGTCAACGACCTCGGCACCGGACACGCCGTCGTAATCGATGGTATCAAAGACTTCCTGGTAAATGCCAGTGCCGTCAGCCTTCAGGTTGTTGTGCTCGAACAGGGGGTCCAGCTGGAAGGCGCAGAAGGCCATGACCTTGCTGTTGGCCTCGTTGACCAGCTCGTCCACAGCGCCGGCAGCCTCAGCGGCGGCCAGGCCAGCCTTGGAAGCGGGGATGCCGCACTCGGAACCCATGATGGCAGCGCCTTCCTCGTCGTTCAGCAGGTAGTTGACCAGCATGGCAGCCTCGGCGGGATGCTGGCAGGTCTGGGTGATGGCCAGGCCCATGGAAACCTTGGTGAAGCCGCCGTTGTAATCGCCGAACTTGATCTCCTCGCCGACGGTGAAGCCAGCCTTGTTCTCGTCGTCCAGAGCGTCCTGATACTTGGAAGCGGAAGAATCCCACTCCAGGATGCCGGCGATCTTACCGGTGATCCACTCGTTGGACTGGTGAGCGGCGGTAGAACCGTTGTTGCCGTAGTAGGTGGGCAGAGGCATGACGACGTGGTTGTCCACCAGGCTCTTGATGAAGTCCAGGCCCTCGGCGATCTCGTCGGCAGTGTAGTTCAGAGTGGAGGTGGCAGGATCAGCCCAGTCCTTGCCGTAGACAGACTCCAGATAGAAGACCATCATGATCATGCGGTCGTAGCCGCCCAGGTGCAGGGGATAGTAGTCATCGCCCAGCTGGCTCTGGAAAGCGGCGCCGGCGGCCATCAGGTCGTCCAGGGTCTTGGGCACTTCGGTGATGCCGGCCTTGTTGAAGGTGGTCATGTTCCAGTAGAAGATACGGCCGGTCATCGAAACGGGGATGGCCTGCAGCATATCGGCGACCACGCAGGTGTTCAGGACGGTCTCATCCCACTGGGACAGGTCGATGTAATCGGACACGCTGTTCAGGTCGATGAAGGTCTGGCCGTTGCCGGAATAGTTGTACAGCCAGTTCCAGTTGACCTGGCAGACATCCTCGGCCACGCCGCCGGCGAACTTGGTGGACATGGTGTCCTCCCAGCCGGACCATGCGGCGAAGGTGGGGTTGACGGTGACGTTGGAGTTGGCCTCGCTGAAAGCGGCGATGGCTTTCTGGTAGGCCTCGTGGCGGGACTCGCCGCCCCACCAGCTGATGCTCAGCTCGACGGCGTCGCCCGTGGGAGCGGCAACAGAAGCGGGAGCGGAGTTGGCAGCTGCAGTAGAAGAGCTGCTGCCGCCGCCGCAGGCAGCCAACAGGCCGGCTGCGCCTACAGCACCGGTGACCTTCAGGAAGTCACGACGGGAAATTGCGTTGCTCATTTTTTCTCCTCCTAATTGTAAAACACAAAACTCTCAGGGGGCTATCGCTGACCCCCTTGTATACAATTGTGATAACAAAAAAACTGCGCGAAAAGAAAGACGCAAATTGTGGTTTGAAAGGCAAAAACGCGCATATCTTGCTGTACTGAAACCGGGCCTTTCGGAGCCTTTGCCGAAATATCCAAACTTGAAACAAAAAGTTGTGCAACTTGTACACAACAGCGATTTGCACAGATTTTAGGGAAAAGTGACGGGATTCGTTTTTAAATTGCTGATATATTAACGATTTTGCCCGGCCCTTTCTATGGACTGCCCGAAAAGCGCGCCGGCTGCTCGCCGCTTAAAACCAGCGCGAAAACGCCGCGGCGGACAGCCGCGGCGCACAGGGCCTGTGTGGGCAACATTTGCACGGGATGGGACGCGCTGTGCAGAGCGGCCCCGGCGATGGAAAGTTATTTTTCGCCGCGGGCGGCATAAAAAGCCCGCCGCTCCCGGAAGTAGCACTGGGGGCACATGCTGACATATTGGACGTCGTTCTCCATGTCGATGGCCACCTGTTCGCCCTCGAAAACGAACCGGCCCCCCACCTTGCGGGCGTTGCAGATGGCTTTGCGCCCGCAGGAGCAGATGGTCTTCATTTCCTCAATGGTGTGGGCCAGTTCCATCAAACGGGTGGAGCCGGGGAACCCCCGGAGGGAAAAGTCGCTGCGCAGCCCGTAGCAGATCACCGGGATGCCCAGGTCCACCGTGACCATGAACAGCTGCTCGGCTTGGGCAGGGGTGAAGAACTGGCTCTCGTCGCACAAAACGCAGGCCAGCGGGGTCTGGTGGGCAGCGCGGTCGGCCTCCACCGCCAGGAACACGTCGTCGCTGGGGCGGATCAGCAGGTCGGCTTTCCGCCGCACCCCCAGCCGGCTGACCAGCTCGCCGCCGCCTTTGGAGTCCACCTGCGGTTTCAGGATCAGCACCCGCATCCCCTGTTCTTCGTAGTTGTGCGCAACCTGCATCAGGGCGGTGCTCTTGCCGCTGTTCATCGCGCCGTATCGGAAATAAAGTTTTGCCATAGCATACCTTTCGTTGGTTCAATCATTGCGCAGACGGTAGCCCAGACTCATGAGGCTGTCGCCGAGGTGGACGTTTTCCACCACGGCGTCGGGGTAGGACACCGACAGATCGTAGTGGGAAAAGTTCCAGAACCCCCGGATGCCCAGCTCCACCAGCCGGCCGCTGATCTGCTCGGCCCCGCTGCGGGGGAGGCACAGCACCGCCATCTGGGGGTGGCGCTGGCTGCAGAAGTCCTCCAGGCTGTCCAGGGGACGGATGGGGATGCCGCTGATGGTTTGGCCCATCAGGGCGGGGTTGACGTCAAACGCGGCGATCAATGTAAAGCCATTGTTGTTGTTGGCGATAAAGCTGCTGACGGCGGTGCCCAGCCGGCCGCAGCCCAGCAGGATGGCGGGCAGGTGGTCGCCCCCGCCAAAGAGCAGCCCTTCCAGGATGGACAGCAGTTTGTCCACCGAATAGCCGATGCCCTGCCGGCCGTTGACGTTGCCGATGCAGTTGAAATCCTGGCGGACCTGGGAGGCGGTGGTGCCCATCTGCGCGGCAAGCTCCCGGGAGGAGATGCTGTTCACACCGGCATCCTTGAGGGCGCGCAGGTAGCGGTAATATTTGGGCAGGCGCCGGATGACCGGCACCGAAGCCTTGGCGGATGGATTCATGACAAGACCTCCTCTGTATGTGGCGCTGTAAATTTTAGATATCTTGGCCGGAAAGAGACGCTTTCTTCTCAAATGATGTAATATAAGTATACATCAAACGGGATGAATGTCAAACCCTTGACAATGTTTTTTGCGCTTTCTTTCACAAACTGCCCCCATGCGTCCCTGCTACAACGCAAAAAGCCCCTGTCGCAGACAGAGGCCCTCAAACAGCGGTTCCTATTTCTGGATCTCGATCTCGTGGTAGAGCCAGCGCATGGCCTCGGACAGGCCGCCCAGCTGGTCGATCAGCCCTTCTTCCACGGCGCGGCGCCCGTCCAGCACGGTGCCCATATCCATGACCAGCTCGCCGGTGTGGAGCATCAGCTCGTTGAAGCGGCCCGCCGGCATCTGGCTGTGGCGCTCCACAAAGCCGGTGATCCGCTCCTGCATCTGCTCGAACCAGCGCATGGTCTGGGGCACCCCTAGGATCATCCCCGAATGGCGCACCGGGTGGACGGTCATGGTGGCGGTGGGCACGATGAAGCTGTGCCGTGCGCTGACCGCCAGAGGGATGCCGATGGAGTGCCCGCCCCCCAGCACCAGCGTGGCGCTGGGCTTGGAGATGCTGGCGATCAGCTCGGCCAGGGCCAGCCCGGCCTCCACATCGCCCCCCACCGTGTTCAGCAGGACCAGCAGCCCCTCGATGGCGGGGTCCTCCTGGACGGCTACCAGCTGGGGGATGACGTGCTCATACTTGGTGGTCTTTTGGCCCTGGGGGGCCTCCACGTGCCCCTCGATCTGGCCGATGACGGTCAGACAGTGGATGGCGTGGGCCCCTTTGGTCAGGCTGACGGTGCCCATGGTCTCCAGCTGCTCCTGGGCAAAGGCGCGGCGCTCGGTCTCCCCGCTGCTGCCGTCGGGCTGCTCTGTGGCTGCCTCCGGGGCGTGTTTGGTCTTTTTCTTGTCCTTTTTGTCCATCTGCGGGCCTCCTTTTTTGTTCAGGATGCCCGGGACGGCCAGGCGCTATTCCTGCGCCTGCGCTTCCGCTTCTTCGGGGTCAGGCGGGCCGCTGTCCTGTTGGAGCCGGTTGCTGGCTTCAAAGATCTCTGCGGTGCGCTGGATGATGCGCCGCTGTTCGGCGGTGAGGTTGGTGATGTCCAGCGTGACGGTGTTGGCCGCTGGCAGGCTGACGGGATCGAAAGCCGCTTTGCCCAGCAGAGAGTCGATGGAAACACCCATGACATTGGCGATCCGCACCAGGACGCGGTGGGAGGGCGTCCGGGTGCCGGTCTCGTAGAAAGAGACCGCCGCGCCCGACACGCCGATCCGCTCGCCGAACTGCGCCTGTGTTAAGTTGATGGAAAGCCGGTAGGATTTTATTTTTAACCCAAGGTCAAACTCGTACATAAAAAAAGCCTCTTTATAACAGTTTTTAACCATTGTATAAAGAAATATGTAACGCTAGGTTAGAGAGGACTGTAACAAAAAGTTGAATTTATATAAACTCTATGTTAAACTAGAATCCATATAAAGTAAGCGCTTGAAAGGAGGCTTTTCTGTTGAAACACCAAAAATGTACCGCCCTGATCCTGTCGGCCCTGTTTGCCGCCGGCTGTCTGGCCGGATGCGGCGCAATGTACGACACGTCCGACGTGGAGGACCCCGCAGGGGTGGGCACCTCTGCCATCCTGGGCGAGGCCGGGACCGAGACGCTGAAGCGCATCTATCAGGATGCCCTGGCGGACAGCGGCCTGCAGGCCGGCGCCGACCAGCGCGTGCAGGACGCACTGAACCAGGCCCTCAACCGGCGGACGGCGGTTGAAGGCCGCGAGGCTGCTTTTGCGCGGACGCTGCGCGATGCTCTGCGCCGGGCAGGCATCGACGCCGCCGTTTACAGCGACCTGCCCAGCCTGCTGGCTGCGGAGGAGGAGACGGCCTGCTGCGTGGTGCTGCTGCGGACAGCGGCCAGCGAGAGCGGGCTGGACGCTGTGACCATGTCGGAGGTGCTGCAGCAGATGAGCGCGGCGCAAACAGCGGACACGGCGTGTCAGGTCTACCTCAGCGTGGAGGACGGCCAGGACGGCCGCGCCGTCTACGCGGTGGTGTTGGTACGAACCTGAAATTAACATCGCAAAAGGCCCTGCCGGGTGGCGGGGTCTTTACTTTTTTCGATGGATAGCATCGAATCAAACGATTTTTTGCCGCGGCAGGGCAAAAAGGCGGGTTTCCTCTTGCATCCTGTCCTTCAGGCGGATACAATAGAGGGGCCGCTTTGCGGCGCTATCTTGTTGTTTAGGAGGAAAATCATGAAACGTGAAACCTTTGGTTCGCGGCTGGGCTTTATCCTGGTCAGCGCGGGCTGTGCGATCGGCATCGGGAACGTGTGGCGGTTCCCGTTCCTGGTGGGGCAGAACGGCGGCGGATTGTTTGTTCTGTTCTACCTGATGTTCCTGGTCATCATGGGCGTGCCGGTGCTGACCATGGAGCTGGCCGTGGGCCGTGCCAGCCGCAAAAGCGCGGTGCAGGGCTATCAGGCGCTGGAGCCGGCGGGCTCCAAATGGCACATCCACGGGTGGTTCTGCATGGCGGGCTGCTACCTGCTGATGATGTACTACACCACCGTGGCCGGCTGGATGCTGGATTACTTCGCCAAATTTGCCACCGGCCAGTTTGTGGGCATGGAGTCCGGCCATGCGGTGGACGCTTTCAACGCCATGCTGGCCAACCCCGTGGAAATGGGCATCTGGATGGTGGTGATCGTCATTGCCGGCTTTGCGGTGGTCAGCTTCGGCCTGCAGAACGGCCTGGAGCGGATCAGCAAGTATATGATGATCGCCCTGCTGATTTTGATCGTCATCCTGGCTGTCAACAGTGTGCTGCTGCCCGGCGCAGGCTCGGGCGTCTCCTTCTACCTGCTGCCCAGCGTGGAGCGGGCCGCTGAGGTGGGCATCGGCAATGTGGCCATGGCCGCCATGAACCAGTCCTTCTTCACCCTGAGCCTGGGCATTGCCGCGATGGAGATCTTCGGCAGCTACATGAAGCGGGACAACACCCTGCCCGGCGAGGCCATCCGCATCTGCGCGCTGGACACCTTCGTCGCCCTGATGAGCGGCATGATTATTTTCCCGGCCTGCTTTGCCTACGGCATCGAGCCGGACCAGGGCCCCTCGCTGATCTTCATCACCCTGACCGAGGTGTTTGTCAATATGCCCGGCGGGCGGCTGTGGGGCAGCCTGTTCTTCGTGTTCATGACCTTTGCCAGCTTTACCACCGTCATCGCGGTGTTTGAGAACATCCTGGTCATCTGCTGCGACTGCTTCGGCTGGGACCGCAAGAAGTCCTGCCTCATCAACATGATCATCGTCCTGGTGGCCAGCGTGCCCTGTGTGCTGGGCTACAACGTCTGGAGCGGCCTGACCTTCCTGGGCGGCAAGAACGTCCTGGACACCGAGGACTTCCTGGTCAGCAACCTGCTGCTGCCGGTCGGCTCGCTGATCTTCCTGTTGTTCTGCGTCAGCAAGTGGGGCTGGGGCTACGACAAGTATTTTGCCGAGGCCAACACCGGCGAAGGCATCAAGCTGCCCAAGTCCAAGTGGTTCAAGCGGTATCTGCAGTTCGTGCTGCCCATCCTGATCCTGGTGATCCTGATTCAGGGCCTGGTCTGAGCCTGAAAACCAACAAAAAAGCAAAAAAGCGGCGGGGCCGTACCCTTCGGGGCGCGGTCCCGCCAATTTCTTTTCCATTCAAAACAGCCCGAAAAAGCTGATCTGGTTGACCCCCAAAAAGACGAAGATCACGATCAGCGCCACCAGCACCCCGATCAGGATGTCCATCTGGTGGACGCTGAGGGGGAAGTGGTCGTAGATCTTTTCCTTCTCGTTTTTGAAGTGGGGGTCGCCGTTGTTCAGCAGGCCGCCTTTGTGCGGGGCGGAGCCCTGGGCGGCCTCGGCCTCGCGGGCGGCAAGTTCGGCTTCGCGGGCCGCCAGGGCGGCTTCCCGCGCGGCCAGCTGGGCCTCCCGCTCCTCTGCCGTCTGGGCGGCGGGCTGGGCGTCGTGTTCAGTCATGGGAACTCCCTCCTTTGGGTCCAGTATAAACGGTACAGAGAGGAAATGCAAGAGGGCCGCCCAAGCGTGGCGGCCCTCTGTCGGACAGTGCGGAAAAGGTTTACTTCTTGGCCAGGTACTTGCGGATGTCGATGGCGACAGCCAGGATGATGACCAGGCCCTGAACGATGTAGGTGTAAGAGGAGTTGACGTTCATGAACTGCAGCGCCACCTTCATCAGCTCAAAGACCAGCACGCCGACCAGGATGCCGGGGACGGTGCCCACGCCGCCGGTGGTGGAAACGCCGCCGATGGTGGCCGCCGCGATGGCGTCCAGCTCGTAGCTCTGGGCGGTGTTGACCGATGCGCCGCCGGACTTGGCAGCCAGCAGGCAGCCGGCCAGGCCGAACATGCAGGAAGCCAGGATGTAGATGCGGATCTTGGTGGCAGCGACGTTGACGCCGGCGACCTCAGCAGCGGACTCGTTGCCGCCGATGGCGTACATGTACTTGCCGTGGCGGGTCTTGTTGTACAGGAACCAGAAGAAAACGGCCACGATGACGGCGATCCAGATCAGGATGGGGACGCCGAGGAAGTTGTCGATGGCGATGGAGGTGAAGCCCGAGTTCAGGGAGCCGATGGGGGTACCGCCGGTGTAGACCAGGCAGATACCGTACACCACCTGCTGCATGCCCAGGGTGGCGATGAAGGGCTGCACCCGCAGGTACGAGACGACCAGGCCGTTGCACAGGCCGACCACCGCGCAGATGGCCATGACCAGCAGGAAGACCACGATGGTGGGCAGGGTGGGCAGGCCGGGATAGAACTTGTTGGGCGCATCCGCGTTCTGCGCAAAGATGCAGGCCAGGCAGGCGGCAAAGCCAGCCAGACGGCCGGCCGACAGGTCGTTGCCGGTGGTGATCAGACAGCCCGAGATGCCCAGCGCGATGATGTAGCGGATGGACACGTTCTTGAGCAGGTTGATGATGTTGGTCGGGCCGAAGAAGTTGGGATGGATGATGCCGACGATGAGGGATACAAGGATCATCAGCACAACGATGGCGTTATTGCCAAGCCAGCTCTTGATGATCTGGCCGGTCGATTTCTTGGTAGCTTCCACGATTAGACTGCCTCCTTATTCACTGATTGGCCGCAGCCTTTTCAGGTGCGGTCTCAAACTGGGTGGCGAGCGCCATGATGTTCTCCTGGGTGGCGTCCTTGCCGTCGATGAAGCCGGTGATGCGGCCGTCGCACATGACCATGACCCGGTTGGACATACCGATGATCTCGCTCATTTCGGAGGAGATCATGATGATGCTCTTGCCCTGTTTGGCCAGTTCGGCGATGATGCAGTAGATCTCATACTTGGCGCCGACGTCGATGCCGCGGGTGGGCTCGTCCAGGATCAGGATGTCGGGGTTGTTGGCCAGCCACCGGGCGATCAGCACCTTTTGCTGGTTGCCGCCCGACAGGCTCTTGATCTGGGTCTTGGGGCTGGGCACTTTGATGGCCATCTTGTCCTTGTTGGTCTGGACCAGGTCCAGGATCTTCTTGTTGTCCAGGAAGATGGGGCCCTTGCGCAGCGCGTCGAGGGAGGCGATGGAGATGTTGTCGGCGACGCTGAGCACGCCCATGATGCCGGTGGCGCGGCGGTCCTCGGTCAGCAGGGCGAGGCTCTTGGAAATGGCGTCGCGGGGCTGCTTGATGTGGACCTCCTGCCCTTTGATCCAGACTTTGCCGGAAGTGTGGGCGCGCAGGCCGAAAATGCCCTCCATCAGCTCGGTGCGCTGGGCGCCCACCAGGCCGGCCACGCCCAGGATCTCGCCCTTGTACAGCTCAAAGCTGCAATGGCGGAAGGAGCGGGGATGGATGGAAGTAAAGTCCTCGACTTTGAGCATGACATCCTTGGAGGGGCGGTTTTCCAGCGGCGGATACTGGTTGGACAGCTCGCGGCCGACCATCTTGGCGATGATCTCCTCCTTGGTCATGTCGGCGACGTTCCACTTGCCGATGTACTGGCCGTCGCGCATGATGGTGACTTCGTCCGCGATCACCTTGATCTCGTCCATCTTGTGGCTGATGTAGACCAGGGCCACGCCCTGGCTTTTCAGCTCCCGCATGATGCGGAACAGGGAATCGACCTCGTTGGAGGTCAAAGACGAGGTGGGCTCGTCCAAGATCAGCACCTTGCAGTTGGCCGAGACGGCCTTGGCGATCTCCACCATCTGCATCTGCGCGATGCTCAGGGTGCCGAGCTTGGCGCGGGGATTGATCTCCAGTTTGAGGCGCTTGAGCAGCTCCTCGGTATTTTTGTACATTTTGGCGTGGTCCACCACAACGATGGGACCAAAGCGCTTGGTGGGGTAGCGGCCCAGCCAGATATTTTCGGCGACGGTCCGGGCCGGGATGGGCTGGAGCTCCTGGTGCACCATGGCGATGCCGCGCTTCAGAGCGTCCAGCGGGGTGGGGATGGTAACCTTCTGTCCTTCGTACTCGATCTCGCCTTCGTCCATCTTGTAAATGCCGAACATACATTTCATCAGGGTGGACTTGCCGGCGCCGTTCTCGCCCATCAGGGCCATGACCGAACCGGGGCGAAGCTCAAGCCGGGCATGATCCAGAGCTTTGACGCCGGGGAAGACCTTGACGACGTCTCGCATGACCAGACGGTACTCTGCCATTCCGTAGAGCCTCCTTTATCTAAAACTTAACAACACACAATAGAAAGCGCGTGCGCGAGAAGCTACAGCCCGCTCCCACGCACGCACCTCTCATTCGTTCGGGATCAAAGGAAATACCATTCAGGCAGCCGTATCATCAAAGGTAATCCGCGGCGTTCTCCTTGGTGACCTTGACGTAGTCGACCCAGTAGTACTGCTCGACGGGCTGGCCCTCAACGTACAGCTGGGTGGCCTCGGTGGCCTTGGTGGCCTGGCCCACATCGTCGTTCAGGACGGTGCCGGTCATGTTGCCGTCGATGACAGCCTGCACAGCGTCGGCCAGAGCGTCAACGCCGACCAGGTAGATGTCGGTGCCGACGGTGCGGCCAGCCTGCTGGATGGACTGCAGAGCGCCCAGAGCCATGGCGTCGTTGTTGCAGAAGACGACCTCGATCTGATCGCCGTACTGTGCCAGGGCGTTGGCCACGTCCTGCTGTGCCAGGGTCTGGTCCCAGTTGTCCAGGTACTCATACAGGCAGTTGACGGTCTTGCCGGCATCCTCGAGGGCCTTGATGGAGTACTCGGTGCGGTACTGGGCGTCGATGTTCTCGGGGTCGCCCTTGCACATGATGTAAGTAATGGTGCCGTCGCCGTTGATGTCGCCCTGGGTGTCGGTCTCCAGGATCAGCTCGCCCTGGTAGGTGCCGGACTGGCGGGCGTCGGCGCCCACGTAGCAGCACTTGTCGGGATAGCTGTCCAGAACGGACTTGTCGGGCTCACGGTTGATGAAGACGATGGGGATATTAGAGGGCGAGACGGTGTCCACGATGGTCTGGGCCGAGGTGGTCTGGACCGGGTTGATGATGAGCACGTCCACACCCTGCTGCAGGAAGGTGTTGATCTGCTCGGTCTGGGTGGACTGGTCGTTCTTGCCGTCCATGATGGTGACGCTGTAGCCCAGCTCGCCGAGGTACTCCTCCAGGTCGGCGCGGTACAGGGTCATGAAGTTGTCGGCGAACTGATAGATGCAGATACCGATGGTGGCGCTGCCGGAAGCAGCGTTCTCCGCGCCGGACTCAGCCGGGGCCGAGGAAGCGGGAGCGGTGGAAGATGCGGACGATGCAGTCGAGCTGGAATCGCCGCCGCCGCAGGCAGTCAGGGCAGCAGTCGCGCCGACAACGGCAGAAGCCTTCATAAAGTCGCGGCGGGAAATCATTTTCATAATAGCATTCTCCTTCACTGAATACAGACTCGATAACGGGCCGGCCCTCCACACGCTCAAGGGACAGGCCCTCTCTGTTACCTATTATACCTTTGTTGTGAAACCGTGCGCAATAGTCAAGGTTGACAACATTCCGTGAATGATTTTGGATATATTCCACAGAAAAAGATGCCGCGATGAAACGCTTTGACACGTTTACTACAAAACTGCATTGACCTGCATCATATGTACAAAAGTTGCAGGACCTGCGCCGGCGCATATACGGCTTGTATACAAAAAGCAGCCGTCTCCCAAAAGGAAACGGCTGCTTGCATTGGTTTGGATGTGACTGACGGCGTCAGGACTGGGCGGGCACCACGGCGGCGGTCCGGCTGCCGCGGCGGCGCGCGGCGGGGCGGCAGTCCACAGGCTTGTGGGCGGCGGCGGGCGGCGCAGGGGGTTCGCTGCGGCCGGCGTCATCGTGGTGGGATGCGGCGGCCTGCTGCTTGGCCTTTTCGGTCATGATGAGCATTTGCAGGCGGTTTTCCAGGTTGGCAAAGCTGACGTCGGGGTCGTAGTCCAGCGGCAGGATCTGGGCGTCGGGATACATCTCCTTGAGCCGCTTGGCCACGCCGCGGCCGACCACATGGTTGGGCAGGCAGCCGAAGGGCTGCAGGATGATGAAGTTGCGGCAGCCCTCTTTGGCGTGGTGCAGGATCTCGGCGGGGATCAGCACGCCCTCGCCGGCGTCAAAGGTGTGGTGGATGATGGGGTCGCTGGCCCGGACGATGTCCTGCATCCGCGCGGCCTTGCGGTACAGCGGGTGCCGCCGGGCGATGGAGTCGGTCAGGGCGTGGGCCGCGTTGAAGGCCTCGTCGGCGGTGCGGTACCACAGCTTTTCGCCCAGGGGCTTGGCGATGTGGTATTCCTTGATCTGGGCGTCCATGTAGAAGTAGGTCTTGCGGATGACGTCGGTCATCCGGGCCTCGATGATCTCAAAGCCGTTGGCCTCCAGATACTTCTCGATGTCGTGGTTGGCGCCGGGGTGGAAGTTGAGCAGGTACTCGCCCACGATCAGGACGGTGGGCCGGGGTGCGCTGCGGTCGTATTCCACCGCCTTCATCCGGTCGATGGCCTGTTCAAAGCCCTTCTTCAGGCCGGGGATGCCGCGGCGGGTCATCCCGTCCACGATGGCGTCCATGCCGGCCTCAAAGGCGGCCTCGGCGGCGCCCGGCTGCTTCTCGTAGGGGCGGATCTTGCGCAGCAGCTCCTCCATGACGTCGATCATGGGCAGGGAGAAGGCCAGGTTCAAAGAGGACGCAAGGTTCATCTTGAAGCCGGGGTGCATATCGTGGCTGTCCTTGTCGTCGTTGGTCAGGATGGGGACGTCCGCAAAGCCGGCGTCGTCCAGGGCCTTGCGCAGCAGGGCGCCGTAGTGGGTCAGGCGGCAGTCGCCGATGTACTTGGCCATGGCCACGGCGGTGTGGCGGGTGTCATACTTGCCGCTGTGCAGGGCGGCCAGGGCCTCGCCGATGACGATCTGTGCCGGGAAGCAGATGTCGTTGTGGACGTACTGCTTGCCCAGGCGGATGGCCTCGTCCCGGCCCAGCTCCATGGGCACGGCCCGGATGTGCTGGGCCGCAAAGGCCGCCGACATCACCCGGCAGAAAGCGTGGGAGGTGTTGGGCACCAGGACCACCCGCTCTTTGACGTCGGCCTTGGTGAACTTGACGGGGTAGGGATCGGGCAGGGGCTTGACCTCGGCGCGGATGCCCCGGGCCCGGCGGATGGCGGCCGTCTCCACAAAGGAGCGCACCCGGATGCGGAGGGAACCCTGGGCGTCGCTCTCGTCCAGTTTGAGGATGAGGGGGCTCTTGCCCGAGATCTCGTGCATCATGCGGGTGATCTCGTCCGAGAGGTAGGCGTCGTGGCCGCAGCCAAAGCTGACGATCTGGACGTACTCCAAACAGTCATCCTGGGCGGCCAGCACGGCGGAAGCCAGCATCCGGGCGTGGTAGTTGTTGACGATGTCCAGCCGGCTGCGGGAGAGGTCCACCTTGTTCACGTCGGGCAGGGAGTCGTTGGTCAGCACCGGGATGCCCAGGCTGACGAACAGTTCAGGCAGCGCGTGGTTGACCAGCTCGTCGTTCTGATAGGGGCGGCTGGCCAGCACCACCGCGTAGCTGTTCTCGGCGTGGCAGCGGTCCAGCACGGCCTGGCCGGCGGCTTTCAGCTGATCGGAAAAGCTGGCCTGGGCGGCGTCGCCGGCGGCGATGGCCTGCCTGGTCAGGGCTGGGTCGATGCCGAACGTGGCGGACATATACTCGGCCAGCTGGCGGTCCCGGTCGGCGTGGTGGTGCCAGTGGAACAGGGGCGCGTCAAAGGGGATGCCCCAGCGGCGCTCGGGGTTGTCCGAGTTGCGGATGACGATGGGGTAGCCCTTGACCACCGCGCACATCGACTCGCTGGTGGAGGCGGTGCCGTCGGGCTGGACGGTGGTGATGGAGGGCATGAAGATGCGGTCCACCTTCCGTTTGGCCAGGTCCCGCAGATGGCCGTGGACCAGCTTGGCCGGGAAGCAGACGGTGTCCGACGTGACGGCGGACAGGCCTTCCTCGTACAGGGGGCGGGTGCTCTTGCCCGACAGCTGGACCTTGAAGCCCAGGCTGCGCCAGAAGGCGTTCCAGAAGGGCATGGTCTCCCAGAAGGAGAGCACCCGGGGGATGCCGATGGTCACGCCGCGGTCGGGGGCCAGGGCGGGGGCGTCGTAGTCGGCAAAGAGCAGTTTTTCCCGCAGGGCAAACAGGTTGGGGATGCTCTGGATGGACTGGTTGGTCTGGCGGACCCTGGCCTGGACGGCTTTGTCTTTGGGGTCGCCCAAAATCTCGCCCCGCTCGCAGCGGTTGCCGGTGACAAAACTCTCCCCGGTGGGGAAGCGGATCACCGTCCGGCTGCAGTGGTTCTGGCAGAAGGGGCAGGGCTCGTTCTGGGTCTGGGTGTAGGTAAAGGTGTCCAGCGCCTCAAAACCGATGAAGTGGCTGGCGGGGCTGCCGTTGGCTTCGGCCTGCCGCTTGGTCAGCAGGGCCGCGCCGATGGCGCCCATCTCGCCGGGGTAGGGCGCGCGGGTGACGGTCCGGCCCAGGTACTGTTCCAGGGCGCGCAGCACCGCGTCATTCTTAAAGGTGCCGCCCTGCACCACGATCCGGCTGCCCAGCACGTCGGTGTTGGGGATGCGCACCACCTTGGTGAACACGTTCTTGATGATGGAGCGGCACAGCCCGGCCATGATGTCGTCGGGGGTGCGGCCGTTCTTCTGCTCGGTGATGATGCTGCTGTTCATAAAGACGGTGCAGCGGCTGCCCAGCTCGGCGGGGTTTTGGGCGCGGAAAGCCGCGTCCGCGATGCCCTCCACCGGGATGCCCAGCGAGGCGGCGAACTCCTCCAGGAAGGAGCCGCACCCCGAGGAGCAGGCCTCGTTCAGCAGCATGTTGGTGACCACGCCGTCCTGGATCCAGATGGCTTTCATGTCCTGGCCGCCGATGTCCAGCAGGAAGGTGACGTCGGGCAGGTAGTGGCAGGCGGCCGCCGCATGGGCCACCGTCTCCACCGTGTGATAGTCCCCGCCGAAGGCTTTGCTCAGCATCACCTCGCCGTAGCCGGTGGTGCCAAAGCCCAATACTTCCAGTTTTACGCCCATGGCGCTGTACTTTTTGTACAGCTCCTGCAGGCCGTGGCGGATCACCTCGATGGGGTCGCCCCGGTTGCTGGCGTAGAAACGGTCCAGCACGGTCTCATTCTCGTCCAGCAGGACCAGCTTGCTGGTGGTGCTGCCGGCGTCCACCCCGATGTAGACCCGCAGGGTGTCGCCGGGCCGGACGTCGGGGGTCTGGAGGGCGGGCAGGGCGTGGCTGGCCCGCCAGGTGTCCCGCTCGGCGTCCGAGCCGAAGTAGCGCTCGGTGTGGTGCTGCTCGGCGGCGGGTGGCGCGGCCGACAGCCGCTCCAGCGCCTGCTCGGGGGTCATGGGGGCGGCGCGGCCGGTGGGCAGGGGATACAGCTCGTCCATGGCCAGGGCCGCGCCCAGGGCCACGATGGTGTCGGCGTTGCCGGGGCGGATGATCTGGTCCTCCCGCAGGCCCAGCCGCTGGGCGAACACCTGGATCAGGGTGGGGTTGTAGGTCAGGGGCCCGCCCTCAAAGATCACCGGCGGGGTCATCTCCAGGCCCTGGGCCAGGCCGCCGATGGTCTGCTTGGCGATGGCGTGGAAGGCCGACAGGGCGATGTCCGCCCGGCTGGCCCCCTGGTTGAGCAGGGTCTGGATGTCGGTCTTGGCAAAGACGCCGCACCGGCCCGAGATGCTGTACACCTGCTTGCCCATCCGGGCCAGGGACTCGAAGGCCTCGGCGGGCACCCGCAGCAGGGCGGCGATCTCGTCGATGAAGGCGCCGGTGCCGCCGGCGCAGCTGCCGTTCATCCGCATATCGGAGGTGGTCAGGGCGCCGTCCTTCTCCTGGCGGAAAAAGATGACCTTGGCGTCCTGGCCGCCCAGCTCCACGGCGGTGCGGGCGGCGGGGTAGAGGGCCCGGACGGCGGCGCCGTTGGCCACCACCTCCTGGACATAGCAGGCCCCCATCTGGTCGGCCAGGGGCCGCCCGCCCGACCCGCAGACCGCCACCCGCATGGGCAGGCCGGCAAACTTGTCCCGGATCTCGCCCAGCAGCTGGCACAGGGTGCGGCGCTGCTCGGCGTGGTGCCGCTGGTAGCGGCGGAACAGGATGCGGCCGGTCTGGCGGTCGGTCAGGACGGCCTTGACGGTGGTGGAGCCGATGTCCAGGCCGAGGTTCACATACTTCATGATTTCTTTCATTGCTTTACCATTTACATTCCTATATATGGATTCTCACAAAAGGGAAAGCGAAACGCTTTGGACCGGACGGCCGGGCGGCGGTTTGGCACAGCTGCCCATGCTGTTCGATATCATACAGAATACCACGGGATTGTGAACTTTTCAATGCTTTGTTCAATAATTTGAACTATTTTCCTGCTTTTTGTCGCTTTGCTTAGAATTTACGATTTGAAGGGGATTTTTTTGGGCTGGATGCAGGCGGCCTGGGCTGGATTTTACAAAGAACGCATTCTTTTTACATTTCGCGCCAAAACAGGCCCCTATTTTTTACCAAAGCTTTGCGCGGATATGGTTTCACCCCGGCGGGCGGACGAGTACAATAAAACCGTCCCAAACGAGCAAGCATGAACGGCCCGCAAGGCGGGCTGAGGCGTTGCCGCAAGGCCGCGCACCCCATTGGGCATACGTTGAAGAGAGAAAGGAATTTTGGTTATGAAAAACTTTAAGTTTTCCCGCCGCAGCTTCCTGAAGGCTGGCGCTGCCGCCTCGGTGGCCGGCCTGGTCGCTGCAAACGCCGCCGCCGCTTCGGCTGCCGAACCCAAGGCTGCCGCCGCTGAAGAGAACGGCCTGCTGGACGGCCTGTTCGGCGGCAAGACCCCCAAGTACATCTTCCTGTTCATCGGCGACGGCATGGGCGTGGCCCAGATCCAGTCCGCCTCCTTCTACAAGGGCACCGTCGAGAACAACGGCGCTGTGACCCCCGCCGAGCTGAGCTTCATGAAGTTCCCCTTCGTCGGCAGCGTCACCACCTATGACTCCACCTCCTTCTGCCCCGACTCCGCTTCCACCGCCACCTCCATCGCTTCGGGCGAAAAGACCGAGTCCGGCGTCATCAACATGACCCCCTGGACCCGCGACGTCCCCTTCGAGACCATCGCCGAGAAGCTGCACAGCCAGAAGGGCTACAAGGTCGGCATCCTGAGCACCGTCAACATCGACCACGCCACCCCCGCCGCCTTCTACGCCCATCAGGCCAGCCGCAAGAACTACTACGAGATCGGCGAGGAGCTGGCCAACAGCGGCTTTGAGTACTTTGCCGGCGGCGACTTCCAGAAGCCCCGCGGCGGCGCCGTCTCCAACTACGACATGGCCATCGCCAAGGGCTACAAGCTGGTCACCACCCAGGCCGGCGCCGCTGCCCTGAAGGCCGGCGACAAGGCCCTGGTCATCGCCGAGCAGCGCGCCGACGCCGCCGCCATGAACTACTCCATCGACGCCGCCGCCGGCGAGTGGCAGCTGTCCGACTACGTCCGCAAGGGCATCGAAGTGCTGGATAACCCCAACGGCTTCTTCATGATGGCCGAGTCGGGCAAGATCGACTGGGCCTGCCACGCCAACGACACCGCCGCCTCCATCCACGATGTGCTGGAGATGAGCAACGCCGTCCAGGTGGCCGTCGACTTCTACAACCAGCACCCCAACGACACCCTGATCCTGGTCACCGCCGACCACGAGACCGGCGGCATGACCATCGGCTTCACCACCACCAACTACGACACCTATCTGACCAACCTGACCAAGCAGACCATGTCCTTTGTCAAGTTCGACAGCATCATCGACACCCTGCGCGCCCAGGGCGCTTCCTTCGAGGCTGCCATGGCCGAGGCCAAGAAGGCGTTCGGCCTCATCACCGCGAATGATGCCGACGCCGCCAACCCCGAGTACGAGAACCTGATCCTCACCGACTACGAGCTCGAGGGCCTGCGCACTGCTTACGAGCGCAGCATGACCGTCGGCGCCGCCGGCCAGGGCGACATGACCCAGCGCGATTACGAGCTGTACGGCACCTATCAGCCCTTCTCGGTCGAGCTGTGCCATGTGCTGAACCACAAGTCCGGCATGGACCACACCACCTGGAGCCACACCGGCGCCCCCGTCAACCTGTACGCCATCGGCGCAGGCAGCGACCAGTTCACCGGCGCTTACGACAACACCGAGATCTACCACAAGCTGGCTGAGCTGACCAGCGTCCAGTAAGGGCGCGGCGCTTTTCCAGGATCCTCAACGACACAAAACTCCTTCTGCACTTCTTTTCCATCAAGCATCAGGCAGCCCCCGCCCACCACCGCGCGACACGGTGCAGGCGGGGGCTATCTTTTTTCACACTTCCGTGGTATGCTATAGGTAGTTATGTGGTATCCTACCCGAGGTAGGAACAGGAAGGAGAATCCCCGCTATGAAGTTCAGTGAAATGCCCTACGCACGCCCCGACATCGACGCCATCCTGGCCCGGTGCAAAGAGTTTGCCGCGGCGGCCGCCGCCGCTTCCACCGGCGAGGCGCTGGCCAGGGTCTACTACGACCAGAGCGCCGCCATGGGCGCCTACAGCACCGCCGCCAACCTCGCCAACATCCACTACACCTGCGATACCCGCGACCCCTATTGGCAGGCCGAGCAGGACTTTTTCGACCAGAACAGCCCTGCCGTGTCCAGCGCCCAGGTGGAGATCTACCGGGCCATCCTGGCCAACCCCCACGTGGACGCCCTGACGGACGCCTTCGGCACCACCTGCGTGCCGGGGATGCGCAACGCCGTCCTCGCGGTGGACAGCCGGGTCACCGCCCTGCAGCAGGAGGCCAACACCATTTCCAGCCTGTACCAGCGGCTGTACGGCGGCGCGCTGGTGGAACTGGACGGCAAACAGCTGACCATCCCCCAGCTGGGTCCCTATAAGCAGAGCCTGGACCCCGCCGTCCGCCGGGCCGCCTTTGAGGCCGAGGCCGGCTACTTTGACGCCCACCGCGCCGAGTTCGACGAGCTGTATGAGCGCACCGTCCAGAACCTGAACCAGCAGGCGGCCATTCTGGGCTACCACGACTACAGCGAGCTGTCCTATGCGCGGATGAACCGGATCGGCTACGGCCCCGAGGAGATCCGTGTCTTTCGGGATCAGGTGGCCCGGGACGTGGTGCCCCTGCTGGCCGAGATCGTGGCCCGCCGCGCCAAACGCGCCGGCATCGAGCACCCCACCTTTGCCGACCTGAACGTGGCGTTCCCGGACGGCAACCCCGTGCCGGTCAAGGGCTACCAGGTGCGGATGGACGCCGCCCGCACCATGTACCACGAGCTGAGTCCCGAGACGGCGGAGTTCATCGACTTTATGCAGGACAACGAGCTGTTCGACGTCCTGAGCCGGCCCGGCAAGGCCAACGGCGGCTATATGACCATCCTGCCCGACTACAAGGCCCCCTTCATCTTTGCCAACTGGAACGACACCGCCGGCGATGTGGACGTGCTGACCCACGAGGCCGGCCACGCCTTTGAGGGCTACCTGGCCGCCCGGGACGACGCCATCCCCGAGGACCTCAAGTGCCCCAGCATGGAGAGCGCCGAGATCCACTCCATGGCCATGGAGTTCTTGACCGCCCCCTGGCACAAACTGCTGTTCGGGGCCGATACCCCCAAGTACGCCCTGACCCACGCGGAGGAGAGCCTGATCTTCCTGTCCTACGGGTGCGAGGTGGACGAGTTCCAGCACATCATGTACCAGCACCCCACCCTGACCCCCGACCAGCGCAACGACGTCTGGCTCCGCCTGGAAAAGAAGTACCGCCCCTGGATCGACTTTGACGGCCTGCCCTTCTACGGCCGGGGCGCGGGCTGGCAGCGGCAGCTGCACATCTATGAGTGCCCCTTCTATTATATCGACTACTGCCTGTCCACCATGGCGGCGCTGCAGTTCTTCCTGCTGGGCGAGGCCGACCACGCCGGCGCCTGGCAGCGGTACCTGAAGCTGTGCCGCAAGGGCGGCACGGCCAGCTACACCGAGCTGTGCGCCACCGCCGGCCTCAAGACCCCCTTTGAGGAGGGCAGCGTCAAGGCCATCGCCCAGCCGGTGGCGGCCTGGATTGCCGGGCACCAGGTGTAAAAGCGCGTTTTGCACAAAAACGGCGGCGGTATTTTAGGAAAAATGTCGCCCGGGTGTCTTGCGCCGTGCCTTTGAAGGGAGTATAATACAGGTGTGACGGGCCCGTGAAGGCCCGCCGGACGTCCGCCCCGGCAGGGCGGGCGGCAGGGGAAACAGCCCCTGCATCAAAAAGATCAACAGAGTAAGGCTGTGTGCGTTAAGTGCCGCATCAACGGGGAGTTGTGCTGCGGACGAAGGCGAAATTTTCCCGCGGTGCACAGCCTGCATCCCGCTGCTGCATGGACCTGGGCGCGGGCCGTGGTGTGTCCCGCGGCCTGTGTGTGGATACTGCCGGTTTTCACGGCCCTCCTTTGTGCGGTTTGTCGCATGGGGGAGGGCCGTTTTTGTGTCCTCCCGCATCTGGATTCAGAAAAGGAGGCACTGCCATGAATCCAAATCATACCCATAGATCCCTTCGCATCCTCACCTTCTGCGCCCTGCTGGTGGCCATGAGCATCGTGTTCAGCCGGGTGCTGAGCATCTCCACCGGTTTTCTGCGCTTCAACCTGGGCAGCCTGCCGGTGGTGCTGGCGGCGGTCCTGTTCGGGCCGGGGGCCGGCTTTGTGGTGGGGGCCCTGGCCGACGCCATCGGCGGCGTACTGGCCGGGTACGCCATCAACCCTCTCATCACCCTGGGGGCCGGGGCGGTGGGCTTTTTCGCCGGGTGGGGCTGGCGGTATCTGCCCGCCCGCACCGACGGCCTGCGGCTGGCCGGGGGCATCCTGCTGGGGCACATCGTCGGTTCGATGATACTGAATTCCCTGGCGCTGCGGCTGTTCTACGGCTATGCCTGGGCGGTGCTGGCCGCCCGCATCCCCAATGCGCTGGTGCTGGCCGGGGCGGAGTTCGTCCTGGTGCGGGTGCTGCTGGCCAACCACGCTTTGATGGAGGCCGCCCGCGGCGGCCGCACCGGGAGGCGTTCCTGATGGACTATCAAGAAGCGCTCGCCTATATCCATGCGGTCCACTGGCAGGGGCACAAGCCGGGGCTGGACCGCATCCGCACCCTGCTGGCCGCCCTGGGCGACCCCCACAAACAGCTGCGCTTCGTCCATGTGGCCGGCACCAACGGCAAGGGCAGCACCGCCGCCATGCTGGACAGCTGCCTGCGCTGCGCCGGGTACCGGGTGGGGCTGTTCACGTCCCCCTACATCAACCGCTTCAATGAGCGCATCCAGGTGGACGGCGTCCCCATCCCCGACGCGGACCTGGTCCGCCTGGTGGAGCAGGTGCAGCCGGCGGCGTCGGCCATGGCGGAAGCCCCCACCGAATTTGAGCTCATCACCGCCCTGGGGATGCTCTACTTTGTCCAGACCCGCTGCGACATCGTGGTGCTGGAAGTGGGGCTGGGGGGCGCGCTGGACTCCACCAACGTGATCGACCCGCCCGAGTGCGCGGTCATCACCGCGCTGGGGATGGACCATGTGAAAGAACTGGGCCCCACCCTGGCCGGCATCGCCGCGGCCAAGGCGGGGATCATCAAGCCGGGCAGCCCCGTTGTCAGCTATGAGAACGTGCCCGAGGCAGGCAGGGTCATCGCGGAGACGGCCGTGGCCCAGGGCGCGCCCCTCACGGTGGCGGATTTTGGCAGGCTGACCCTCCGCGGCGCCAGCCTGGAAGGCCAGACCTTTGACTACGACGGGCTGCAGGGGCTGACCCTGCCCCTGCTGGCCAGCTACCAGCCCCGGAACGCCGCCGTCGCCATCGAGGCGCTGCGGGCCCTGCGGGCGCGGGGCTGGCAGATCCCCGACAGCGCCATCCGGCAGGGGCTGGCCCAGGTGCGCTGGCCCGGCCGGTTTGAGTTGCTGCGCCGGGACCCGCCCTTCCTGCTGGACGGCAGCCACAACGCCCACGGGATGCGCGCCACGGTGGAGAGCCTGCGGGCCCTGTTCCCGGGGGAACCGTTCGTGTTCCTGGTCAGCATCATGGCCGACAAGGACGCGGACGAGATGCTCCGCCTGCTGCTGCCCCTGGCAAAAGGCTTCGTGACCGTGACGGCCCCCAGCCCCCGGGCCATCCCGGCGGCGGAACTGGCCGCCCAAATCGAGGCGCTGGGGGGCCGGGCGGAACCGGCCGGCAGCATCCCGGCGGCCGTCGCCCGCGTCTGCGCGCTGGCGGGCCGCGGCCCCGCGGCCGCGCTGGGCACCCTCTACTTCTCCGGCGAAGTGCGGGAGGCTGTGGCGGACTGGCAGCGCCAGCACTGAAACAGAAAACGCACAACAAAAAGCGGCGGCCCGTGCAGGTGGGGCCGCCGCTTTTTTGCCCTTGCGGGCAGGCAGGGTAAATGATAAGAAGGTAAATGAAGAAAATAGCAACTTTGGGTGCAGAGCGCGCCGGGCGCATTCCCGGCTGTGCGGAGGGTATACGCCGTCCTTGTATCCAAGGCGCTCTGCTGGGATACAACATACCACTTTTCACAAAGGAATGCAAGAGTTTTTTGTGCTGAAAACGCTTTCAAAACAGATAAAAACGCATTTTCGTGAAAGCGCACAAATGTAAGCGCAGTTTCCTGCAACAAATGCCGAACTTGCAGGGCAGTTGGGAGGCCCCGGCGGCGGCTTTACAATCCGGCGGGGGTATGTTATCATAATAAGGTACGCTTGTAAACTGAAAACGGCCGGCCCGGCGGTGCGGGCGGCGGGTGAGAGAGACATGGAACATACAGCGGGGGCAGGCAGCCCCACGATTTTGAAACGGCCCGGCGGGCCGATTTTTACCACCAGCGAGCTGGTGCGCCTGATCGGGCCGCTGCTGGTGGAGCAGCTTTTGGCGACCACCGTCGGCATGGCGGACACTATGATGGTGTCCCGCTGCGGCGAGGCCGCCATTTCGGGCGTCAGCCTGGTGGATATGATCAACAACCTGGTCATCAACCTGCTGGCGGCCCTGGCCACCGGCGGCGCGGTGGTGGTCAGCCAGTATCTGGGCGCGCTGCGCAAAAAGGAGACCGACGACAGCGCCGGGCAGCTGATCCTGCTGAGCGCGCTGCTGGGTCTTGGCCTGGGCGTGTTCTGCTGGGTGCTGGCGCGGCCCATGCTGCGGCTGTTTTACGGCAGCATCGAGGCCGACGTGCTGGACGCCGGCGTGCGCTATCTGAAAGTGACGGCCCTGAGTTACCCCTTCCTGGCTTTGTACAACGCCGGAGCGGCCATCTTCCGCAGCATGGGCAACTCGAAGATCTCGATGCAGGTGAGCGTGCTGATGAATATCATCAACATCATCGGCAACGCGGTCTGTATTTTTGGGCTGGGGATGTACGTCGAGGGCGTGGCCTGGCCGACGGTGGTCAGCCGCGGGGTGGCGGCCATCCTGATTTTGGCGGCCTGCGGCTGGAAGACCAACACCGTCCGCGCCCGGCTGACGCTGCGGGTGGACGGCGCGCTGGCCAAGCGCATTCTGGGCATCGGCATCCCGTCCGCTTTTGAGAACAGCCTGTTCCAGGCGGGGCGCATCCTTGTGGTGAGCATGATCTCCCTGTTCGGCACGGTGCAGATCGCGGCCAACGCCGTGGCCAACAACCTGGACGGCATGGGCTGCATCCCGGGGCAGGCCATCGGCCTGGCCATGATCACGGTGGTGGGCCGCTGCGTCGGCGCGCGGGACAATGAACAGGCCGCCGCCTACACCCGGCGGCTGACCAAGTGGGCCTACATCACCATGGGCGTTTTCAACGGGGCTATCCTGCTGTTCGTGGGGCCGCTGGTGGGCATCTACGCTTTGTCCGGGGAGACCATGGACCTGGCGGTGCTCCTGGTGCGCATCCACTGCGGGTGCGGCCTTGTGCTGTGGCCGGTGGCCTTCGTGCTGCCCAACGCCCTGCGGGCCGCCAACGACGTCAAGTTCACCATGACCGTTTCCATCCTGAGCATGGCGGTGTGGCGGATCGGCTTCAGCTACCTGCTGGGCGTCCAGATGGGCTACGGCGCCGTGGGCGTGTGGATCGCCATGGTGGTGGACTGGGTCTGCCGCACCATCTGCTTTGTAGGGCGCTTTTACAGCGGCGCGTGGAAAACCAAATACATCGAATAACGACAGGAAGGAAAAACTGTATGAAACTGGTCAGCTGGAATGTGAACGGCCTGCGGGCCTGCCTGACCCATGGCTTTGCGGAGAGCTTTGCCGCTTTGGACGCCGACGTGTTCTGCCTGCAGGAGACCAAGATGCAGCCGGGCCAGGCCGATTTCCACCCCGAAGGGTATGAGGAATACTTCTACTCGGCCGAGAAGAAGGGCTATTCCGGCACCGCCTGCTACTGCAGGGCAAAGCCCCTGGCCGTGACCATGGGGGTGGGGCAGGAGGCGCACGACCACGAGGGCCGGGTCATCACGCTGGAATACCCCGGCTTTTACCTGGTCAACTGCTACACCCCCAACAGCCAGGAGGAGCTCAAGCGCCTGGACTACCGGATGGAGTGGGAAGATATGTTCCGCGCCTATCTGCTGGGGCTGGACGCGAAAAAGCCGGTGATCCTCTGCGGGGACCTGAACGTGGCCCATCAGGAGATCGACATCAAGAACCCGGACACGAACCGCCGCAGCGCCGGCTTTACCGACGAGGAGCGGGCCAAGATGACCGCCCTGCTGGAAGCGGGCTTTGCGGACAGCTTCCGGCTGCTGCACCCCGACGAGGTGAAATACAGCTGGTGGAGCTACCGCTTCCGGGCGCGGGCGCGGAACGCCGGCTGGCGGATCGACTATTTCCTGGTGTCGAAGCGGGTGGCGGACAAGGTCCGGGCTGCCGAGATCCACAACGAGGTATTGGGCTCCGATCACTGCCCGGTGGAGTTGGACATTGATCTGGACGCATAACATAAAAAGGAAAGAAGGAGTACCGCCATGGAAGCAAACAAACATGAGGCATCGGCCTCCTCGGCCGACCAGCGGCTGGGCACGGCGCCGCTGACGCCGCTCATCTTCAAGCTGGCCCTGCCGACCGCGCTGGCCCAGCTGGTGAACATGCTGTACAACATCGTGGACCGCATTTATGTGGGCCACATCCCCGAGACGGGCAGCCTGGCGCTGGCCGGCCTGGGCGTCACTTACCCCATCATCGTGCTCATCACCGCCTTTTCCAACCTGATCGGCATGGGCGGCGCGCCCCGGGCCTCGGTGGCCATGGGCCGCGGCGACTACAAGACCGCCGAAAAGATCCTGGGCAACTGCATCACCCTGCTGATCGCCCTGTCGGTGGCGCTGAGCGTGGTCTTTACCATCTTTGGCGAGCCGGTGCTGCGGGCCTTCGGCGCCAGCGAGAACACCCTGCCCTACGCCATGGCCTACCTGCGCATCTATCTGCTGGGCACCATCTTCGTCCAGTTCACCCTGGGCATGACCCCCTTCATCACCAACCAGGGCTTTGCCATGACCAGCATGGCCACCACCTGCATCGGCGCGGTCAGCAATATCATCCTGGACCCCATCTTTATCTACGGGTTCAACATGGGCGTAGAGGGCGCCGCCATCGCCACCATCCTCAGCCAGGCCCTCAGCGCGGTCTGGGTGCTGATCTTCTTTACCGGCAAGCGGAACATCCTGCGCATCCGCAAACAGAACCTGTTCCCCAGCGCCAAGACCCTGGCGCTGGTGCTGTCCCTGGGCGTGTCGCCCTTCCTGATGACCGCCACCGAGTGCGTCATCCAGCTGGCCTTCAACACCGGTGCGGCCACCTACGGCGGCGACAGCGCCGTGGCCATCATGAGCATCCTGTTCTCGGTGGCCCAGATCTCCAACCTGCCGGTGCAGGGCTTCTGCCAGGGGGCCCAGCCGGTGGTGGGCTTCAACTTTGGCGCCCGCAAGCTGGAGCGGGTGCGCCAGGCGTTCAAGATCATGCTGGCCGTCTCGATGGGCGTCACCACCGTGGTGGTGGGCGCGGTGGAGATCGTGCCGCAGCTGTTCCTGGGTTTATTCTCCAGCGACGCCGCCCTGATCGCCCTGGGCACCGGGCCCCTGCGCGTTTATATGCTGGGCTACTTTTTCATGGGCGCACAGCTGGCCTGCCAGCAGACCTTCCTGGGCCTGGGCGAAGCCAAGATCAGCATGTTCATCGCCCTGCTGCGCAAGGTGATCCTGCTGCTGCCCTTGTCCCTCGTCATCCCGCAGGTGTTCGGCGCGCTGGGTCTCAGCCAGCTGCTGGGCCTGTATGTGGCCGAGCCTGTCAGCGACATCATCTCGGCGTCCACCTGCACCATCCTTTTCTTCGCCATCGAGTGGAAGAAGCTGAAACCTGCTGCTGCTTAAAGGAGGCCTTATGCTGGAGCAATATCTCTTTGTCTTTTTCGTCTCCATGATCCCGGTCATCGAGCTGCGAGGGGCCATCCCCATCGGGCTGGGGCTGGGGCTGGACGTCCTGCCCACCTACATCGTGGCCGTGGTGGGCAACATGGTGCCGGTGCCGGTGATCTACCTGTTTGCCCGCAAGTTCCTGATTTGGGGCTACCACAAGCCGCTGATCGGGGGCATCTGCAAGTTCTTTGTGGTCAAGGGGGAGAAGGCCGGCCGCGCCCTGGAGGCGAAAGCCGGCCGGGGCCTGGTGGCCGCCCTGCTGATCTTTGTGGGCATCCCGCTGCCGGGCACCGGCGCGTGGACCGGCACCCTGGCCGGCTCGATTTTGGACATGAAGTTCAAGGACGTGCTGGTGGCCTGCATGGGCGGGGTGCTGCTGGCGGGCGTCATCATCGGGCTGGCCAGCGCCGGTCTGCTGGGCGCGCTCAGCACCCTGTTTGCCGTCTAAAGGCGCTGCGGCGGAGGAAAAGACGCCAAAACAGTTTGCGTTTCCAGTTGAATAAACGATTATTTATACAGAAAGGAAATGAAATCCCATGGATCAGGAACTGAATCAGAAGATAGACGCCTTCATGGAGGCCAACAAGGAGCAGATGCTGCAGGACATTGCAGAACTGGTGGCCATCAACAGCGTGGAGGCACAGCCCGCCGAGGGCGCGCCCTTCGGGCAGGGCCCCCGCGCCGCGCTGGACAAGGCGCTGGAACTGGCCGGCCGGATGGGCCTTGCCACCCATAACTGCGAGGGCTATATCGGCTATGCCGAGCTGCCCGGCGCAGACCCGGACAAGTACCTGGCGACCATCTGCCATGTGGACGTGGTGCCCGCAGGGGAGGGCTGGTCGGCCAGCCCCTTCGAGATGCGCCGGCAGGACGGCTGGATCCTGGGCCGCGGCGTCATGGACGACAAGGGCCCGATGGTGGCTACTTTGTACACCCTCAAGTTCCTCAAGGAGATGGGGGTCCAGCTGCGCTACCCCATCCGCGCCCTGGCTGGCACCAACGAGGAGACCGGCATGAAGGACGTGGAATACTACCTGGCCCACAACAAGGCCCCGGCGTTCTGCTTTACCCCGGACGCCGAGTTCCCGGTCTGCAACGGCGAGAAGGGCCACTTCCACGGCAAGCTGGTCAGCCCGGCCTGCACCGACGGCAAGATCCTGGAGTTTGAGGGCGGCGTGGCCAACAACGCCGTCCCCGACCGGGCCAGCGCCCTGGTCAAGGCCGAAATGGCCGGCCTGAAGAACGCCCCCCACATCACCCTGGAGCCGGAAAACGGCTGCGTCCGGGTCCGCGGCTGGGGCAAATCCGGCCACGCCGCCAGCCCGGAAGGCACCCTCAACGCCATCGGCCTGGTGGCGGACTACCTGCTGGACAGCGGTCTGTGCACCGAGACCGAGCGGAAGTACCTGGAAGCGCTGCGCAAGCTGCACAGCTCCACCGCCGGCGAGGGCCTGGGCATCGCCACGTCCGACGGGCCCTTCGGCCCCCTGACCATCATCGGCGGCCGGATGTATATGCAGGACGGCCGGATGGTCCAGACCATGGACAGCCGTTACCCCACCTCCACCAACGGCGACACCATTGCGGCGGCCATCCGTCAGGCCATCGGGGACGGCGCGTCCCTGGAGGACGTAGACGCGGCCGACCCGTTCTATATCGAGGCCGACACCCCGGCCATCCGCGCCTGCATCGACACCTACAACGAAGTGACCGGCAAGGACGAAAAGCCCTTCACCATGGGCGGCGGCACCTATGCCCGGCACTTCCCCTATGCGGTCAGCTTTGGCCCGGAGAGCCACGACTTGGTGCTGCCCGCCTTCGGCGGCCCCATGCACGGCGCCAACGAGTCCGCCCCGGTGGACGCGCTGCTCCAGTCGGTCAAGATCTATATCCTGGCCCTGCTGCGCCTGGAAGAGATCGACTTCTAAAAAAGAACAGACAAAACAAAAAGGCGAGGCCCGCGGGCTTCGCCTTTTCTTTATGTACAGATCAGAGCGGTTTCAACTGTTCGTTGACGGCCACCACGGCGCAGACCTCGTCCCCGCGGACGAAGGAGGCCGCCCAGCCGCCCGCCTGCGGGCAGGACTGGAGGATGGGCTGGTCGCCCCAGCGCAGGGGGCTGCGGTAAGAGATGCGGAAGGTGTGCACCCCCTCAGCCGCCACCTCGGGCGGGGCGGCGTCCAGCGCCAGGGACAGATAGGCGGTGTTGTGCAGGTGGCCGTTGTAGTCCATGTCGCTGCGGCGCAGCTGGACGGGGCTGGCGGCGGTGCAGCCGGCGGGCGGGCGCAGGCGCGGCAGCTTGTCGGCAAAGGCGGTGCGCAGCTCGGGCTGGTAGGCGGCCAGCCGCTCGGGGGTGGGCAGGCAGGGCTTGTTGCAGCTGCGGTCCACCAGGGCCAGCTTGGCCTGGCCCCGGGCCAGCACCTCGCCGCTGGCGCTTTGCAGCAGCATTTCACGGGTGGCCTGCCGGGGGTTGTTGCACAGCCAGGTGCTGGCGGTGATGGCCTCGTCGTAGGCGGGGGCGCGGGTCACTTCGGCCCGCCAGTTGGTGATGAGCCAGGCCATGCCGTTGCGCAGGCTGTCGTCCATGGGGGAATAGCCCACCGTCTCGGCGTGGCGGACGGCGGTGTTCTCAAAGATGGACAGCAGCGCCGTGGGCGTCAGCCGGCCGCGCTGGTCGAAATCCTCGACCCGGGTGGTGACAGGGATGGTAAAGATCATACAAAAACTCTCCTAGTTCATGGGGCCGGCGCGGTCGAACATCCGTTCCACCTGAGCGGCCAGCAGGGCGTGTTCCGGCTTTTGCAGCAGGGGGTCGGCGGCCAGGATGGCGGCGGCCTCCCGCTGAGCGGCGTGGAGGGTGCGGGTGTCGGCGGCAAGGTCGGCGATCTGCAGCGCGGGCAGGCCGTGCTGCCGGCTGCCGAAAAAGTCGCCGGGGCCGCGGGTCTCCAGGTCGTACTGGGCCACCGCGAAACCGTCGGCGGTGGAGCAGAGGAACTTGAGCCGGCTGCGCACCGATTCGGATTCGTTGTCGCTGACCAGAAAGCACCAGCTCTCGGCGGCGCCCCGGCCCACCCGGCCCCGCAGCTGGTGCAGGGCGGAAAGGCCGTACCGCTCGGCGTTCTCGATGACCATGACGGTGGCGTTGGGCACGTCCACCCCCACCTCGATGACAGTGGTGGACACCAGCGCGTCCAGCCGCCCGGCCCGGAAATCCTCCATGACGGCGGCTTTCTCCTTGGGTTTCAGCTTGCCGTGCATCAGGCCCACCCGGCGGTCGGGCAGCAGGGCCTTGGCCACGTCCTCGTAATAGGTCTTGACGGGGGTCAGCCCGGCGTCGGGGCCTTCCTCGATGGCGGGGCAGACGATATACACCTGCCGCCCCTGGCCGATCTCCCGGTCCAGAAAGCCGTACAGGTCTTTCCGCCGGACCCCGGTCATCACACGGGTCTTGACGGGCTTGCGGCCGGGGGGCAGCTCGTCCAGGATGGAAATGTCGAGGTCGCCGTACACCAGCAGCCCCAGGGTGCGGGGGATGGGGGTGGCGCTCATGACCAGCAGGTGGGGGCTGGCCCCCTTTTCGGCCAGGGCCCCCCGCTGGCGCACCCCAAAGCGGTGCTGCTCGTCGATGACGGCCAGCCCCAGCCGGGCAAACTCCACCCCTTCGGACAAAATGGCGTGGGTGCCCACCACTAAGTCGGCCTCTCCGGTGCAGATGGCGGCCAGGGTGGTGCGCCGCGCCGCGGCCTTGAGCCCGCCGGTGAGCAGGGCCACCCGGATGCCGAAGGGGGACAGCAGGCGGTTGAGGGTCTCGGCGTGCTGCTCGGCCAGCAGCTCGGTGGGGGCCAGCAGGGCCCCCTGGTACCCCGCGCCGATGGCTGCCCAGAGGGCGGCGGCGGCCACCAGGGTCTTGCCGCTGCCCACGTCCCCCTGCAGCAGGCGGTTCATGGAGGTCTCGCCGGCCATATCGGCCAGGATCTCGTCCACCGCCCGGCGCTGGGCCCCGGTGGGGGCAAAGGGCAGGCTGGCCCAGAAGGGCCCCGGATCGGCCCGGCGCATGGGCGCCCCGGTGGCGGCGCTGCCCCGGTTTTTCAGGCGGCCCATCCCCAGCTGCAGCACCAGCAGCTCCTCAAAGATCAGCCGCCGCCGGGCCTCCTGCACCGCCTGGGAGGAGGGGGGCATATGGATGTCCCGCACGGCCTGGGCCTTGCCGGGCAGGCGGTATTTCTGCAGCAGGGCAGGGGGCAGGGGCTCGCCCAGCAGCTCGGCGTGGGGCAGCAGCTGGGCCACGCACCGGCCGATGGCCGCGCTGGTCAGCCCCTCGGTCTGGGGGTAGACGGCGGTCAGGGGCGCGGCGCGGACCTGCTCGATGGTGCGCACCTGCGGGTTTGTCATCTGGCGGCGGAGCAGGCCGCCGGTCACTTCGCCCTCAAAGCAGTATTCCTGCCCCACCTCCAGTTTCTGGAGGGCGTAGGGGTTATTGAACCAGGTCAGTTCCAGCGTGGCCACGCCGTCCCCGGCGGTGGCCTTTTCCACCCGGCGGCCGCCCGACACATACCGTCCGCCCTGCTTGGCCAGCAGCTCGGCCCGGACCACGCATTCCACCCCGGCCGGGGCCTCGCCCGGCGGGTAGGGGTGGGTAAAATCGAGGTAGCGGCGGGGGTAATGTTCCAGCAGGTCGGCCAGGGTGCGGATGCCCAGCTTTTCAAAGCGCTGGGCCAGCTTGGGCCCCACCCCTTTGAGGTACTGCACCGGGGTGTCGGGGGTCAGGGTGGTGCGGTTTTCGCTCTCCGGCAAAGGCGCGCACCTCCTTTCACAAAGCCTCGCGCGGCCAGAATATCTCTATTGTAGCACTGAACCGGGCCGCACGCAAGAAAAGGCGTACATAGACAAAAAGCGACATCCTGCGGGCGGGTAAAAAAGAAAAACCCTCGTGCAATGCACGAGGGTTCTGGAGGTGGCGACCAGATTTGAACTGGTGAATGAAGGTTTTGCAGACCTTTGCCTTACCACTTGGCCACGCCACCATGTGGAGCGGGGTATCCCGCCCGTTTTTGGAGCGGCCGACGAGGCTCGAACTCGCTACCTCCACCTTGGCAAGGTGGCGCTCTACCAGATGAGCTACGGCCGCATACCGACGCATTTGACCCTGCGTCCGCCCTGCATGGGCGCTCCCCTTGCGGGAAGTAGGTTTTGTTGGCGACCCGGATCGGGCTCGAACCGACGACCCCCAGCGTGACAGGCTGGTGCTCTAACCAACTGAGCTACCGGGCCAAAAAAAGGAGTGATGCTTGTCACTCCCATGGAGCGGCCGACGAGGCTCGAACTCGCTACCTCCACCTTGGCAAGGTGGCGCTCTACCAGATGAGCTACGGCCGCATATGGTGCCTCCGATCGGAATCGAACCAATGACACGGGGATTTTCAGTCCCCTGCTCTACCAACTGAGCTACAGAGGCGCACCGGACGTTGATTATTATACCGCAAAATCC